>Ga0136846_1229789_pt1 | contig 13238 bp, 15 predicted proteins | sample HopSoiMetagenom2_FD_96841 | JGI IMG/M metagenome (GOLD analysis project Ga0136846, IMG submission 96841) | Grasslands soil microbial communities from Hopland, California, USA - 2 Assembly 2016 (version 4) | ecosystem: Environmental > Terrestrial > Soil > Grasslands | place: USA: Hopland... | reverse complement strand
CACTATCCGAATTACTCGATGGAGCAGCTGCTCGAAGCGCGTGGCGTCGACGTGGCGGTGTGGCGCTCGGTCGGCGGCGGCTATACCAAGTTCGCGCTCGAGACCTTCATCGAGGAAGTGGCGCAGGCAGCCGGCAAAGATCCGATCGAGTTCCGCCTCAAGCTGCTGGAAAAGGAGCCGCGCGGCCAGGCCGTGATCCGCGAAGCAATGGCGCTTGCCGACTGGAATCGGAAGCGACCTGCGGGACGGGCGCTCGGCATCGCCTATAGCGATATCTGGGACACCTACATGGCGATGGTCGCCGAAGTGTCGGTCGATCGGAAGACGGGCAACGTCAAGGTGCACGAGCTCTGGAGCGCGGTCGACACCGGCGTGTGCCTGCAGCCGGCGAATGTCCGCGCGCAAGTGGAATCCGCGGCCATCTGGGGCGTGAGCGCGCTGCGCGAACGGCTCATGTTCAAGGATGGGATGGTTCAGCAGAGCAACTTCCACGACTATCCGGTGCTGCGCATGGCCGATGCACCAAAGGTCACCACTAAGGTGATCGTCACCGACAATAAACCGGGCGGTATCGGCGAAGCGGGTCTTCCGCCCGTAGCGCCGGCGGTCGCGAACGCGGTCTTTAAGCTGACCGGCAAGCGCCTGCGGGACCTGCCGTTTAAGACGGAAACGCTGAAGGCCTGAAAAAAGGGCCGCTGGTCACTCGACCGGCGGCCTTCCTCTTACTGCTCGATCTTGATGCCGGCGTTGCGGATGATGGCGCCGTAGCGCTCCTGCTCTTTTTTCAGGAACGCGGCCATTTCGTCCGGTGCGTTGGACGCGGCGTCCATGCCGAGCGTCACGTATTTTTCCTTCAACTCGGGCGCCTGCATCGCCTTCTGGATCTCGCTCGCCAAGCGCGTGCGGATTTCCAATGGCGTTCCCGGCGGGGCGGCGTAGCCGATCCAGGCGCCGATGTCGTAGCCGGGAATGTTGGCCGCTTCCGCGAGCGGCGGCACGTCCGGCAACGCCGCCGTGCGGTGCGCGCTTGTCACGCCCAGCGCCTTCAGCCGACCGGCCTTTATGTGGCCCGAGAGCGAGGCGACGGTCTCGACTGCGTAGTCGATCTGGCCGCTCATGAGGTCGGTGAGCGCCGGCGCGCTGCCCTTGTATGGGACGTGGCGCGCCTGCAGTCCGGCCATGGAGTTGAAGAGCTCGGAGACGAGATGTGCGGTGGCGCCGGTGCCGGAGGACGAGAAGGTGTATTTGCCCGGGTTCGCCTTCACCAGCGCGACGAAGTCCTTCGCATTGCTGGCGGGAAAGTTGGGATTCACCACCAGCGCGAACGGCGCGAGCGCGATGAGGCTCACCGGCGCGAGGTCCTTCAGCGGGTCGTAGGGGATCTTCTGCAGGTTCGGCATGATCGAGATCGGACCGCTCGATGCGGCGAGCAGCGTGTAGCCGTCGGGCGCGCTCTTCACGACGGCATCGGTGCCGATCGAGCCGCCGGCGCCGGGACGGTTGTCGACGACGAACGGCTGGCCGAGCGCGTGCTGCAGCCGCTCGGCGACGACCCGCGCCGCGATGTCGGTCGCCTGCCCAGGCGGCCAGGGCACGACAACCCTCACCGCGCGGTTCGGATAGCCCTGCGCGGACGCAATGCTCGATAAAAGCGAAAGCAAAAGTACTGCAACGAGTTTCATCGCTCCTCCGTGGTGGAAATCAGAATGTACCGGGGTACGCCCCGCCATCGATGAGGAAGTTCTGGCCGGTGACATAGCTCGCCTGCGCGCTGCACAGATAAGCGCACGCATCGCCGAACTCGGCCGGGTCGCCGAGTCGCCCGGCCGGGATGGACTTGAGGCGCTCGGCGGCGGCTTCCTCTTCGCTGAGGCCGCGCGCCTTCGCGAAGCCGGCCAGCGTCTGGCGCGTGCGGTCGGTGAGGAAGGAACCGGGCAGGAGGTTGTTGATGGTGACGTTGTGCCTCACGGTCTCGCGCGCCACGCCGGCGATGAAGCCCGTGAGCCCGGCGCGGGCGCCGTTCGAAAGTCCGAGCGGCGGCAGCGGCGCTTTCACCGAGGTCGAGGTGATGTTCACCACGCGGCCGAAGCGGCGCGCAATCATGCCGTCCACCGTCGCCTTGATGAGATCGATCGGTGTGAGCATGTTGGCGTTCAGCGCCTTCATCCACACCTCGTGGTCCCAGTCGCGGAAGTTGCCGGTCGGCGGTCCGCCCGCATTGTTGATCAGGATGTCGGGCTGCGGGCAGGCGGCAAGGGCGGCGCGCCGCCCCTCGTCGGTCGTGATGTCGCCCGCCACGGGCGTCACCTGGACGCCGGTGCTTTTGCGAATCTCCGCCGCGGTGGCTTCGAGCGCCTCCCGGCCACGCGCGGTGATGACGAGGTCGACGCCTTCGCGTGCCAGCGAAAAGGCGCAGGCACGGCCCAGTCCTTTTGATGCGGCGCACACGATCGCCTTTCGCCCGCGAATGCCCAGATCCATGTCAGCTCCTCTTTAGTGAAACCAGCAATACACCGACGATCACCAGCGCGCCCCCCATGGCCTGCACGCCGGTGAACGGCTCGTCGAGGCCGATGGCGCTCGTCACGGCAACGCTCACCGGCCCGAGCGCGCCGATCAGGCCGAACTCGGTGGCGCCGATCCGGCGTAGCGCCTCGGCCTGCAGGAAAAGCGGCAGGACCGTGCTGAAAGTGGCGAGCACGATGACGTAAAGCCAGACGACACCGGGCAGGTTGAGCGCGGATACCGGCTCGAGGATGAAGAACTGGATCAGCGCCGGCGCAGTGGCGACGACCATCGAGTAGGCGGTGAACCGCATCGAGCCGACGCGCTTGATGAGCTCGCCGCCCGCGACGAGGTAGACCGCATAGAGAAGCGCCGAGGCGAAGACGAGCGCCGCGCCAAACGCGAAGAGCCGTGCTTCGGCGCCGCCGTGAACCTGCCGCGAGACGACAAGGGCCATGCCGGCATAGGTGAGGAAAAGCGCGCCGATCTGGCGCCGCGTCGGCTTGCGGTGCAGGAAGAAAAGCGAAATGAGGAGAACCAGCGTCGGGTATAGGAACAGGATCAGGCGGCCGACACCGGCGCCGACGTATTGCAGGCCGATGAAATCGAGGAAGCTCGCCCCGTAGTAGCCGATGAAGCCGAGACCGGCGACTGCCGCCCAGTCGCGCGGCGTGAGGCGCGGCTGCTCGTTGCGCAGCCACCAGCCGACGGCGACGAAGAATGGCAGCGAAAGCACCATGCGCAGGAAGAGCAGCGTGATCGGCGAGACGGGCGCCGCGGCATAGGACAACTTGATGAGGATCGGCCGTAGCGAAAAGGCGAGCGTGCCGGCGATGGCAAAGCCGATGCCCCATGCCCGGTACGTAGCTGGGGTCAGAGACCGCTTCTCAACGTTTCTTGCCGCCGCCCAGAATGGAGCCCAATACTCCGCGCAGTAACTGCCGCCCCAGTTCGGAGCCGATCGAGCGCGCCGCGCTTTTAGTCAGTGCCTCGAGTACCCCTTGCGACTGTTTACCGCCGCGCGGCCCGGTTTTGCCGAAAAGGATGTCGGAGACCGGATTGGAGCTCTGCTCGGCTTGAGCGGGCTTCGCTTCAGTACGCTGAGTGAGCTTCTCGTACGCCGATTCGCGATCGATCGTGCTCTCGTACTTGCCGAAGACCGGCGAGCTGCGCACGAACTGCGCGCGTTCGGCGTCGGACACCGGGCCGATCTGGCTCGAGGGCGGCACGATGAAGGCGCGCTCTACGATAGTGGGACGGCCTTTTTCATCGAGCAGCGAAACGAGTGCTTCGCCGACTTCCAGCTCGGTGATGACGCGGTCGGTCTTCAGCTTCGGGTTCGGGCGCAGCGTATCGGCCGCGGTCTTCACCGCCTTCTGGTCCTTGGGCGTGAAGGCGCGCAACGCGTGCTGCACGCGGTTGCCGAGCTGGCCGAGCACGCTTTCCGGCAGGTCGAGCGGATTTTGCGTCACGAAATAGACGCCGATTCCCTTCGAGCGGATGAGGCGCACGACCTGCTCGATCTTCTCCAGCAGCGGCTTGGGCGCTTCGTCGAACAAGAGATGGGCTTCGTCGAAGAAGAACACCAGCTTGGGCTTTTCCGGGTCGCCCACCTCCGGTAGATGCTCGAAGAGCTCGGAGAGGAGCCACAGCAGGAACGTCGAATAAAGCTTCGGCGTCGCCATCAGCTTCTCGGCGGCGAGCACGCTGACGACGCCTTTGCCATCCTTCACCTGCATGAGATCGGCGATTGCGAGCATCGGCTCGCCGAAGAACTTCGCGCCGCCCTGGTTCTCCAGGTTGAGCAGCCCACGCTGGATGGTGCCGATCGTGGCGGTAGAGATGTTGCCGTAGGTGGTCTTGAACTGCGCGGCGTTGTCGCCCGCGTGGGTGAGCATCGCGCGCAGGTCTTTGAGGTCGAGGAGCAGGAGCCCGCTGTCATCGGCGATCTTGAAGACGAGGGCGAGCACGCCTTCCTGCGTCTCGTTGAGATTCAACATGCGCCCGAGGAGGAGCGGCCCCATGTCGGACACCGTGGCGCGCACCGGGTGTCCACTCGTGCCGAAAACGTCCCAGAAGAGGACCGGGCAAGCTTCCGCCGCCGCGGGAAGCTTAAGGAGCTTGAGGCGCTCGGCGACCTTCGGATTGGCGCCGCCGGGCTTCGCCAGCCCGGATAGATCGCCCTTCACGTCGGCCATGAACACCGGCACGCCGATCGACGAGAAGCGCTGCGCGAGTGCCTGCAGCGTCACGGTCTTGCCGGTGCCGGTGGCGCCGGTGATCAGGCCATGACGGTTGGCGAGCGCAGGTAGGAGCTCGAGCGCCGCCTTTTCGTTCTTTGCTACGAGGAGCGGCGAGGCCATGACGCTAAAATCTTACTATGGCAGGCCACAGCAAATGGGCGAACATCAAGCACCGCAAGGCCGCGGCGGATGCGAAGAAGGGCAAGGTCTTCACCCGTCTCATCAAGGAAATCACCGTCGCCGCGAAGATGGGCGGCGGCGGCGATCCGGACATGAATCCGCGCCTTCGCCTCGCGATGGACAAGGCCCGCGAGGCGAACATGACGAAGGACAGCGTGCAGAACGCCATCAAGCGCGGCACCGGTCAGCTCGAGGGCGTCTCGTACGACGAGGCGCGCTACGAAGGCTATGGGCCGGGCGGCGCCGCCGTGCTCGTCGATTGCCTGACCGACAACCGCACGCGCACGGTGGCCGAGGTGCGCCACGCCTTCGCCAAGAACGGCGGCAACTTGGGCTCGGACGGCTCGGTGGCCTATCTCTTCAAACACATCGGACAGTTCGTGTTTGCGCCGGGTACGAGCGAGGACAAGGTCATGGAGACGGGGCTCGACGCCGGCGCCGAGGACGTGGTGAAGCACGACGACGGCTCGGTGGAGCTCATCTGCGCGCCCGCCGATTTCCCGGCGGTGCAGGCGGCGCTGGAGAAGGCGGGCCTCAAGGCCGAGATTGCCGAAGTGACCATGAAACCGGGCAGCGAAGCTGCGCTGGCGGGTGCCGAGGCCGAGCGGATGCGGCATCTGCTCGATGCGCTTGAGAATCTGGACGACGTGCAGAACGTGTACACCACCGCGGTGATCGACTGAAGATCCTCGGCATCGATCCCGGCCTGAGACTCACGGGCTTCGGCGTGATCGAGGCAAGCGGCGGTGCTCTGAAGTATGTGACCAGCGGTTGCGTGCGCTCGGGCGAAGGCGACCTCGCTTCCCGGCTGAAGGCGATCCTCGAAGGATTGAAAGAAGTCATCGCGGCCCACGGACCGGTCGAGGTGGCGGTCGAGAAAGTGTTCGTCAACGTCAATCCTCAGTCGACGCTCGCCCTCGGCCAGGCGCGCGGCACGGCAATCTGCGCCGCGGTGCTTGCTGGCTTGCCGGTTGCCGAATACACCGCGTTGCAGGTCAAGCAGTCCGTGGTAGGCAACGGCCACGCCGGCAAGGAGCAGGTGCAGCACATGGTGCGGCGTCTGCTCGCGCTGCCGGGCGAGCCGTCCGAGGATGCCGCGGACGCGCTCGCCTGCGCGATCTGCCATGCGCACGGATCGCGCCTGGGCGACCTGTCGATGCGCGGTCTACGCATGCGCAAGGGCAGGCTCGTTTGATCGGGCGTGTCACGGGGCGCTTGGCGGCGAAAAACCCGCCGCAGGTGCTGGTCGACGTGAGCGGCGTCGGCTACGAGATCGACGTGCCGATGAGCACGCTCTACTCCCTCCCCGCCACGGGCGAAACGGTCACGCTCTTCACTCATTTGGTAGTGCGCGAGGACGCGCACAACCTGTACGGCTTTTTTACGCAGGAAGAGCGCGCCGTGTTCCGGCAGCTGATCCGCATCTCCGGTGTGGGTGCGCGCACCGCGCTAGCCGTGCTCTCCGGACTGTCGGTCGCCGATCTCGCGCAATCGGTCGCCGAGCAGGATCAAGGGCGCCTGGTGAAGATTCCGGGTATCGGCAAGAAAACCGCCGAGCGCCTGCTGCTCGAGCTGAAAGGCAAGCTCGCCGAGCCGATCGCCGAGCCCTCGGCGCGCCGCGCTTCCGATGTCGTCCATGCCCTCGTCGCGCTCGGCTATAGCGATAAGGAAGCGTCGGCGGCGGCCCGGGATCTCGCGCCCGACATGCCGGTGGCCGAAGCCATCCGCGCGGCGCTGAAGAGCCTGGTCAGGCGATAGTTGCGATTCCGCAACAACGCCAGCGCCTCGGACAGCCGATTTCCGAGCCGCCCGCGCCGCGACGAGCGGCGTTTGCTACTGTCGTTGCTGCTAAAAACCGGCATGGAAAAAAGAAGAACACTTTGACGAGAGGGGCGGCTGCGGCCGCCCTTTTTCTTGGCTGACCAAGGGGGACAACCGATGAAACTAAAAAAGAACATCCAGGCAATCTTTATCGGCGTGAGTCTCGCCGCCGGCGCAGGCCTCGCCCAGGCCCAGACGGCAACCATCGACAACGGCATCTACTTCGGCGTCGGACTCGGCCAGTCGGAGGCCAAGGAATACGACTGCAGCGCGCGGCCGCAATGCGAGAACCACGGCTCGACGGTGAAGTACCTCGTCGGCTACCAGTTCGCCCGCAACTGGTCCACGGAGCTCGGCTTTACCGATCTCGGCAAAGTCCGCTCCGAGACCCCGGGAACGTTCCAGGAAGACATCAAGGCGCGCCTGGGCGAGCTGACCATCGTCGGCTCCTACCCCTTTAATGGCCGCTTCATGATCTATGGCAAGGCCGGTGGTTACTACGCCCATACCACGGATGACGTCGTCTCGAATGGCGTTTCGGCGCGCGTGTCCGAGTCCGCCGGCGGCGTCACCTGGGGCTTCGGCGCGCAGTACTTCGTTTGGCGCGGCCTTGCCGCGCGACTGGAGGCCCAACGCTACATGAAGGTCGGCGGCGGCAACCTCGGCGACAGCGACTACAACACCTTCACGATCGGCTTGCTCTACAAGCTCCACTAAGGGGGAAAGCCATGGCGGACTGGAAAGGCGTGGCGGCGGCCCTTGTCGCCCTCGTCTTTAGCATTGCGGCGCTTGCGCAGGAGAGCGCGCCCGCGGAGCGTCATTTCTACGCCGGCGGCGGCTTCGGCGAGGCGCGCTGGCGCCCCGGCTGCCCCAGCACGGCTGCGGAGTGCGACGACGCCAATCCCACCGTGAAGGCCTTTGCCGGCTACCAGATCAACCGCATCTTCTCCGGCGAGGTCGCCTTCACCAACTACGGCAAGGCAAGCGGTACCAACGCAGAGGTAAAGGGCCGCGGGTGGGAGGCGTCCGGCCTCGCGGCGTGGCCGGTGTGGCGTCAGGTGTCGCTGTACGGGCGGCTCGGCATCTATCGCGGCGTGGTGAAAGGCGGCGGCCAGTTCGCCAATCACACCGAGTCGAACTACAACGCGACCTATGGCCTGGGTGCGCAGGCCGACTTCACACGGAACATCGGTGCGCGGCTCGAGTTTCAGGCCTTCCCGGGCGTCGGCGGCAGCACCATCATCGACAACGACGTCCAGACCGTCACGCTCAGCGCCCTATGGCGCTTTCGCTAGGGCGCTGACAGCTCCGCCAGGCGCTCCGCGCCCGGGGCGCGCAGGAACTCGGCGAGGCGCTTGCGCACCTTCGCTTCTCGCAGCGCCCCGATATGCCCGGCGTCGGTGACCGACCACAGCGCCTTGGGCTCCTGAGCGGCATCGAAGAGCGCTTGCGAGTGGTGTGGCCCCACGATGCCGTCGCGGCCGCCATGGATGAGGAGCAGCGGGATCGGCGCCAGCGCCGCGACGGACGCGAGCGGTGCGTAATCGTTGTTCACCGTGAAGGTTGGCAGCCATTGCAGCGGCCAGGTGATGAAGAGGTCCGCGAGCTTCTCCTGCGCCACCAGGCGATAGTCGGAGAACGGGCTGTCGGCGATGACGGCCCGGATGTGGCTGCGGTAAGCGCTGTGCGCCACGTAATGGATGGCGAGCGCGCCGCCCAGACTCTGGCCGAAGACGATGATGCGCTCCGGATGCACGTCGGGCCGCGCCAGCAGCACGCGCATCGCCGCGTCAATGTCGAGCTGTACGCCCGGCAGGGTCGGCTTGCCCTCCGAGCCGCCATAGCCGCGGTAGTCGATGGCGAACACGTTGAAGCCCGCCGCCGGCATCCAGGCGACATTGGGGAAATGCGCGCTGATGTTTTGCGCGTTGCCATGCAGATAAAGCACGGTCGCGCGCGGCTCGCCCCGTGCGGGCAGGAACCAGGCGAAGAGCGCCGTGCCGTCCGCGGCCTTGAACTCCACCGGCTGATATTCGATGCCGTACAGGCCGGGCGTCTGGTAGATGTTGCTCGAGGGCTGGAAGAAGACCGGCGTGCAGCCGGTGATCAGGAATGCAAAGGCAAGGGCGGCGAAGCTTCGCATGTCAGAAGTACACCTGGAGTGAGAGGGAGCCGGCGTTGAAGCGACGGTCCGCTTCACGCGTTCGGGCGAAGTCGATGCGCAGCGCCACGTCCCGCCCGAGGGCGACGCGGTTCTGCACGCCGATCGAGGCCGGCGTGTCCTTCTCTCCCAGGAACTGCCTTATTCCGCTCGCGTAGGCGTTGATCCGCCAGCGCGGTGCGGGATCGAGGAGCGCGCCGATGCGCGCGCCCGCGCCGACCGAATGTCCGTTGTCGAGCTCGTGGTGCACGTGGAGCGCCGCTTCGGCGAGCGCATAGACCATTGTGCGGTGATCCCGGGTCTCCCACGCGGCGCCCGCGCCGCCGTCGACGCCGGCCACCAGCGGCTCGCTTCCGTTCTGGACGCATTTGCGCTGCCACCCGCCCGCCACGCGCCAGGAGCGCGGCTGGAAGAAATCATCGCGCGGTGCCAGCGAAAGGATATCCACGGGGATAAAACGCTCCAGACGCGTTCCGTCCTCGGCGTAGTGGCGAAAGGCGGTGTCGAAAAACTGGATCTGCGCGCCCTTGAGGAAGCCGGCGTCCGTGTCCATGACATCGTGGTACGTGGCGCGGAAGGCGAGCTCCTGGAAATCCTGCGCATTGCGCCGGCCGGCGCCGAACCCGACGCGCGAAGTACCATGCCCTTCGTCCGGCCGAGGCGGGGTTTTCAAGCGGGGCGCTTGGCTGGGCGCATCGATCGCGCTGCGGGCAACCACGAGCTCGCGCGCGAGAGCGGCGGGATCCGGCACCTCGCCCTTGCCGCTGGCGCGCCGGTAATTGAGATAGTCGTGGCCTGTTTCGAGCGCGGCGGCCGCCTCCTCGGCTGGCAGCGTACGCAGCGCATCGCGAGCGCCAGGTTTGCCCTGGCTCAACTCTTTCGCGATGCCGCGTTCCGCTTTCGACATGGTCTCCAGTCGCGCCGCGATGAGGGTGGCGTTCGCCGGGCGGTAGGTCGTCCCGGCTACCAGTCCGGGCTGCCGCGCCAGGATTCGCACGGTGTCCAACGGGAGCGCCCACCAGCGGAACGGTCTCGTCAGCTCAAGCTCCGGCCGCGCTACCTGGAGCAGACCGAGAAGATGATAGGCGCAGTTTTCGTCGAAAAAGTAGTACTGGTAATAGGCCGGAAGGAGTTCCCACAAGTGCCGCACGACGCGCTCTACTTCCTCCGGCCCGAACGAGAGCTGGTATTCCCACAGGTCGCGGTTTTCCAGATCGCTGTATTCCCGTACTTTGATGTAATACGGCAGGATCGAGAAAGTGCCCGGATAGCCGCCTATCAGCCCCTGAATGGCGAAGGTGAGGCCGTTCTTCTCATCGGTCGTGGCGGCCGAGTTCACCGCGTACGCAAGCAGCCGGGTGCGCTCGTCCTGGTCGCGTGCGTCGATGCGCAGCAGCGTGTGGCCGTACATCGACGATGGGTTGTTAATGTACGCGGAGGCGAAGACGAGAGTCAGCTTCTCGGCATTCAGCGCCGCATGCCATTCGCGGAAGCGCGGGCAGTCCTGCACCGGCAGGCGGATGCGATCGAAGTGCAGCTCTTCGTCCAGCCACGTGCGCCGCGCGATGAACGCGCACTGCGGGCTTTGGCGTTCCTTCGTTTCGACGACATCGGAGAACAACGCAGCAAGGGTTGCCTCGAGCTCGGCCTGCGGGCGGCGCTTGCCCTCGCGCGACAGGTAGAAGTCCGGGTTGTCGAGCAGGCCATGCACTCCCGGGCCGAGCAGGTCCGGCTCGTAGTGCACGAGCTTGCGCCATTCCGGCCGCTCCGCGAGCTTCAGCTCACGGGAGCGCGCGACGAGCTCGGCAAGGTAGGCGGGATCCGCCGCAAACGCAGCGGATCCCCATACAAGCGCGACGAAAAAAAGCAGGCGATGCACGAAAAAAAACCCTGCGGCGGACCGCAGGGTTTTGGGGACTGGCCTGGCTTTAGAGCGCGGCCGTGTAACGCGCGAGCTGCTCGTCAGCCGCGAGCACCTGGCGCAGATTCGCCACGATGTCGTTCGTGGCATCGGCGGAGAAGATCTTCCACAGATTCTGCTTCGCTACGCGGTTGAAAGCTGCGCGGTCCTGCGACTCGACGCCCATCAGATGCGCGAGGGAGTCCAGCGTCTCGCCGCTGCCGACCGACATGTCGCGCGCGAGCTGCTCCTTGTTGCCGTCGATGAACAGCGCCGTCTTCCAGGTCGACTTTACCGCGCCGTCCTGCGTGCAGCCCGACGTGCCGAACGTGATGCCGAACGTCTGGTTGCCGAACGTGCCGTTTGTCGTCGCTCCCAGAACCTGCGGCGCGACACCCGATTGCCCGTCGAACAGCTTGGACCCCCAGCCGCAAGAACCGATGTTGTTCTCACCGGCGGCCATGGCGCTAGCCGGAATTACCGCTGCGATTGCTACCGCTGCCAGAATCTTCTTCATTCGTAATCTCCCAGGATGAACTGAAATGAACTGCTTATTTCCCCGTCTTATTCGCGTTCCCTTGTGGTATTAGAGAACGGTGGGGGCATTCTTCCGGCGCGGTATGTGCGCTGTCAAGGCACTGAGTCGCGCGCATGCAACGCCGCGGCCATAATAGCTGGGGTTGTAACTATGACCGTTGAGACTGATCGGCTGATCTCGGCGCGGCCCTCGACGCCGCAGGAAGGCGAATTCGAGCGCTCGCTTCGGCCGGCCACCCTAGCCGAATACGTCGGACAGGAGAAGGTACGCGGCCAACTGGAGATCTTCATCCAGGCGGCGCGCCAGCGGGCCGAAGCCCTCGACCACCTGCTCCTCTTCGGCCCCCCAGGCCTGGGCAAGACGACCCTCGCGCACATCGTCTCCCGCGAGCTCGGCGTGAACCTGAAGCAGACTTCGGGTCCGGTGCTCGAGCGCCCCGGCGACCTCGCCGCGCTGCTGACCAACCTCGAGCCACGCGACGTGCTCTTCATCGACGAGATCCATCGGCTCTCGCCGGTGGTCGAAGAGATCCTGTATCCCGCGCTGGAGGATTACCAGCTCGACATCATGATCGGCGAGGGGCCGGCGGCGCGCTCGATCAAGCTCGACCTGCCTCCGTTCACGCTGGTCGGCGCGACCACCCGCGCCGGCATGCTGACCAACCCGTTGCGCGAGCGCTTCGGAATCGTCGCGCGGCTGGAGTTCTACACGCAGGCCGAGCTCACCACTATCGTCAAGCGCTCGGCCCGATTATTGAAAGTGGAATTGAACGACGAGGGGGCGCGGGAGATCGCCTGCCGCTCGCGCGGCACGCCGCGCGTGGCGAACCGGATCCTGCGCCGCGTGCGCGACTATGCGCAGGTCAAGGCCGACGGACGGGTTACAAAGACGATCGCCGAGGCCGCCCTCAAGATGCTCGACGTCGATCAGCTGGGCTTCGACATCCTCGATCGCAAGCTCCTCCTTGCGGTGATCGAGAAGTTCTCCGGCGGCCCGGTGGGGCTCGAAAATCTTGCGCACGCGATAGGCGAAGACGCCGAGACCATCGAGGACGTGCTCGAGCCCTACCTCATCCAGCAGGGCTACCTGCAGCGCACGCCGCGTGGCCGCATGGCGACCCTCGCCGCGTACCGCCACTTCGGCATCACGGCGCCGGCCGTATCACGGGATCTCTTATCCGATCCTTAAGCCTTCCCGTCCGCGTCTACTACCAGGACACGTACGCGGGCGGCGTGGTGTTCCATGCGACGTATCTTTCATTCATGGAGCGCGCGCGCACCGAGCTTCTCAACGAATCCGGCGTCGATCTTGCGCGCGTCGCGGACGAGCGCGGCGTGCAAATCATGGTGTCGGCGCTCGCGGTGAAATATCACGCCGCGGCGAGGCTCAACGAGCTCCTAACGGTGAGCGCCGAAGTGGTTAAAATCGGCCGCGCGAGCGTGGTCTTCCGTCAACGGGTGGCGCGCTCGGACGTTCTCTTGGTCGAGGCGGAGGTCACCCTCGCTGTCGTGGACCGAGCCCGCATGAAGCCGGTGCGCATGCCGATGGAACTCGAACAAGCCTTCAAATGAACCTTACCCAAGACCTCGACATCTGGACGCTGATCGTCCACGCGAGTGTGGTCGTCAAGTTCGTCATGGCGATCCTGCTCCTCGTCTCGTTCATGTCGTGGATGTTCATCTTCCAGAAGTTCTACGTGATCCGCCGCGCGGTTGCGCAGACCATCAAGTTCGAGCGCGAGTTCTGGGGCGGCCAGGACCTGAACGCGCTCTACCAGGGGGCGGTCAACCACCGCCACAGCATCGGCTCGCTCGAGCGCATCTTCGAAGCGGGCTACCGCGAGTTCGCCAAGCTGCGTGGGCAGCGCGAGACCGATCCGTCCGACATGGT
>Ga0136846_1227184_pt1 | contig 13238 bp, 5 predicted proteins | sample HopSoiMetagenom2_FD_96841 | JGI IMG/M metagenome (GOLD analysis project Ga0136846, IMG submission 96841) | Grasslands soil microbial communities from Hopland, California, USA - 2 Assembly 2016 (version 4) | ecosystem: Environmental > Terrestrial > Soil > Grasslands | place: USA: Hopland... | reverse complement strand
TTTAAAAAGTCGATCAGGGTTTGAATAGGCAGCTTGCTCAGGTTATTCAGGTCATTATTGTAGTGTTCCAGTACCACCTTTTTAAGGTAAGGTTCCAGTACATCGTTGGTAGGTGCGAAAATGGTATAGCCATTCATTTGACCGTCATTGTCCTGCTGTTTAAAGTAATTCTCATTATTTAATGAAAATCCAAGGCCTGAATTATAGAATTTTACATACACTTTGTCGCTGCTGTTATTCAGGATCTGGTACTTTGTAGTGGCGTCTGCATTTTCGGTATAGGTAACCATGAACTGTTGAAACAGGCTGTTGAACAGGCTGTATTCAGGTTTTGAAGCAAGGTATTTTTCAATATTCTGTAAGGGTGATAATACTTTATCTATTGCATGTATGTTGCCATTCTCGGCAGCGATATTCGACTCTGTGATACTGGCATCGAGAATATTAAGACCGGTGAACGAGGAGTTGGGGTAAAAATAATTGTAATCGGCCGCCGTGATTTTGGAGTCGGTAAAAAAGGGATTGGTGAAATAAGAGATGTATTTATTATTATTATCTGACGACACATAGCCACCATTCCTGTTGGAGGCTATGGTGTGGATCAGCTGGCCGCCCACTGTTGCTGTGTCGAACAGATCATAATAGGCCGTTCTGCGTCTGTACGCCTTGTCTGTTACCCAACCGGTAGTAGATTGATAGTCATCGAGGCGATCGGTATTGAATGAATTGTATACCAGACAATAACGAATAATTCTTTGAGCCTTCACAGAGTCAAGGGCGTCAATACCGCTTAAACTGTTCTCTTTAAAATATTTATTGAAGGCTTCATCGGTTGGGGCGAACAAGGTCCAGTAGCCGGCATTGCTTAAAATGTCTTTGTAACCGGCTTTATCTATACAGGCAAGCAATAAATTGAAATTACCCTTGCTTTTAAGTACCTGATAAATAGGAGGTTCAAGACCTTCGGGCCGGCTGTAAAATTTATCCCATTCTTTTTTTCGGCAGTTAACTAATAATACACAGGATGAGATAAGAACATAGCAAAATAGTAGCGATCTACGCATGACTGGTGATTGTTTAGTCTTGGTTTAGAAAACAGCGTGCAACGTAAAGCCGTAGCTTTTCCCTAGGGGCTGATGAGCGATGCTTTTAAATGCTTATGAAAGTGAAATAGTAATGAAGACGAAGAGAAATTGTATAAGATAGCAATCACAGCAGTGGTGATTGCTGCAGGTAATAAGTGCAACATGGCAAGTCAGTTTCGTTTTGGTTGGATAGCAGTTACTGTAATAAAATTAACAATTCATTGGTCGCGAACTGTCCTGCCGCATCCCGTATGCACCCGATGATCTATGCAATCGTTGCCGGAAGTGTTAATGTGACATTTAATTGAGTGTTAATCTCTTTTAAACAGGATGGAACAGGACGAATGTTGAAACATCTGCCACTAATTTTAACCGCATCAGGCGATTGTTAACTTATAAATAGTGCCAAAATGAGCGTTCAGCAACTTCTACCAAAGGGTATTTGGTTATTACCCTTATTTCTTCTCTTTACTTTTTTTCAAGCCAAATCACAGGATCAAGCCGGTAGTATATTAATTACCGGAAAAATTACAGACGAAAGCGGTAATGGTGTGCCCGGTGCATCCATTCTGGTAAAAGGAACGGGAAAGCGTACCAATGCCAAAGATGATGGCGCCTTTTCTATTCCTGTAAGTACGGGAAACGAAACCCTGGTGGTTACCTCTGTGGGTTTTGCGAAAAAGGAGATCCCGCTAAACGGCCAAACCAATTTGACCATAAGCATGACCAGCGAAAAAAGTACGCTCGAAGATGTGGTGGTGATTGGTTACGGTACGCAAAAACGGCGGAATGTGACCGGCGCCCAGGCTTCGTTCAATGCGAGCAAGCTCGATGAGCGGCCGGTGACAAGGGTTGACCAGGCATTGGTTGGTCAAATGCCCGGTGTGGCTGTTAAACAAACAACCGGTGCAGTGGGAAAAGGTTTTAGTGTGCAGGTGCGCGGTACCGGCACCATTACGGCGGGTAGCGAACCGCTGTATGTGATCGATGGATTTCCGCTGTCAACTTCTTCAGTAAACGCAGCGGGTAACTTTGCCAATGGTAACCCGCTCGACAATATCAACCCGAATGATATTGAAGACATCCAGGTATTAAAGGATGCAGCCTCTGCAGCCATCTATGGTTCCCGCGCCGCCAATGGGGTAGTGCTGATCACAACCAAACGGGGTAAAGCGGGTAAACCAAGGATCAACGTAAACAGTTATGTTGGTTTTAATGAAGCCAACAGAAAGCTCGATATGCTGAACGGCAATGAGTGGATCGATCGTTTTACAGAAATGGTAAATGCCAAGTACGTGGCAGATTATGGGTCAAAAGGTGCTTTGGCCAGCGATGATAGCACCCGCCGCCGGCAATTATTGGGATTGGGCTCCACTGGTTACAATACCACTTATATGACCGATCCGCGCTGGGAAGACCCCGCCCATCCGGGCCTGCGGTTCATCAACTGGCAGGACGAAGTTTTCCGCAAAGGCCTGATGCAGAATCACCAGGTTTCTGCCAGTGGCGGTAATGAATATGTTCGCTACTATGTTTCAGGTAATATGGCCCGGCAGGAAGGGATGGTGATCAATACTGACTATACCAGTTATTCTGCGCGCGCCAATGTGGAAATAAATGCCAGTAAAAAGCTGAAGTTTGGAATAAATATTACACCCACTTATTCTATTACCAACGACCCAGGTGTGGAAGGGAAAGATAACATTCTGCACCAGGTACTTAGTATGAGTCCGGTACAGGAAGATACCATGGGCCTGTTCCCGAATACTGCACTGAACAACCAGTACAAGTGGAGCAATTCTACAAACAGCCCTTATGCAAAATTAAAGTACATTCTGGGGCAAACCAGGCGTTTCCGTACCATCACTTCTGTCTTTGGTGAATACCAGATCATTCCGGGTTTGTCATTTAAAACAACCGTTAACCTTGACAATACGGATAATGACAGCAAGAGCTATACGCCTTACATAGTGACCAATTCACTGACTACCAGGTTGGCATCCGCTTCTGCACTGGCCAGCGGATCGTTCAACAGCTATCGAAAGCAAACTTTTGTAAACGAGAATACGTTTAATTTCAATAAGACCATCAATAATGTACATGATATTTCTGCGGTAGTTGGTTTTACGTATAACTCCGATAAACTGGATGCACAGGAGATCAAATCGAATGGTGGTTACCGGATCGATGGAGTTCCTACCCTGAACATGGCTTATGGCTACACCAGCACCACTACCGAAACCAGGAATGTGCTGTTGTCGTATTTAGGCCGGGTACAATATTCCTATGATGGCAAATACATGTTGTCTGCCAGTATTCGCCGCGATGGATCGAGCCGTTTTGGGGCCAATTCCAAATGGGGATATTATCCCAGCGCTTCAATAGGCTGGCGGATATCTGAAGAGGATTTTTTGAAATCAATACCGGTTATCAATGATCTGAAACTAAGGGCCAGCTGGGGTAAAGCAGGTAACTATCAAATTCCTGATTATGCTTCAATTCCTCAATTGGCAGCTAATAACTATTCATTGAATAATGCACCGGCTGTTGGTTGGGTTACAGGTAACCTTCCCAATGCTAACCTTACGTGGGAAAAATCTTCAACGTACGATGCGGGGCTCGATGTAACTGTATTAAACAATCACCTGAGCGCCAGTTTTGATATTTATACAAGAAAAAGCTCGGCTTTGTTATTGAATGTGCCTATTCCCTGGACAACCGGTTTCCCTACACAGCTAACCAATATAGGCCAAACCCGCAATAAAGGGTGGGAAATAGACATCACTTCACGGAATATAGTAAAAGGCCCTGTACAATGGACAACCTCCATTAACCTGAGCCGAAATACCAATAAATTGCTCTCATTGGGTGAGGGACAATCACAAATTATCATTCCTTCGGCTTTTTCAGGGGCGCAACACTCCATTTTACGGGTAGGCGAACCGCTGTACAGCATTTTTGTAATTAAACAAACTGGCATTCTCACGCAGGATGATATCAATAAGAAGGTGGCCACTTTTGGACCAGAAACAGTAGGTGATCCCAAATACGAGGACTTTACGCCCGATGGAGTTATTGACCTCAACGACCGGCAGATAGTAGGACATCCTAATCCAGACTATATATATGGCATAACCAACACCGTTCGTTGGAACGGATTCGATTTGTCTGTGCTGGTGCAGGGACAACATGGCGGCTCTATTTATTCTTTATTGGACCGCGCATTGGGCAGGACCGGACAGGGCACTGTTGATAATGCACTGGGCTTTTTCCGTGACCGCTGGCGTTCACCCGATGATCCCGGAGCAGGTAAAGTAGGCAAAGCATTTTCAACATTTGGTTCCACCGCCAATACCGACTGGTTGTATTCTTCCGATTATATCCGCGTTCGCATGATAACGGTAGGGTACGATCTGAACCGGGTAATAAAAGCGAAGAAAGTATTGTCGGCAGCCCGTGTATATATCACTGCTGAAAACTTTTTTGGCCACGATAAATATAAAGGCGGCCTGAACCCTGAAGCAAACAACACCGATCTGAGTGGTAACAACTTCTTCCCCGAACCAGGCGACTATGGTGGATTGCCTTTACCAAAATCATTGATCCTGGGTGTAAACTTTTCTTTTTAATTAAGCTAATTGAGACTATATGAAAAAAATAGTTGGTTATTCATTGATCGCGATCGCCGGTTTGTTGAGTGCATGTGACAAGCAGCTGGATCAATCACCAATTTCCGGGGTGGCCACTGATAAATTTTATACACAACCGGCAGATTTTATTCAGGGGGTGAATGCGGTATACAGCGGATTAAGAACTTATCCCGACAGGTTACTGAATTTATCTGAAACCAGATCTGATAATTTATATGCCGTATCTGATGGCGGGGTGCGCGATTGGGAAGGTATTAACAGCTTTTATAAAACCATTGCAGGCAACGTATATGTAACGGAAGCCTGGTCGGGAAATTACTCCGGTATTTTCAAAGCCAATTCGCTGCTGGAACAATTAAGCAGTAAAGGGGCTGCTATTATTGCCGATCCAGTGCTAAGGACCCAGCTGGAAGCAGAGACCAGGTTCCTGCGTGCTTATTATTATTTTGACCTGGTGCGCTGGTTTGGCCGCGTACCCATCATTGACAAAACGTTGCTGCCCCAGGAAGCTTTACAGGTTGGTAGAAGCGCAGTAAATGATGTATACAGTTTTATTATTTCTGACCTGAAGTTTGCCGCTGACAATTTACCTGATGCCTATTCTGCAGCTGCTGATAAAGGAAGAGCTACCAAATATGCCGCCAAAGGAACACTGGCATTGGTATATATGACCCGCTCTGGCCCCACTTATGATATCAATGGGCCAGGTTTGGGCGTGAACGAATGGAATCTGGCGCTTCCTTTATTGCAGGAAATTATCGACAGCAAAAAGTTTGTGTTCGGTACCAGCTATGCGAATATTTTCTCCTACACCAATGAAAACAATCCCGAAGTAATATTTGATGTGGAATATAATACCGGCTCAACACCGGTAACAGGCGCTACATTTCCCTGGTTGCTGGTGCCAGATACCTGGTTCCAATCACAGAGTAAACAAACACAGGGTGGTTTAACTATACGACCCGTATCAAACGACCTGCTGAATTCCTATGAAGCAGGTGATACACGTAAAGCCTTCTCTATACAATCAGGTTTTACGAATAATAATGTTACCGAAAGCCGCTCCTTCTTTAAGAAATATGTTGATGTTTCCAAAACGCCTTCTAACCGGCTGGACTGGCCTATTAATTTTATTGCATTGCGTTTTACTGATGTTTTAATGATGAAAGCAGAATGCATATTGCATGGTGCACCGGGCTCGCAGACAGATGTGGATGGCATCGTAAACCAGGTAAGAGGCCGCGCGGGTTTAACACCTATAACAAATGTAACGCTGCCAAGATTGATGGAAGAAAGAAGAAAAGAATTTGCAGCAGAAGGTAGCCGCTGGCACGACCTCGTTCGCAGTGGTTTAATAGAATCAACAATGACAACCTGGATCACAAAAGAAGATGTTGGTCATTTTATGCAACCTTTTCAAAAAAATTACATCTTATATCCAATACCACAATCGGAACTGGATGTAAAGCCCGGTCTCTATGATCAAAACCTGGGTTATTAGAAGTAAGTAGAAATAATAAGTCAGCTTTAATACGTGCCACGTTCCTCTTCCTGAGCAAAGCGAAAGAGAACGTGGCATTTTTTTAAAAAAGTGCTACTATATGAAAAAACAGTTGTTTGCATTATTGAGTATTGTATCCCTGTCAGCTACCGCCCAACCTACCCTGGAAACCGGCTCACAAAAGCCCATGCCCGAAACCTGGATCGATGCCACCACCAACCATACCGTTGTACGGCTCACCAACAAACCTGGTAACAATGCCAGCTTTTATTTTCACAACAATCCTTTCGTTGGTAATAAAATGGTTTTTTACAGTACCGATAGTATCAATGGCCACCAGTTGTATACCGTTGATCTGAACACCCGTAAAATTGACCAGGTTACTCATCAGGCTTCGCCTATGAACGGCGAGATCGTAAGCGCCAAAGGACATAATGCTTATTACCAGATCAGGGACAGTGTGTTTGTAACAAACATCGATAGCAAGCAAACAAAACTGATCTATGTTTTCCCCGCTGATTTTAAAGCAAGCATTACCACCGTAAATGCCAATGAAACTTTACTGGCTGGCTATCGCAGCAGCGATGCAGAAAGAGAAATATACCGGCTGAACCCCGAGAAGCACGATTACTTCAATAAAATATACGAGGCCCGTTTACCCCGTACCCTGTTTGTTATTGACATCAATAACAAACAACTGAAACCCATTTTTACCGACAGCGCCTGGCTGAATCATGTGCAGTTTTCCTCAACAGATCCCAACTTATTGATGTTTTGTCATGAAGGTCCCTGGCACAAGGTTGATCGCATTTGGACCATCGATGTACGCGATGCCAACAAAGGCAAAGTACAACTCATGCACAAGCGTACCATGGATAATGAGATCGCCGGTCATGAGTGGTTCTCTTCCGATGGTAAAACCATCTGGTTCGATCAGCAATTGCCACGTGGTACCAATTTTTATGTGGGCGGGGTGAACGTAAAAACAGGGGAAGAAAAAAAGTACAAGCTTGATCGCAACGAATGGAGCGTTCACTTCACCACTTCACCCGATCAAAAACTGTTTGCCGGTGATGGCGGCGACCCGGGCCAGGTAGCTAAAGCCCCCGATGGCATGTACATCTATTTATTTACCCCGGAAGGCGATCACTTTAAAGCCACCAAACTGGTGAACATGAAGCACCATAATTATAAACTGGAGCCTAATGTGCATTTCTCCCCCGATGGGAAGTGGATTATTTTCAGGGCTAATTTCGAAGGTCAGTCAGAAGTCTATGCAGTTAAAATATAATTAACTATTTTGTCAATTGGTTTTAAGACTCATTTCATTGCAAGTCGCAATACGGTAGGGTTTATTGTTTAACGCTTGCGGCTTTTTCTTAATATTAAAAATATTATAAAACAAGATGATAAAAAGACTGATCTGTACCATTGCTTGTTCTGCTGCATTGATAAATGGAGAGGCCCAAATAAAATGGCCGGCCGTAAATACGGTGACCAAACCCTGGGCCCGCTGGTGGTGGCCAGGCAGCGCGGTAAATAACAGAAGCCTGACCGCAAATATGCAACAATACGCGCAAGTGGGGTTAGGCGGATTGGAAATAACACCTATTTATGGCGTGGCTGGTTATGAACCCGAGTTTATTAATTACCTGTCACACGAATGGATGCAGGTATTCTCCTATACGTTGGCAGAAGCCAAACGATTGAACTTGCAAATTGACATAGCTACCGGCAGCGGCTGGCCCTTTGGGGGCGGTCCGCTGATTGGCGATGCGGAAGCCTGTAAGGATTTTGTATACAAAACCTGGACGGTAAACGAAGGCGCGGGCATTAAAGAACCGATTGCTTTTGAGCAACAACCCTACCTCGATGCTATTGGTAATACCATCGCCGATAAAAAAGAATTATATCCCACAAAGGGTACTGTTGGGGCCGCTACGCTGGCCATGCTGAAGAAAACAGAACATGTTACTGATGTTAGTAAACTGGCCGAGCCCGTGTACGCCAACAAGGATCTTCAAGGACTGGCTATTAACCAGTTAAAATATAAAAAGAACCTGCCCCTGCAGGTGGTAATGGCATACAGTGATAATGGCAAGTCCGTTGACCTTACTTCACAGGTAGATGCAAAGGGTAAATTAAACTGGAAAGCACCGGCAGGTAACTGGACGGTATATGCCCTGTTTATGGGCTGGCATGGTAAAATGGTGGAACGCGCCGCACCTGGCGCCGAAGGCAATGCCATTGACCATTTTTCAGAGCCCGCATTGAAGAAATATCTGAGCCGTTTCGACACCGCATTTGCGGGCGCCGACCTGAGCCAGTTGCGCGGTTTCTTTAATGATAGCTATGAAGTGGATGATGCGCGCGGACAAAGCAATTATACCCCCGGGTTTTTTGATGAATTTAAACGCCGCCGCGGCTACGATCTTAAACTGTTCTTACCACAATTATTAAAAAAGGAGCGCGACGAAACCAGTCTGCGCGTATTATACGATTACCGGCAAACCATTGCCGACCTGTTGCTGGAGAAATTCACTATTCCCTGGCACCAATGGGCGCAGGCAAAAGGAAAAGTAGTGCGTAACCAGTCGCACGGTTCGCCTGCCAACATCCTTGATTGTTATGGCGTGGTGGATATTCCCGAAACTGAAGGCAGTGAATTGCTTCGTTTCAAATTTGCGGTATCTGCAGCCCATATTCTCAACAAACCTTTAGCCTCGGCAGAAGCAGCGACCTGGTTGAATGAACATTTTAAAACGAACCTGGGAGACGTAAAGACGGCGGTTGACAAATACTTTTTAGGTGGGGTAAATCACATCGTGTATCATGGCATTTGTTATTCGCCCATCAACGATCCCTGGCCCGGCTGGTTGTTTTATGCAGCCGTGCATTTTCAACCCATCCATCCGTTCTGGAAAGACTTTGGCACCTTAAATAATTATGTAACCCGTTGCCAGTCGTTTCTGCAAAGCGGCCGGCCCGATAACGATGTGTTATTGTATTTCCCTTTCAGCGATCATAACTCAGAACCGGGTCGTGACCTGTTGAACCATTATGATGGCATGAAGGGATTTGAGAATACCGATTTCAACAAGGTAGCGGAAGACATGCTGGCAAAAGGCTATGCATTTGATCTTATTTCAGACAACCAGTTACAACGGGTATTTGCAAACGCCAACGGCTTGCAAACACCAGGCGGATTGTACCGTACCATTGTGCTGGCCAATACGAAATACCTGCCCTTGCCCACTTTGCAAAAGCTGGCTGACCTGGCAAAAAACGGCGCTACCATTCTTGTATACAATAATTTTCCAACCGGAGTACCCGGTTATGGCCAACTGGCAGAAAGACAACAACAGTTTACCAATATAACCGCTGCATTGAAATTTGCAGGCGATGGCGCCACACAAAAAGCTGCCAGCGGCAAAGGCGCCTTTATAAAAGGAAACGACATCAGCGCCTTATTACAGGCCGCCAATGTATTGCCTGAGCCTATGTATGGGATGGGGTTGAAATGCATTCGCAGAAGCATTCCCGGTGGTAACTATTATTTTATCAGCAACGAAACAAAAAACATCGTTGCAGAATGGGTGCCACTGGGCAGAAAAGCCGCCAGCGCCATTCAGTTCGATCCTATGACGGGAGAAAACGGTGTAGCGAAAACAAGGGTAAAGAATAACAAACTCGAAGTCTATGTGCACCTGGAGCCCGGTGAAAGCTGTGTGCTGCAAACGTCAAATACGACCCTTAAAGGCAAACCCTTTACCTATTATGCAGTAGCCGGCAAAGGCGCCGAAATAAAAGGGAACTGGCGTTTGTTTTTCATGATGGGCGGCCCCGACTTACCAAAGCCAACTACAATTAGTAAATTAGGTTCCTGGACAGACATCCCCGATCAACTGGGAAAAGTATTTTCAGGAACTGCTCAATACAGCATTGAATTTGCCAAACCTTCAGTAGCCGCACCGGCCTATGAAATAGACCTGGGCAAAGTAGCCTGGAGTGCAGAGGTGATACTCAACGGTAAAACGCTGGGAACCTTATTGGGACCTGTTTACAAAGTAAATGTACCTGCCAGTTTATTGAAACCAGAGAACGAGTTGACGATAAGAGTGACCAATGGCATGACCAATCGCATCATCGATATGGACAAAGAAGGCACTCCCTGGAAAAAGTTCTATAACACCAACTTTCCTGCACACGAGGCGGAGAACCGGGGAGCCAATGGTTTGTTCACCGCTGCAAAATGGCAACCGGAAACCTCAGGATTGTTAGGTCCGGTAACTATTGCACCTTGCAAGTAACCTTCAAATACTATTATATGATAAAACGATTCATTTACCTTATTGTGTTAACCGGAGTAATGAATGTTGCCATGGCGCAAAATAAAGAAGAAGCGGCTGTGACCGCAGCCGTTGAAAATTTGCGCAAGGCCATGATCGATGGCGATAAGGCCGGCTTGCAAAACATCACCGCCGATCAGTTGAGTTATGGACACAGCAGCGGTAAGGTAGAAGACAAAGCAACTTTTGTTGATAACATAGTTACGGGTAAATCAGATTTCGTAACCATCGATCTGACCAATCAAACCATAGCCATCTCTGGCGATGCAGCCATAGTGCGCCACACTTTAGCCGCCACTACCAATGACGGTGGTAACCCCGGGAGTGTAAAACTGAATATATTACTGATCTGGCAAAAACAAAAAGGACAGTGGAAGTTGTTGGCTCGTCAGGCAGTTAAAATAGCTTCTTAGTTTTAAGTCCAGCTTTCGAGGTTTAAAGTTTCTGGTTTCAGGTTCCAGGTTTCAGGGTTGCAAGGAATGTAGAAATTGTTTTCCCCTGCAACCAGGAACTTGAAACAGTTTGTTCAATAGTAAAATGCATTCCCCATTCACCATTGACCATTGACCATTCACGATATCACGATTTCCGATTATGAAAAAATGGATCTTACTTATAGCCGGTAGTTTATTTATACATAGCAGCAGGGCGCAGGCCATCAACCGGTATGACCTGGTGCACAGGAATAACCCGCACATTGATAAAGCCGATCCGTTGTCGTCATTGTCTGTTGGAAATGGACATTTTGCTTTTACAGTAGATGTAACCGGATTACAAAGCTTTCCAGCCTATTATGAAAAAGGGGTTCCATTGGGAACGCAATCGGAGTGGGGCTGGCACAGTTTCCCCAATACAGAAAATTACCGGCGCGAAGAAACATTGAAGGAATATGACCTGAACGGGAAAAAGATCACTTATTGCGTACAGGTAAAAGAACCCGAACGCAGCCGCAAAGCTGTAGATTACTTTCGCATAAATCCACACCGGTTACAATTAGGCAATATAGGGCTGGAGATCACTAAAAAGGATGGAACGCTGGCTACCATTGAAGATATCAAAAACGTTGATCAGATCCTCGATATGTGGGGTGGTTTTATAGAAAGCCGTTTTACAATAGATGGTGTATGGGTAAAAGTATTGACCTATGCGCATCAGCAACAGGATGGCATTGGTGTGGAAATAAGCTCTCAGTTGCTGAAAGAAAAACGCATCGCCATCAAATTGCATTTCCCGTATCCCAATGGTGATTTTAAAGATGCAGGCACCTTTGATGGCGACAGCACCAAACACCAGACCGTATTAAACGATGGACTCATTCATCGGATCCTGGATACTACGAATTATTATGTGCAATATGGGTTCATGCAGCCTGCAAACATAACGCTGCGTCGTGCCCATGATGTTGTTGTACAACCCACGCCTACGGCAGACAGTGTATTCAGCGCTTCGTTCTATTTTTCAAAAAATAAACCGCGAGCGCCTGCGCCGGACTTTGTAGCAACAGCAGCCAACTGTACGACTGCCTGGGGTAAATTCTGGACAACTGGCGGGGCTATTGATTTATCCGGCAGCACCAATGAGCGGGCCAAAGAACTGGAAAGAAGAATTGTATTATCACAATACCTTACCAGGATCCAATGCGCGGCTGATTTTCCGCCACAGGAAACCGGTCTCACCTATAACAGCTGGTATGGCAAACCACACCTGGAAATGCACTGGTGGCATGCCGTGCATTATGCGTTGTGGGGAAGACCCGAACTAATGGAAAAAAGCCTTGACTGGTATTTCAAGGTAGCCAATGGCGCCCGGGATATTGCCAAACGCCAGGGCTTTGAAGGATTGCGCTGGCAAAAAATGACTGACCATGATGGTAAGGAAGCTCCTTCTTCTGTAGGCGCCTTTCTCATTTGGCAGGAACCGCATTTGATCTATATGGCGGAACTGGCGTATCGCGCTAAAAAAGATAAAAAGATCTTACAGAAATATAAAGACCTTGTATTCGGCACTGCTGCTTTTATGGCATCGTTCCCTACCTGGGATCCGGTGAATAAGAGATATAACCTGGGCAAAGGATTGATCCCTGCACAGGAATGTTTTGATCCGGTGCATACGTTCAATCCCACCTACGAACTGGCCTATTGGCAATGGGCGTTAACCGTGGCGCAACAATGGCGCGAACGCCTGGGCATGCCGCGTGAAAAGAAATGGGATAACATTATTAAGAACCTGGCGAAATGGCCGCAGGCCAATGGCGTGTACCTCGCTACGGAAAGCACCCCCGATTGTTATACGAATGAAAGATACATCACAGATCACCCGGCCGTACTTGGCGCGTACAGTTCGCTGCCCGCTTGCAACCGGCTCGATACAACGGTGATGAAAAATACCTACAACCTTATTTTGAAAGTTTGGAAATGGGAAACCACCTGGGGCTGGGATTTTCCGTTGATGGCCATGACTGCTACCCGCCTGCAAATGCCCGGCAAAGCCATCGATGCCCTGTTTATGCCGGTGAAAACAAATACCTACCTCGTTAACGGACATAACTACCAGGACGACCGGCTAACCATTTACCTGCCGGGCAATGGCGGTTTACTCAGCGCTGTTGCCATGATGTGTGCCGGTTACGATAGTTGTACTACCACCAATCCCG
>Ga0136846_1237576_pt1 | contig 13239 bp, 12 predicted proteins | sample HopSoiMetagenom2_FD_96841 | JGI IMG/M metagenome (GOLD analysis project Ga0136846, IMG submission 96841) | Grasslands soil microbial communities from Hopland, California, USA - 2 Assembly 2016 (version 4) | ecosystem: Environmental > Terrestrial > Soil > Grasslands | place: USA: Hopland... | reverse complement strand
GGGAATTACATGTTGTTCATCGTGGATACGAACGGGGTGCCGTCGGTGGCGGCGACGGTCCATTTCTAGCCGGCGGCTTGCACTTCGGCGCCATTGCTTCCAAATCAAGAAGCGGAGCGTGGCTTCCGGTCTTGGACTCGACGGAGCCTGCGGGCGCGCGCGAGGATGGACGAGACCAGGCACGGCGGACAGAAGACAGCTCATCCGACTGCTCGCCTCCTCTTGTCGATCGCGCTCTGCGTCTCGATCGGCTGCGGAACCCTGCGCCGCGAATCTGTCAGTTCGCCGGCGCGGCAGGACGGCGGGGAGACCGTCCTGGAGCACGACTGCGATCTCCGGATTGCACTCGCGTGCAGAACCCTGGGAGTGAGGTACGAGCAGGGAAGCGGCGTCACCCAGGATCTCGGTCGCGCAAACGCGCTCTACGAGAAGGCATGCGACCTCGGCGAGTTGCCCGCGTGCTCAAACCTCGCGGCGAATCTGGCGCGGGGACGGGGCGGGCCGGCGGATCCCCCGCGGGCGGCCATGCTGAACGAGAAATCATGCGGCCTCGGTCTCGCTCGCGGTTGCGTCCTCCTCGGTCTTGCCCATCAGCTCGGTTGGGGCGTTCCGCAGGACTCGACGCGCGCGAGTCTGTTGTACGAGCGCGGCTGCGAACTGGGCGATCCGGTCGGCTGTTACGACCTTGCGCAACACTGCATGACCGGCGACGGCGTCGCCCAGGACTGGAAGCGCGCAAGCGCGCTCCACGAAAAATCCTGTTCGCTCGGCTACGCCGCCGCCTGTGTGAACCTGGGCGAGAACTACGCGAAGGGACGTGGCGTGGTCGTGGACTGGGCCCGCGCGAGCGACCTTTTCGAGGAGGCGTGCCGAAAGGGCGAGGGCCTGGGCTGTTACGACCTCGGTGTCGTTCTCCGCGATGGCACCGGCAGCATGCATCAAGCTCGCGCGCGGGTACGAGACCGGCACGGGCGTCGAGCGGAACGGCAGCAAGGCCGCGGAACTTCGAAACAGGGCCAGCGGGTTGCGGACGAACATTCCCTGCCCATCCGATTGACGGCAGCTCTCCGGCGAGACTGGCGTGAATCACGGCCCCATTTGAATCTCCGGGTCGTCAGCCGTCGGCGGCGTGCTGGAGCAGCCACGTGCGTGCCGCAAGGACTGGCGCGAAGTCATCGAGCGGCAAGCGCAGCCAGGCCGCCGACGAGCAGGGGTCGGCCCCCCTTGGCGCGACATCCTCGCGCAAGTGGTGGCGGAAGTTCTCCAGGATGTACTTGAGTGCGTTGGCCACCTCGCGCCGTGAGCCCAGCACATGCGCGTGGTAGCGGTCGGCGAAGACCTTGCCGCGCCGTGAGGCGACCCGGTTGAGCGCCCTGGCGATACGGACCGCAAGGCCCTGCACCCCCCGAGACAGGCTCTCGGCCCCCTCGGCCTCGACCAGGAGGTGCAGGTGGTTGCCCTGCACGGAGAAGTGCACGACGCGCAGCCCGAACCGCTCCCGAGCGTCGCGCAAGGCGCCGGTGATGGCCTGGAAGAGCCTCCAGGCTCGAAGAAAGCCGACCCCCGGAAGCGTCCTCATCGTGACGTGCGCCGGCTGCGAGCGTGAGAACCGCCGGCGGGCCAGGTGCGACACGCCGGCTTTGTCCTTCTTCGGCTTCCGCCCGGCTCCCGGCCTCTTGCCGCCCCAGGCAGGGAGCTCCATCTCCATTTGCTTCGGCTTCTTCATCGCCAATCTTGAATTAGCATTGTTTGGTAGAAGCCGTCAAGGGTCTACTGGGTGCGCACCCTACGCAAGGGCAGATCCGCTTTCTCGATCTCGTCATCGCAGAACTCGATGAGCGGAAGATCGACGATGTTGTCCTTGGTTGCTCAGGTAATCACCGGCAGATCGCGCCCGCGCGGCGGAACCGACTCGAACGCCCTGTCTCGCGTGAACAGCTGGGGGCCGGCGTCGGTCGGCCGGCCGCCGGCGTCAACCCGCGTGTTCCCGGTCCGCAGCCTCGAGATACATATACAGCCGCTCGCGGAACGACGGCCCGAAATCCAGGAATTGCATCCCCCGCCCATCGTCGGCCGCGCGCACCACCACCGCCCGCGTATCCGCCGTCCCCTTGCCGTCGTGCAGATCGAGCCGCAACTCCAGCGCTTGGCCGCGCCCCGCCGCATGCCCGTCACGCAGGAACAGCCCGCCGGAGCTGATGTCCACCGCATGCGCCGGCCCCGTGCCCGCCACCTCCACCTCGAGGTCCACGCTGCGCCGCGAAAAGCCGCGGTGCTCGCCCGCCGCGCGTGCCACCGCCGCCTCGATGCGCTGCCGCGAGCTCGGCGGCAGGTCGACGAAGTTGGCGAGGAAGCCCGGCATCTCCGGCGGGGCCGCGGGATGCACCTCCGCCACCTCACCCACCACCACCTCCGGGCCCTGGCCGTCAGGGAGGTAGAGCGCCATCGACACGCGCGCGAGCATGCGCGGCAGCTTCAGGGTGCGCAGGACCACGCCTTCGGAACCGAGGGTCGCGGTGGTGGTCTGCACGGCCTGCTGCGCGGAGGAGAACAACACAGGGACGACAAAAGGGATCATTCGGCCGTCACGAGAGGAATCTTTCAACCCTACTCTCACGACGGAGTCATTACGCAGCGCGGCAGTCCCGCTGTGGAAGGACGCGCTACACTGAGCGGGTGGCGGGGTACGGACTGATCGTCCATCCGGACGCGGGCCGCGCGGAGCAGTACGCGCGTCTCGTCGAGCAGGCGGACCTGCGCGCGACGGTCGCGCGCACGGTGGAGGAGGGCCTCTTCCACGTGCGCCGGCTGGGCGCGCCAGCCATCGTGCTCCTCGACATCTCGCTGCCCGGCGAGGCCGAGATCGGCTTCTTGCGAACCCTCGGCGAGGTCCTGCGTCCGAGGGCGGCACCGGTGGTGGCCATCGTCGATTCCCGCCAGACCTACGAGCTGGTGGCGCGCCACATGATCGAGCTGAACGTGGCCGCGCTGCTGACGCGCTCGCACAACCTCCGCACCATCGAGCGCGCGGTCCGCGCCACCATCGGCGCGCCTGATCCGCCGGCGCGGAGCGGGCCGGTGGTCACGGCGCCGGTGGCCCGACGTGACGCGCCGAAACCGCCGCCGCCTCCCAGCGAGGCGCAGGACTACGTGAGCGCCGTGCGCAATGCCGGCACGGCGCCGGAGCATCCGCTGGTGGCCGAGCTGGCGCGACGTCCGGCGCTGGAGAACGGCGCCTCGGACGCGGAGCTGCAGCGGCTGGCCGCCGACACCGCCTCGGTGTTCCGGGTGCCCATGGCGCTGCTCTGGCTCGATCGCAGCGAGCGGACCTCCTTCGCCGCCTGGCCGCGCCCGCAGCAGGACGCGGTGCTGCGCGGGGGAGGCGGCGACTGGCTTGCCCTGCGCAGTGCCATGGCGGAGGAGCCCCTGCACGTCGCGGACGCGGCCCGGCACCGCGTGCTCAGCCGCAACAAGCTGGTCGCGGACGGGAAGGTCCGCTCGTATGCCGCGGCGCCGCTGCGCGCGCGCGACGGCCGCGTGGTGGGCGCCATCGGCCTGGCCGATCCGCGTGCCGGCGGCATCCCTCCGGACCTGCTGGACCCGCTGGCGTTCTGGGCGCTGCGCGTGGGCAGCGACCTCCCGCCCCTGGAGGCGGAGCCGCGCCCCGCACAGACGGCGGCCTCGCTCGCAGCGGCCGACGGACCCCCGCAACCCGGCGGCGCCAAGCCGCCGCCTCGCAACCGGGCGATGGAGGCTGCCCGGGGGCTGCTCGCGGCGCTCGACACCGCGGTGCTGGTCACCACCGGCGGGGCCATCGCCTATGCCAATGCGCGCGCCCTGGATCTGCTCTTCATGGGCGAGCGCCAGCTGCGCGGGATGCGGCGGTCGGAGATGCTCTCGCTCCTCGCCTCTTTCACCGATGCGCGGCCGGAGGCGCTGCGCGACATCGCCTCGGCAGCCATGGAGCGCGGCCCGCGGTCCTTCGACCTCTCGATCCACGCGCCGCAGAGGCGGGTGCTGCGCTGGCAGACCCGCCGCATCGAGGTGGGAGAGCACCAGGGACTCGTGGACGAGATCGTCGACGTGACCAAGGAGGCCACCGCCACCGATGCGCGGGAGAAGCTGGTCCGGCTGGACGAGCTGACGCAGCTTCCCAACCGGCGCGCCGGCGAGGAGGCCTTGGGCCGCTCCATCTCCTGGTCGCTGCGCACAGGCGGCCTGCTCAGCGTGGGATTGTTCGAGATCGATTCCCTCGACGTCTTCGAGTCGGCCATCGCCCGGCAGGTCTTCCGCGCCACCGCCTGGCTGCTGCGCGACGCGCTGCGCGGGTACGATCTGGCAGTGCGACACGGCCCCCGCCTCCTGCTCGCCATCCTGCCCGGCATCGCTGCGGCGCAGATGTCCGCCTTCGGCGAGCGCTTCCGCACCGCCGTCGAGCGGACCCGCATCGAGGGGTTGCCGCCGGTCACGGTGAGCGGCGGAATTGCGCAGTTCGACGGGGTCCAGGACGGCGCGCAGCTCGTGGCAGCGGCGGCGGCGGCGCTGGAGGCGGCGAGGGCACGAGGCGGGAACGCGGTCGTGTAGCGCGGCCCTTCAATCCAGCTGCAGCAGCTCCTTGACGACGCGCTCGAAGGTCTGCCGCCGCACCGGCTTGACCAGATACGCGTTCGCGCCCACTTCCTCCGCCCGGGCCCTGTCCGGCGGCATCGAGCGCGCGGAGATCACCACCACGGGAGTGGCGGCGAGCCCCGGCGTGGCGCGGATCCGTTCGCAGATGTCCAGGCCGCTCGCCTCCGGGAGCACCAGGTCGAGGCAGACCAGCGAAGGCTTCTCGCCCTCGAGCAGCACGAGGGCGGCCTTGGCGTTCCCGGCTTCCAGCACCACGAGATCGAGCTGCTCGAGATACTTCCGCAGCAGCTTGCGGATGGCGGGATCGTCCTCGATGACGAGCACAGGTCCGCGCGCGGGATCCTGCTGTCTCTCGACCTCAGCTGGCACCGCGTCCAGTCAGCACCACCGGCACGGTGCGGAAGATCAGGTTGAAGTCGCCGCGCAAGCTCCAGTGGTCGATGTACTGCATGTCCAGGTACATCCACTGCTCGAACGAGATCTGGTTGCGCCCCGAGACCTGCCAGATGCAGGTGAGGCCGGGCCGCGCCGAGAGCCGCCGCTGCTGCCACGCCTCGTACCGCATCACCTCTTCGGGCACCGGCGGCCGCGGACCCACCACGCTCATGTCGCCGCGCAGCACGTTGATCAGCTGCGGCAGCTCGTCGATGGAGTACTTGCGGATGAACCGGCCCACCCGCGTCACGCGCGGATCGCGCCGCATCTTGAAGACCGGGCCGCTCTGCTCGTTGAGGTTGGCGAGCGTGGCCTTGAGCGCCTCCGCGTTGGCCACCATGGAGCGGAACTTGAGCATGTTGAAGCGCCGGCCGTGCATGCCCACTCGCGCCTGGCGGAAGAAGACCGGCCCGCGCGAGGTGAGCTTGATGGCCACGATGGTGGCGAGGAAGATGGGCAGGAGCAGCCAGAGCGCGAAAGCCGAGGCCGCGATGTCGAAGAGCCGCTTGATGGCCACCTGGTACGGCTCGGCGCTGAAGTTCTGGTAGTGCAGGTAGCCGTCGGCGACGGCGCGTCCGTTCACGGCCTGGGCGCGGTCCAGCCGGAAGGCGTAGGCCGGCAGCGCGAACGAGATGCCCAGCTTCTCGCAGATGCGGATGGCATCCTGCATCTCGTCGCCGTGCTTGCGGGTGTCGGCGGCGATGTAGACCTCGTCCACCGCCACCGTGCGCAGCACGCTCTCGAGGTTCCTGCCCGTGCCCAGCACGCGGCACTCCGCGCCGTCGGCGGCGTAGCTGCGATAGAGCAGGTTTCCTTCCTTGCCGTTCTCGTTGAGCAGCCGCAGATGGCCCACCACCCGGCGACGTCCGTGGTTGCGGAGATCCTGCGCGGTCAGGCGCGCGATCGGTCCGGTCCCCACGATCAGCACGTCGTCGGTGGGCTCCTCGCGCGCGGCGATCTGCCGGAAGAGGCCGAGGCGCAGCGGAAGCGAAAGGCACCAGACCACCACCAGGAACACCGATGGCCTGGGCATCCCGGGCGCGTTGCCGGCGAAGAGGTCGATCAGCACCAGGACGGTGAGCGCCGCCGCCGCCTGCGTGGTCACCATGGCCACTTCGTCGATCAGCCCGCGCTCATACGCGCTCGCGACGTAGTGCCGGAGTGCTGCCGCGGCGATCACCCAGACGCTGGCGAGCGAGACGGCCACCCAGAAGACGGCCGCGGGCAGCTCGCCCAACGGCATGCCCCACTCCCAGCCGCTCGCCACGATGGTCGCACCGACGACGATCGCAATGTCACTGAGAAGATTGAGCCTGGCGGTAAAGCCGGGCGAAAGCCGGCCCCCCCGCGCCATTCGAGGCACCCAAGGTTCAAGAAGAGTCATGAACAATGCACACGCAGAAACGCGATCTCGCGTTTCAGAGCGGCCCCCCCGCTGGTGGGGAGTTGTAGGGCCAGACGCGTACTGCGGTCAACAGACTGTCGGCAACGAATCCGTAAGTCGTTTGGTGAACACAGTTTTTTCGATTCCTCATTACAGTTCGAGCGGATTCTGCACACGCCGCGCCCTCGGCTGGCGCAGCGTGCGGGCCAGAATGCCCAGGAAACGCGGGTCGTTGACCAGGTATCGCCGCGCCAGCCGGCGCGGTTCCAGCGCCAGCCGGAAGAGCCACTCCACGCCGGAGCGCGACATCCAGGCCGGCGCGCGGCGCACCCGACCCGCGAGGAAGTCCAGCGTCCCGCCCACGCCCAGCAGCACGGCCGGCCGCAGGCGCTCGAGGTTGCGGTGGCTCCAGATCTCCTGCTTGGGCGCGCCGAGGGCCACGAGCACCAGATCCGGCCTGGCGCGCGCGATGCGGTCCACGACGGCATCGTCGGGCGCCGAGAGACTCACCGGGGAGGCATCGATGCCGCAGATGCGCACCGAGGTTTCGGCGGTGAGGCGCTTCGCCGCCTCTTCGGCGACGCCCGGGGAACCGCCGAGCAGGTACATGGAGAGATTGCGCGCCGCGGCCATCCGCGCCAGCGGCAGCGCGAAGTCGGAGCCCGACGCCTTGCCGGCCAGCGGCGTGCCGAGAAGCCTGGAGGCCCAGACCACCCACTGGCCGTCGGCGAGCGCGAGATCGGCGGCCTCGTACGCCTCGCGCATCGGCGGATTGCCTTCGGCGAGGACGATGTGATCGACGTTCGGGGTGAAGACCATGCCGCCGCGGCCCCGGCTGCACAGTCTCTCGACGGCGGCGACGGCTTCGGGAAGTCCCAGGGAGTCGATCCAAACCGATCCGATGCGCACGCGCACGCGGCCACCGTGTACCACCATTTCGCGCGGGGCAGCGAATGCGGTACCGTGGCCGCGATGAGCGCCGTCCGACCGATGAAGCGCGACGCCGGGTCGCACGCTCCACAGCTTCCCGCGCTGGATCTCCAGACATTGTGGTTCGCCACGCGCCGGAGGCCCTGGAGGTCGCTGGCGGTGGTTCCGGCGGCGCCGGGGCGCTCGGTGGTCCCCGTGGCGCGCGCCCTGGGAGACGTGGGCGGCTTCATCCGCATGAACCCGGTGCAGGTGATCGAGGCCGAGGGCATGGATCTCGACGCCATCGCCACGCTGGCCATGGACCTCACCGACCATGGCGACGCCTCGTCGTGGACGATGAATTCTCCCGGCCGGAACGGACCGCTCGGGTGGGAGCCGTCCGCGGTGGCGGCGGAGAAGGCAACCATCGTCGCGCTGGAAGCGGTGGTGACGAATCCGCTGGTGCTACCCGTGGTGCTGGCCGCCGACGCCGTGCTCCTCTGCGTCGAGCTTGGCGTGACGCCGCTGGCCGCCGCACGTCGCACCATCGAGCTGATCGGCCGCGAGCGGATCCTCGGCACCGTGCTGCTGCACCGCTGATGAATCCCGAAACCGGCGAACGGACCACCGACGCGGTGGTGATCGGCGCGGGCGTGGTGGGCCTCGCGGTTGCGCGCGCGCTGGCGCGGACGGGCCGCGAGGTGGTGGTGCTGGAGGCCGAGCCCGGCATCGGCATGCACACCAGCTCGCGCAACTCCGAGGTCATCCACGCCGGCCTGCACTACCCACCCGGGTCGCTGAAGGCGCGCCTCTGCGTTGCGGGCCGGCGCGCGCTCTACTCCTATGCGGCAGAGAAGGGCATCGAGCACCGGCGGACCGGAAAGCTGATCGTCGCCACCTCCGACGCGGAGCGCCCTGCGCTGGACGGCTGCCTGCAGCGCGCCGTCGCCTGCGGCGTGGAGGGAGTGGAGTTGATCGACGCGGCGCAGACGCGCGCGCTCGAGCCCGAGGTCAGGGCGGTGGCGGCGCTCTTCAGCCGCGAGACGGGCATCATCGATTCGCACGGGCTGATGGCGGCGCTGCGGCGGGACGCGCAGGAGGCCGGCGCCATGGTCGCGCTGCGCACGCGGGTCCTGGGCGGGGCCGTAGGGGGCGCTTGCATCGAGCTGCGCACCTCCGGTGGCATGTCGCTGCGCTGCGCGGTGGCGATCAACGCGGCGGGCTTGTGGGCGCAGCAAGTGGCGCGCTCGCTCGACGGCGTGCCCGCCTCGGCAGTGCCGCCGTGCCACTACGCCAAGGGTCACTACTTCTCCCTCTCGGGCCGCGCGCCGTTCCGCCACCTCGTCTACCCGGTCGCGGTTCCTGGAGGGCTGGGAATCCACCTCACGCTGGATCTCGCGGGCCAGGCGCGCTTCGGTCCTGACGTCGAGTGGGTGGACCGGATCGATTACCAGGTGGACGAGTCGCGCGCTCCCGCGTTCGAGGCCGCGATCCGCCGGTACTGGCCCGCCCTGCCCGACGGCGCGCTGCGGCCGGGCTACACCGGCATCCGGCCGAAGCTGGGGCCGGCGGGATCTCCGGCGCAGGATTTCGTCATCCAGGGCCCCGCCGATCACGGCGTTCCGGGGCTGGTGAACCTCTTCGGCATCGAATCTCCCGGCCTCACGGCGTCGCTGGCGATCGCGGGCGAGGTCCTCAAGGCGTTGGGTGCCGGGGGCGGTTCGGTGCTATAAGCTTTTTGCGGGGGGGACATAATGAAAGTTTTGCTCACGGGGAGCCGTGGTTACATCGGCTCCGTCATGGCGCCGATGTTGGCGCGGGCCGGTCACGATGTCGCCGGCGTCGATGCGGATTTCTACCGGGAGTCGACCTTCGGTCCATGGGCCGAGTCGATCCGGACCGTCGTCAAGGACGTGCGGGGGCTGGAACCCACCGATCTCAAGGGTTTCGACGCGGTCGTGCACCTGGCGGCGCTCTCCAACGATCCGCTCGGCGATCTCAACCCGCAGCTGACCTATGACATCAACCACCTGGCATCGGTGCGCCTGGCCATGCTGGCCCGGGCGGCCGGGGTGGGCCGCTTCGTGCTGGCCTCGTCCTGCAGCAACTATGGCGCCGCGGGCGACGCGCCGGTGACGGAGGAATCGGAGCTGAACCCGGTCACCGCGTACGGCGAGTCGAAGGTCCGGGCGGAGCGCGACATCGCGCTGCTCGCCGACCGGTCGTTCACGCCCACCTTCCTGCGCTGCGCCACCGCTTACGGCGTCTCGCCGCGCCTGCGCTTCGACATCGTGCTCAACAACCTGGTCGCCTGGGCGTTCACCTCGGGCAAGATCATGCTCAAGAGCGACGGCACGCCGTTCCGCCCCATCGCGCACATCGAGGACATCAGCCGCGCCTTCATCGCCGTGCTGGCCGCTCCGGCCGAGGTGGTGCGCGGCCAGGCCTTCAACATCGGCCGCAACGACCAGAACTATCGCATCCGCGAGATCGCCGAGATCGTAAAGGAGACGGTGCCCGGCTGCGAGTTGGCCTTCGCGGAGGGCGCGGGGCCCGACAAGCGGAACTACCGCGCCGACTTCTCCAAGGTGGGACGAGTCTTGCCGGGCTTCCAGCCGCAGTGGGACGCGCGCAAAGGCGCGGTCCAGCTCTACGAGGCCTACAAGGCCATCGGGCTGGTGCTGGAGGACTTCGAAGGCCCGCGCTACCGCCGCATCGACCAGATCAAGCGGTTGATGGGTTCGGGCGAGCTGGGCGCCGATCTCCGCTGGAGAAGCCAGACGGCCGCGGCCTGACGTCAGCTGGGGGAAAGATGATCTTCAACGAGACCAGGCTCGGGGGTGCGTTCATCCTCGAGCTCGAGAAGCGCGAGGACAGCCGCGGGTTCTTCGCCCGCACGTTCTGCCAGCACGAGTTCGCCGAGCACGGGCTCAAGCCGGTGATCGCGCAGGCCAACGTGGCCTTCAACAAGACGCGGGGAACGCTGCGCGGAATGCACTTCCAGTATCCGCCCGCGCCGGAGACCAAGCTGGTGCGCGCCACCCGCGGGGCCATCCTCGACATCATCGTCGACCTGCGGCCGGAGAGCCCCACCTATCTGCAGCACGTCGCGGTGGAGCTGACCGCCGACAACCACCGCGCGCTCTACGTGCCGGAGCGGTTCGCGCACGGCTACCAGGTGCTCGAGGACGGCACCGAGACCAGCTACCAGGTGGGCGAGTTCTACGCGCCGGGCACGGAAGGCGGGCTGCACTACGCCGACCCGCGGCTGGGGCTGTCGTGGCCGCTGCCGGTCGGGGAAATCTCGCCCAAGGACGCGGCGTGGAAGAAGCTCGAGGAGATCGAGCCCGAGCTGAAGCGCCGGATGAGCAAGTGAGGAAGCGATGATCATCGTAGACAGGGCCCTCAAGGCCCGCGAGGAGCAGGGCAAGCCCGTTCGCGTCGGAATGATCGGCGCGGGGTTCATGGGGCAAGGCCTCACCAACCAGATCGTCAACAGCGTTCCCGGCATGCGCATGGCGGCGGTCTACAACCGCAAGCCCGAGCGCGCGCTGGGCGTGTATCGCTACGCCGGCTGCGAGGACGTGGCCGCGGTCGGAACGCAGCAGCAGCTCGACGAACGGCTGGCGCGCGGGCTGCCTACCGTGGCCGAGGACGCCTTCACCATCTGCCGCAGCCCGCACGTCGACGTGGTGGTGGACGTCACCGGGTCGGTGGAGTTCGGCGCCCGCGTCATCCTGGAAGCATTCCGCCACGGCAAGTCGGTGGTGTTGATGAACGCAGAGGTGGACGCCACCATCGGGCCCATCCTCCGCGTCTACGGCAAGAAGTACGGGCAGGTGCTCTCGGCCTGCGACGGCGACGAGCCGGGCGTGCAGATGAACCTGGTGCGCTGGGTGCAGGGCCTGGGCCTGATCCCGCGCGTGATCGGCAACGTGAAGGGCCTGCAGGACCCCTACCGCAACCCCACCACCCAGAAGGGCTGGGCGGAGCGCTGGGGCCAGAATGCCGCCATGGTCACCTCGTTCGCCGACGGCTCGAAGATCAGCTTCGAGCAGACCATCGTGGCCAACGCCACCGGCTTCAAGGTGCAATCGCGGGGCATGTCGCGCGGCCGCAAGTACGACGGCTCGATCATGAACATCGCCGAGCTCTACGACATCGAGGAGGCCCGCGCGCTGGGCGGCATCGTCGACTACACGGTGGGGCCGGCGCTGATCAAGGTGTTCGTGCTGGCCGAGCACCCGGACCCCAAGCAGCGCCACTACCTCAACCTCTACAAGATGGGCGAGGGCCCGCTCTATCCGTTCTGGACGCCGTACCACCTGGTCCACTTCGAGGCGCCCTTCGCCATCGCGCGGGTGGTGCTGCTGGGCGACGACGTCGCTCCGTCGCTGGGCGGGCCGGTGGTCGAGGTCTGCGCGGTGGCCAAGCGCGATCTCAAGGCGGGCGAGGTGCTGGACGAGTACGGCATGTACATGACCTACGGCGAGGCGGTGAACGCCGACGAGATGAGCTCCAAGCGCTACCTGCCCGAGGGGCTGGTGGAAGGCTGCCGGCTGCGCCGCAACATCGGCAAGGACCAGGTGCTCACCTACGCCGACGTCGAGCTGCCCAAGGGCCGCGTCGCCGACGAGCTGCGGGCGGAACAGTACCGGCACTTCCGCGGCGACACGTGGCTGGAAGAGCACCTCGCGCAAGAGCGCAGGGAAGTCGCTTGAGCGAGGCGAAATAGGAAAATGCGCTTTCTCACGGCATCGCTGCTGCTCGTGCCGTTGGCGAGCGCCGCCGCGCCATTGTTCCCGCTGCGCGCGTCCGCCAACCAGCGCTACCTCGAGGATCAGAACGGCGTGCCGTTCCCCATCCTCGGGCGCACTGCCTGGTTCGTGATCTCGCTGTCGGCTGCCGATCAGGCCACCTTCCTGGAGAACACCGCGGCGAAGGGGTACGACGCCATCGAGTTCCACGTTCTGGACCACGATCCGCGCGGCAACAATCCGCCGTTCGCCAACGCAGGCGCGCTGCTGCCATTTCGCAATCGTATCGACGGCGCCGCCTGGTCCGGCTCGCTCACCTACGCGAACATCAATGCCGAGGCGCCGGATTTCACCTCCTTGAACGAGCCGTACTGGGTCTTCGTCGATCAGTTCCTCAGCGCCTGCGAGGCGAAGGGCATCGTGGTGTTGATGTTCCCGGCGTACGTGGGCTACTCCGCCGGCGACCAGGGATGGATGCAGGAGATGACGGCCAACGGCGGTCCAAGGATGACCACCTACGGCAACCTGCTCGCCACCCGCTACAAGAACCGGAAGAACATCGTCTGGATGATGGGCGGCGACATGGGGGGGTTCACGGCCCCGCAGCAGGCCGCGGAGAGCGGACTGATCGACGGCCTCAAGGGCGTCGCGGGCCAGCAATCCACGCACTTCGCCGCGGAATGGAGCAGTGAATCCATCTGCACCGACCAGGTGCCCTTCGGATCCAACTGCACCTTGAACTCCACCTACAGCTGGGCAGGGAACGTGAGCACCTTCACCCGGGGCGCCTACGCGAGCACGCCCACCCGTCCCGCCTTTCTCCTCGAGGAGCCCTACGACGAGGAAGGGCCGGACGGAAACGCCGTCAATCCGAGCGCCACCCAGCCGGTGCGGAGGTTCCAGTGGTGGGGCGTGCTCAGCGGAATCGCGGGGTACGTCTCCGGCAACGGCCTGGTCTGGCCCTTCAACGCCGGTTGGAAGACACACCTCGACACCCAGGGCGCGCAGGACATGGCTCGGCTCAACGCCTTCGTCGCCACCATCCCCTGGTGGACGCTCGTCCCGTCGGGACTCGGCGGAATGAAGACGCTGATCACCGGGGGAGGATCCAACCCGGCATCGGCG
>Ga0136846_1224027_pt1 | contig 13239 bp, 16 predicted proteins | sample HopSoiMetagenom2_FD_96841 | JGI IMG/M metagenome (GOLD analysis project Ga0136846, IMG submission 96841) | Grasslands soil microbial communities from Hopland, California, USA - 2 Assembly 2016 (version 4) | ecosystem: Environmental > Terrestrial > Soil > Grasslands | place: USA: Hopland... | reverse complement strand
CTCGACGAGGAGACGGCCGCGCTCGCGCAGCCGATGGCGATCGCCGTCCACTCCATGCGCCGCGGACGCCTGGAGCCCGGCCAGGACGCCGTGGTGATCGGGGCCGGCGGCATCGGAGCGTTTCTCGCGTACGCCGCCGCGCAGCTCGGCGCGCGCGTCACTGTCGTGGACCTGTCACCGGAGCGGCTCGACCTCGCGCGCGCACTCGGCGCCGCAGAGTTGATTCGCCCTGAGCCCGGCATGCCCCTCCGCGACGCGCTCTCCGACCGCGGGATCAACCATCCAGTCGTGTACGAGGCGTCCGGCTCGCCCCATGCGCTCGGCGAGGCGATCGGCGCGCTTCCCCAGGGCGCACGGCTCGTCGTCATCGGGCTTCAACCGCAGCCGGTTGCGGTCGACCTGCGGCGGCTCACGCTCGACGAGGTCGAGTTCATCGGGACCAACGCCCATGCCGTTGCGATCGATCTGCCGGAGGCGTTGCGCCTCGTCGCCGCCCGCCGCTCGGCGTGGGTCGACGTCGCGCCGATCGTTCTCCCGCTCGATCAGCTCGCGAGCGGCGCGCTCGAGCCGATGGCCGTCGGGACGAGCGCCGCCGTGAAGACGCTGATCGATCCGTGGGCGACGTCGGCCCGGGAGCGGGCGGCGGCATGACCGCGCTGCGCGTCGGCGTCGCCGGCCTCGGCCGGATGGGCACGCCGATGGCGCACAACCTCGCGGATGCCGGACTTCTCGAAGGCGTCTACAACCGGACGTCCGAGCGCGCCGCGGCGACGGCGGCCGACCTGGACGTGCGGCACTTCGCAGCGCCGGCCGAGCTGGCCGAGGCATGCAACGTCCTCGTGACGATGGTCGCCGACGACGCCGCCTCCGAAAGCCTGTACTCGGGGCTCCTGGAGGGCATCACGCCCGGGACGGTCGTGCTCGAGATGAGCACCGTCAGCATGGATCACCTGCGCGCGACCGAAGCGGCCGTACGGACGCGCGGCGGTGTCCTGCTCGACGCGCCGGTGTCCGGGAGCGTGGCCCTCTGCGAGGCCGGAACACTCACGATCATGGTCGGCGGGGAGGCGGCGGACGTGGAACGCGTCCGGCCTGTCCTCGACGCGCTCGGGGCACGCACCTTCCATCTCGGCCCGATGGGCGCCGGCGCGACGATGAAGCTCGCCGTGAACACGGTGGTGTACGGCCTGAACGCGGCCGTCGCGGAGGGCCTGGTGCTTGCGGAGCGGGCCGGCCTCACGCGTGAGGCGGCCTACGAGGTCTTCGCCGCCAGCGCGGTCGCAGCCCCGTTCGTCCAGTACCGCGCGAGTGCGTTCCTCCACCCCGATGCGACGCCGGTGGCGTTCCGGCTGGAGCTCGCCGCGAAGGACCTCGAGCTGATCCTCGCCCTCGCCATGGAGGTCGGACAGCCGCTGCCGCAGGCGGAGCTGAACCTGCGCGTGCTCGGCGACGCGGCGGAGGCCGGCCTCAGCGCGCTCGACGTTTCCGCCGTCGCCGAGTATCTCCGGCGAAACGCCAAGCCGAACGGAGGGCCGCCATGGTGAAACGGTCGATCGCGGATACGCCGGAAGACCCGAGCGTCGCCGGACGCCCCGGCTGGGAAGGCCTGCACGTCTGGTGGCTGGTCGACCGCGAGCACGCCGGCGCCGAGGGCGTCGTCTTCAACGTCACGCAGTTCCCGCCCGGCAAGGTGCACGGGCTCCACCGTCACCCCGCGTCCGAGGAGGCGCTCTACATCCTGAAGGGCTCGGGGCTCCACCTCAGCGAGGCGAGCGAGCCCGTGCGCCAGAACGAGGGTGACGTGGTGTTCATCGAGCGCGGCGAATGGCACGGCTTTGCGAACGACGGAGCCGAGCCGACGTGGGTGCTCGCCGTCTTCGGCGGGGTCGGCAGCTACAGCGAGGCGGGCTACGAGGATCATCCGTCGAGCCGCCACTGAATCCCGCAACTTTTCTATGCAATCGGTTGCATTCCTACCGCGGGCGCTGTAGAACAGCACTCGCTAACCGGCCGGGCGGCCGGGGGCATCGGAAGGAGGGCACACGGATGAGGAGGAAGTTGCGCTTTGCCCTGGTGCCGGCGGTCATCCTTGCTGCGGCGGCCGTAGGGTTCGCCAGCCGGGACGCCGGGGCGGCGTCGAAGGGGACAGTTGTCCTCTTCGCACCGACGAGCAGCAACAACTACGTCGCGCAGTTGCTAAAGGGAGCACAGTCGACCGCGCAAAAGTACGGCTACACGCTGAAAATCATCCAGAACAACTTCGACCAGGCGGCCGAAGACGTTCAGGTGCAGCAGCAGCTGGCCAGCGGCACCAAGCCGGTCGCGTACGGCTGGTGGCCGTCCGACAACAAGGCGGGGATCGCCTCGCAGCGAAAGCTCGCCCAGTCGGGCGTGCCGGTGTTCATGGTCAACCAGCTCCCGATCAAGGGGACTGACAAGTACTGGACGGCATACGCCGGCGTCAACGACGTGCTGAACGGCCAGGTTTCCGGGCAGATGCTGCTGAAGGCGCGTGCGGCGCTGCAGAAGGCCGGGCACGCACTGCACGGCAAGGGCCAGTACATCGAGGTGGGCTTCCCGGCGGGCTACTCTGCAGGGACCGACCGGGACAACGGTCTCGCCAAGGCGATCGGCGCCTCGGGGCTCAAGCGGCTTGCCTCGCAGCCGGCAGGCTTCGACCCGGCGGCCGGGTACAAGATCGGCTCGCAGCTGGTCGCGGCGAACAAGAGCAAGGGCATCGACCTCGTCTACGCACAGAACAGCGCGCTCTCGGACGGCGTCATCCAGGCGCTCAACGAGGCCGGCCTGAAGCCGGGCAAGGACGTGATGGTCGTCGGCGGCACGTGCCACGGCAACATCAAGCCGCTGCTCTCCGGCCAGGAGTTCGCGACCGGCCTCCAGGCGGCGCGCCTCGAGGGCGTCTACATGCTGACCGTCATCGCCAAGTACCTGGGGAACGGCCAGAAGGTGACTCCCGGGTCGTATACGGCGCCGGCGAACGCAAACGCGGCACCGCCGATCACGAAGGTGTACCGGTACAACTTCATCCCGAATCCGGGCATCATCGGCAAGCAGGCGCTGCACACGAAGCTCTGGGGCTTCACGATGAAGCAGCTCTGCACCTACTAGGAACGGCTGACCCCACGGCGTGGGCTGGACGACCAACGGGTCGCCAGCCCCGCCGCCACTCCGACCGAAGGTGGTGACATGGGCCGACTCGACAACCGCGTAGCGCTCGTGACGGGCTCCGCCCGCGGTCTGGGCGAGGGGATTGCGCGGGCGTTCGCCGGCGAAGGGGCAACGGTCGTCTGCGCCGACGTGACGGACACGACACCCGTCGCATCGTCACTCCCGTCGGCGAAAGCGATCCAGCTCGACGTGACCGACCCGGCCCAGGTCGATGCGGCCGTCGCGGATGTCGTCCGCGACTTCGGGTCGCTGGACATCCTCGCGAACAACGCCGGCGTCTCCCAGCCCATCGGGACGTTCCTCGAGACGACGGACGAGACGATCGACCGCGTCCTCTCCGTGAACGTCAAAGGTGTCATCCACTGCTCGCGCGCCGCCGCGCGCGTGATGATCGACGCCGGCACGGGCGGGCGAATCGTCAACACGGCGTCACAGGTGGGGAAGGCCGCCTGGCCGAACTGGGGTATCTACTCGGCGTCGAAAGCGGCCGTGCTCGCGATCACGCAGGCGATGGCGCTGGAGCTCGCGCCTCACCGCATCACCGTCAACGCGGTCTGCCCGGGAACGATGCTCACGGACATGACCAGGAACGGCTTCGGGGAGTCAGCCGCGAAGGAGGGAGCCGACGTGAACGTGCTCCTCGAGAGCCACATCAAGACGATCCCGCTCGGCCGTCTCGGGACGGCGGAGGACATGGGCCTGATGTGCGCGTGGATCGCCTCCGACGAGTCGCGGTTCACGACGGGCGCGGCTTTCAACCTCACCGGCGGCGAGAACGTCGCGTTCTGACCTCGGGCGGGCCGAGCGATCGCCACCGAGGCTCCCCTCCTCCGCGCAGCCGGGATCTCGCGCCGGTTCGGCGCGATCCACGCGCTGCGCGAGGTCGACTTCGAGCTGCGCGCGGGCGAGGTCATGGCGCTGCTCGGCGAGAACGGCGCGGGGAAGAGCACACTCGTAAAGATCCTGACGGGCCTCGTCCGCCCGGACGCCGGAACGCTCGCGATCGACGGGCAGCCGGTGGAGCTGTCGACGCCCGCCCGCTCGCGGGCGGCCGGGATTGCAGTCGTCCAGCAGGAGCTCAGCCTGGTGCCGACGCTCTCCGCGGCCGAGAACATGGCGATCGGCGGCGGCCACGTCTCGGGGTTGTGGACGCGCCGGCGGCTCGTCAGGGATGCGCGCCCCTACCTGGAGCTGGTCGGGCTCGACTACCTCGATCCCGCGATGCCCGTCGAGTCGCTGTCCATCGCCGAGCGCCAGCGCGTCGAGATCGCCCGCCTGCTCGCACGGCAGGCGCGCATCCTCATCCTGGACGAGCCGACCGCGGCGCTCGCCGACGTGGAGATCGAGCGGGTGACGCAACTCGTGCGGGCGCTCGCGGACGAGGGCCGCTCGGTGATCTACGTCACGCACCGCCTCGACGAGGTCTTCCAGATTGCCGATCGCGTGACCGTGCTACGCAACGGAGAGAGCCAGCCGCCTGTCGCCGTGCGCGAGCTGACGCTCGACACGCTGGTCGCGCGAATTCTCGGCCGCCCACTGGAGGCGATGTTCCCCGAACGCAACCGGTCGGACGGTGACCCGGTGCTCCAGGTGGTCGACGTCCTCACCGACGGGCTCGCCGCCCCGGTCAGCCTGACGGTGCACGCAGGCGAGATCCTCGGCCTGGCCGGACAGCTCGGCAGCGGGGCGCCTCGCGTCCTGCGCGCCGTAGCAGGAGTGCAGCACCTTCGGGCCGGGCAGGTCTCGGTTGCCGGACGGCAGGTGGTCACATACCCGATCCGGCGCGCGATCCGGGCGGGCATCGCCTACTGCTCCGACGACCGCAAGCGCGACGGCCTCTTCCCCATTCGCACGGTCACGGAGAATCTGACGACGCCGGCGCTCGGCGCCGTCGCCCCGCACGGCGTAGTCGTCAGGCGGCGCGAAAAGCGCCTCGCCCAGGAGCTCGCGGGGTTCTTCCAGCTCGACCGCCGCCGTCTCGACCACCGCGCATCGACGCTCAGCGGCGGCAACCAGCAGAAGGTCGCACTCGGGAAGTGGCTGGGCGTGCGCCCGCGGGTGCTCCTCGTCGAGGAGCCGACGCTCGGCGTCGACGTCGGCGCCCGCGCGGAGATCTACGCTCACCTCCGGACGCTCGCGCGCGACGGCCTCGCGGTCGCCTTTGCCTCGTCGGATTTCGCCGAGGTGCTCGGCGTCGCCGACACGGTCGCCACGTTCTACCGGGGCCGCCTCGTTCGCATCGCGCCGGCCACGGAGCTGTCCGCCGCCGACGTCCTGCGGGACGTCACGCACGCGGCCGCGGCGAAGGCCGCATCGGCGTGAGCACCGACCGCGGGATCGCAGCGCCACCGTCGGGAGCCTCGGCGCGCCTCGTCGACCGCGGCGACTGGCGACGGTTCGTGGCACCCGCCGTCGTCGTGGTGGCGGCGGGCGGGATCCTGCTCGCGGGCGGGCTTACGACGGCGGCGTTCCTCACCGTCGACAACTTCCTGATCATCGTCCGCGCCGCGTCGATCACGGGGATCGTGGCGCTCGGGATGACGTTCGTGACCATCTCCGGCAACTTCTTCTCCCTCTCCGTCGAGCAGACCGCCGCGCTCTCGTCGATCGCGTTCGCCGAGTCGTTCGCGCACGGCTGGGGCCTCCTCGCCGCGCTCGGTTGCTCCTTCTGCGCCGCGCTCGTGACCGGCGCCGTCCAGGGCGGGATGGTCGCGGCCGGGCTCAACCCCATCGTCACGACCCTCGGTGTCGGCGCGGCCCTGTACGGCCTGGCCGCTGTGGTCACGAACAACGAGGTGGTGAACTTCGACACGACGCCGGCCGTGACCTGGATCGGCACCGGCCGGCCACTCGGCATCCCCACCCAGAGCTGGGCCTTTGCCATCTTCACCCTGCTCGCCACGCTGGTGCTGCTCCGCACGCGTTTCGGGCGCGAGACCTACCTCGTCGGCGCGAATCGCAATGCTGCGCGTGCCAGCGGGATCAGCATCACGAGGACGACGATCCTGGCCTTCACACTGGCATCCCTGGCAGCCGGCATCGCCGGGGTCTTCACGGCCGCGCAGATCACACAGGCACCCCTGACGCAGTTCAGCGGGCTGAACATCGACGTGATCGCGGCGGTCCTCGTCGGCGGCACCGCGCTCCAGGGTGGCGAAGGGTCGGCACTGCGGAGCGCGCTCGGCGCCGTGTTCATCGCTCTCCTCGCGAACTTCATGCTCCTCCGCGACTTCACCTACGGCGAGCGCACCCTCGTGACCGGCCTCATCGTCGTCGTCGCGACGAGCGCATTCCACCTGCTGCGTACCCGAGGAACGCGATGAACGTGAACGTTGCGAACCTCCTGCCGCGAGTGGCACTGGCAATCGGCGTCTGGGTCGTCTTTGCGCTCACCGACGAGAACTACCGCCGGGTCGACAACTTCTTTCCCGTGTTCGAGGGGTTCGCGCTCATCGGCCTCGTTGCGCTCGGACTGAGCGTGACCATGCTCGCGGGCGAGCTGGATCTCTCCGTCGGCTCCGTCGCGGCCGTCGCCGGCATCATCGCCGTCAAGCAGTCCGGGCTCGGGCTCGTTCCGTGTGTCGCCCTCGCCGTCCTCTGCACCGCCGCATTCGGCGCTGCGCAGGGATACGCGATCGCCCGCCTCGGCATCAACTCGCTCGTCTTCACCATCGGGACGCTGATCGCGATCAGCGGGCTGGCGTACGTGATGTCCGACGAGCAATCGGTGCTGATCGACCTGAACGACCTCGGGCTCTCCGACACGATCACGAACCGGCTCTGGATCTTTTCACCCTTCAGCCTGACGACGATTGCGGCGTTCGTCCTCGTCGGCGCGTTCCTCAGCGTGACGCGCTGGGGCCGGGAGATCTATGCGATCGGCGGCGGAAGGAACGAGGCGCGCGCAGCCGGCGTCGCCACGGTGCGGCCGATCGTCATCGCCTTCACGCTGTCGGCGGGGCTCGCCGGCCTGGGCGGCGCCCTCGCGTCTCTGAAGTCCGGCGCGGCGCAACCGGGTGGGTACGACAGCGTGCTGCTCGCCGGCGTGACCGCGGCGCTCGTCGGCGGCGTCAGCCTGTACGGCGGCCGCGGCGACGTCCTCGGCGTCGCCGTCGGCGTGCTCACGCTCCAGTTCCTGCTGTCCGGGCTGTCGAGCCGCGGGGCGGAGTTCTACGTCGGCAGCCTGGCGACGGGCGGCCTTCTCCTTGTCGTGCTCCTCGTCGAGCTGATCGTCGACCGGCGCCAGGTTCTGCGCTACATGCGCCGACCGGCATTCTCAGCAGGAGAGCCATGAGCGACGGTGAGCACCACGTCCCCCAGCGCGCCAATCCGACCCTCAAGGACGTCGCCCGACTTGCCGGTGTCCACCCGGGCACGGTCTCGCGCGCGCTCGACCCGCAAAAATCGTCGCTCGTCCGCTCGGAGACGCGCGAGAAGGTCGAGTCGGCGGCGCGGACGTTGGGCTACCGGGCCGATGCCGTCGCGCGCAGCCTTCGCCGCGGGAAGACGACGACCGTTGGCGTCGTCGCCGCCGATCTGGGCAACCCGTTCGTCGGGCCGCTGCTCCGCGGTCTCGCCAACGAGCTCGACCACCACGGGTTCATGGCGCTCGTCAGCGAGACGCAGGACGATCGCGAACGACTGCTCGCCTCACTCGACAACTTCCTCAGCCGCAAGGTCGACGCGATCGTCGTCACGGCCGCGCATGCCGGCGACGGCCCGCTGCTGCGCCGCGTCGTCGCCGCGGGCGTGCCACTCGTCCTCGCGGTGCGAGCGGTTCCCGGCAGCGGCCTGCCCGCGGTGACGACCGACGACCTCGCGGGCGGGCGCCTGGCCGCGCGCCACCTGGCCGAGCTGGGGCACGTTCGCGCCGCCGAGCTCGCGGGCCCCTCGGATGTGCAGCCGTTCGTCGACCGTTCGGCCGGCTTCGCCGACCAGGCCGCCCGCTCGCGCATGGAGCTCGTCAAGGTCGGCGACGAGGCGCACTTCCCGACGGTCGAGGAGGGACGCCGGCTCATGGCGATGGTGCTCGAGGCCGAACAGCCGCCGACGGCGATCTTCGCCCACAACGACTCCATCGCGATCGGCGCCATGGCGGCGCTTCGCGACGCCGGCCGGCGCGTGCCGCAGGACGTATCGGTGATCGGCTACAACGACGCGCCGCTCGTCGACCACCTTTCGCCCCCGCTGTCGACGATCCGTTTCCCGGGCGACGAGATCGGCCGCTCCGCCGCGGAGATCACCGTCGCGCTCGTGAAGGAATCGCGGCGGATGGTCGCGTCGATGACGTTTCCACCCGTCCTGGTCGTTCGTGCGTCGACCGCACCCCCCGGAGGAGGCTGAGATGAGCGAGACGTTTCTCGTCGGGAATGTCGACGAGCCGGTCGAGATCCATGGCGTCCACGGCGGCGAGAGCCGCCTCTACTGGAAGCGGTTCGTCACGGGCAACATGCTGTACAGCGACCTGGACTCGTTCGAGTGGGCGCGCGTGCCGCCCGACAGCGTGATCGGCGAGCACGTCCATTCGCGGACGGAGGAGATCTACTTCATCGTCCGGGGGCGTGGCGAGATGACGGTCGACGGCGAGGTCGGCGAGGTGAAGGCGGGCGACCTGGTTCTGACGCCGCTGAACTCGCGGCACAGCTTCCGCCCGCTCGGGGGCGAGGACGTCGAGATCATCGTCATGGAGATGCTCCCGCCCGCGATCCGAGACGTGCTGCCCGACCACAGTCCGAGCGCGTGATGCACGTCGTCGATCTCACCACGCACGAGGGCATCGACCCGAAGCCCGTTCTCGCCGGGCCCTGGCGATCGATCCGTCTCGCCCGGCTGGCCGGCGGCGCACGCGAGATCCTCCCGGCCGGCGCCGTCGAGTACACGGCGTTCGTCGTCGACGGGTCGGGCACGGCGACCGTCGCGGGCGAGCGGGTTCCGCTTCGGCCCGGCACCGCGCTGACCCTCGTGCGCGGTGCCGGGGTCGAGCTCACCGCCGACGAGGACGGGGAGCTCTCCGTCTTCCTCGTGGCTATCGACGCCTAGCGACCACGCTCTCAGCCATCCGGCGGGACGCCTCGTCGATCATGCGTCCCTCGAACGCGACAGCTCCCCGACCGTCGCCGAGCGCGTCTGCCCAGGCGGCGAGGATCGCCTCGGCCTCCGCCACCTGCTCGTCCGTCGGCGTGAACACCTCGTTCGCCCATGGGACCTGGTCGGGATGGATGCACCACTTGCCGACGAACCCAAGCGCCGCCGCGTAGCGGGCCGACTCGACGAAGCCCTCGCGGTCGCGAATGTCTGCATAGGGCCCGTCGACGGGTGCAGCGCCGGCTGCATGGGCATGCGCCGCGATCGCGCCCATCGCCCATGCGAACGCCACCCGGCCCGCCAGAGCGCCGATCTTGAGCTCGACGACGCCCAGGCTCGCGGCGTAGTCACCCGGGCCGAACACAAGCGCCTCGACCCGGGGCGAGGCGCGGGCCACGTCGTTGAGCGCCGTCGCTCCCCGCGCCGACTCGATCAGCAGCTCGAGCCGCGCCGGTGAGCCGGCGTCGTCGAGCACACGCGACGTCATCAGAACCGACGAGGCGCCATCGACCTTCGGAACGACGATCGCCTCGGCGTGCGCAACCGCCTCGAGGTCGTGCTGCCAGAACGGCGTCGGCTGGGCGTTGACGCGTACAGCGACCAGCTTCCCGCCGAAGTCGAGCGAGTGCAGGGCGTCCGCGACCGCCGACCGGGCCGCATCCTTCGCCGCGGGCGCGACGGCATCTTCGAGGTCGAAGACGACTTCGTCGGCTCCCGAGGCCGCCGCCTTCTCGAGCATGCGCGCGTTCGAGCCCGGCGAGACGAGGCACGACCGGCGGGGCCGCATCGGCGCTACATCACCGGCCCGCGGCTGTCGTTCTGGCGGCCCACGACCACCCAGATCGCCTCGGCCGGCTCGTCGCCCACCGCCCAGAGACGGTGCGGCGCCGACGAGTCGAAGGACACGGCCATGCCCGGCGTGAGCTCGTGCTCGTCGAAGCCGATGCGCACGCCGAGCCGCCCGCGCGTGACGATGCCGTACTCCTTGCCGCCATGGCGCATGAGCGAGCCCTCGTCGCACGACTCGGAGCCCGGTTCGTAGGTGACGGCGAGGAACTCGACGAGCGGGTCGCTGCCGGCGGTGAGCCGCTCCCAGCGCACGCCGCTCTCCAGGTTGATCACCGCGCGGTCGCCCGGGCGGGTGAGCGGGCTGGGCGCCGCGACCGCCGACACGGGGCGCGGCCCTGGCCCGGCGCTCTCGGGGAAGAGATCGCTCATCGGCAGCCCGAGCACGGTGACGAGCCCCCATAGCGTGGCGACTGACGGGTTGACCTTGTCGCGCTCGATCTGCGAGATGAGGCTCGGCGACACGCCGACCCGGCGCGCGATCTCGCGCACGGTCAGCCCCTTGCGCTGGCGCTCCTCGCGCAGGCGGGCGCCCAGGCCCTTGATCTCGGCTACGCCGTTCGTGTGCTCGAGCGGCGCCTCCACGCGCTACCCGGCGACCGCCGACAGCTGGTCGCGGAGCTGCTCTGCCAGGTACTCCCAGTCGCGGTCGAAGCGGTACGAATGGCGGTCTGGCGGCCCCGGCGCCGACGTCTCGAGCCAGAGCACGGTCCCACCCTTGACCTCGTAGAAGGCGTGGATGCAGCCGACGCCGGTCCAGAACGTGTCGCCCGGACGGAGGCCGAGCTGCCGATTCATCCGAACGGCCGCCCGCCGTCGACGTTGATCGAAACGCCGTTCATCGCACCGTTCTCGAGCAGGAAGATCGATGCGTCCACGACCTCGTCCATCGTGGCGAGCCGGCCCACCGGCGTGCGGGCGGTATGCCCTTCCAGGATCTCGGGCGGCTTCGCCGACCACCACGGACTGTCGCCCACGATCCCGGGATGAATCGCGTTCACGCGCCGCGGGGCCAGCTCGACCACCATCGTGGAGACGAGGCCCTCGACGCCGCCGTTCACCGTCGTCACCGTCGTCGAGCCGGGGTACGGGATGTTCCGCGCCTGCCCGCCGAAGAGGAGGATCGCCGCCTCTGGCGTCATCCGGTCGAGCAGCGTGTGGACGACCTCCGTGTACCCCACCAGCTTCAGCGTCACCAGCCGGATCGCACGGGTGACGTCGTAGTCGCGGATCGAGTTCTCGTCCCGGTCGAGTGCGGCGAGGACGAGGTGCCCCACCGAGCCGACGTCGTGCAGGCCGTCGGCGATGGTCTCGGGGTCGCCCAGGTCGAAGCCTGCGCTCGTCGCCCGCTCGCCGATCTCGGCCGCTACGGCCGCTGCCCGCTCGGCGTCGCGCCCGGTGACGACGACGTCGCGGCCGCGCGCGGCGTAGGTCTCGGCGAGCCTGCGTCCGATCCCGGCCGTCCCGCCGACGATCACAACCGCTCCGTCGCTCACGGGCTGGACGATAGAGGCGCTGTGTAGCGTCAGTCAACTGGATGGTGCGGGCCATGTTGCCCATCGCAATGCGGAATGGACGTTGCAGCACTCCGGTCGAGGTGGTAAGACTCGGGCCGCGGTACAGTCACACTCCACAGCACTGAACAGAAGGGAGGAGGCCGTGCCGAAGCGCGTGCTGCTCCGCGGCGGCGACGTCCTGAAAGCATCCTCGGCGGCTACTTCGACGTCGTGCTACTCATCGCCTTCATCGGGAACGGCTACGTGCTGATGGGCTGGGATCCGCTCTACCAGCAGATCACCACAGGTGCGATCCTGCTGGGAGCGGTGGCAATCGACGCGCTGGCGAGGAGGAAGGGCTGATGGCGACAACGGAGACCGCGCAGCTCGACGCTGCCACCGCGCGAGAGCTCTACCGGCGCATGCTCCTGATTCGCGGCGTCGAGGATCGCGTCCAGAGCCTGTTCCTGCGCGGCGAGGTCTACGGGACGACGCACCTCTACAGCGGCCAGGAAGCGGTCGCGGTCGGCTTCGCGAGCGTCCTGCAGGAGGGCGACCGCATTGCGTGCACGTACCGCGGGCACGGGCACCTGCTCGCGATGGGGAGCGACCCGGAGGCGGTGCTGGCCGAGTTGCTCGGCCGCGAGACGGGCCTGAACGGCGGCCGCTCCGGCTCGATGAACATGGTCGACTCGGAGCACGGCGTGCTGGGCTGCTACGGCATCGTCGGCGGGTCGATCGCCGCCGCCACCGGGGCGGCGCTGGCACTGCGCGGCACCGGCTCGATCGCGGTTGCGTACTTCGGCGACGGCGCGATCAACCAGGCCTACTTCTACGAATGCCTCAACTTCGCGAAGGTGCTCCAGCTGCCGGTGCTCTTTGTCTGCGAGAACAACGGCTACGGCGAGTACACGCCCTTCGAGGCGGTCACGCCAGGCGGCATCGTCCCGCGCGCAGCGGCGCTCGAGATCCCGGCCACCCAGATCGACGGCATGGACATTCGCGCGACCCGCGCGGCCGCCGCCGAGATCACCGCGCGTGTACGCGAGCGCGGGCCGGAGTTCGTCGAGGCGATCACCTACCGCTTCGTCGGCCACTCGCGCAGCGATCCGGGCAAGTACCGGCCAGAGGGCGAGCTCGACCGCTGGCGCGAGCGCGACCCGCTCGTCGTCGCGCGCGCCGGGCTCGGCCTGGACGGCGGCGAGCTGGAGCGCATCGAGGCGGAGGTCGCAGACGAGCTCGAGCGCATCGAGGCGGCCGCCCTGGCGGCGCCCTTCCCCGAGCGGATCTCGATCCCGGAGTTCAATGACGTCCCCTGAGATCCTGATGCCGAAGCTCTCCGACTCGATGGAGGAGGCGACCGTGCTCGCGTGGCTCAAGCAACCGGGCGACGCGGTCCGGCGCGGCGAGCCGCTCGTCGAGGTGGAGACCGACAAGGCGACCGTCGTCTACGAGGCGGAGTCGGACGGTGTCCTGGACGAGATCCTCGTCGGCGAGGGCGAGACGGCCGCCCTCGGCGCCCCAATCGCGCGCATGCGCAGGGAGGGGGCGGCCTCCCCGGCGCCGGCTCGAGCACCCGTACAGGCTGCCGGGCGGCCCCGCACGGGCGAGATCGAGTTCCGCG
>Ga0136846_1223745_pt1 | contig 13239 bp, 15 predicted proteins | sample HopSoiMetagenom2_FD_96841 | JGI IMG/M metagenome (GOLD analysis project Ga0136846, IMG submission 96841) | Grasslands soil microbial communities from Hopland, California, USA - 2 Assembly 2016 (version 4) | ecosystem: Environmental > Terrestrial > Soil > Grasslands | place: USA: Hopland... | reverse complement strand
CGTCGGTCTTGCCGTCGGCGATCCGCGCCGAGCGGGCCACGATACCCATCATCTGCGCCGACAGGCGGCCGAGATCCTCACGCGCCTGCTCGTCCGAGATCTCGTTCAACTTGCCGAGCTGCCACTCCCCTGCCAGGCGCGCGGTCTCCGCCTGCAGGTCGGCCGGCGCGTTACCGGTCAGCTTCGCCGGCTCGTGCGGCTCCGGATCGGGCATCTTCGAGTGAAGGTCGTCGTCGACCAGTAGCCCCCAGACGTTCTCGTAGGGATAGTGGCCGACGAGCTGCTCGATGTCGACGCCGCGGTAGCGCAGCGAGCCACCCTCGCGGTCGGGCTCGGCGATCTCCGTCTCGACGGCGACGACGCCCTCGAGGCCGGGCTTGAAGTCGTTGTTGTCCGTGCTCATCAGGCTTCCTCCAACTCGATCTCCCGGCCGACCGACCCTTCCCTCGCCGCCGCGAGCACAAGAGCCGCAGCAGCTGCGTCCTGGACGGCGACGCCGACTGACTTATACAGGGTGATCTGCTCCGGGGAGGCTCGCCCCTTGCGCGTGCCGGCGACAAGCTCGCCGAGCTCTACCGCGTCCGGTGGCGCGCCGTCTCGGAACTCCGACGCGCCGGCGGGTGGCGGCGCAAAAGTCGACTCCCGGTACTCGACGGCGACGAGCGCTTCGCGCACGATCGCCTGGTCGACCTCGCCGCGCCCTGCGGGATTCGCGCCGACCGAACTGACGTGGGCGCCCGGCGACAGCCACTCGCGCAGCACGATCGGCTCGGTCGCGTGCGTCGTCGCGGCGATCACGTCCGCGCCGCGGACGGCGTCCTCCCACGACTCTGCGGGAACGGCCCCGAGCTCGGCCGCAAGCTCTCGTGCCCGGCCGGCGTCCCGAGACGCGATGCGAACCTCGTCGAACGCGCGCACGCGCCGCAACGCGTCCGCATGCGTACGCGCCTGCACGCCCGCGCCGAGGATTGCGAGGACGCGCGCGTCCTCGCGCGCGAGCAGACGTGTCGCGAGCGCCGAGCCGGCGGCGGTGCGCGTCGCCGTGATGTACGCCCCGTCGAGGAGCGCCACCGGTGTGCCGTTCGTCGGGTCGAAGATGCAGATCAACGCCTGGTGCGTGTGGCGGTCGCGGTTCTCCGGGAAGAGCGTGACGAGCTTGCAGGCGAGCCCGGCCGAAGGGAGATAGGCCGGCATCGTCCCGAGCAGACCGTTGCGTTCGGCGAACGCCGCGATGCGTGGCGGCATCGAGGCCTTGCCCTCGCTCAGCTCCCGGTGCGCGGCGGCGAGCGCGTCGATCAGTGCGTCGAGATCGAGCAGTCGCTCGACGTCGGCCTGCGAGAGCAGGATCACGAGATCCGCTTGAGCAGGCCGAGCGCCTGCTGGTTCCAGGGCACGCGGTGCGTGACGCCCGCTGCGCCCACGCGCTCGCGATTCGCCAGATACCAGTCGTACGTCTCGATCAGCGCGTCCCGATTCGACAGGCGCGGTTGCCAGCCAAGCACCCGCTGCGCGCGAGAGACGTCGACGAACGAGTCCTTGTGCGCCGTCTTGTAGTGCCACTCTGCCAGCGGCGACACGTGCAGGAGCTCGAGCGTGCGCAGCGCGACTTCTGCCGGCTTGACCGGAACAGGACGTAGCCGCGACGTCGAGCCGGCGTGGTCGATCAACGCCTGCAGATCGGTGCGCACGGTGCCGAACTCGGTGGCGCCGACGTTGAAGGTCTGCCGGGCCGCCTCGGGAACCGAGCCGGCGCGGACGATCGCGTCGACGAGATCCTCGACCGCGAGCAACTGGTAGCGATTGTGCCCCTGGCCGAGGATGTAGATGCGACGGCCTTCGCGGATCCAGTCGAAGAGGATCTCGAAGACGCCAAGGCGCTCAGGCCCGATGAACGTCTTCGGCCGCACGATCGTCGTGTCCACCGCCGCGACGCGGCAGAGCGCCTCGGCGTCGATCTTGGACTCGCCATACCAGCCGACACCGACGAGTGGGTCGTCCTCCTCGATCGGATGCTTCTCGGGCACGCCGTAGACGGCGGTCGAGGAGATGAAGACGACACGCCGGACTTCAGCGTCCCGTGCCGCGGTGAGCACGTTCTCGGTGCCGGTGACGTTCACGGAGCGGATCGACTCGCGCGACGCCTGGATCGGCAGCGCAGCCGCTGCGTGCACGACGACGTCCGCGCCCGCCACCAGCTTCGCGACACGCTCGCGATCGCGAACGTCGCCGCGCAACTCCTCGACCGAGCGCTCGAGCTCCGCGTCGTCGAGCGGCACGACGTCGAGCGTGCGCACGTCGTTTCCCTCGGCGAGCAGGCGACGAGCGAGGTGCAGGCCGAGAAAGCCGGCACCCCCGGAGATCGCCCAGATCATCCGGGCGGGTTCGCGTTGACGAGGATCGCGGCCACGAGCAGGACGATCATGCCGATCATGCTCTCACCGACGAGGCTCGCCCGAAGCCTCGGCAGCACGCCGCCCCGTTCCACGGTGGGCACGGCGACCAGCTTGTGCACTCCGCCCCACGCGAAGGCGAGGCCGACGAGGCCGATCTTGAGCAGCAGCACACGCCCGTAGGCCGTTCCCCAGAGATCGCCGAGCTGCGGCAGCCGCAGGATGCTGAGGTAGATCCCGGCGGCGAGCAGGACACCGACGCAGACGGTCGCGAGTCGGGAGAACCCCAGAAATGCGGAGCGGCGAGCGTCCGGCAGCAACGGCCAGACGACCACGACCAGCTGCACGAGCCCGCCGATCCACAGGCACGCCGCCGAGATGTGCGCCCAGTCCGCCAGCTCCGACTTCCAGGAGGAGCCCGCATCCGCCGCCGAGTGTCCCGACAGAGAGAGGCCGGAGACGAAGCCGAGGCCGAGCAGGAATGCGGGCCAGAGGAACACGTCACGGCCGGTCAGCCAGGCGAGGAACAGCAGAGCCGTGACGAGTGCGAAGCCGAGCGTCATCGCGATGAAGGCCGTGCCGAACCGCGTCCTTGCGATCGGACTGAGGTCGCCGTACAGCAAGCGGCCGAACGGCAACTGCAGGGCATCCTCCGCGCGCAGCACGAAAGCTGCGATGCCGATGTTCAGCGTGGCCACGGCGCCGATCCCGGTCAGCGCGAAGAAGCGCGCGGGAAGGGGCCCTCGGGCGACGAGCAAGCGAAACCCGAGCCCGCCCACGACGAGCGCGAGCGAGAGGAAGTAGAGCCACCGCACGAGGTCCTCCGTGCGTGTCGGGCCGGAGGCGCCGAACGAAGCCGTCGGCGCCGGCGCACGCGCGCGCACGCCGAACGTGAAGACACCGGAGACCACGTGGCCGTCGCCCGACATCGCGTGCCAGCGGATGGTGTAGCCGCCGCGCTTCAGGTGCGGCAGCCACGCTCTCAATGTGCGACCGTGGCCGCCGATCTTCGCCAGCGGGAGAGCTTCTCGCGCGGAATAGAGCTGCAGTGACCGCGGCAGCGCTTTCACGTACTGGTCGAACTGCAGCGTGACCACTCGCGGAGATGACGGAAGCCGCTGTTCGAAACCCGGGATGGTCCGCTCGAGAGTCGCGTGCGCGAACGCCTGCGCCGGCAGCGCGAGTGCGGCGAACGAGGCGATGAGCAGGGCGCGCCTCATCGGCGCGGCGCTCCCGCGGCCGGGGAGATATGACCGAAGACCGGTGCGACGTCGCGATCGCAGTAGAGGACCACGGCGAGCACCACGAAGGTGAGCGCGAAGCCCGTCGCCACCGCCTGTGAACGCGGGCGTAGCGCGCGCGCGAGCGGGAAGACCGCTGCGACGAGCAGCGTCCAGCCGAGCAGGTGGTGGAGGAACGCCGACCGCTGGAAGAGCCACGCGTTCTGCTCGTGCACGAGGAACGCCGCTCCCGAGACGACGAAAGCCGCCGCCATCGCCAGGCTCCAGCCGCTGCCGGACACCTTGCCGCGAACGAGCGCGAGCTCGACTGCGCCCGCGAACATCAAGACGTCCGCCCAGGCCCCATGAGCGAGCATGTGCAGCGTCGAGTTGGTGAAGAAAACCATCACCGGCCACATGAGCACGCCGAGTGCGAAGGCGATCCCGGGCCACAGGTAGGCGCGCCAAGCGCGCATCCGCCAGACGTCCGTTCCGACGACCGCCTCGCCGAGCAGGCAGAGCCCCAGGCTCAAAAAGCCGGTTGCGAACAGCCAGTGGACGTGTTCAGCGGGCGGCTGCACCGGCGTCCTCGAGATCGCGCATCAGCGCCGGCAGGACGGCGAAGTAGAAGAGCAGGCCGACGGCGACGACGAGCAGAGGGGGCTCGACGAAGAGCCACCAGAAGCCCTGTCCTCGCGGATGAAGCACCGTCAGCCGGTACGGCTGCGCGAGGGCCCAGAGCACTCCGGCCAGGGCCGTCAGCGGGCCGAGTGCCGACACGATGCGCCCACGTGCGGTTCGTTGTCGCGGTACTTCGAGTTCAGAGACGAGCTCTGCGTTCACAGCAGCCTCCTGGGGTCGAATGGAGCGAGTGCGACTTGCTCAGGCCGCGAGCGGCGGAGGCCGGCTCTCGAACGCGAGCCCGAAGAGGGCGCGAGGTGCGACCGGGTCCGCGAGGGCAGCCCGCGGAGACGGCAGGGCGGCGGCGGGCCGCAACGCGCGCGCCGCAAGCTCGCGGGCATAGGTCTCGTACTCGGAGAACCACTGCTCGACTGCGCGGTAGACGACTGCGACGACGACGGACAGCACGGCGAACACCGGCAGCGCCGAGGTGTGCAGCCAGGGTGCGAGCAGCGGCCAGCGGCCGACTGAGATTCCCTCGGCGTCCATCTGCAGGAGGTAGATGAGCGACGTGGCGACGAACGAGCCGAGCCAAAGGCTCGGCGACAACTCGATGCGGACCCGTCGACGGCAGACCGTGCCGAGCGATCCGTGCGCAGCGACGAGTCGCGAGACCTTCACGAAGCGCCAGGCGAGGCGCGCAAGCATGAACGCGACGCTGCACTTCACCACTGCGAGCAGGATCGGGTAGTAGTCGGCGCTGGAGTAGCTGGGCGACGCGACACGCGAGCCGACATCGAGGCGGTGCGAGAGGCTGCGGCCGATCAGCTCCGCGACGAGCGCAAGGAGGATCAACGCCAGACGCGCGAGCGCTCGCTGATGGCGACGTGCCCTTTCCATGCCCCGCCGAAAGTGTGCGCGCCGAAGGGCGCTCAGGTCAAGCGGAGGCGCTGACCGTCGTGACCAACCACTCCTCGTTGCACCGATCCTCGAACGCGACGAGGAAGATCCGTTGGTACTGACCCAGATGCAGGCGCCCCTCCGTGAACGGAATCTGCTCCGTGCGCGGGCCGAGCAACAGCGACACGAGGCGCTCGCGCTCGCCCGCCTCGAGCGGCACCAGTCGCTCGAGCAGGCATTCCAGGTCGGAGAAGAAGCCGGTCTCGCGCTCCTGCACGCGGATCAGCGAGGGGTCTCCGTTCGGCGACACGAATGCGATCCCGCTGCCTCCGCCTGCTGCGACCTCGCGCTGCACGTCGTTGGTGATGTCGAGCACGGTGAGATTCGGCAGCGCAGCGGCGATCGAAAGCGGGATCTCGACCGAGGTCATTGCGCGGCCACCTCACGCGGCAGGCGGAAGTGCACGTGCTCCTTCGCGACGGTGACCTCTTCGACGTCCGCGTAACCGAGAGCCGCGAGGCGCGAGATCGTCGCCTCGACGAGCTGCTCGGGCGTCGAGGCACCGGCGGTCAACCCGATCACCTCGTGCTCCAGGACTTGGGCGGAGAGGTCGCTCTCGCCGTCGATGAGATCTGCGTCGGCACCCGCGTTGCGGGCGACCTCGACGAGCCGCTGCGCATTCGAGCTCGTCTGCGAGCCGATCACGAGGATCAGCGTCGCCTCCTCGGCGAGCCGCTTGACCGCGTCCTGGCGGTTCTGAGTCGCGTAACAGATGTCATCGGCGGCGGGCCGCCTGAGCGTACCGAACCGATCCTCGAGCGCATCGACGGTCGCGCGGACGTCGTCGAGCGAGAGCGTCGTCTGGCTGATGACCGCCACCGGCCTGCCGCCGGAGTCGAGGCGCGCCGCTTCTTCCGGCGATTCGACCACGACCGTCGCATCCGGCCGCTCGCCCTGGGTTCCGATCACCTCGACGTGGTCGGCGTGGCCGACGAGCGCGACGAGATGGCCGCTGTCTGCATAGCGGCGGGCCTCCGCGTGGACCTTCGAGACCAGCGGGCAGACGGCATCGACGACTCGCAGGCCGCGGCGCTCGCAGCTCTCGCGCACTGCCGGCGCGACACCGTGCGCCGAGAGAACGCAGATCTCACCGGCGGGTATCTCGCTCTCGTCGTCGACGAACACCGCGCCCAGCCGCTCGAGACGGCGCACGACGTGCTCGTTGTGCACGATCTGGTGGCGAACGTAGATCGGCGGACCGTAATCCGCGAGCAGGCGCTCGACGATCTCGATCGCACGGTCGACACCCGCGCAGAACGACCGCGGCGCGGCCAGCAGCACGCGCTTGCTCAAGCGAGCGCCTCCAGGCTCTTCAGCGCACGCCTCGCGCCAAAGACCGCGCGCGCTGTCACGAACGGCTCGCGCACGAAGCCGCGCACGAAGCCGAGCGCGTCGACGTCGCCGTCCGCGGTCGCACCCCTCGCGACGCCGCCCAACCGTCGCGTCGGCGTGTCGCTGACCGCGCGCAGACAACCGACGAGACGGCCGCTGCGCGCGAGCGCACCCGATTCCATGTCGACGGCCTCGGCGCCGGTCTTCGCATGCAGGCGGGCACGTTCGTCCGGATCGTCGACGATGCGCGACGCACCGAGGATCGTCCCCTGCCGCGCCGCGGCCGCACCGAGCGGACCGCCCTCCCACAGGACCGCACCGGTCTCGTCCACGACGCGCGTCGCGTCGATCACAGTGCCGACGGGGAGGTCCGGCGCGAGCGCCCCGGCGATGCCGAACGACACGAGGCGCCCCTCGGGCACGCCCCGCGATGCACCCAGCCCGACCAGCGCCGTCCGTCCGAGCCGGCGCGCGATCCGCTCCTCGACCGTCATCGCGCAGGCGAACGTCAGCCCGTCAGCGTCCAAGCCATGCTCCGGACGCTGTCCTTGAGCGAGCCCGCTGCCTCGTACGCGGCGGAGGGCTCGAAGCCCGAGTGGATGCCGCAGTGCTCGCAGCGCGGGTCGTTGCCCGGCCCGTAGTCGTCCCACTCGATCCCGTCGAGCAGTGCGTCGTAGGTCGGGAAGATGCCGTCCGTGAGCAGGTAGCACGGGCCCTTCCACCCGTACGGGTTCCGTGTGATCGAGCCCCACGGCGCGCACTTCAGCTTGCGGTCGCCGGTGAGGAACTCCTGATAGATCGGGCTCGCGAGCCAGCGGTATCCGCGCTGGCGCGCGACCTTGCGGATGATGCGGAACTTCTCCTCGTGCTCGGCCCGCGTCATCGTCATCTTCGGGTCGATCTGTGAGTACTGGTAGCCCGGCGCGATCAGCATGCCGTCGATGCCGACCTCGTTCGTGAGGTAATGCATCATCTCGAGGACATCGTCGACGGACGTCTCCTTGAACACGGTCGTGTTCGTGGTGACGCGGAAGCCCGCCTCACGTGCCTTCTTGATCGAGTCGACCGCGATGTCCCAGAGGCCCGGGTAGTCGCAGACCCAGTCGTGGATCTCGCGCATGCCGTCGAGGTGCACGACGAACGTCAGCTTGTGGCTCGGCTTGAAGATGTCGAGGAACTGGTCGAGCTTGAGGGCGTTCGTGCAGAGATCGATGTTCTTGCCGAGCTCGACCATGCCGGCGACGACGTCCTCGATGCCCTTGTAGACGAGCGGCTCGCCGCCGCAGATCGACACCACCGGGGCGGGACACTGCACACCCGCGTCGATGCACTCCTCGACGCTCAGCCGCGCCTTGTTCGACTCGTACTCGCGGATCTTTCCGCAGCCGATGCACGCGATGTTGCACGCGAGCGTCGGCTCGAGCATGAGCACGAGTGGATAGCGCTCGCCCTTGCGCTGCTGGCTGGCGACGTACTTGCCGATCTGCACGGTTGAGCGGAGGGGGAACTTCATGCAGTGAGCCTTTCTCTCAGGCGCCCGAGGGCGAGGAGCGGGAAGGTGAGCCGGTAGAGGTGGTAACGGATCATGAAGTCGAGTGGGAAGCCCGTGCCCGTGAAGTGCTGCTCGTCCCAGTCACCATCTGGACGCTGGACTTCAAGAAGATACTCGGCAGCCCGCCGGGCGGACAAGCTTTCGGCCGCCCCGCCCGAGATGTATGCGAGCAGCGCCCAGGCCGTCTGCGACGGCGTCGCGGTGCCGCGGCCGCGCCAGTCCGGGTCGGAGTAGGAGCGGATGTCCTCGCCGAACCCGCCGCTCGGCTGCTGCACCGAGTCGAGCCAGGCAACGGCGCGGCGGATCGCCGGGTGCTCGGGGGGCAGGCCGCAGGCCTCGAGCGCAGGCACGGCCGCACCCGTCCCGTAGAGGTGGTTGACACCCCAGCGGCCGAACCACGACCCGTCCCGCTCCTGCTCGGCGAGCAGCCACTCGGTCCCCGAGGCAACGGTCTTTTCGTAGCCCTCCTCGCGCCCGAGCACCTCGAGCGCGTGGCCCGTCACGTCGGCGCTCGGCTCGTCCGTCACCTTGCCGAAGTCGCAGATGGGGAGGTTGTAGAGCCAGAGCGCCTCGTTGTCCGCGTCGAACGCGCCCCAGCCGCCACTGCGCGACTGCATCCCCACCATCCAGTCGAGCCCGCGCGTCACGGCCGCGTCGCCCCGGCCGAGCTCGCGCAGCGCCAGCGCGACGACGGCGGTGTCGTCGACGTCCGGGTAGAGGTCGTTCTCGAACTCGAACGCCCACCCACCGGCCTGTAGGTCGGGGCGCCGGATCGCCCAGTCGCCGCGGACGGTGACCTCCTCGCGGAGCAGCCACTCGCCGGCCGCCTGCAGGCGCGCGTCGTCGGCCGGCACGCCCGCCGCGCGGAGCGCGAGCACGGCCAGGGCGGTGTCCCAGATCGGCGACTGACATGCCTCGGGGCGCAGACGGTCGCCGTCGCGCACCATGAACCGCTCCCAGCCGGCCAGGCCGCGCGCGAACGTCTCGTCCTCGGGGCCGTGCCCGAGCGCCGCGAGCATGACGAGCGACCACACCCACGGCGGCTGGATCCCGCCCCACGAACCGTCGGCCTCCTGGCGCTCGCGCACCCAGCGCTCTGCGACGTTCACCGCGTGGCGGCGGAGGCTCGACAGGGCCGGCGGCCGGGAGGGCGCGGTACGCCGTCCGCCGATCTCGCCGAGGTCGATCGCAGTCGGACGCACGGGCTGCAGCGCTTCGACGACGGAGAGGGAGACCATCGTCTGGCGCGCCCAGCACGCGAAGTCGTAGACGGAGAGCGGGCCGTTCGCAGGCAGCAGGATCAGCTCGACCGGGACGTGCGCCAGGCGCCGCCAGGGCCACTGCCCGAGCAGTGCGAGGAATGCGCGCGTGAAGATGCGTGTCTTCGCGACGCCGCCGGAAAGCCGGATGTAGTCGCGTGTGTCATCGCCCGCGTCGACGCCCGCGACCTTGAGTGCCGTGTACGCCTCGACGGTGACCGAGAGATCCGCGGGGCCCTCGAACCAGATCGACCACGTTCCGTCCGCGCGGCGGCGCGCGAGCAGCTCGTTGGCGAGCAGGCGATCGGTCTCGGGATCGCGCAGGCCGAGGAAGTGGAGCAGGAAGAGATGCTCCGCGATCATCGTCGCGTTCGACTCGAGCTCGCCCTTCCACCAGCCGTCGGGATGCTGTAACGAGAAGAGGCGCTCGACTGCGCGCCCGACACCGACGTCGAGAGCGGTGGTCCGCTCCGCGACGACCGTCACGCCGCCACCTTTGTCGTCACGCCGGCCAGCACCGCGCGGGCGGCGGTTCGCCCGGACCGCACAGCGCTCTCCATCGTCGCGGGCCAGCCCGTGCGGGTCCACGCGCCCGCGCGCGCGAGCCCGGGCTCGACGAGGCCGGGCTCCGGACGCTCGACGCCGGGTCGAGCGGCGATCGTCGCCTCCGGCTCGCGGCTCACACGCGACCACAGAAGCTCGGCCGGTCCAAGTCGTTCCGTCACCTGAGCCGCGATCCGTTCGACGAGCTCCCGCCCGCGCACGGACATCAACTCGGGCACACCGCTGGAGACGACCGAGAGGTACTGCCCCTCCGACGGCTCGTTGCCCGTGAGAGCGCCACGGTCGAAGATCCAGTGCGCGTCCGATCCGAGCAGCGCCGCGAGCGGCGTGGACAGCAGGCGACGGTCGAACAGAAGATGGACGCTGACGATCGGCGAGTGCTCGAGCTGCTCGGACGGCGTCGCGACGACGACCGCGTCCGCGTCGAGCGCACGCGGATCGTCCACGCGCACGCCCGTCTCGACCGTCGCGCCCGCGTGCTCCAGAGCCCGGCGAGCTGCTTCGCCGTGCATCGAGCCGAGCGGCTTCGCCGGCAGGACCAGGTCCGAGCTCGCACGCGGGCCGAGCAGCGCGGTGCGCACGGTGAAGAGACCGGCCTGGGCATCCACCTCGTCCGCGGGGAGGTTCAACGCGGGACGCATGAAGACGTCCCAGAAACGCTCGACGGCGCGGTCACTCGCACCGAGACGGCGTAGCAGCGCGCCGAACGTCTCCCCCGGCTCGGCGCGCGCACTGCGGCAGCGGGCAGTCACGACCGGGATACGCATTCGGTCGCGGAGCGGCAGGTGCCCGTACGAGAGCAGCGCCCGGAGGCTCGGCCTGACGTCGGCACGGCGGCGGCGTTCGTCGTACACCGGCAGCAGGAGCGGCCGACGAATGTAGGAGCTGCCTTCGCCGATGCGGTCGAGAAACGCGAGGTATTCGGTGAAGCAACCGAGCGCGATGTGCTGGCCGTTGTCCGGGGGCGGCGACGGGTCGCCCTCGCGCTCGGGCAGCGTCTGCACCGCGCCGCCCAACGTGGGACGAGCTTCGAAGAGCGTCACGTCGTGCCCGGAGTCGACGAGCTCCAATGCCGCGGCGAGGCCGGCGAGACCGCCGCCGACGACGGCGGCTCTCACCAGAGCCCCCGGCCGACGATGCGCAGCTTCGTGAACGCCGAGAGCTGCGGGGGCCCGTCGAAGACGTCGTAGCCGCGTGCTTCGATCCGGTCGAGCGTCGCGCGGTAGAGGTTCGCGAACGTCGACACGCAGAGCCCACTGCGCGAGTCGAGCGAGCGGAGCAGGCCGAGCCCGTCCTGCAGGTAGGCACGCGCCCGCTCGGCCTGAAAGGTCATGAGCGCGTGCCAGGCAGAGGACGCGTTCCCGGCGGCGATGTCTGCTTCGGAGACACCGAACGAGGACAACTCGTCTTGTGGCAGGTACACGCGCCCGAGCTCCCAGTCTTCGCGGACGTCGCGAATGATGTTGATCAGCTGCAGTGCGACGCCGAGGGTCGCGGCGCGCTCGACGTCCTCGGAGCCGTAGACGCCGACGCAGGCGATGCCGACGGCGCCCGCCACCTTCTCGCAGTAGGCGTGCAGCTCCGCGAAGCTCCCGTAGCGCGACTGCTCGAGATCCTGGAGGCCGCCCGAGACGAGCGCTTTGAGCGCGTCACTCGAGATCGCAAAGCGCGTGCGTGCATCGGCCAGGGCCACGAGCATCGCGTCGTTTTCCGGCGCGGCGTCGAGCGCGGCGCGCAACTCCTCGAGCTGCGCACGTTTCTGGGCCGGCGGGAGGTCACCATCGGCGATGTCGTCGACGCGCCGTGCAAATGCGTAGATGGCGGCGATCGCACGGCGCTTGTCGCGCGGGAGCACCATGATCCCGTACGCGAAGTTGCGCGCCCTGCGGCGCGTCAGGCGCTCGACCTCCGCGTACGCGCGATCCGCGGTCATCGCGCGAACGCGGCGAGCGCGAGGCGAGTGCGCGACGGTCGCGGCCGCTGTGTGAACACGTCCCAGCCGGCGCGGTCGAGCGCGGCGAGCGCTGCCAGGCCGCCGCGGGCGAACAGCCCGACGGCGCGTCCGCTCCGGCCGCCGATGCGTGCCTGCAGAACCTGCCCGGCGGTCAGGAGGCCGTGCGCACGCGCCGCCTCGAAGCGCAGCAGTTCCGTCAGCTCTGGATTACGGCGGTCGAGGACCGTCACCCCGAATCGGCGCCGGTCCTCCTCGGGCAGGTAGACGCGGCCGAGCTCGAGGTCTCGAGGGACGTCCTGCAGAAAGTTCACGAGCTGAAGACCGGTGCAGACGTCGTCGCTGGCCGCGACGAGCTCGGGCTCCGGATCGAGCCGCAGCAGGCCGAGCACGAGGCGGCCCACCGGTTCCGCCGAATGACGGCAGTACTCCCGGAGCTCCTCCCACGTCGCGTACTCGAAGACACGCTGGTCGATCCGGTTGGCCTCGATCAACCGCAGGAACGGCTCGCGCGGCAGACAGAACTCCGCGATCGTCGGCTGCAGGGCCACGAGCACGGGCCACGTCGGCGACCCCGTGTAACAGGACTCGAGCTCACGCTCCAGCTCGTCCAGCGCCGCGAGACGGTCGCCCTGTACCTCGTCGCCGAGAATGTCCACGAGCCGCGCGAAGCCGTAGATGGCCCGTAGGTGCGGCCTCAGCCGGCGTGGGAACAGGAGCGAGGCGACGGGGAAGTTCTCCGTTCGCGCTCGTCGGGCGACGGCAGCGACCTCCATGGGCACACGTTTGCACACGGCAGGCTGCGGTGGTCTAATGCATTCTCGCGTCGCCGCCAGGCCCCCGCCGCAGACGCTCACCAACTTTGGAACCGACGGGAGGGAAGTTGGCAGAGGGGAACGGACTGCGTAAGGACCCGGTGCTCTCGGTGGAGACCGTGGGCGAGGCCTGCGTCGTCAAGCTGGCTGGGGAGCTCGATCTCTACAACGCACCGCAGGTGCGCGAGGCGCTGACGAAAGCGTGCGACGACTCGCCGACGCGCGTGGTCGTCGACCTGAGCGACGTGGAGTTCATCGACTCGACCGCGCTGGGCGTCCTGATCGAGGCACGCACCAAGGTCCACAATCGGCGCGCGTTCCTGCTCGCCGGCCCGGGGCTCGAGACGAAGCGCGCACTCGAGATCTCCGGTCTCGACCGTCACTTCACCGTGCACGAGTCGGTGTCGGAAGCGCTGCTCGCGAAGGTCTGAACTAGGCCATCGGAACGGCGGCCGGCGCCTCGGTCATCTCTTCGCGCCTGATCAGGAAGATCGCCGCAACGATCGCCGCCAGCCCGAAGAGCGCGAGCGCCCAGAACGCAAAGCCGTAGCCATGCGTCAGCGCGTCCGGGACGG
>Ga0136846_1238609_pt1 | contig 13240 bp, 13 predicted proteins | sample HopSoiMetagenom2_FD_96841 | JGI IMG/M metagenome (GOLD analysis project Ga0136846, IMG submission 96841) | Grasslands soil microbial communities from Hopland, California, USA - 2 Assembly 2016 (version 4) | ecosystem: Environmental > Terrestrial > Soil > Grasslands | place: USA: Hopland... | reverse complement strand
GTCATCAACACCCGTTCGCCCTGATCCTTCGATACCTCAGGACTGGGTCGCTTCGCGATCGAAGGGCTTGTGGAGCGTCGGGATGGGGCTTCGATACGCCGCAGGCGTACCCTGCCCTGAGGTATCGAAGGGTCAGCCTGAGCGGAAATCGGTGTCCGCAACCTGAAGCGTACACATCAGTTTGAATCGCACCCCAGCGCAACAGGAAACGCGACGCCCACGGCTGAGATGGATTTGGCTTGTTGGCTTGTTGGCTTGTTGGCTTGTTGGCTTGTTGGCTTGGATTTGGCTCGGAACAAATACCCAAACTCCGTTCGGGCTGAAGTATCGAAGCCTCAACCCGAGGTCGAGGGGATTCGATACCTCAGAGGCTGAGAGTCTTTCGATCATGCCCGCTCATCACGCCAAAAGCCCCCTGCTCGTCGTTGCAAATGCTCGCCATAGCCCAAGCTATGGCTGCGTTTTGCGTCTAGATCAGGCGCCTTTTGACGTGCTTCCCGGACACCGTTCGAAATACTCCCTGCCTCGCAGCCCGAACGGGAGCGAGCCATACCCCATATCGGTCGAGCACGCGAAATGCGCCACGATCCCGTCGCCTTTCGATGTTTCGAATCCGCCGCGCTGCCCTATGGTGTCGACAGGTGCAGTCCTCGCACCATCACGCTTGACCAGATCCCATCATGACAACGCGACCGCCAAAACCATCACAAGCCAGCACCGGCCCCACTCCCATGCTGATCCAGCAAGCCAGTGCGCGCCTTGTCTTCGAAGGGCTTCTGCCCAGCCTCGCCCGGCCCTTGCAGGCTGATGTGACGACGCTAGAGCGCTTCTGCGCGCTGATGGCTGCCGAGGGATGGACGGCGCACGTGTCGGCGCTCGCCTTCGACCGCATCTATGCCCGCGAACGGTTCATCTTCGCCAAGCGCCGCGGCAGCCCTGAACTCGCCGGCCTCGCGATGAGCCTGTTGCATTGCCATCGCTACGGGCCCACGTCTGCACGCTGACCGCCCCCGGCGACGGGCACGCCCCGAATTCATCGCCGAACAGATGGAGGCCAGCAACCGCTGATCGCCGCGGCAGCGAACAGATCGCCCTCTCGGTGGTCTTGAAGGGCGCGGCACGGGCCGGGCGCGCCATTTGCCCCTCTTCATGGGCACAAAACCCATAGGAGGTCGTCATGAGCCCTTGGCTTGAATCGAGGCGCCTTTGTGCGCTGCTCATCGCACTCTCAGGCATGACATTCATTCCCGCGCAGTCCGCTTTTGCGGCGACCAAGCGCGCCGTCGTCCCCGCCCCGCAGATCACCTCATTCGAAATGGAGCCCGCCCAGAACGTTGCGACCGGAAATGAATTGTTCTTCCGGGTTGAGGGCACGCCCGGCTCTCGCGTGACCGTTCGTGTGGGTGGAGTTTCGCGCACGCTGGTGCTGCAGGAAGTCGATGAAGGCGTCTACGAAGGTGGCTACACGCTGCGGCCGATCGACCGCGCGAATGTCAACTCGTCAGCCACGGTCACGATGCGCCGCAACAACCGAAGCAGCGCGAGCACCATGGCGCGCCTGAATGCTTCAGCGCCACCGGTGGCCGCCACGCCGGCGCCGCAACTCGCACGGCCGACGGCGATCGCGCTGAATCGCTTCGTCGCGATGCCCGTCGACAAGCTCGAGCCCGGCACCGAGCTGAAGTTCGTGGCCGAAGGAACGCCGGGCCAGCGCGCCACCTTTGCAATCGAGAACGTCGCCACCAGCATTCCCATGCGCGAAGTCTCACCTGGCCACTATGAGGGCACCTACACGCTCAAGCGGCTGGACAAGGTGACCGGGGGCGTGCCCATCGTCGCCACGCTCGAAGGCAACAACCAGGTTGTGCGCAGCAACCTCACGCGCAATCAGATGCTCGTGGATTCACGTCCGCCAACGATTCGCAACCAGGTGCCGAAAGACGGCGATACGGTGCATGCCACCGGCCCGGTGTCCGTGTCCGGCACATTCGATGACCGCGGCGGTCTCGGCGTCGACCCGAAGACCGTGAAGATCCTGCTCGGCAGCCGCGACGTCACATCCAACGCCAGCATCACGCGCGACTTCTTCACCTATCGCAGTGAACTCGCCCCCGGCCGCTACGTGGCCGACGTGACCGCCAAGGACGGTGCAGGCAATCCGGTACGAAGCACGTGGGCCTTCAATGTCGAGCAACAACCCACGGCCGCCATCGGGCTGCCGCTGGCGATCACGAGCCACCAGCCCAACGCCACCGTGCCGGCGGGTGGCCGCGTGACAGTGCGAGGCAAGACCGCGCCTGGCGCGACGGTGGATGCGGAAGTGGTCGGCGTCGCCTCGGTTGTCGGCATGATCGGCATGGCGCAGAAGCTCTACAACGAGCGCATCACCGCCGATGCAGATGGCAACTTCAGCTTCGACATCGCGCCGCAGATGCCGGTGCCGGGGATGCGCTATGAGGTGAACGTGAAAGCAACGTCGGGCAACCAGACGAGGGACACGAGGCTTGTGTTGTTCCAGCAGCGTTGATGCACTGTCCTGAGAGGTATCGAAAAATCAGTGCGAACGAAGAGGCGTGTTCGCCAGGGCAGGCTTGTGCCTCCCCGAATGGCGGCACCCACGCCCCGGTGTGCATGAGGCTCTGGTAGCGGTCGACAATGCGGCCGTCGCAAGCGCCAGGGCCATGTCAGTCGCCCGTGCTCCCATGCGCGAGGACCTGCCGGTGGTTTCGAAATCGATGACGGCAATCGTTTCCGTGCGTGACGCATTGCCATCGGGGACGGTAGCATTCGGACCATGGAAACATCGATGTTCTGGATTTTCGTAAGCCGTTTCGGCGAAGCCCAAATCCTCTTGCCAGCCACACTCGGCGCCTGCTTATGGCTCGCCCATCGCGACGAATCCCGGCCCGTGGTCATTCGCTGGCTCGCCTGGATGTCGGCCGCGGCGATCGTCACCACCATCACCAAGGTCGCATACATGGGCTGGGGCATTGGTAGCGCCACGCTCGATTTCACAGGCATTTCCGGCCACGCGATGTTCGCAAGCGCTGTCTATCCACCGCTGCTGTTCATCATCGCGAGTTCGCGTTCTCCGGCATGGAAACGCGTCGCATGGCTGGCCGGCTTTGTGCTCGCACTCATGATCGGCGTGTCGCGTGTGATGGTCGAGGCGCATTCATGGTCCGAGGTGATCGCCGGTCTCGCGATCGGCTGTGGGGTGAGCGTGTCCACGCTGTGGATGGCGCGAACGCGGCACCCCAGTGTGCCCTTGTGGCTGCCGCTGGGCATGGCGGCATGGCTTGCCATCATGCCGGTGCATGCGCCCGCTTCAACGACCCACGACATGGTCACGCGGCTTGCGCTCAAGCTGTCGGGAAGGCACATGCCGCACACGCGCGCGGACTTGCATCGCATTAATCGAATTCGTAGCGTGGATTTCACCGGATAAATTCAAAGTTCAAAGCCGCCCGATGCACCCCGGAGCGCCGCAGCGACACCGCAGCTTTCCTTCGTGGTGCGTCTCGCCATAGTTCACCGTGATTTCCTCGCCCGCAGCCACATCCCGCATTGCGTAGAACTCGACTCGGCCCTGGCGGATGCGCAGCACGGCATTCGGCACGCAGCAATGGTTCGTGAAGCGCAGCGGGTCGCTCGACGCCGAGGCGTCGATGGCGCGCTTGTCGCTCAGCTCCACGATCATGATGCGTGCCTGGCCTTTGGCCCGTCGGCGAGCTTCGCGCACGCTGATGGGCTCGCCGCGGATCTCGCCGATCTTGCGGCGTGCGGGGATCGGCTCCGCCGCGAATGCGCCCTGGCCGTCGATGCGGCTTGGCGCCACATCAACAGCGAACTTTTGTGGATCGCTGCGCTGGCCCTTCGCGCGGGGCGCAGAGGGCTCAGCAGGGTGAACGTCAACGGCGTGCAATTGAGGCATGCGGCATTGTCGTAGCCCGGGCGCCTTCGTTCCATTCAATTACCCACAATTCGGATCTCGTTGCACCCACCGGACTCTCAGGCGGACTCTGAGGCTGAGATGGCCCCCCGACCACGCCTGGCCGCGCTAAATCGCACCCACGCTTCCCGTCACCGGCAACACGATCCCCGTGATGTAACCCGAGCAACACGGCGCCGCCAGGAACACATACGCCGGCGACAGCTCCTCCGGCTGCGCAGCCCGCTTCAAATCCGTGTTCTGCCCGAAGGTCGCAACCTTCTCTGCCGGCGAATCCGCCGGATTGAGCGGCGTCCACACCGGCCCTGGTGCAACGGCGTTCACACGGATCCCCTTGTCGACGAGGTTTGCGGCCAGCGACTTGGTGAACGCATGTATCGCCCCCTTGGTCGTCGAATAGTCGAGCAGCCGCGGGCTTCCTTCCAAGCCCACGACCGATCCCGTGTTGATGATCGACGAGCCCTTCTTCAAATGCGGCAAGGCGGCGCGCGCCATGTGGAAGTAGCCGTAGACGTTGGTGCGCAGCGTTTCATCGAAGCGCTCGTCCGTGATGTCTTCCAGCGAATCCGCATGCAATTGGAAGGCCGCGTTGTTAACCAGGATGTCAAGCCTGCCGAAGGCCCTCAGCGCTTGTTCCACGGCCTGCTTGCAGAACTGGGAATCCTTCACATCGCCCGGAATGAGAATGCAGCGGCGGCCTTCCGCCTCGACCCAGCGCTGCGTCTCTTGCGCATCCTCGTGTTCGTTCAGGTAGACGATCGCCACATCGGCACCTTCGCGCGCATACAGGATCGCCACCGAACGGCCAATGCCCGAGTCGCCGCCCGTGATGATGGCCGCCATGTGGCGCAGCTTGTTGCTGCCTTCGTAGTCCGGCGCATGCGAATTCGGCTTGAGTTCGAGGTCCGCTTCGAGGCCGGGCTTCTTCAGGTGCTGCGCCGGCAGCTTTTCAGGCTGGGGGCGGGCGCCGGCCTGTGACGCACCCTTGGCTTCGGGCTTGCCTTCGTCCTTCTTGCCCGCATCGTGTCGGTCCTGTTCCGCCTGCATACGGCGCTGCTTGATGGCGCTTGCGTCGGCTCCCGCGCCTGAGGATTTGGGATTCGAGTTGGCCATGTTCACCTCCTATTGGGTTAAGGCCGATTGCTGACCGATGAAAAAGTGCGTGAGCTCCTTCGACAGGCCCAAGATGCACGGCCTTTGCTTTGGCCACTCAAGTCGAGTAGCGCAGCGTAGTCCCATACTTCTTCTCATACGCACCCTGGCAGATGACACAGCGGCTCGCCGTCGGTTGAGCTGCAAGCCGCTCCGGGGCGATGTCCTGCCCGCAATCGACACATTCTCCGTAGCTGCCATCGGCAATGCGTTCGCGTGTGGACGCGATGTCGGTCAGCTCTTCCTGATCGCGTTGCAGCTCGACGTGCTCGATGCCGTTGCGAAAACGCTGCTCGCCTTCTTCGCCCAGGTCTTCGACGTGGCCGGCGCCCGTGCCCGGTCGATCAGCCAGCGCTTCCTTGGCTTCGCGAACGCGCGAGCGCAACTCGGCTTCCCGGCTTGCCAGCCTCTGTTCGATTGCGCGTACCTGAGCAACATTCACTTTCGACATAGCCAACTCCATCGGTTTCACTGTGCTCATCGCAACGCTGCGGCAAGCCTTGTGCCCGAGGCAACTGGATGGGCACAAGGTTTGCCCCTGAAGGCCGAGCTGCGCGTTTTTTTCGCGGCAGTACGGTGGACATGAACTGGAATTTTCCCAACTGGGCACGCTGGCCCTTCAACGCCCACGGGCCTTTGCCATGGCAGGTCTAGCGCGCCGAATCGCCTTGTGGATGGCGCTGGCGATTGGCGTGCCGGTGATCTGTCTCATCACCTTCCTTGTTGCGATGATTCCGGGCTCGCCGGGTGTGAAAGAACTACGCGCCCTGCAGGACATCAAGCCAAGTGTGCTCCTGTCTGCCGACGGCAAAGTGCTCACCACCTTCAAGCGCGCGCAACAAGAGCGTGTGACGCTCGCCAAGATTTCGCCGCACGTCGTCAATGCGCTCATCTCCACCGAAGACCAGCACTTCTACGAACACCACGGCATCGATTTCTACCGCACGCTTGGCGCCGCAGTTCGCACCGCTGGCGGCGACACCCAGGGAGGCTCGACGATCACGCAGCAGCTCGCACGTAACCTCTTTCCCGACAACATCGGCCGCTCGCGCACGCTCACACGCAAGGCGAAAGAGCTCATCACGGCGCTACGCATCGAGCGCAACTTCACCAAGACGGAGATCCTCGAGAACTACCTCAACAGCGCGCCGTTTCTCTACAACGTGGTCGGCATCGAAATGGCCGCCCGCACCTACTACGACAAGTCCGCCAACGAACTCGACGAACTCGAAAGCGCGACGCTGATCGGCATGCTCAAGGGAACGCACTACTACAACCCGGTCCTGCATCCCGCGCGCGCCAAGGAGCGGCGCAACGTCGTGCTTGCGCAGATGGTCCGGCACAAGGTGCTGGCCGAAGACAGGTTCAATCGTCTGCGCGAGCAGCCGCTCAACGTCGAATTCAATCGTCAGCCCGATATCCTCGGCGACGCGCCGCATTTCGCGATCGCGCTTCGAAAGTCGCTCATCGACTGGGCCGACGAGCATGACTACAACCTCTACACCGATGGTCTCGTCGTGCACACCACCATCGACTCGCGCTTGCAGGAAGCGGCCACACGCGCCGTGGAGCAGCAGGCCAAGGCTTTGCAGGCGGTCGCTGACGTGGAATGGAGTTCGTCCGGCATGCGACTCGCATCGACCTCGGTCGATGCCTACCTCGGCATACGCAACAAGGTCGACCCGTTCGCGCACTTCTGGACCAGGAGGCGCGATTTGGTGAGCATGTTCGTGCGCGAGTCGCCCGAGTTCAGCGCTGCGGTCAAGGCCCACGCCAGCGAAGCCGCGGCGATGCAGGCGCTGATGGACGACACGACGCTGATGGCCCGCCTCAGAAAGGAAAAGACGCGCCTCGAAGCCGGCTTTCTCGCCATGGACCCGGGCACCGGCGACGTGAAGGCCTGGGTCGGCAGCCGCGACTTCGACACCGATCAGTTCGACCACGTCTCGCTCGCCCAACGCCAGCCCGGTTCGACCTTCAAGCCCTTCGTCTACGGCGCGGCGCTGGAAGCCGGCCTCAGCCCGGACCGCACCTACATAGACGGCCCGGTGGAAATCAAGCTCGGCGACGGCACGGTCTGGCGACCCACCGACATGACGGCTCCCAGCGGCGAGCCCATGACCTTGCGCGACGGCCTCGTCTACTCGAAGAACGTCATCACTGCACAGGTGGCCCAGGAGGTCGGCATATCGCGCATCGCGGAACTCGCGAAGTCCATGGGGGTGTCGCAGAGCAAGCTCGACCCTGTGCCTTCGCTCGCGCTCGGGACGAGCCCGGTGACACTGCTCGAGATGGTCAACGCCTATTCCACGATCGCGCAGCAGGGGCAGTACCACAAACCTGTGATGGTCCGGCGCATCACCGATCGACAAGGCAATGTGCTCGCCGAGTTCGGTGGAGAGACCCGGCGCGCGATGTCGGCGGACTCCGCCGTCGATCTCATCGACATGATGCGCGGCGTGATCAACCGAGGCACCGGCACGCAAATCAAGTCGCGATTCGGCATCGTGAGTGACATCGCCGGCAAGACCGGCACGACGCAAAACAACACCGACGGCTGGTTCATCCTCATGCACCCTGAGCTTGTCGCCGGAGCGTGGGTGGGCTTCAACGACTCGCGCGTCACCATGCGCAGCGACTACTGGGGGCAAGGTGGACACAACGCCATCCTGCTGGTGGGCGACTTCTTTCGCACGGCCCTGAAGAGCCGCCTGATCAACGCGAAAGCCACCTTCCCGACGGCCCGGCACCCGCCCGTGGCGCCCGGCGCCTCGTGGCCTTCTGACCCATGGTCCATTGACGCCTCAGCGCCGGACAAATCGCACGATTCACCCGCAACCGGTGCCGACGACGTCGTGGTACGGGAAGATTCGAGCGGCATCAACATTGGCGACAAGGCCAGCATGACGACGAGCCAGCCGGCCCCGGCGAGTGATGCGCCGAAGACATCGGCCGAGCTCGACCGTGTGATCCAGGGCATGAGCCGGGAATCGACCGGAGGCAATTCGGGCAGCGGCAGGAGCAGTTCCATGCCCGCCGCCAGCGAGGCCACGAACGGGCAATGATTCACGGAATCCGCGGGCAGGCGCTTCGGGAGTCGCCGAATTGGCCGCTTGATGGCGCTTATTCACGCCCGCCCGAGCGCATGTGCCGGTCCAATCAGAGGGCATGGTCAAGCCCTCCACCCTCCTTCGCCTCGTGTCGCTCGTGCTGTTGTTCGCGGCGGTGCATACACCCTCCTTTAGCGCCGACCTGACGGGCACCGAAATGCGCTGGCTCAAGGCCGGCTGGCCGGTCATCGAGTACGCGAAAGAGCAGAAGCTGCCGGTCGACGTCGTCGTGCAGCCGCATGCCAAGCCCGGCGACGCGCCAATCGCGATGGGCTTCGTCGACCAGCGCTGCAAGCTCGTGCTGTCGATGCGCGGCAACCCGGAGGCGGAAACGACATTGGCGCAGATCGAACCTTCACTGCTCGACCCTGTGGTCGAGGCGATGGTGGCGCACGAACTCGGCCATTGCTGGCGTTACGTTCACGGCGCATGGCACACCTTGCCTGCCGGCTTCGTCGACACCAGCGATGACACGCCCACCAACACCGACCAGGAATTCATGAAGATGCGCCGCGACATGCGCGAGACGCGGCGCGAGGAAGGTTTCGCCGATCTCGTGGGTCTGGCCTGGACACTGTCGCAGCACCCGGCGCAGTACGAACAGGTCCACGCCTGGTTCAGCAAAGTGCGCGATGACCAGCCGGTGCCGGGCGCCCACCACGACACGCGCGCATGGCTTCGGCTCGCGAAGGACCGCGGCGCGTTTGCACACGAGGCGGATCCGTTCAAGCAGGCCTGGCCAATGTGGCAACAGGGCCTCCTGAACAACGACTGAAACGCCGATCGAGGGCGCGTTGCTCGTGGTGTCCAGCTGCGAGCCCTGTGGGCCTGGATCGGCCGCGGCACAGGCTACTGGGGGCCGCCCCAAGTCCAATCGGATTGGCGCGCCGTTTGGGATCACACGCTGCGGCTCGTACCCGACATGCAATGAGGGCGGCACTTGAGCTAACCTGCGCCTCCTCACGCAGGAGCCGCCATGTCCGACCGCACACTGAATCTCGACGACAAGCTCTACCGTTACGTACTCGATCACTCGGTGCGAGAGCATCCCTCCCAAGCCGCCTTGCGCGAAGCAACGCGCAACCACCCCCACAGCGGCATGCAGATCTCGCCCGAGCAAGGCCAGTTCATGGCGTTGCTCGTGAAGCTGATGGGTGCGCGAAAGACCATCGAGATCGGCGTCTTCACGGGCTACAGCGCCTTGGCCGTGGCCTTGGCGCTGCCCGAGGACGGCCAGGTACTCGCCTGCGACATCAGCGATGAGTACACACGCATCGGCAAGCCCTTCTGGACGCAGGCGGGTGTGGCGCACAAGATCGACTTGCGTCTGCAGCCGGCATTGACAACCCTGGACCAACGCATCGCCGAGGGCGCCAAAGGCCAGTACGACTTCGCCTTCATCGATGCCGACAAGGGCAGCTACGACGCCTACTACGAACGTTGCCTCACCCTCGTTCGCGCCGGAGGCTTGATCACGATCGACAACGTGCTTTGGAGCGGCAAGGTGGCTGGTCCCGCCGACAGCGAGGACACGGCGGCCATCCAGGCCCTGAACGACAAGCTGCATCACGACGAACGAATCGACTTGTCACTTTTGCCAGTCGGCGACGGCCTCACGCTCGCGAGAAAGCGTTGATCAGGGCACCGGGCGATCCCACATTCACTGTGTCCACACTGCAAGGTCAGCCTCTCACATCAATGCGCAGGCATTCCTTCTTGCGCCCCCCTTCTTCTAGGTGTATCGCCACCACAACAGCGGCCCCCTTTAGATCGGTAGATCGGCAAAATCCGTCGCGCCGCGATCTCTCTGCGGCAGCTTCACAAAAATGGAGGACCTACATGAAGAAGATCATTCTGGCTATTGCGGCACTCGGCGCTCTGTCGGCCAACACGGCCTTTGCGCAAACCTACGTCGGTGGCGCCATCGGCCAAGGCCACGTCAATCTCGACTGCGCAGGTTTTGCGAGCTGCGACAACAGCGACACTGGCTACAAGATTTTCGGTGGCTACAAGTTCACCCCGAACGTCGCCGGTGAAGTCACCTATTTCAACTTTGGCAAAGCCAAGGCAAGCAGCGGCGGCGTCGACGCCTCGGTCAAAGGCACGGGCGTGGGTCTTGGTGTTGCCTTCTTGGGCGACTTCGCACCGCAGTGGTCCGGTGTTGCCCGCCTCGGGATTGCGTCCAACCGCGTCAAGGTCGACACGAATCCGACGTCGTCAGTCGTGGGTTCGGAGTCCAGCACCAATGCCTACCTCGGGTTCGGCATCGGCTACGAAATCAGCAAGGGTCTGCAACTGACCGGCGCCCTCGACTTGTCGCGCGCGAAGTACCAGGGCTCCAGCGGCAACATTCGTCTCGCCAGTGTCGGCCTGACCTACGGTTTCTGATCTCCAGATCGCACTGCTCGTCAAAACGCCGGCTTCGTGCCGGCGTTTTTCATGGGCGAGAAGAGTCGACCGGCCAGTTGAAATTCAGACGATCAGCTTGCAGGAATCGCCCGACGCACGCCATATCTTCACCGACACCAGCGTTGGCAATCGCCCCTGAAGTTGCTTCGCGATGAAAGCACACAGCCCTTCGAGCGTGGGCTTGCCCAAGCCCTCGACGTCATCAAGAAAGTGGTGATCAATCAGTTCATGCACCTGCGCCAACTCGCGGCGAAAGATGCCTAGATCGATCAGCATCCCGGTCTCGGGGTCTGGCTGCCCCCGCAGCGTAACCTCTGCATGATAGGTGTGCCCGTGGATGCGCTTGCTGGGGACGGCATCGATCTTTCGTTCCAGCGTGTGCGCCGCCTCGAAGTGAAATCGCTGGGAGAGTTCGTAAACCATCATCGAATCCCGATGACCTTGTGCGTCTGCACGCTCAGGCGCCAGCGCGGATCGCGCAGGCATTGCGCAATGGCCCATTGCGTGTTGGCGGCCGCATCGGGGCCGTCCATCGGCTGAAGAAAGCGATGGTCGAAATCGAGCAGCGCCAGATCGTCCAGCGACAGCGCTGGCTGCGGCACCACCACTTTCAATTCCTGCCCGCGTGTCTGCTTCAAGGGTGCGCCAGCCTTGGGGCTCACACACAGCCAGTCGATGCCTGCGGGGGCTGCGATGGTGCCATTGCTTTCGACGGCGATCTCGAAGCCCCTGGCATGGATGGCGTCGATGAGCGGGGCATCGAGCTGCAATAAGGGCTCGCCGCCGGTGAACACCACGAGCCGCTGGCCCGAGGTCATGCCCGTCCAGCGCGATGCGATGGCAGCGGCCAGCGACGCGGCATCGGCAAAACGTCCGCCGTCCGGCCCATCCGTGCCCACGAAGTCGGTATCGCAAAAGCGGCACACGGCCGTCGCGCGGTCCTCTTCGCGACCGCTCCAGAGGTTGCAGCCCGCGAAGCGGCAGAACACCGCCGGCCGGCCGGCATTGGCGCCTTCGCCTTGCAATGTGTAGAAAATCTCTTTGACCTGGTAGGTCATGCTGGCACTCGCCTTGTTGGCTCCGTTGGGAGCGGATGTACTGGCCGATGGCCAAAGGGGCGCGATTTTACCGGGCACCCTGTTGGACGCCTCTACCCACCGGGGACACTCTGCCGCACTGGCGTGCCGTTGAAGCGCGATAGAGTCTGCGCCCCGATGCTCAGGGTTTTTTTCGATCGAGCGGAATGGACCGCGAGCGTCAGCACACCGCAAGTCGACCCGATTCGATTCGTCGGCTACCGAAGACCATCCACTGGAGAAACCCAATGACCTTGTCCAAAAGCCTTCGATTCGCCCTCGCTTCATGCGCGATGGTCTGCTCCTTTGTCGCGTCCGTCCCCGCGCTCGCGGCCAACACGTCGACCAAGTTCGAGCCCGTGACAGAAGTAAGGGGTGCCAAGCTGCAACTCAACGGCGCGGGCACCCGCTACAAGGCCATCTTCAAGGTCTACGACATGGCGTTGTATACAACCAGAAAGGTCAGTACCCCCGAAGAACTGCTGGCACTGCCCGGGCCGAAGCGATTGCAGTTCACAGCGTTGCGAGACATCCCCGGCACCGATCTCGGCCGCCTGTTCATGAAGGGTCTCTCCGAAAACTCGCACAAAGATCAGGTGCAGCGCCACGCACCGTCCACCACCCGCTTCATTGAAATTTTCTCAGCCAAGTCCAAGCTTGTGGCGGGCGACACCTTCGCCATGGAATACACCCCGGGCAAGGGCACACAGTTCTACATCCTGGGCCAACCGCAGGGCGAGCCCGTCGGCGACGACGAGTTCTTCACGATGGTGATGAATATCTGGGTAGGCGACTCGCCGGCCGATCGCGGGTTGAAGGCCTCGCTGCTGGGTAACGACAAGTAGGCGGCTTCTGGCGGAGGGCATCCGGCTTCATCGAAACGGATGCAATCCATGTCTGGCATCACCATAGGTTTCAACGCCAGCACTCTGCATTCCGACCGACACGCACGCGTCGAGCACCGCGGGCTGCACAAGCCCATCCACACCGCGGTGCAATACGCCCTGCGCGGAGGACTTGATCGGCGTCTTCCAAGGCCACCTTGGCCATCTCGGCGAGATCCTGTGAACACACCTCAGCCATAACCCACATGTGGACGCCGGTCAAGGGCGCAGCACAACAACCGTAGGACGCCAGAGTTTCCGCTCTGGTGCGTGAATGCGGACAATGACTTGGCGACGGTCGCGTCGCTGCGTGCTTTGAGCAGCATGCACGAGATTGCCAGCAAACCGCCGGTCGTCAGTGCCGGCACCCGGCCATCACGAGACGTTCACAACCGGTAGCTATCGAACAGCCTGATTGCGCCCCACCTGTTTCTCGGCTTCTCGGAAGGGCGGCCGAGGGCATCGAAGCAGCGGAGCAAGGACTTCGCCTCGGCAACGGTGCGCGGTCTGGTGATCGCGATGTTGGCTAAACAGCGGAACTAGGCGACTGCCTCATGGCTGTTATGTCCGTTGATATCCGAGGCGATCTGAGGGGGTGACGTCCCGGTGTTCTTGAGGGCGATGTTGAGATCGGCACCTTGCTCAGCTTGGGACCGC
>Ga0136846_1235984_pt1 | contig 13240 bp, 12 predicted proteins | sample HopSoiMetagenom2_FD_96841 | JGI IMG/M metagenome (GOLD analysis project Ga0136846, IMG submission 96841) | Grasslands soil microbial communities from Hopland, California, USA - 2 Assembly 2016 (version 4) | ecosystem: Environmental > Terrestrial > Soil > Grasslands | place: USA: Hopland... | reverse complement strand
GGACGGCGCGCTCCGGAGTTGGTTTCTTTCTGTTCTCCTTGTAAGGTGACTGCATGGATACGGAGATCGTGTTTAGCACTTTTGATCATGGCGAAGCGCAGTTGGTCCGTTCAAGGCTGGAGAGCGCCGGGATTGAAGCTCAGGTGGGCGACGAGAATTCAGCGGCGAACTTCGGAATCGCGACGGGCGGATTTCATATCATGGTAGGGCAGGCGCAGGCGGCAGACGCGCGAGCGCTGATAAAATCCGAGTTTCAAAAGCCGGAATGAATCATCAATCCGGCATCAGAAGTCTCAAACGGCAATTGCCGGAAGGCGAACTGACGACGGACCCGGCCTTTTGCAAGCGTTATTCCGGAGACAAATGGTTTGCGGTCGCCGAACCGGAAGCAGTGGCATTGCCGGGTGGCGTCCGGTCAGTTCAGAAAATTCTTACAGTCGCATCCAGGCATAAAATTCCGGTGACGGCCCGAGGAGCGGGATACGGATATGTCGGCGGGTGCGTGCCGTCGAAGGGCGGGATTGTGATTTCCTTCGAGCGGATGAACCGGATCAGGGAAATCAACGCTGATGATTTTGTGGCCGTGGTGGAACCGGGGGTGATTACGGCGACCTTGCAAACGGAAGTGGAGAAGTTCGGGCGATTTTATCCGCCGGACCCCGCGAGCCGCGCCGATTGCAGCATCGGTGGAAATATCGCGACGAATGCGGGCGGGCCGCGCTGTTTGAAGTATGGCGTGACGCGCGAATATGTGCTTGGCCTGGAGGTTGTACTGGCAGACGGAACCGCGGTGCGCATGGGCAGTCGAACTCACAAGAACAAGACCGGCTTCGGTCTGACAAAACTTTTCGTAGGTTCGGAGGGGATGCTGGGAGTGGTGACAGAAGCAACTTTGAAGCTGCTGCCGCTGCCGCCATTTCGGGTGGCGTTGAGCGTTGGTTTCGATTCGATGCCGGCGGCGTTGCGGACAATCAAAGGAATTTTCGCCGCCGGTTTTCTGCCGTGCGCGCTTGAATTGGCGGATGAATTTACGTTGCGCGCGGCTCAAAAGAGAACCGGGAGCGACCTGCTTTCGGGGTGCCGGGCGCACATTATTGTGGAGCTGGACGGCCAGAGGGAATCGGTCCGTTCCGAACTGAAGCAGCTTGAGTCGGCGATACAAAATTTCCAGCCTGTTTTTGTCCAACGCGCTCTCGGAGGTTCCCAGTGCGAAAAGATCTGGCAGCTCCGCCGCGAATTTTCCTACGCGTTGCGCGACACGGGCCTGACGAAACTGAATGAGGATATTGTTGTGCCGCGGGGAAAACTGCAGGAGTTGTTCGATTTTACGGTGGGACTGGAAAAGAGATACGGTTTTCCGGTGGCGTGTTTCGGGCACGCCGGGGACGGCAATATCCACGTGAATATTATGCTCGATCCCACAGTGGCCGGCGCAAAAAAGAAGTCTGAAAAAACGCTTGATGCGCTGTTCCGAAAGATTCTTCAGTTGGGCGGGGTGATCACCGGCGAACATGGAATTGGACTGGCGAAAAAACCGTGGTGGAAAGTGGCGGCGTCGAAACAACTCCGCGCGCTTCATCAAACGATTAAATCGGCGCTTGATCCGGACGGTATTCTGAATCCTGGCAAGTTTCTGAATTAGCAGGGATACGGGATGCTCAAAGTTGCGTGAGCGGCGGGTAAGCGTGGATGCGGTAAAAACCGGTTGATTCGGTGGCCGCATTCAAGCTAATCGCAAGCAGGGCACCCGTCCCGGTTTGAGGCGGGTAGCCGGCGTCTTCCCAGGTGGTGCCAGGATCGAGAGAAGCACGATGTTCAAGGCGGTAGAGGACGGAAGGTTTGCTTTGCCATTCGATGGTTTTGCTGGTGATCGAAACGCTCGTGATTTCCACCGAGAGCACGTCATTCGGGTCGAGCGGTGAAGTGCCGGCAATGTACTCGGCGAAATCAGATTCGCCGTCCTGATCGGAATCGCGAGAGCCTGAAAGGGTCTGCAAATCGCCGGCGATAGAGATTTCCCATGCGTCGGGAAGACCATCGTTGTCGGAATCGGCGCCCGGGGCGATACTGTCGATGCGAAGGTAAAAATCCGAACCATCCAGATAAAACCAACCGGTATTCGCGGAATAAATGCGCCCGCTTAGTTTGCCTGTGACCCAGTCGACTTTTGGGTTGCCGGTTTCTTCGAAATTGATCCAGCCGATATTCGCGGCGTAGGCGAAGCCGCGCAATGCGCTGTTCGAATCGACGTTCACGCCGAAATCGGTGGCGGAATTGTTTTGATAATGGAGCTTGTTGGCCGGCACACCCGCTCCCAGTTGAATCCAGCCGATGTTCGGGCCGTAGAGAAATCCTGAGCAATAGAATTGGTTAATGCTCGCCCCGAAGGTGTCGCTCGGACGCCAATTGATCTCGCCGATGAAATCCGAGGTTCCGATCGAATAAGTCGGATCGATATTTGACTGGCCCCGAACCCAGAGGGAGGCGATCACCAGCAGGAACGAGAAAACAACGCGCATTCTAGAAGGTAAAGTTGCTCTGCGGATCATTGGGAATGGTCGGATCGAAAGTGGAAACAACCGTGCCGATGGTCTGATCGCCGATGGTGCGGAAATTGATGGTGTTATTATTGGCGATGTTTTTAACGATCATGTTGCCTTCGACGTCAGCCGAGATGCCAAAGTCATTTGAAATAACCGTGTTTTGCTCAATTACATTGTCCGTGCCAATGGCGTGAATGCCGGCCGAGGCGGTCAAATGGCTGTTGCGATTGGAGGTATTCCCGACGACATGGCATTCGGACGTGACCGAAATGCCGTCCCCGGGATTTCCGGCGGTGCTGCAGTTCCGGACAGTGCTTCCGCGCGTGGTGATGATTCCGGCGCTGCCATTGTTGTCTGCCTTGCTGGTGAGCACCTGCGAATTATCAGAGACGGAGATTCCGCCCCCATTGGCCGAAGCGTTGCAATCCACGACGGAACTGGCGGTGCCGGTAAGAACACCATAGCGTGAGTTGTAAATCGCGGATGAGCGCGTCACAAGGGCGGCCGCGCTCAAGCCAATGCCGTCCGTTTTGTTGAAGTTGGCCGTTGCATCCGAAACATTGACGCCGATCCCGCCGAAAATTCCGTTAAGAGTGTTTTCATTCGCGGTCACGAAGCTGAATTTGCTTCCATCGCCGCCCGCGAAGCCAGACGCGGAATTCTTGTTTGCGGTGCAATCCCGGACGATAGAATAGGCCGCCAATTCGAAACCGTTTTGGACGTTGCCGCTCGCCTGAGAGGCAAGAATCTGGCTTTCTGCTCCCGCTTTAATTCCAAAGGCCAGGTTCTGATTGCCCTGGCAGTTCTCGATGACAGCTTCATCCCCCAAAAGAATCCCACCACCGCGACATTCCGTGGCCCTGACATTCTGAAGATGAACGCGGGTCGAGGAAGCGCCGTCGATTCCGACCGACGCGCCGGTGATTCCGCCGTTTTGAATAGTGACATGGCTCAAATTTCCGGAGAGCAGGATGCCCTGGAAGGAGGTTGGAAAGCCCCGCAAGGTAAAGCCGCCGAGATCGAGAGTGACGTTGTTGGTCTCGATGCTAATGCCTGCCTGCGCGGGCGGGATCAGAAAATTCCCGGTAATAAAGTATGAACCCTGGTTGGTGATGTGAAAGGGAATGGAATCGATGGCGATTCGCGGCTCGATTTGCCCCAGTGTTTTCATCGAGGGCGCCGGCGCGGCTGGTGGCGTGAGGCTTCCCTGGGCAAGGATTGTGGAGGCGCCAAGTACAATCGTACTCAGGCACGAAAACAGGCGATTGATCATAAGCAGGCTTTCTAAAATTTGAAGAGTGCGGTCTTATCTTGCCAGGCTCGAACCTGTCAGACGCAACCGTTCGCTGTCTTGGTTCGGCGGAACTGGCAGGTAAATCCAGTTGCGGCTGTTCGGATCTTTTAATTTCCATCCTTCTACGTGGCCATCGGCGAAAGATAAAGTAAATCCGCCGTCATGCCGCGAAGCCGGGACATCGAGGAATCCTCCGCTGCCGGTCATATCAATCGCGAACCAACCTTCATTGATGCTCTTCTCATGCTCGTCAATAACGACGGTGGCCTGGGAAGGAGAAGGAGAGATGATCTGGGCGTCTTTCGTAAAAACGCGATAATTATTCTGGCCGGGAAGCGGAGCCCCGCCCATCCAGCTATTAATACTATAGCTGCGCACCCGAGGAGTTCCGCGAGCGGTGCTCTTGTCCGCCGGGCAGCGATAAATTCCCGGGGAAGAGCTATACTTCCAGAGAGTGCCGTACTTGAGGCAATTGACGTTCGTGGAATCGAGCACACCGGGATCGACCTGGCCGAAGACGGGATTATCATCGACCGTTCCGCGCACCCAGGTGTTGGTGTTGATCGCGCCAGTCGGATGAAAAAAATAGGTTTCAGGAAGCGCATCATTATTATCGTGGGTGTAGGAAAGCCAGCAGACGCTGAGTTGCTTCACGTTGTTCTGGCAGGAAGCACGATAGGCTTTGGATTTCGCTTTGCTGAGAGCGGGAAAGAGCAACGCAGCCAAGATGGCAATGATCGAGATGACGACGAGCAATTCAATCAACGTAAATCCGGAAACTTCGCGATCAGTGTTTCTGTTGGCTTGGATTTTCATACTAAACAGACGAGAAAATATATCGGCAAGTGAAAAGCAGGGCGCGTGCCATGCGCAGGAGTGCGTACACGATGTCGTCCCGTGGTAAAACAATCGGGCGCGATGGTGCTGGAATCCCATTTTAAGACAGCGAAGACAGACTATTTTCGAGACGAGGCCGGTGTCAATTTGGTTTTCACACACAGTGTTGCGGAAAATTCCCCAGGCAAAAACGGGCGTTTTTCCTTGAATGGCAAAAATTGAGGGTGGTGTTGACCGAAATGAAGGGAGAAGAATCGGGAAAAGTTTTTGAGGGAAAGTGTGAAGGTACTAAATATTTAGTTGACTCAGGAATGGGGACGAGATAAAACTCAATTACTAATTTCTTAATAGCAATCAAGACAGGGAGAAGATGCCGAGGAAAAAATCAAGAACACTGACAGACGCCGAGCACCGCATCATGGAAGTGCTCTGGGAAAAAAGATCCGCAACCGTCGCCGAAGTGGCGGATGTTCTCGCCGGGGAAAACGGCTCTGCCTACACCACGATTCTGACAATGATGCGAATCTTGCGGGCCAAAGGGTATCTGTCCTGCCGCAAAGAAGGACGGGCGCATGTTTTTACGCCCAAGGTGGATCGCGAAACGGCCGCCCGCAAAGCGGTGGGGCAGGTCCTTACGAAATTTTTCTCCGGCTCACCGAGCGAACTGGTTTTGAGTTTCCTTCGCGAGGAGGAGCTGAGCGAAGAGGAACTGGATGGACTGAAAAGGAAAATTCGGGAATCGGAGGAACCGGAAAATGAATACTGAACTCATTTCGACGTGCGACCGAATCATTGGCGCTTTGCTTAACGGCTTTTTCCAGGGAATCGCGCTGACCGCGTTCGTCTGGTGTTGTCTCAAGTTTGTGCCGAGGACGAATGCTTCGACGCGACACGTGGTGTGGCTGACGACGTTAATTCTGGTGGCGATTTTGCCCGCGGCCAATTTCCGGCCGAAAGAGAAGATGCCCCAGTTGAGCAGCCTCATTGACGGAGAAGTCCTTAACCTTCGACAGGAAGTAAACGCTGGGGCAGCCAGCACGGAGGCTGATGGGACCAGAGCCCAGACCGAAGAAGCGGCACCTGACGCAAACGCCAATGATGCGGACACGAACGCGGGGCTGGCGGGAATATCCAGAGATTTACCGTCGAGCTGGAGCGCCGGGGCGGACTCCGCTGCGCCCGCGCTCGGCCCGATATTTTCGAAACTATCAAGGAACTGGCCCATAGCGGCGCCAAACGGCGCCAGTGCGGTGATAGTTGCCCTCTGGCTCGCAGTCGCAGCGTTGTTATTGTTGAGACTGGTTTGGCAACTCTGGATTCTGCACAGACTAACAAGGGAAAGCAGCTGCGCGAGCAAAGAAATCCGCGAACTTTTTGCGCGGACCTGCGTTGAACAAAAAATGAGGCGCGCAGCGCGACTGATACTCAGCCCCGGAATTGAGATACCGATGGCGGTGGGATTTTGGAGGCCGCTGGTTTTGCTGCCGGAGAAAATCATGGAGCAAGCGGCCGTGAAACAGCTCCACCAGATTTTGCGGCACGAGATCGCGCATCTGGGACGGCGCGATGATTGGGCGAACCTCGCGCAACAGGTCATCAAGGTGATTCTGTTTTTCCATCCGATGGTCTGGTGGATATCGCGAAGGTTGAGCATCGAACGCGAGATTGCCTGTGACGATCAGGTGCTCGCACTCGGGCACAACCCTCGATCGTACGCGCTTTTTCTAACGGAATTTGCCTGCCGGTCAAAATGCCGCGAATGGGCAGCAGCGTCGGCGGCCTGGAGCAACAAAAGTCAACTGAAGGAAAGGATAAGTATGTTACTCGATACGAAACGAAACGCGTCACCCCGGCTGGGGAGGGCGAAGGCGGGATTGGTCGGACTGGGAGCGGCATTGGTCGCAGTGCTGGCGCTTTACGCCGGGCCCCGCGTGGTGATCGCGAATGAGGCGAGCAATGAGCCAGAACAAATTGCCAAGGCGGAAAGCGAAATTTCGAACAATCTGATTGCGGCGGAGCCCGATGCCGTGGGAGTGAGTTCTGAAGCCGCGAGAGCTAAGCCAGTACCACATCCTAAGCCCGCGGTCGCAGTCTCGGCGGCGGTCGCTCCTATCATTGCGAGCACTCCAGCCGCCCCGTCTGCGTTTGGAGTTCCGACGGGAACTGCGCTGGCCTCAGTGCCGGTCGGACCATCTTCAAGTGCGCCGATGATCGCAGCGGCAGGAGCCGACAGCGACAATGCATATTCGCCAGACAAAGCGCGCGCGAAGAACCGCAAACCGGCAAATGACGATTCAATCGAACGACGCCTCGCGCGCCTTGAAGCAATGGTGGAGAAACTGACGGCTGAGACCAGGGCAAAGCGAAAAACAAAGGAGAACTTTGGCGATATCCAATTGGATTTAAAAGGACCGAAGTTTAACGAGTGGCAGATGCAGAAGCTCGAGGCGGATCTCAAATCCGCTAAACTCAGCGATGAAGATATGGCCAGGATAAAGGAGCAGGCTCACCAGGCGGGGGACATGGCTAAACGGGAGACGGAGAGAGCCAGGCGGGAAATCGAACGGGCCCGCAAAGATGCGCAGCGGGGGCAGAACGAGTTTTCGCAGGGAACCGATGAATTGAAAGCACAGCGTCAGGCGCTGGAGCAGCAGCGGCGCGGCCTGGAAAAGCAGATGCGCGATTTAGAGCGCCAGATGCAAAAGCTCGAAAAGCAGCAACAAAAGATCGAGGGCCAGACTGAACACAGGGAAAACCCGGAGCACGAGGAACACTCGGACGATGACGGTCCCAGGCACAAAGAGAAGAAATAATCTCGCCTGATCGCGAGGAACCGGTTTCGCAACAAAGGAGGTTCTCATGAGTGTGCTTGCCAAAAAGGAGTCGGTCGAGACGATCACGCCCGCGGTCCATCTCGAATTTATCCAAAATCAAGCGGGCCTGCCGGAAGACGCCGGCATTGAGGAGGTAGAAGAGTACCACCGCGCGATATTTCTGCATCATCATGCGGGAGACCTCGAGAAATTCCAGCAACAGGCGCACATCCATGAGAACCGGTTGGCACACCTGGAGGCGCGATTGCAGGATACTCACGCGAGGCTGGCGTCCACGCAAAAATTGATTCCCGCGACATTCGAGGGCGAGGCGGATGTCCGTCCCAGTTCGCCGTGGAATTTTTGGGACCGCACGATGTTTATTACTGCCGGCCTGGGAGTCGCCGCGCTGGTGGTCTTTGGCATTCTAAACATTTCATTCAATCTGCTGGAATCCGGACTGGTTACGTTCATTGAGAATCCCATCCGAGCTTATTTTTGGGCGGCGCTTCTTCCGGTGGGCGCCTTGGGGGTGAAAGTGGGGTGGGATTTTCTCCAGAGCAGGCAAGCTCGGAATATATATCTTTGGATATGCCTGGGGACGGGGATTGTGGGCGTGCTGGTGTGGGTTGCGGCTTACGCCAGTGTTTATCCGACTTTTTCAAAAAGCATCAATGAACATGTCCAATCGCTGAGCGTATTTGATAAAGCGGACAATGGCGGCTCCGCTCTGAGCGGAATGAATTCGGCGGGAACCAAGTGGGTGGACGCCATCACCGTCGGTTCACAGGCCGTCGCCGAAATTTTTCTTTCCGCGATATTGGGCATGTACATGACGATGATTTATTCCCGGCATCGACCGGTGCGGCTGGCCGGAAATCCTTTGTTCCTGCAATTGGATGAGGAGCGGCGATCGCTGGAAGAGAATGTCGCGCGGGAACGCCTTGCTCTGGGCGAAGCCCGCGGGAACCAAACGCGTCTAGAGAATGAACTCACCGCGCTTATCTCGTTTGCGAAGTCAATGTTCCAAAAAGAGGTGGCGCTGCGACGCGATCAAAGCCAGCAAAAACGGCTGCTCCTCGATCAAATTTCCGAGCAACTCCGCTCGCAACTGGAAACGGTGGAAAACGGGATACACCGCAATTACAACACGCCAACTCCCGCGCCTGGACGCATCAACGGGAAATGAAAATGAAAATCCAATCCTGGCTCTGTATAAGTGTTGTTTCACTGTTAAGTTTCGCGGCTTGCGGCGCGGAGAAAGCGGCGTCGCCGGCCCCTCAGCCGATCCGATATGTTATCGGTTTGTCGCCCTTCCTCGACAAATCAGTGAAGGACGACGTTTACCGCCGAATCGTGGGATTCCTCCTTGAAGACGTCCCACTGAATTCGTCGATGTGGATTTATGATGCGTGGAACGTGCGCACGATCACGCAAATCGACGTGCCGGACGTGCGCGCATTTCGGAGCGGCAAGACTCGAGCGAACCAATTCAAAGAACAAATTAATAAAGTGAAAGAGTTCCTGGCGGCAAATCATGACCAGCCGCAAGCGAACAGGCTCAAGTTCGATCAAGCGGTTCGCTTTCCCCAGTTCATGGATTTTGTGGGACAGAACCTTCGAGCGAGCAATCAGTCGATTGTGGTTATTGTCCTGGGCAGCCCTCTTTATGCGGATCCAAAAGAACCCGGCTTTTCCATGGCCGATGGGTACTTTCCGTCAGATGGGCATCTCCTCGCGACGCGGGAGAAATCAGTTTATGGGCTCCAAGAGAGAGCCGGGGCCCTCAAGGATGTGATGGTCCATTTTGGCTATTTCGGTGATCCATGGGTGAGCGAAGTGTACCAGGAAAAGATCGCCCGCTTTTGGAACTTGTATCTCGGGGGGCAGGGCGCTCGGCTCGCGACCTTTTGCGGGGACCTGCCGACAGTTTTTAATGCCGCGAAGGCCGGCCCGAAATTTGCGGAGGCACGCGAGTCGCGCCCTGGAATTGATCAAGGCCAGACCAAGCTGGAAATGCTTCGGATCACGCGGGACATTGGCGTAGCTGATTGGATCACTCGGGATGTTTTGCCGAATACACAGATTGGCCCCCCTTCGAAAACGATTGGTCCGATGAAAATTGGGATTCGCTGGAAAGGAAATATTGATCTGGATCTTTACGCGAAGCCGTATCCTGAGGCTGAAACTCTCTTTTTTGAACACACCCGCAGTCCTGAAGGTTATTATTTCAAGGATCATCGCTCCTCGCCGGAACGGGAGTACGAATTCATTGAATTCGAAAGCCCGGTGAATGTCTGGCAGATGGAAGCGAGGGTGAACTTTTATGAAGGCCACGCGCCGGGAGGACTGTCGGGTGAAATTCGGATCGAGTTTGACGGTAAAATATATTCGAGCCATTTCTCGATCGTTGCTTCGCATGGGAATGAAGGGCGTTCTGGAGCGCGGCAGCGGGACTTCTGGACGAAGATTAATGTGCCCGAAATTCTGAAGCTTCAGACGGATACAGCGCAAGCGGTGGAGGCGAGGTAGATTCAGACTGATTGTGGATGCATCTGCGTGATTTTCCCTGACGGGTTAATCGCGCGGGTGCATGTTTCCCGTTTGATCGCGGCTTCGACAAGAATTCTCTCGCCTGTTTGAAGGAAAATTTCCAAAGTGAGCGAATGCGAGCAGCGCAACCGAAGTCGAAGAGCAGGAGCCCGGGCAACGACAATAAGCCTGTCCTTTTTACCAATGCGCGCCTGGTATTTCCGGATTTCATCATCGAAGGCGCATTATTGGTGGAAAGTGGCAGCATCGCCGCCATTTGGGTGGCGGAGAAACCTTCCGCCATTCCGCGGAAATGCCGGGTGATCGATTGCGAGGGGCTTCTGCTGGCTCCCGGTTTGGTCGATATCCACAATCATGGCGGCAGAACTCACGATTTTGTGGGGGCGGACGCTGAGGGGAACAACATTGCGCTGCGGTTTCATGCGGAGAACGGCGTCACTTCAATGCTGGCGACGGTGATGACGGAAACGCATGAGCAGATGTCGGCAGCATTAAAATTATTAGGAGAACAGCATCGAGCCGGGGAGTTGCATCCGAATTTTTTAGGAATTCACATCGAAGGACCGTACTTCCACCCGGATAAGCGAGGCGCTCATCGCCTTGAGTGCTTGCGCGACCCGGTGCGGAGCGAGTACGAAGAGTTTTGGAAGGTTTCGCGTGGTCTCATTCGGATTTTCACCCACGCGCCCGAGCGAAAAGGTTCGGTCGAGTTCTGCCAATTTTTTCACGAGCGCGGATGCGTTCCGACCATTGGGCATACGCGGGCCACAATGGACGAAATTCGGCGCGTGGGAGCGTATGGGGCGCGACATTTCGTGCACGCGAACAATGCGATTGACTGGCCGTTGCGGAAGCCGCGATCCGACGGGTGGCTGGGGACTGAAATGATGGGCATGGGCGCGTTGCTCTCGCATAGCGCTTTCTCCGGAGAAATTATTTCGGACGGTTTTCACCTACCGGTCGAGATGATCCGGCTGATTCTCACGGCCAAAGGAACGGACAATGTGGCGATTGTGAGTGATTCGTGTCCTGCTGCCGGCTGCACGCCCGGCGAATACGTGCAGGGCGGCTTGAAAATTATTCTCCGCGAAGGTGGTCTGGTCCTGTCAGGATCGGGTTCAATGGATGCTTCCGGCGCTCCACCTTTGGGCGGCAGCGCCACGACGCAACTCGCGATGATAAAGAACTACGTGAAGTGGGGCTTTGGGATAACGACTCCTTTTAAAATGAGCACGCAGGTTCCGGCGCGGATTATTGGTGAACAGAAGAAAGGTGTTCTCCGGGTCGGCAATGACGCGGATTTAATCCTGCTGGATGAGCAGGTCCGTCTTTATTCCACGATCATCGCGGGCCAGTGCGTTAGTTCCAAAGGAGATATCCTGCAAATGCAGGCAGCGTAGCAGGCAAGGGAGACGATCAGGCAGAAGGTTCGGTAATGATGGTGTCCTCGTGCTCGTAAGCCGGGGCGCAACAGCAAAGCAATTTCAGTACGCTGGAACCGGTGTTCCAGATCTTATGGTTCAGCCCAGGCGGAATCGCGATGGCATCTCCAGTCCTGACCTCGCGGATTTCTTTTTCGATTCGCATTCGCCCCTGGCCCCCAGTGATGAAATAAATCTCTTCCGTGACCTGATGAAAATGCTCTTGCGTGCTGCCGCCCGGCTGAATCCGGGCTTCAGCGAGACTTTGCTTGCGGATAATGGAATTGCGGTGAGCCAATAATTCGCGAATTTCCGAACCGTCCTTCGTGATAAAGGACGGAACCTCAGCCAGATTTTTGATATCCATAACCGCCAGATGCTCACCTCGACAGCGCTTTGGCGGCGGCTTCCTGAAACTCGCGGCGCACCTCGCTGGCGTCGCTATTTGGGAAATTCGAGCGCTGCACCATCAGCACGTACGCGACTCCCTTCACCGGGTCGATCCACGCCTGTGTGCCCCAGGCTCCGCCGTGCCCGAAACTGCCGGGTGAGAGCATCGCGGCGACTCCTTCGTGCGGGGTTTTCAAGACACATGTACCGATGCCCCAGCCGTAATTCTTTCCGTGATTGCCGAAGGTGTCATTCTGGAAAAAACCGGTGGGCAGGTCGCCGGTTTGCGGAGTTGAAAGGAATTTCATCGCGTCAGCGCTGAGATAACGATGTCTCTTCAAGGAGCCGCCGTTGAGCAGCATCTGGCAAAACCGCGCGTAGTCCGGGCCGGTGGAGTACAAGCCGCCGTTGCCCTGTGGCGGATGATTGCGCCGGCCAAAATCAACGCGGGGTTCCACTGGCTCAAGAGCGCCAGTCTGTTTGTTCTTCGCGTAAGCGGTGGCAAGGCGCGCGCGTTGCGCATCGGTGGGATAGAAGGTTGTGTTTTTCATCCCGAGCGGATCGAATAATCGTTGTTGAAGAAACTGATCAAAACTCATTCCGCTCACCACCTCGACAATGCGTCCAGCGGCATTGATGCCGCTTTGGGTGTACTTCCACTTTTCACCCGGTTCATATTGCATCGGAGCGGCCAGCCAGATCGGCACCAGATCGGCAAGCGTTTTGGCCTTCTGCGCCTCGGGCCCGGTCGCTTCACCAAGCCCGGAAGTGTGGGTGAGGATCTGCGTGATTGTCAGATTGGCCGGCTTGCCTGAAGGAGTCTTTAAATTCGCAAACTCCGGGATGTACTTCGCCACGGGATCGGCGACATTCAGCTTGCGCTCGTCCTGGAGCATCAAGACCGCCGTGGCGGTGACCGGCTTTGTCATCGAGGCGATCCAAAACAGAGTGTCGGGTGTCATCTTTCTTTTTGTGGCAACGTCCGCAAAGCCAGCAGTCCCCACATGCAGGACCTTGTCCTTTGACTCTACGATCGTGACTGCCCCCGCAATCTCGTTTTTCTCGACCATCTTCTCCATAGCGGCGTCAATACTGGCGCCGCCTTCGTGAGAGAACTTTGCCTCGGCGCCAAAGCTGGAAAGCGTGGCCGCAACTGCGAACGGCAGGACAAATTGAAAGGGCTTCATATTGATCGATTTAATTTGGGCGGCTGGACCGCGTCAAGAATGTAACTTCACTTCGGGCAGGTTAATAGCGACAGCAAGTCGCCAAAACGCGGAACTACTTTGGAAGATTTGGAGGATTGTATTGCGCGCCTTGATCGGAAGCTCTTTTGCGCACGCTCTCGTCGATCGTCTCGGTCTCGGTTCCGGTTTTCAGCATCGGCCG
>Ga0136846_1235368_pt1 | contig 13248 bp, 15 predicted proteins | sample HopSoiMetagenom2_FD_96841 | JGI IMG/M metagenome (GOLD analysis project Ga0136846, IMG submission 96841) | Grasslands soil microbial communities from Hopland, California, USA - 2 Assembly 2016 (version 4) | ecosystem: Environmental > Terrestrial > Soil > Grasslands | place: USA: Hopland... | reverse complement strand
CGCAGCGAGGCGTAGTAGTCGGCGCCCTGCTGGAGGTGGACGCGCTTGCGGATGCCCGCCGTGTCGATGAACTTCCAGGTGATGCCGCCGAGTTCGATCAGCTCGTCGACCGGGTCACGGGTGGTGCCCGCGATCTCGTTGACGACGACGCGCTCCTGGCCGGCCACCTTGTTCAGCAGCGAGGACTTGCCGACATTCGGGCGGCCGATGAGGGCGATGCGGCGCGGGCCGCCGACCCCGGCGCCGAAGGTCTGCGCGGGCGCCTCGGGCAGCGCCTCCAGGACGGCGTCCAGCATGTCGCCGGTGCCGCGGCCGTGCAGCGAGGAGACGGGGTGCGGCTCGCCGAGCCCGAGGGCCCACAGGGCTGTGGCGTCGGCCTCGCCGCTCTGCCCGTCGACCTTGTTGGCGCACAGCACGACGGGCTTGCCGGCCTTGCGCAGCAGCCGGACGACCGCCTCGTCGGTGTCGGTCGCGCCGACCTTGGCGTCGACGACGAAGACGACCGCGTCGGACGCCTCGATCGCGTACTCGGCCTGCGCGGCCACGGAGGCGTCGATACCGAGGACGTCCTGCTCCCAGCCACCGGTGTCGACGACCTTGAAGCGCCGCCCGGCCCATTCGGCTTCGTAGGTGACACGGTCGCGGGTGACGCCGGGCTTGTCCTCGACGACGGCCTCGCGGCGCCCGATGATGCGGTTGACGAGCGTCGACTTGCCGACGTTCGGCCGCCCGACGACGGCGAGGACGGGCAGCGGCCCGTGTCCCGCCTCGTCGATCGCGCCCTCGACATCCTCGATGTCGAAGCCCTCCACCGCGGCGAGCTCCATGAACTCCGCGTACTCGGCATCGCCAAGCTCTCCGTGCTCATGCTCTCCCGAGCCGCCGGAGGGAATGTGGTCGTTCATGAAGTCCGTACCTCGTTCATCGTGGTGATCGGTGGAACCCCCCGTTATCGGGTGATCCACTACTCAAACTGCTCAAGTACTCAAGTGTCTCTCAGCGCTCAGCGGGGCGCCCGGCGTTTTCCTGACGGCCGGTGAGCCGTCTCGCGTGCTCCAGGTGAGCGGTGAGCTGCTTCTGAATGCGTACGGTCGCCTCGTCCAGCGCCGCACGCGTACGCCGCCCGGTGCCGTCGCCCGCCTCGAACGGGTCACCGAAGACCACGTCGACGCGGCTGCGCAGCGCGGGCAGCCCCTTTATCAACCGTCCGGGCCGGTCGGTGCTTCCCAGGACGGCCACCGGCACGACGTGGGCCCCGCTACGCACCGCGAAGTAGGCGAGCCCCGCGCGCAGCGCGGCGAAGTCGCCGTCGCCCCGGCTGCCCTCGGGAAAGATACCGAGCACTCCGCCGTTCGCCAGCACCCCCAGAGCCTGGGAGATCGCGGTGCGGTCGGCGGTCGAGCGGTCCACCTTCACCTGGCCGAGGGCGTGCATGGCGGGTCCGAGGGGACCGATGAACGCCTCCTTCTTGACCAGGAAGTGCGACGCCCGGGGCGCCACACCGATGACCATCGGGCCGTCGATGTTGTGCGAGTGGTTGACGGCGAGGATCACCGGTCCGGTCGCGGGAACCTTCCAGGCGCCCAGGACGCGCGGCTTCCACAGCCCGTACATCAGGCCGACACCGATACGCCGCCCCACTTCGGCACCCCGCGCCGTAGGAGCCTCGGACGTCTTCGACGTCTTCGACGGAACGCTCACTTCGCGTCCCGCTTCCCCTCGACGAGGGTGACAACGCACTCTATGACCTGCTGAAGGGTCAGCTCCGAGGTGTCCACCTCGACCGCGTCGTCCGCCTTGGCGAGCGGCGAGGTCTTACGGCTGGAGTCGGCCGCGTCCCGCTTCAGCAGCGCCTCACGGGTGGCGTTGACGTCGGCACCCTTGAGCTCACCGCTGCGACGGGCGGCACGCGCCTCCGGGGAAGCGGTGAGGAAGATCTTCAGGTCGGCGTCGGGCAGCACCGTCGTCCCGATGTCCCGCCCCTCGACGACGATCCCCTTCGCGGCGTCCGCCGCGATGGACCGCTGCAGCTCGGTGATCAGGACACGCACCTCCGGTACGGCGCTCACCGCGCTGACCTTGGAGGTGACCTCCTGGGTGCGGATGGGGCCGCCGACGTCGATGCCGTCCACGGTGATCGTCGGGTTCTCCGGATCCGTACCGGAGACGATCTCGGCCTTGCCGGCCACGGCGGCGATCGCCGAGGGGTCCGTGAGGTCGATGCCGTTGTTCACCATCCACCAGGTGATCGCCCGGTACTGGGCCCCGGTGTCCAGGTAGCTCAGCCCGAGCTGCGCGGCAACAGCCTTGGACGTGCTCGACTTGCCTGTGCCGGAGGGCCCGTCAATGGCGACAATCACTGCGGCGCGATCCACTGTGGAGGCACCTTTCCTGGTCCGGGATGGTGGGGCGGGGACGCTGGGCGCCCCGGACAAGGTTACTGGGTGCGAGTCACTCGTCCGGCCCAGGCATCTTCAGCCCGCCCGATGCCTCTCGACGCCGGCCCCGGCATTTTCAGCCCGTCCGGTGCTTCGCGACGCCGGCCCAGGCATCTTCAGAGCCCGCCCGGTGCCTCGCGCCGCCGGCCCAGGCATCTTCAGCCCGTCCGGCGTTTGAGGACGAGGCCCCTTCAGGGCCGACAGGGGGTCTGGGGGCAGAGCCCCCAGCAACGGCGCCGCACCCCTACTGCCGAAGCGCCCACCCACGCTCCCGCAGCGCCCCCGAAAGCACGGGAGCCGCCTTGGGCTCCACCATCAACTGCACAAGCCCCGCCTGCTGCCCCGTCGCATGCTCGATGCGCACATCCTCGATATTGACCCCCGCCCGCCCCGCATCCGCGAAGATCCGCGCCAGCTGTCCCGGCTGGTCGCCGATGAGAACGGCAACCACCTCGTACACCAGCGGAGCGGACCCGTGTTTGCCGGGCACCCGAACCTGCCCGGCGTTGCCGCGCCGCAACACGTCCTCGACCCCGCTGACACCCTCGCGTCGCTTCGACTCGTCGGAGGACTGCAGGGACCGCAGCGCCTGAACCGTCTCCTCCAGGTCGGCGGCGACATCCGTGAGGAGGTCGGCGACCGGCCCGGGGTTGGCGGAGAGGATGTCGATCCACATACCGGGGTCGGACGCGGCGATCCGGGTCACGTCCCGGATGCCCTGCCCGCACAGCCGTACGGCCGCTTCCTCCGCGTTCTCCAGCCGCGCCGCGACCATGCTGGAGACCAGGTGGGGCATGTGGGAGACGAGGGCCACGGCACGGTCGTGGGCGTCCGCGTCCATGACGACGGGAACGGCGCGGCAGTGCGAGACCAGCTCGAGGGCGAGGTTCAGCACCTCGGTGTCCGTGTCGCGGGTCGGCGTCAGCACCCAGGGACGGCCCTCGAAGAGGTCGCCGGTCGCGGCCAGCGGGCCGGACTTCTCGCGGCCCGACATGGGGTGGGAGCCGATGTACGACGCCAGGTCGAGGCCCAGCGCCTCCAGCTCGCGGCGCGGACCGCCCTTGACGCTGGCCACGTCGAGGTAGCCGCGCGCGACGCCCCGGCGCATCGCGTCGGCGAGGGCGCCGGCGACATGCGCGGGGGGCGCGGCGATGATCGCGAGGTCGACCGGCCTGTCCGGCGCCTCGTCCGTACCCGCGCCCAGGGCGGCGGCCGTACGGGCCTGCTCGGGGTCGTGGTCGGCGAGGTGGACGATGACGCCGCGTGAGGCGAGGGCGAGTGCGGCGGACGTACCGATGAGGCCCGTGCCGACGACGAGTGCGGTTCTCACTGGGCGATGTCCTTGCGCAGGGCGGCCGCGGCACCGACGTAGACGTGCGCGATGTCGGCGCGGGGCAGGTCCGACTCGATGTGCGCGAGGATCCGGACCACTCGTGGCATCGCGCCCTCGATGTCCAGCTCCTGGGCACAGATCAGCGGTACGTCGACGATGCCGAGCTTGCGGGCCGCGGCGGCCGGGAAGTCGCTGTGCAGGTCGGGGGTGGCCGTGAACCAGACGCTGATCAGGTCGTCCGCGGTGAGGCCGTTGCGTTCCAGGACCGCGGTGAGCAGCTCGCTGACCCGCTCGTCCATGTGCCCGGCCTCGTCCCGATCCAGTTGGACGGCGCCCCGGACCGCTCGTACCGCCACGGTGATGCTCCTCGCTCATATACGTGTTCGGAGCTGATCGCATGTCTCGAATCCACGGAACGGCTCCTGGTGCGTCCAGCCTAGTCAGCCCGTGCGGAACGGACGCTCGGCGCCCGCCCGCTGAGACGTGCCGCCCGACGCGCGTCGGGCTCTGCCAATGTCACCCGATTCGCCCCCGTCCGCGAGTTGGAGCGCGAACGCACCCGTGCGCCCTGGACGCGGGGGCCCGGGTCGGCTCTCATGGCAGGAAGCTCGCCTCGGGGGAGGCTCAAATGAAGCGCACCGGACCGCTTTTCACACTGCTCGCGGGACTGTTGTTGGCCCTGTTCATGCTGTCGCTCAACGCGACGACCGGGACGAAGCCGGCAGCGACGTACCAGGCCGGCCCACCCGCCGACAAGGCGTCACCGTCGCCGGCGCCCACCGCCACGAAGGCGTCACCGTCCCCGTCCCCGTCCGCGTCGCCCAGCAGGGCTCCCGCGCCGAACGCCGACTACGCGGGCCGTACGGACGACGACTCCTCGGCGGTGTCGGTCTCGCTGCGCGACGGCAGAGCGATCGCGTACTTCTGCGACGGCCGTGACAAGGAGTCGTGGCTCAGGGGCGATGTCGGGGCCGACGGTTCGATGAAGCTCACCGGCGGGGGCGGCTCCGTACTGAACGGCACCCTCAAGGGCAGGAGCATCCGCGGCACGGTGGACCTCGGGGGCGGGCACTACGCCTTCACCGCGGACAAGGCGGTCAAACCGTCCGGGCTCTACCGGGCCACCGCGACCGTACGGAAAGCCACGATCGACGGCGGCTGGATCGTGCTGTCCACGGGCGAACAGGTCGGCATCCTCACCCGCGACGGCAAGCCCTCCCCCGCGCCCCGGATCGACCCGGAGACCGGCGCCGTGACGATCGACGGCCGGCGGCTCACGGCCCGCCCGGTCACCCCATGACGCACCGCCTCCACGCAGGGAGCCGAACATGACCGTGGACCCGAACGCCGCCACCCAGAGCTTCCCGCCGCGGCCGCCGGCCGCCGGCGGCCCGAGCGCGGCCCGCTACCTCGTTCCGGCCTTCGTCGCCGCCGCCGTGGCGCTGGCCCTCGGCGTGTACGGCAAGGTCCACGACCCGGCGGGCACCGCCTTCAACCTCGCCGGGTTCAGCAGCACGGGCGCGGTGAAGTCCTGGCTCGCGACGACGGCGTTCGGTTTCGCGCTCGTCCAGGTCGTGTCGGCACTCATGGTGTACGGAAAACTGCCGGGCCCGAGTTGGTCGGCCACGCTGCACCGCTGGTCGGGGCGGATCGCGTTCCTGGTGGCGGTTCCGGTGGCGGTGCACTGTCTGTACGCGTTCGGGTTTCAAACCTACGATTCACGCGTGATATGGCATTCCCTCCTGGGTTGCTTCGTCTTCGGCGTTTTCAGTGCAAAGATGCTGCTGCTTCGCTGGGATCGACTGCCCGGCTGGCTGTTGCCGGTCGTCGGCGGGCTGCTCTTCACCGTCCTGACCCTCGTCTGGCTGACTTCCGCCCTCTGGTTCTTCCGCACCTTCGGAGTGACGACATGACGCAAGGCCCGACGCGACGCACGGTCCTCCTCGCGACGGGCGCGGCGGCGCTCACGGCGGGATGCGGCGAGTACGGCGACGGGTCCGGGTCCTCGTCGGTCTCGGCCGGCTCCCCCGATCAGGAACTGGCCACGACGGCCGACATCCCGGTCGGCGGCGGCAAGATCTTCAAGGACGAGCAGGTCGTGGTGACGCAGCCGAAGGAGGGCGAGTTCAAGGCCTTCACCTCGATCTGCACGCACCAGCAGTGCCCGGTGGCCAACGTCCAGGACGGCACCATCAACTGCACCTGCCACGGCAGCAAGTTCAACATCGCGGACGGTTCGGTGGCCAACCCGCCGGCGACACGGCCGCTGGCCGAGAAGAAGATCACGGTGGCGGGAAATTCGATCCGCCTGGCCTGACGTTCCCGCGTACGCTCCCGGAATGCGCCCGCGTTCCGGCCCCGAGAGCCCCGAATCCCTCGTACGTGATCACACGGTCTACGCCTGTGTGATGGGTTCGCGCGCCTTCGGCCTGGCCACGGACGGCAGCGACACGGACCGGCGCGGGGTGTTCCTCGCGCCCACTCCCCTGTTCTGGCGCTTCGAGAAGCCGCCCACGCATGTGGAGGGCCCCGCGGAGGAACAGTTCAGCTGGGAGCTGGAACGCTTCTGCACACTGGCTCTGCGCGCCAACCCGAACATCCTGGAGTGCCTCCACTCACCGCTCGTGGAGTACGCCGACGACACCGGCCGTGAACTCCTCGGTCTGCGCGAGGCGTTCCTCTCCCGCCGGGCGCACCAGACGTTCGCGCGCTACGCGCTCGGCCAGCGCAAGAAGCTGGAGGCCGACGTCCGCGTCCACGGCGCGCCGCGCTGGAAGCACGCGATGCACCTGCTGCGTCTCCTGACGAGCTGCCGCGACCTGCTGCGCACGGGCACGCTGACGATCGACGTCGGCGACGAGCGCGGCCCGCTGCTGGCGGTGAAGCGGGGCGAGGTGCCGTGGCCGGAGGTCGAGTCCCGCATGGCCCGCCTCGCGGAGGAAGCCGGGAAGGCCGCCCACCGCAGTCCGCTCCCCGAGGAACCGGACCACCGTCGCGTCGAGGACTTCCTCGTCCGCGCCCGTCGCGCCTCAGCCCGCCAGCCGGACCCGTACGACGAAGTCGTGCAGGGCGTCGTGCGCGACCGGGGCGTCCGGCAGCACTGAGACTCCCTGCGCCTCGTCCAATACGCGGTGCAGCCGCTCCACATCGCCCGCCACGCGCGCGTGATCGACACCGGCCGGCCCGTGCTCCCGCTCCGCCTTGGCCGCGATCAGCTCCGGCAGATACGCGGGGGCCTCGCCGATCCCCTCGACGAGCGTGGGCAGATGCGCCTGCACTCCGCCGCCGCGCATCAGCTGGATGCCCGTGAGCAGTGCTCGGAACGTGTAGAGCAGCGGCTTGAGTTCACCGCGATTCTCGAAGAGCCGCCACTGCGTCTGCGCGAAGCCCCGGTAGTGGTGGGCGTGGTGGCTGGTGAGAACTCCGGCGGCGAGCACGGCGAGTTCGTGGTGACTGTCGGTCGTGTGCACGACCAGGGGGGACAGCAACTGCTCGAGCACATAGCCGTTGCGGCGCAGCATCAGCCGTACGAACTTGCGCAGATCGTGGGTGACGAGGTCCAGCTCGACACCGTCCCGCACCCACATCCGCGACCGGGTCTCCGCCGCTTCGCGCAGGCCGACCAGGTCGGCGGTGGGCAGCAGATGGACGCCTCGGAGGTCCACGTCGGAGTCGCGGGACGGGAAGCCGTAGAGGTGGGCGCCTGAGACCGTGACGAAGAGCACCGGGTCGGGCTCTGCGGCGACCACCGGCGCCAGGTCGAGATCGGGAAGGCCGGCGAGACCCAGCGCGTCGTTCATCCGTCAAGCGTCCCAGAGCGCTCCGAGCGTCTGCAGGTCACCCCCGTACTCGATGCGGTCCGCCCAGGCGGTCGGCCAGGCGTCGGTGCCGTGGTGGGCGCCGGCGAAGGCGCCGGTGAGGCAGGCGATCGAGTCGGAGTCGCCCGAGGTGCAGGCGGCGCGGCGCAGGGCCGTGAGGGGCTCGCCGGGGAAGAGCAGGAAGCACAGCAGGCCGGTGGCGAGAGCCTCCTCGGCGATCCAGCCGGCGCCGGTGGCGAGACAGGGGTCGTCCTCGGGCGAGGCGGTGCGGACGGCGAGCCGGAGCCGGTCCAGGATCGCCAGGCACTCGTCCCAGCCGCGGGCGATGAAGTGCTCGGGGCTCGGATCGTGGCTGTGCGTCCACAGGTCGCCCAGCCAGCGGTGGTAGTAGCGGCTGCGGCTGTCGTGCGCGTACGCCCGCAGCAGGGCGACCAGTTCGGCCGGGTCGGCGCCCTGGGCGAGCAGCCGGACGGCGTGCGCGGTGAGGTCGGACGCGGCGAGGGCCGTCGGATGCCCATGGGTGAACGCGGCCTGCAACTGGGCGGCGCCCGCGCGCTGTTCGTCGCTCAGCCCAGGCGCCAGGCCCACGGGCGCCACGCGCATGTTGGCACCGCAGCCCTTGGAGCCGAGCTGGCTGGCCTCCTGCCAGGGCAGCCGCTCGTTCTTGAGCAGGTTGCAGGCGACGAGGCAGGTGTGGCCGGGCGCCCGGTTGTTGTCCGGCGACTGGAACCAGTTCACGAACTCCTCGCGCACCGGCCGTTCCATCCGGAGCGGGGCGAGCAGTCCCCGGTCCATCGCCGTACGCAGCCCGTGGGCGAGCGCCAGCGTCATCTGCGTGTCGTCGGTGACGATCGCGGGTGTGGGCAGGTCCATCTGCCGCCACGGGCCATAGGCGCCGAGGATCGACGGAATGTCCTTGAACTCGGTCGGGAAGCCCAGGGCGTCGCCGAGCGCGAGCCCGATCAACGCTCCGCTGGCGGCGCGCTTCCTGACAGTCGTGGTGGTCATGCGAGGCGTCCTTCCGGTGACGACGGCGACGAGGTAGGGGATGGCGGGGACGAAGGGGATGCGGAGGCCGGCGGTGGCGAAGGGGGCGCGGCGGGCGACACCGACGTGGTCGGGCGCAGCAGCGGGGGGTGCAGGGTCGTCGCGGTGCCCGCGCGGTACAGCGCGGCGGGTTTGCCCCGGCCGCCGGTGAGGCGTGCGGCACCCGGTACGGCTTCGACGAAGCCCGGGGTGGCGAGCACCTTGCGGCGGAAGTTGGGCGGGTCGAGCGGGGTGCCCCACACGGTCTCGTAGACCTTGCGCAGCTCGCCGAGGGTGAACTCGGGCGGGCAGAAGGCGGTCGCGATGCGGGAGTACTCCAGCTTGGCGCCGACCCGGTCGTGGGCGTCGGCGAGGATGCGGTCATGGTCGAAGGCGAGTGGCCCGAGCGCGTTGTACCGCAGCCACTGGGCCTGCGCCGCGTCCCCGCCGGAGTGCGGTTCGGGCGCGTGCGGCAGCAGCGCGGCGAAGGCCACGGACACGACGCGCATTCTCGGGTCGCGGTCGGGTTCGCTGTAGGTGCGCAGCTGTTCCAGGTGCAGCCCGGACACGTCCGACAGGCCGGTCTCCTCGGCGAGTTCGCGCCGGGCCGCCGTCTCGGCGGACTCGTCGGGCAGGACGAAGCCTCCGGGCAGCGCCCAGCGGCCGGCGTACGGCTCGTGACCGCGCTCGACGAGCAGCGCGTGCAGCGCGCCCGCCCGGATGGTGAGCACCGCCAGATCGACGGTGACGGCGAAGGGTTCGAAGGCGTACTTGTCGTACCCGTCCGGAGCCCGGCCCCGGGCCGCTCCGTTCAGCGGTGCGGTCATGCCGCCCACCTCCTCACAGCCGTCTTTATGGTCGCCATGACCAATAGTCATACCGACTATAAAGAGCACGGCCCACCCCCACAAGGCTTCTTGACGACTCCCATACACCAAAAGCCCCTCAGTGCCCCCTCAAGCCCCCAGAAGGGGCCAGCAGGCCCCGGAGGCGCCCGAGAACCCCGGATCCCCTCCAGCGCGCCGCAGCGCGCCTTGGCGGGGCCCGGCAGACAAACACAGCCGGCCCCGGAGAGTTCCGGGACCGGCCGTCAGCACTCAGCGCTGCTACGCCTCTACAGATCGACTTCCTTCATCAGCATTCCGACCTCCGTGTTGGACAGCCGACGCAGCCAGCCCGACTTCTGGTCGCCCAGGGTGATCGGACCGAAGGAGACGCGCACCAGCTTGTCGACCGGGAAACCGGCCTCCGCGAGCATGCGGCGCACGATGTGCTTGCGGCCCTCGTGGAGGGTGACCTCGACGAGATAGTTCTTGCCGGTCTGCTCGACGACCCGGAAGTGGTCCGCACGCGCGTACCCGTCCTCGAGCTGGATGCCGTCCTTGAGCTGCTTGCCCAGGTCGCGCGGGATCGGGCCCACGATGTGCGCGAGGTAGACCTTCTTCACGCCGTACTTGGGGTGCGTCAGCCGGTGCGCCAGCTCACCGTGATTGGTGAGCAGGATGACGCCCTCGGTCTCGGTGTCGAGCCGTCCGACGTGGAAGAGCCGCGTCTCGCGGTTCGTCACGTAGTCGCCGAGGCACTGCCGGCCCTCGTTGTCCTCCATCGTCGAGACGACGCCCGCGGGCTTGTTCAGCGAGAAGAACTGGTACGACTGCGTGGCCACCGTCAGCCCGTCGACCTTGATCTCGTCGTTCTCGGGGTCGACGCGCAGCCCCTGCTCCACCACGATCTCGCCGTTGACCTCGACGCGTGACTGCTCGATCAGCTCCTCGCAGGACCGCCGGGAACCGTAGCCCGCGCGCGCGAGGATCTTCTGCAGCCGCTCGCCCTCCTGCTCGGCGCCCGGGAACGTCTTCGGCAGCTTGACGTCCTTCTTGTCGGCGTACCGCTCCCGGTTGCGCTCCTCGGCCCGCGCGTCGTACTCACGAGAGGTCGCCGGAACCCAGCGCCCACGACCGGTGCCGCTGCTCTGGCCCTGCCTCGGCCCGCCCTTGGCACCGCCGCGCGCGGAGGCACCGCGCCCGGACTTCGGACCGTCCGGGGTGGCACCCGGTCCCACGTCGTAGCGGCGCTCCTCGGGGCGCGGCTTACTGGGGCGACCCTGGGCCTGCCCCTGCCCCTGGGCCTGCCCCTGGCCCTGGCCGCGTCCCTGACCAGGACCCTGGCCTCGTCCCTGACTCGGACCGCGCCCCTGACCCTGGCCCTGGCCCTGGCCGCGCCTGTCGCCACCGCCGCTGCCGGCGCCGCGAGAGTTACCGCGCCCGCCACCACTCTTGCCACCGCTACCGCTGCCGCTACTGCTTCGCATCAAAATTCCGTCTGGTCGTCTGCGTCGTCTGCACCCGGAGCATCGGGAGCGTCCGGATCGAACGACGGAACACCTTCCTGCGTCTCGGCCTCGATCGCGTCCGCCTCCGGAAGGAAGGGTGCGAGCTCCGGGAGTTCGTCCAGGCCTCGCAGGCCCATCCGCTCCAGGAAGTAGTTCGTCGTCGTGTACAGGATCGCACCTGTTTCGGGTTCCGTGCCCGCCTCCTGGACCAGACCGCGCTGCAACAGGGTCCGCATGACCCCGTCACAGTTGACTCCGCGGACGGCCGAGACCCGGCTGCGGCTGACCGGCTGGCGGTACGCGACGACCGCCAGCGTCTCCAGCGCGGCCTGCGTGAGCCGGGCCTGCTGCCCGTCCAGTACGAAGCCCTCGACAGCCGCCGCGTACTCGGGCCGGGAGTAGAAACGCCAGCCGCCGGCGATGAGCCGCAGCTCGAAACCACGCCCCTGGACGGTGTACTCGTCGGCCAGCGCGCGCAGGGCGTCCGCGATCTGCCGCCGGGGCCGCTGGAGGATCTTCGCGAGGTGTTCCTCGGTCGCGGGTTCGTCCACGACCATGAGGACGGCCTCCAGGGCGGGTCTGAGATCGAGATCGGCGACGGTCGGCGGCCCGGCCGGCACTTCGGTGGTGTCCTCGCTCACGCCTTCTCGTCCTTCCCTGGCTTCACCGGCTCCGGCGGCCGGTCGAACTCGTCGGTGACCGTCGGCTCCCGGTCGCCCTCCCCGCCCGTCCAGCGCACCACCAGCTCCCGGAGCGCGGTCTCCTGGTCCAGGGCGACGGCCTTCTCCCGGTACAGCTCCAGCAGGGCCAGGAAACGCGCCACGACGGTCAGCGTGTCCGTGGTGTCCTCGACGAGGTCCTGGAAGGTCGCCTCGCCCAGTTCGCGCAGGCGGGCGACCACGATCCGGGCCTGCTCCCGCACGCTCACCAGGGGCGCGTGGATGTGGTCGACGTACACCTGTGGCCTGGGCCTGGGCTGCATCGCCTTCACGGCGAGTTTCGCGAACCCCTCCGCGCCGATGCTGATGACGACCTCGGGCAGCAGTTCGGCGTGGTGCGGTTCGAGGCCGACCGTACGGGGATACCGGCGGGCCTCGTCGTCGAGCCGGTGGCTGAGGATGTCGGCGATCTGTTTGTACGCGCGGTACTGGAGCAGCCGCGCGAACAGCAGGTCGCGCGCCTCCAGCAGCGCCAGGTCGGCCTCGTCCTCGACCTCGGCGGCGGGCAGCAGCCGCGCGGCCTTCAGGTCCAGCAGGGTGGCCGCGACGACCAGGAACTCGGTCGTCTGGTCGAGATCCCAGTCGGGCCCCATCGCCCTGATGTGCGCCATGAACTCGTCGGTCACCTTGGAGAGGGCGACCTCGGTGACGTCGAGCTTGTGCTTGGAGATCAGCTGGAGGAGGAGATCGAAGGGCCCCTCGAAGTTGGCGAGCCGGACCTTGAAGACCCCGTCATCGGGTTCGGGTACCGGCGGCGGAACCGGGAGCTCCGGTACGTCCGCCGCCGCTTCCTCGACCACCGCGTCCTCGGCCACGCCCTCTTCGACCGGGACCGTCGGCGCGCCCCCCGGCCCCCGCCCCAGCACACGCCGACGACCGGCGGAGCCGGGGTCGGATGCAGGGGCGTCGTTCGAGGTCATGACCCCCGCAGGCTACCGCTAGCGCCCACGCAACCGACGTACGAGAATGCTCGCGTCCCCGCGGGACTCGAGATCCGCGAGCACCACCGCGACCGCCTCGCGCACGATGCGTCCGCGGTCGACCGCGAGGCCGTGCTCGCCCCGCAGCACCAGACGGGCGTGCTCCAGGTCCATGAGCTCCTCGGCGGAGACGTACACCGTGATCTTCTCGTCGTGCCGCTCACGCCCGCTGGGCCGCCGGGAAGGGACCCGTCCACGCTTGCGGGACGCCGACACCGACTGGGGTGACGGCCCCTGCTGGCCGGAGGCAGAACCTTCCTGCTCGTCCTGGCGCCGCATCGAACGCTCCGCGCCGGCACCCCGGCTGCGCGACTCCCCGGCCGGGTCCACGCCGGCGGCGACATGCTCGTCACCGTCGCCGTCGCCGCCCTGGACGGGCACCGAGTGCGGCGCGTCCTCCGAAGCGGCGGCCCCGTCGCTCTCCTGGGCGGGACCGGGCACCCGGACCTCGCCGTTGGCCTGGCGCCGGGGAGTGGACGACTGGAGCGCCATGCCCCCCGTGGTACGGAACAGTTCGTCGGCCCCCGGCAGACTCACTCGGCGTGACACCGGGCGAGCACCTCCCTGGCGAGCTGGCGATAGGCGGCGGCACCGACGGAGTT
>Ga0136846_1211135_pt1 | contig 13248 bp, 10 predicted proteins | sample HopSoiMetagenom2_FD_96841 | JGI IMG/M metagenome (GOLD analysis project Ga0136846, IMG submission 96841) | Grasslands soil microbial communities from Hopland, California, USA - 2 Assembly 2016 (version 4) | ecosystem: Environmental > Terrestrial > Soil > Grasslands | place: USA: Hopland... | reverse complement strand
TCGTCGGGCATGTTCGAATACCGCAACCTCATGCCGCGCTTCCCGGTCCCGGAGGGTGAGACCGAGGAGTCGTGGTTCCGCAAAGAGGTCTGGGCCGGCATGGATCGCCGCTTCCCCGGCGGCATCCCCGAGGACCGGCAGAAGCTCGCCGAGTACGAGATGGACACCATCATCCAGATGGGCTTCCCCGGGTACTTCCTCGTGGTCGCCGACTTCATCATGTGGGCGAAGAACAACGGCATCCCGGTCGGCCCGGGCCGCGGCTCCGCGGCCGGCTCGATCGTCGCGTACGCGATGGGCATCACCGACCTCGACCCGGTCCCGCACGGGCTGATCTTCGAGCGGTTCCTCAACCCCGAGCGCATCTCCATGCCCGACGTCGACATCGACTTCGACGAGCGCAGGCGCGGCGAGGTGATCCGCTACGTCACGGAGAAGTACGGCTCCGACAAGGTCGCGCAGATCGCCACCTACGGCACGATCAAGGCCAAGGCCGCGATCAAGGACTCGGCCCGCGTGCTGGGCTACCCCTTCTCGATGGGCGACCGGATCACCAAGGCCATGCCGGCCGCCGTGATGGGCAAGGACATCCCGCTCAAGGAGATCTTCGACCCCGAGCACAGGCGCTTCGGCGAGGGCGGCGAGTTCCGGGCGCTCTACGAGTCCGACCAGGACGTCAAGAGGGTCGTCGACACCGCGATGGGGATCGAGGGGCTCAAGCGCCAGTGGGGTGTGCACGCCGCCGGCGTGATCATGTCCAGCGAGCCGCTGGCCGACGTGATCCCGCTGCTCAAGCGGCCGGCCGACGGCGCCATGATCACCCAGTTCGACTACCCCACGTGCGAGTCGCTCGGCCTGATCAAGATGGACTTCCTGGGGCTGCGCAACCTCACCGTGCTCGACGACTGCGTCCGCAACATCGAGGTCAACCGCGGCGAGCAGCTGGTCCTCGAGGAGCTGCCCCTCGACGACGTCGCGTCCTACCAGCTGCTCGGCACCGGCAACACCCTCGGCGTCTTCCAGCTCGACGGCGGCCCGATGCGCTCGCTGCTGCGGCTGATGCGGCCCGACAGCTTCGAGGACATCTCCGCGGTGCTGGCCCTCTACCGGCCCGGCCCGATGGGCGTCGACTCGCACACCAACTACGCCCTGCGCAAGAACGGCAAGCAGGAGATCAACCCCATCCACCCCGAGCTCGCCGAGCCGCTCTCGGAGATCCTCGAGCCGACCTACGGCCTGATCGTCTACCAGGAGCAGATCCTGGCCGTGGCCCAGAAGGTCGCCGGCTACACGCTCGGCCAGGCCGATCTGCTGCGCAAGGCGATGGGCAAGAAGAAGAAGGAGATCATCGACGCCGAGTACGGCCCGTTCTCCGCCGGCATGAGCGCCAACGGCTACTCCGCATCGGCCATCAAGGCGCTGTGGGACACGCTGGTCCCGTTCTCCGACTACGCCTTCAACAAGGCGCACACGGCGGCGTACGGCCTCATCTCCTACTGGACCGCCTACCTCAAGCAGCACTACGCCCCGGAATACATGGCGGCGCTGCTCACGTCGGTCAAGGACGACAAGGACAAGTCCGCGATCTACCTCAACGAGTGCCGCCGGATGAAGATCCAGGTGCTGCCGCCGGACGTGAACGAGTCCTCGGCCGACTTCACGCCGGTCGGCCACGACATCCGCTTCGGCCTCACGGCTATCCGCAATGTCGGCAGCAACGTCGTGGACAAGATCGTCGCCGGTCGGGAGGAGAGGGGCCGCTACGAGCACTTCAACGACTTCCTCGAGAAGGTCGACGGGCTGGTCTGCAACAAGCGTGTCATCGAGTCGCTGATCAAGGCTGGCGCCTTCGACGACATGAAGCACCACCGGCAGGCCCTCTTCGAGGTCCACGAGGAGGCGGCCGATCGCTACGCGACGATGAAGAAGGACACCGGAGGTGGCCAGGACTCCCTCTTCGACGACCTCGGGGCCGACTCCGAGGCCGTCTTCAACATGGCGGTGACCGTCCCCGACGTCGAGGAGTGGGACAAGCAGCGGCTCCTGAGCTACGAGCGGGACATGCTCGGCCTCTACGTCTCCGACCACCCGCTCAACGGCCTCGAGCACGTGCTGTCCCGGGGCAGCGACTGCAGCATCGGCCAGCTGATGCTCGACGAGGAGCGGCCGCACGGCAGCACCGTGACGATAACCGGCCTGGTCACCTCCGTGCAGCGCAAGATCACCAAGCGCGGAGACACGTGGGCCACGGTCACCCTCGAGGACCTCGACGGTGGCATCGAGGTGCTCATGTTCCCCAGCACCTACCAGCTCGCCAGCACGCTCCTGCTCGAGGACACCATCCTCCGCGTGAAGGGTGCGCTGTCGCGCGACAAGGACCAGCCCGAGCTGCGCGCCCAGGAGGTCACTGTCCCCGACCTGTCCGACGGACCCAGCGGACCGGTCGTGATCAGCCTGCCCTCGACGCGCTGCACACCGCCCACGGTGGCCCAGCTCAAGGACGTCCTCGGCACCCATCCGGGGGTCACCGAGGTGCGGCTGCGACTCTTGTCGCGTGAGAAGACCACGGTCATGCGGCTCGACGACCGGCTTCGGGTCACCCCGAGCCCGGCGCTGTTCGCCGACCTCAAGCAGCTGCTGGGTCCGGGATGCCTGACGGGCTGACGGCACCCCAGCCGCCGCCCTCCCACGAGCCGACCGCGTCCCGACCCGGGCGCCGGCCCCGCCCGTCGTGGCTGGTCGCGCTGGTCCAGGCGCTGGTGGTGGTGGCCGTCTTCGGTGCGGCCGGCGCCGGCTGCGGCTGGCTCTGGTACCACCTCTGGGACGCGCCGAGCGGCGTGGTCGCGGACCACCAGTGGTTCACCAGTGAGGCCGGCCTGCGCGACGACTTCCAGGGGGTCGCCTGGTACGTCGCGATCGCCGTGCCCGCGGGCCTGGTGCTGGGCATCCTGACCGCCTGGCTGCTCGACCGGTCCGAGCTCGTCACCCTGGTCGCGGTGGTCGCGGGCTCCCTCCTGGCGGCCTACGTCATGTACCGCGTCGGCACCCACCTCAGCCCCGGCGACCCCAACGAGCTGGCCAAGACGGCGAAGGACGGCACCAAGCTGAAGGGCGCGCTCAGCGTCGACTCGTGGCCGCCGCGGGCGTCGTTCACCTTCGGAGCGCTGATCGGACTGGCCTGCGTCTACCTCGTCTCGGCGCGCCGCACGCCCGACGAGCCGCAGCCTCCGGCCCGGACCGAGCCGTCCGCCGCGCTCACGGCACCCCCGGTCGGGCCCCCACCCCAGCGTTGAGCGATATCCGGTTCTGCCCCGGAACCCGCGGGTAGGCTCCCGGCGTCCCACTCGCGACTGCTCCCTGACCGCGACCTCCGGCTCTTCGCCGGCAACCCTTTCGGAGGGCCTCTTGTCCAGCACGCTCCCACCCCCGCCTCCGCCGAACCGGCCACCGTCCGGGCCGCCGTCCGGTCCGCCTTCCGGCCCGCCGGAGTACCTCGAGAGCGGGCGGGGCGGGCCGATCGGGCCGGAGCCGCGACGAAGCGGCAGCCCGGTCAAGCGCGGCCTGTTCGTCGGCGGCGGCGTGGTCGGCCTGGTCGCGGTCGGTGTCGGCGCCTGGGCGGCGTACAGCTTCTTCAGCACCGGCCCGCAGCCCGCGGAGGCGCTGCCGGCCAAGACGCTCGGCTATGCCAGCATCGACCTCGACCCGAGCGGCGGCCAGAAGATCGAGGCGCTCAAGACGCTCGACAAGTTCCCCGCGTTCAAGGACTACGTCGGCATCAACGCTGACGACGACCTCCGCAAGGAGATCTTCGAGCGGATCAACGACGACGCCGGCTGCGACAACCTCGACTGGTCAGACGACGTCGAGCCCTGGCTCGGGGACCGGGCCGCGGTCGCGGCCGTGGACGTCGGGGGTGACGATCCGGACGCGGTCGTCGTGCTCCAGGTCAAGGATGCTGACCGGGCGGACGCCGGCCTGGAGAAGATCAAGGACTGCGGCAGCGGTGACGACGTCGGCTGGAAGATCTCGGGTGACTGGGCGGTGATCGCCGAGTCGGACCAGCTCGCCGACAAGGTCGCGGACGCCGCGGCCGAGAGCTCGCTGGCCGACGACGAGGACTTCAAGAAGTGGACCGACGAGGCGGGTGACTCCGGTGTCGCGACGTTCTACGCCGGGCCGGCGGCGGGTGACTACCTCGCCGACCACGCCGACTCGATGTTCGGGTTCCCTCTCGGCCTGGGCGCCGTCGATGGGCTGTGCGGCTTCACCGCCACCGATCTGGCCCCCGGTGGCGACGGCGAGTGCGAGGTGCAGGAACAGCCCTCGTCGTCGATCTCCGGCGACTTCAAGACCCAGCTCCGCGACTTCAAGGGGCTGGCCATCACGATCCGGTTCAGTGGCGGTGCGATCGAGATCGAGGCCGCCGGCGACAGCAGCATGGGCGGGAAGAGCTTCCTGTCCGGCGGGGCCACTGCGGACGTCGTGAAGTCGCTGCCCAGCGACACCGGCGCGGTTCTGGGCCTCGGGTTCAAGCAGGGCTGGTTCGGCGACGTCGTCGACTACATCGCGCCGTACACCGGCGAGGACGCAGACCAGCTCATGGGCGATCTGTCGGACCTGAGCGGGCTCGACCTGCCGGCGGATGCCGAGACGCTGACCGGTGACTCGGCGGCGCTCGCGGTGGGCTCCGGCTTCGACCCGGACTCGTTCTTCAGCTCCGAGGACGGCACGGACGTCCCGGTCGCGCTGAAGGTCAAGGGTGACCCGGACAAGATCGAGAAGGTGCTCGAGAAGCTGCGCGCCGCGGCCGGCCCCGAGGCGGACGTGCTGGAGTCCGATGCCGACGGCGACGTCATCGTGATCGGCCCGAACGCCGGCTACCGGGCCGACGTCCTCGAGGACGGTGGTCTCGGCGACACCGACGTCTTCAAGGACGTCGTCCCCGAGGCCGACAAGGCCCAGACGGTGCTGTTCGTGAACGTCGACGAGTTCGAGGCCGCGATCGAGAAGTCGGCGGGAGACAACGACCAGGAGCTCATCGACAACCTCGAGGTGGTGTCGGGCATCGGCGCCACGGCGTGGGTCGACGGCGACGTCAGCCACGCGGTGCTCCGGGTCGCCACGAACTAGCGAGCCAGGTCAGCGACGATCGCCCCGGTCACCTCGATGAGGTCGGCCGGGGCGATCTCCACGTCGAGGCCGCGCCGGCCACCGGAGACGTAGACCGTGTCCCAGAGCTCGACGGTCTCGTCGACCACGGTGGCGTGCTGCCTCTTCTGTCCGAGCGGCGAGATGCCCCCCGCGACGTAGCCGGTGGCGCGCTCGGCGTCCTTGACCTCGGCCATCGCGGCCTTCGAGGCGCCGACCGCGCGCGCCAGCGCCTTGAGGTCCAGCTTCCCGCTCACCGGCACCACGGCGACGACCAGACGTCCGTCGGCGTCGGCCATCAGGGTCTTGTAGACCCGGTCCGGGTCGAGGCCCAGCTCGCTCGCGGCCTCGAGGCCGAACGAGCTGCTGCGTGGGTCGTGGGCGTACTCGTGCACCGTGAACGCCACGCCGGCGGACCTGAGCGCGACGACCGCAGGAGTCATGCCGCCCCGGAGGTCAGTTGGGGCTCCAGCGGGTGCGGGCCACGTCGGTGGCCGGCAGCGAGGGCAGCACGTTCATCGCCCGGAGCTCGGTGCGGAGGAGGTCGGAGACCAGCCGCAACCGGTCCGCGGCGTCCTCGGCCTCGAGGAGCGCCTGCCGCTCGTGGAGCGGGAGGGGAGCGCAGGCGGCCAGCGTCCAGGAGAGGTACGACGGGTCCTGGGGCAGGTCGCCGGTGTAGGGGTCGACGCGGATCTCGGCCAGCGCGGCGCGGTAGGCGGTGAAGGTCTCGCGGGCCTGCTGCAGCAGCTCCTCGGGGACCGCACCACTGGTCTCGGGGCGGTCCACGACCTGGCCGACCGGGAACGCCCCGCTGGTGTCGAGCCGCTCGAGCTGGATCCGGTCGAGCCCGACCGCCACGATCGAGAACGTGCCGTCCGGCCGCGACTCGACCTCGGTCAGCTGCGCCCGGCAGCCGACCCGGAACAGCGACTGGGAGCCGTGCTCCCCGACTTCGTACCCCTCGCGGATACCGACCGACCCGAACAGCCGCTGCGTGGGGTCCTCCACCCGCAGCAGGTGGTGGACCAGCGCGCGGTAGCGGTCCTCGAAGACGTTGAGCGGCACGCTGACCCCCGGGAAGATCACCGCGTTGAGCGGGAACATCGGGAGAGACGTGCTCACGTTGGCGAGACTAGTGGTTGCCGCCGGAAGTTCGTCGATGGTGGCCCGCGCTCCGGGTGCGCGCATCGCAAGGCGCCGGAGCGACGCTCTACTTGTTCGTCCAGCTAGCGACGGCAACGTCGCGAGGAGCGTGCCCGGGGTGCGGGACATCCGACGAACTTCCGGCGGCAACCACTAGCCCCGCAGCCAGGCCAGAACGGCGAGTACCCGCCGGTGCTCGTCGGGGGTCTGGTGCAGGTCGAGCTTGGTCAGGATCCGGGCGATGTGGGTCTCGACGGTCTTCACGTCGATGACCAGCCGCTCCGCCACGGCCCGGTTGGACAGCCCCTGCGCCATCAGCTCCAGCACCTCGCGCTCGCGCTCGGACAGCCGCGCCAGCTGGTCGGCCAGCTCGTTGCGCCCCAGCAGGTGGCCCACCACCTCGGGGTCGAGCACGGTCCCGCCACCGGACACCGACTGGAGCGCATCGAGGAGCACCTGGACGTCGGTGACCCGGTCCTTGAGCAGGTAGCCGAAGCCGCGGGCGTGCTGCCGGGCCAGATCGGTGACGTAGCGGCTCTCCAGTGACTGCGAGAGCAGCAGGATGCCGAGCGAGGGGTGGCGGGTCCGGAGCTCCAGCGCCGCCCTGGCCCCCTCGTGGGTGAACGTCGGGGGCATCCGGATGTCGACGATCGCCACGTCCGGCCGGTGCTCGTCGACGGCGGCGGTCAGCTCGTCGGCATCAGCCGCTCGGGCGACGACGTCGACACCGGCCGCGGTGAGCAGGTTGGCCAGGCCTTCCCTGAGCAGCCCGGAGTCGTCGGCGATCACGACCCGCACGGCAGCACCGCCTCGACCGTCGTCCCGGAGCCGCCGCTGCGCACGGTGAGCCGTCCCCGGGCCGCCTCGACCCGGTCGCGGAGGCCACGCAGCCCGGGCCCGTCCGGGTTGGCTCCGCCGCTCCCGTCGTCCCGGATCCGCAGCCGCAGGTCGCCGTTCTGTCGCTGCACGTCGATCTCGATGTCGTGGGCCGCGGCGTGCTTCTGGGCGTTGACCACCGCCTCGCCGATCACCGACCAGGCGGTGAACTCGGTGCCCGGGTCGAGCCGGCCGCTCTCGACGTGCACCCGCATCGGCACGGGCGAGTGACGGGCCATGTCGTCCAGGGCTGCCGCGAGGCCACCGTCGGCCAGCGCCGCGGGGTGCAGGCCGTTCGCGAGGTCGCGCAGGCCGCGCACGGCGGCCTGGGCCGCGTCCGCACCGTCGGCCAATGCCTGTCGCATGTGCTCGGGGTCGCCGTTCAGCTGAGCGGTCTGGAGCTCGAACGCGAGCGCGAGCAGCGACTGCTGCGCGCCGTCGTGCAGGTCGCGCTCGATCCGGCGGCGTTCGCGTCGCTGGGCGCCCGCCAGTCTCGCGCGGGAGGCGGCAATCTCCTCGACCTGCCGGACGAGCTCGGCGCGGAGCCGGGTGTTGTCGAGGTCCGCGGCGGCGAGTCCTGCAGCCTGGCGGACGACACCGGCGTCGGTCCGGTCCGGGTCGAAGCCGATCCGCGCCACCACCCGGCCGTGCCGGTCCACGTCCACGTGGGTGCTGCGGCCGGACGCGGACTCGAAGGAGCCGTCCGTTCCGGGGTAGGCCACGGTGAGCGTCGGATCATCCAGGGCCTCCCGCAACACCTGCTCGACGTCGATGCCGGCGTCCTCCGCGGCCAGGGCGGCCCCGATCACGCGGCGAGCGTCGTACGCCCGGCGGTTGAAACGCCGGTCCACCTGGTCCTGCAAGGCGCGGCGCAGCGGGAAAGCCAGGCCGGCCGCGGCCAGGGCTCCGATCGTGGCAGCCAAAGCGGGGGACACGGGTCCGTTCGCGACGGCACGGGCGCCGAGCCAGACCGTGAACGCGTAGGTCGCCACCACGATCGTCGTGAGCAGCACCCAGGTCACGGTGGCCGCGACGATCCGCTCGACGTCGTACAGCCGGTAGCGCAGCACCGAGAGCCCTGCGGCGATCGGCACCAAGGTGATGAAGCCACCAGTGGCGATGACCGTCACCAACCCGGCGCCGTTGTTTGAGCTGACGAAGGCCACGACGACGTACAGGGGGAGGGGTGCGACGGCGACCACCAGCCAGAGCAGCTGCTTGCGCTCGTCGCCGACGGCCCGGCGGAACCGCAGCAGCAACGAGATCCCGCTGGCGATCAGCCCGAGCCCGATGGTGAAGATGCAGACGGTGCCCAACCAGTCCGCCCACGGCTGGATCGCGTCGAGCTCCATCGGGTTCTGCAAGTGCTGGTAGGGCGGGTCGAGGGTCTTCCCGGACGGGATCGCCAGCAGGAACGCACCCATCCCGGCGACCGACTGGACGCGGGCCACCCACCGCCACCGCGGGGAGAGCGATCGCCCGGTCGGGGTGAGCAGGAGGATCAGGGCGACAAGCGTGAACCAGACGATCCACGACGCGTTCGTGAGGACGAGGAGCGCTCGGGTTCCCGGTAGGTCGCCCACCAGCCCCGGGCCGTACTGGGCATAGGCGTCGGCCGGCGCCTCGAGGAGGAGCACGAGGCCGAGGGCGAGGAAGAGCCAGCCGACCGGGTTGTCGCGACGAGCGAGCGCCACCACCGACCCGACGACGAGGTTGACCGACAGCGCGACGATGACGACGACCACGAGTCCGACGTCCGCGACCGACATGGGGGTGTGGCTACCGCCGAGGTGGTTGAGCCACAGGGTGACCGCCAGCGACGCGACCGCCAGCACGCCGACGGCGCCGACGATCAGCCGGCTGGTACGCACGGTCATGGACCCATGTTGGCAGCGAAATCAGGGTCCGGCGTCAGGGCAGACCCCGATCGAGGTGCCGGGACCGCTCCGACGCGTGATACCCAGCCGCACCGCGACCGTGGATCCATGACCACCATCGCACCCTCATCCACCACTCTCACCACCATGTCGAGCCTGCCGCGCCGCCGCACCTTGGTGCTGCTCGCCGTCACGTTCGTCACCGGCTTCGTCGCCGCCCTGGCGACGGGCGCGGACACCAACCCGGACTCCTCACTGGCCACCATCGAGTCGGCGTACGACCAGAGCCACCTGTCGATCATGATCGCCAGCTACGCCGGGATGGCGGCCTGCGCCGTCCTGATCTTCCTCGGCGTCGCGCTCCGCTCCGCGCTGCGTGCACAGCGGGCCACGTGGACCGCCGACGTGGCGATGCTCGGCTTCGTCGTCATCGCGCTCACGATCGCGTCCTGGGTGGTCTCCGGACTCGCCTTGTGGCACGCCGTGGACCAGGGTGAGGACGCCTCGGTGCGCACCCTCAACTTCGTCGACACCTCGAACTTCCTGCCGCTGATGCTGGGGATGATCTGCGCGTACGTCGGGGCGGGCGCCGCCGGGCTGGTGTCCGGCACCCTGCCTCGTTGGCTCGCCGTCGCTTCCATCGTGGTCGGCCTCCTTGCGCCCCTGGGCCCGCTCGGATTCGTACCAGCCCTGCTGCTGCCGATCTGGCTCGTCGTCGTCTCGGCGCTCGTCCGGGTCGGGGAGCCGGAGTCCGATCCTTCGTAGAATCGGCGCCATGATGCGCCGGATCGACCTGCGCGGAGCCGTCCCGGTCAGTCGGGGCGGCACCGTCGACTATCGGGACGTCGTCCCGCGCGCCGACTTCGACATCGAGGCCGCGACCCCGGCGGTGCACGCGATCTGCGAAGCGGTGCGCACCCGCGGCCTCGAGGCGGTCCTCGAGATGTCCCAGCGGTACGACGGCGTGACCCAGACCGACATCCGGGTTCCGTCCCACGCGCTCCGGGACGCGCTGACCACGCTCGACCCGGACATCCGCGCCGGGCTGGAGGAGTCGATCCGTCGGCTGCAGGCCACCTGCCAGGCCGAGCTCGAGCGCGACGCGGCCACCGACCTGGGGGCCGGGGCGCGGGTGACCCATCGCAAGGTGCCGGTGGGACGGGTCGGGCTCTACGTCCCCGGTGGGATCGCGCCGCTCGTGTCCAGCGTGCTGATGAACGTCGTCCCGGCCCAGGTGGCCGGGGTGGGTTCGATCGCGCTCTCCTCGACCCCGCAGAAGGAGCACGGCGGCCTCCCGCACCCGACGATCCTCGCGGCGTGCGCGCTGCTGGGGGTGGACGAGGTCTATGCCGTCGGCGGTGCGCAGGCGATCGCCATGTTCGCCTACGGCGTCGGCCCGTGCGCGCGGGTCGACCTTGTCACCGGCCCCGGCTCGATCTGGACGGTCACCGCCAAGCGGCTGCTCAAGGGCCGGGTCGGCATCGACTCCGAGGCCGGGCCCACCGAGATCCTGGTCCTCGCCGATGACACGGCGGAGCCGGCGTACGTCGCCGCCGACCTGCTCAGCCAGGCCGAGCACGACCCGCTGGCCGCGGCGGTGTTGGTGACCGACTCCGAGCCGCTGGCCGACCGCGTGGCGACAGAGCTCGAGGCCCAGGTGCTGGCCACCAAGCACACCGAGCGGATCCAGACCTCCCTGTCCGGCATCCAGTCCGGGGTCGTGCTGGTCGACAACCTCGACCAGGGCGTGGACGTCGCCAACGCGTACGCCGCCGAGCACCTCGAGATCCATACCGTCGACGCGCTGTCCGTGGCCGGCCGGATCCACAACGCCGGCGCGATCTTCGTCGGTCCGCACGCTCCGGTCTCGCTCGGTGACTACTGCGCGGGCTCCAACCACGTGCTGCCGACGGGCGGCTGTGCCTGTCACTCCTCGGGGCTGTCGGTGCGTGCGTTCACCAGGTCCGTGCACGTCGTCGACTACTCCCGAGAGGCGCTGGCCGAGGTGGCCCACCACGTCGTGACGCTGGCCGAGGCCGAGGACCTGCCCGGCCACGGCGCCGCCGTCAGGGTCCGGTTCGGGTCACCCTAGTGTCCGCAACCTTCCCGCCTCTGCGGGCCGAGCTGCAGGGGCTCGAGCCCTACGGAGCACCGCAGCTGGACGTGCCGGTGCAGCTCAACGTCAACGAGAACCCCTACGGTCCCTCGCCCGAGTGCGTGGCCGACATCGCGGCCTCGGTCGCCGAGGCGGCGAGCACGCTGAACCGCTACCCGGACCGCGAGTTCACCGAGCTCCGCACGGCGCTGGCGGCGTACCTGTCCCAGGACACCCTGCCGACGACAGGGCGCGGCATCACCCCTGAGCAGGTGTGGGCCGCGAACGGCTCCAACGAGGTGATGCTCCAGCTGCTCCAGGCGTACGCCGGACCGGGCCGCACCGCGCTGAGCTTCGCGCCGACCTACTCGATGTATCCGGAGTACGCCCGCGACACCAACACCGACTGGGTGGTGGGCCACCGCGAGGAGGACTTCACGCTCGACCTCGAGCACGCCCGGGCGCTGATCGACGAGCACCGGCCCGCGGTCGTGCTGCTGCCCAGCCCGAACAACCCCACTGGCACATCGCTCCCGCACGAGGCGATCTCCGTCCTGTGCCGGGCGGTGGGAGACGGGCTGTTGGTGGTGGACGAGGCCTACGGTGAGTTCCGCCGGGGCGGCGTACCGAGCGCGCTCGAGCTGCTGCCCGAGCACCGCAACCTCGTGGTCACGCGGACGATGAGCAAGGCGTTCGCGCTGGCCGGCGCCCGGCTCGGCTACCTCGCGGCCGACCCGGCGGTCTGCGACGGGATCCGGGTCGTGCGGCTGCCCTACCACCTCTCCGCCGTCACCCAGGCGGTGGCCCTCGCGGCGCTGCGCCACCAGGAGGAGCTGCTCGGCCGGGTCGACGAGCTGCGGGTCGAGCGCGACGCCACGGTCGAGTGGCTGCGCGAGCAGGGTCTCGAGGTCGCCGACAGCGATGCCAATTTCGTCCTGTACGGGGTCTTCGGGGATCGTCATGCTGTCTGGCAGGGGCTGCTCGACCGCAGCGTGCTCGTGCGCGAGGTCGGTCCCGACGGGTGGTTGCGGGTGTCGATAGGCACCCCGGACGAGATGAAGTCGTTCAGACTTGCCCTGGAAGAAGTGCTGCGTCCCACGTGATGGAGGAACTCATGAGTCGCACCGCCCGCATCGAGCGGCAGACCAGCGAGTCGAAGGTGCTCGTCGAGGTCGACCTCGACGGCACCGGCCGCCACGACGTCTCCACGGGGGTCGGCTTCTACGACCACATGCTCAGCTCGTTCGCCCGGCACGCGCTGGTCGACCTGGTCGTCCAGACCGAGGGAGACACCCACATCGACGCCCACCACACCGTCGAGGACACCGCCATCGTGCTCGGGCAGGCGCTGCGTGAGGCGCTGGGTGACAAGGCCGGCATCCGCCGGTTCGGCGACGCCACTGTCCCCCTCGACGAGGCTCTGGTCCAGGCCGTCGTGGACGTGTCCGGTCGGCCCTACTGCGTGCACACCGGCGAGCCGGAGGGCCAGCAGTACGTCACCCTCGGCGGTGACTACCTGGGCTCGCTGACGCGGCACGTCTTCGAGACGCTGGCGTTCCACGCCCACATCGCGCTGCACGTGCGGGTGCTGGCGGGCCGCGAGCCGCACCACATCGTGGAGACCCAGTTCAAGGCGTTCGCCCGCGCGTTCCGCGACGCCGTCGCGCTCGACCCGCGCGAGACCGGGATCCCCTCGACCAAGGGCGCGCTTTGATCACCCCACGACCTTCTTCGGGAGGGCGCTTCGCGCGACGACCGAAGAACGCCGCGGGGGACCCCGATCCAACGTGGCCGGTGTGACTCGTAAGCCAACTGTTGTCGTCCTCGACTACGGGTCGGGCAACCTGCGCTCCGCCGTACGCGCGGTCGAACGGGCCGGGGCGTCGGTCGCCCTCACCGATGACCGACACGCCGCCGAGGACGCCGACGGGCTCGTGGTGCCGGGCGTGGGCGCGTACGCCGCCTGCATGGCCGGGCTGCGCGCGGTCGACGGTCCGCGCGCGATCGGCCGCCGGCTGGCGGGCGGCCGCCCGGTGCTCGGCATCTGCGTCGGCATGCAGATCCTCTTCGCCCACGGAGTCGAGCACGGTGTGGACACCGACGGGCTTG
>Ga0136846_1235480_pt1 | contig 13249 bp, 15 predicted proteins | sample HopSoiMetagenom2_FD_96841 | JGI IMG/M metagenome (GOLD analysis project Ga0136846, IMG submission 96841) | Grasslands soil microbial communities from Hopland, California, USA - 2 Assembly 2016 (version 4) | ecosystem: Environmental > Terrestrial > Soil > Grasslands | place: USA: Hopland... | reverse complement strand
GGCCTCGTCCGGAGTGCTGGTGGGGACGGGGACCGGGGCGAGCGGCTGGCTGCGGTCGGTGTGGCAGGAGCGAGGCGGCGCCCTCTCCCTACCCCGGCCCACCGACGACCGCCTGCTGTGGTTCGTACGCGAGGCGTGGCCTTCGCCGGTCACGGGAACGTCGCTGGTGGCCGGCGAACTGGCGGTGGGGACAGGGCTCCGGCTCACGGTGGAGTCGGAACGGCTGGTGGCCTTCGGGGACGGGATGGAAGGGGATGCGGTGCAGCTGACGTGGGGGCAGACGGTTCGGGTGGGGGTGTGCGGGGAGCGGCTGCGGCTGGTGGGCTGACGCGCCTTTCCCACCCACCCACCCGCATCTGTCCAGCCCAGGTCGTTTTTCCCACCCACCCACCCGTGCGCCGCATCTATCCAGCCCAGGCCCGCCATCTCAGCCCGTCCGGCGTTTGAGGACGAGGCCCCTTCAGGGCCGAAAGGGGGGTCTGGGGGCGCAGCCCCCAGGAGCAGGTTCGGACGGGCTCCGCGACACCCCTACAGTCGCGGATCCACCGGCTCCGACTCCAGCGCCAGCACCCCGAACACCGCCTCATGCACACGCCACAACGGCTCCCCCTCCGCCAGCCGATCCAACGCCTCCAACCCCAGCGCGTACTCCCTGATCGCAAGCGACCGCTTGTGATTCAGGGACCGCCCCCGCAGCCGCGCGAGATTCTCCGGCCGCGTGTACTCCGGCCCGTAGATGATCCGCAGGTACTCACGCCCCCGGCACTTGATACCGGGCTGCACCAGCCGCCCCTTCGCGTCGCGGACAACTCCGCCCAGCGGCTTGACGACCATGCCCTCACCGCCCCGCCCGGTCATCTCCAGCCACCAGTCCACACCCGCCCGCACCGACTCCGCGCCCCCGGTGTCGACGTACAGCCGACGCGTCGTCTGGTCCGTGCTCACCGGCACCCACCTGCTCAGTCTCCCTTCGCGGCCACTTGTGCCGCGAAGTCCTTGTACGGAACGGCGTAGTGCCGCGCGACGTCGCGCAGCCGGTTGTACTGGTTGACGCGCGCTGGCTCCGAGATCAGCTCGGCACCCGTGAGGTTGTCATCATCGTCGAAGATGCACAGGGCGACGATGTGAGAGTCGAAGATCCAGAAGTCTTCGTCAGGGAGGTTGACGCGCTTCGCGTCCTCGCGCCACATGTTGCGGACCTCTTCGCCCAACGCATCGTTGTACTCGGCGTGTGCGAGTAGGTACCGCTGTCCCTCGGTCGGCGGGTTGTCGACGATGCGGACGCGTCCGACGTCTGCGCCGTCCTGCGTCTTGGGGCGGATGGCGCGGGCCCACGGCCCTTCCAGTCCCACGTCGGCGTCTCGCCGCGTGCGAACTGCGCGTAGGTGTCGGTCTGTTCGTCGACCGTGTAGCGGCGGCGCATCTCCAGGTGCCATGCGCTGTGCTGGAAGTTCTCGAACAGCCGGGCAAAGGTCGCCGGGTCAAGGATGCGCGGCTCGGTGTCACGGTCCTTCGGCCCGAAGTCGATCAGCGTGTTACGAGGCATCACGATCGGGATCTCGTCCTCGTCGATGTGTTGAAGCTGGGCGAGTGCCTCGGGGTCGGTGAGGCGCGGCCCGTGCACGATGACCTCGCCCGTGTCGAGATCCTCATGGACCGCAGGGCAGGAACCGCCACCGCTGCCCGTACCGTTGAAGCGCAGCCGTCGAGCCATGATCAGCGTCCTTTCGCCGGAAGCCGATCACCCCAGCATCACCAGGTTGCACGCCCCGGGCTATGGGGTTCCACCACCTTCGCGAGAAAAATCGAGCCAAGCAAGAGAGCACCCGAGAAAAATCGAGAAAACAGCATCGCGCGTCCCAACCTCGCGTCCCTAACGTCCCGTTCATGACCAAACAGGAACTGCGGGACCTCGACCCTCATGCGGCGGTTGAGTCTCTGCGAGCAGCACTGACCGAGAACGGAATCGTCTTCCCTTCCCTGAGTGTCGAGTTCGCGTCTCCTGACCTGAAGCTCGTTGAGCTGGGGCGTGTGCGCGCGGACGTGGCCGAACGCCTGGCCGAAGCGCTTCGGCGAGGGGGCCGAGGGTGATGGGCACGACGGAGAAGCCGCCAACGATGCTCAGTCACGGCAAGCTGCCGTACCCGGCGGGAACGCTCGTCAAGGACACGGTGCACGACCAGACCGGCGAACTCGTCGGCGTGATCGAGGAACGCATCAAGGAGACGGGCAAGCTGTTCAGCCGGACAGCGTTCCTGCGCCCTCGGGGTGGCGGCATGGAATGGGACGTGCCGACTACTCGCGCTGCTCGCGGCAGGGGGCACCACCGTGGCCGAGGCCGGCACGGCGACCACCGCCAGGGCGCGGCCCGCCGCCCAGGCCCCGACGCCCTACCGCCTCCGCTACGACGTGAATCTGCGCGGCGACGCCGACGGCTCCCACTGGACGGGCCGGCAACGGGTGTCGTTCCGCAACGCCTCCGCCCGCCCGCTGCGCGAGGTGTACATACGCCTGTGGGGCAACGGCGAGGACGGGTGCGGCGCGCCCGGCAGGCCGTCCCCCGTCAGGGTGTCGAAGATGCGCGGTGGCACTCCGGGCCGGCTCACCGTGAAGTGCACCGCGCTGCCTGTCAGCCTGCCGAAGCCGCTCGCACACGGTGCGCGGACGACCGTCTCCTTCGACGTGTCCATCGCCGTACCCACACGCAACAACTGCTTCGGCCGCGAGGGCGCGTTCCGTTTCCTGGGCAATGCGCTGCCGGTCCTGGCCGTGCACGACGCGTCGGCACCTCGATCCCTATGTGTCGACCGGCGAGAGCTTCTACACACTGGCAAGCGACTTCCGGGTACGCCTCGACCACCCCTCGGCCCTCAAGGTCCCGGCGACCGGGCGCACTTGGACCCGACCCGGCAAGCCCGGCCGTACGGTCACCCACAGTGTCGCCCTGCGGGTGAGGGACTTCGCGTGGGCGGCGGGCCCGTTCCGTACCGCCACCGACACTTCGCCGGGGGGTGTGCGCGTCAAGTCGTACTGGGCGCCGAACACATCCGCCGCGGGTGTCCGCCTCACCCGCAAGGACGGTGTGGCCGCCGTCGACCGGTTCGGCAAGCAGTTCGGCCGCTATCCGTACGGCGAGATCGACCTCGTGATGACGCCCGGGTTCGGTGGCGGCATGGAGTACCCCGGCCTGGTCATCCTCGGCACCGTCGAGGAAGGCGGCACCGTCGTGCATGAGGTGGCCCACCAGTGGTGGTACGGCATCGTGGGCAACGACGAGTACAACTCGCCCTGGCTGGACAAGAGTTTCGCCCAGTACGCCAACGCGCGCTTCTACGGCTGGGACACCGTCGGCTGCTGGTCGCAGGACGAGTGGCCGGACGACCGGGCCGCGCTCACCAGCTCGATGGCCTACTGGTCCACGCACCGCGGTTGGTTCCACCTCGTGTACACGGCCGGTTCCTGCGCGCTCGCGGATCTGGAGCGCACGCTCGGTTCCGGCACCATGGCCCGACTCATGAAGCGGTACGCCCACGACCACTGGTACGGCGTCTCCACCACCGCCGCGTTCAAGAAGGCCGCACAGTCCATGACGCACAAGGACCTGACTCTCTTCTGGAAGCAGCACCGCATCCGGTGAGCGGACCGCGCCGGCATCGAGTACGGCGACAGAGCGTGCCGCTCAGCCGACGAGACCGGGCTCCCCGTCCAACGGCTGGATGCGTGGGTCGAACAGGGCCTTCCTGGGCGGGCCCTCGGGACCGTTGTCCAGCACGCATTCCCCGCTGATGGTCTCGGAGAAGAAGCAGCCGGACTTCGGGTTGCCCCACCGGCCGGTGTAGTTCAGCCAGGCCCATTCGCCGGTGAAGCTGCCCACGGGCTGCCAGGCGAACACCTTGAGTGCCTGCCGGGTGTCCCAGAGCGTGCCGGCGCCGGTGTCGTCGTTGAGGCTGTCGCCGTTGGGCAGGTTCCGGTAGGTGTGGCGTCGCGCGTCGGGATACATGGCGTGGGATCCCTGCGCCGCGTAGACCACCGGTTGGTCACCGGCCAGGGCGACCCCACCGCTGCCGTAGCGGAAGGTCTGTCCGCCGTCGTGCTGGCCCATGGAGATCTGGTTCGGCATGTCGTCCACGAAGCGGACGGTGACGTGCTCCCAGTCGCCGACGTGGTTGCCGAACGTGGAGTAGCCCCCGACGCATCCCCAGCGGGAGAACCATCCGACGCAGACCCGTTTGCCGTTGTTGTAGGGGAAGAACGTCCAGTAGTTGATGTCGGTGATGTTGGTCGGGAGGCCGTTGTCGGTGCGGTGGACGACCTCGGCGTAGGCCGGCACCGCGCTCTGATCGGGTCGCTGTCCGGCCAGGAAGGGTGGATTCGTACAGGAGTCGCAGCCCAGCGACTGGTTGGTCACGAGGAACTGCTGGTTGGGGTTGCCGTTGTCCGCATGGGTCTCGAGGTGGGTGCTGGCCAGGAACGGCTCGACACCGGCCGGGAAATAGGACTCGTCCTGCTGGAGCCAGATCCGGGGGGCGTAGCGGCGCGCCAGCGCGTCATCCGCAGACGAGACCGAAACCGAGGCCGAGGCAGTGGAGGCGGAGACGGAGCGGGTGCCCTCTGCCGCCAGAGCAGGCTGAAGAGCCAGCGCCGACAGCAAGGCGACCGTGGAGACCGTCGCGAACAGACCGGCCCCCCGACGCCGCACGGAAGCCGACCGGTCTCTCGGTGAAGCAGCCATCAGTGTCCCCTCATGAGAAGTGCGGGCGACCAAATAGACATGCCCATGCCAATTCAGACAGGCTCATGTTCGTACGTCCGGTCGCGACGCGTCGGGACAGAATTACCGCAGCAGCCCAGCCGTGGAAAGAACCGTTAGGGCAGCAGCCAGGGCAGTCCCCCTCGCGGCCTGTTCCCGCACCCGGCGTCGCGCGACCGCACAAGGGCGCACCCCGCCACACCGCGACCGCGACCGCGACCGCGACCGCGAAAGAGACGCTTCGACGGGGTACGCACCGTTCACACACCAACCACGTAACGCGGTTACGACAGCTGCGACTGCACCTGCGAGGAGATCAGCTCCAAGTGGTCCAGGTCGTCGAGGTCGAGGATCTGGAGGTAGAGCCGCTGGCAGCCGATCTCCGCGTACTGGCCGATCCTCTCCACGACCTCGGCCGGGGAACCCGCCAGTCCGTTGGCCTTCAGTTCGTCGACCTCGCGGCCGATCGCGGCGGCCCGCCGGGCCACTTCCTGGTCGTCCTTGCCGACGCAGACCACCATCGCGTTCGAGTACGTCAGCTCATCGGCCCGGCGTCCCGCCTGCTCGACCGCCGCGCGCACCCGGCCGAACTGGCGCTCGGTGTCCTCGATCGACCCGAACGGCATGTTGAACTCGTCGGCGTACCGCGCGGTCAGCCTCGGGGTACGGATCGCGCCGTGGCCGCCGATGAGCACGGGGATCTTCGCCTGCGCCGGCTTGGGGAGGGCCGGCGAGTCGGTGAGGTCGTAGTGCGTGCCATGGTGACTGAACGTTTCGCCCGTCTTCGTCTCCCAGAGGCCGGTGACGATGGCCAGCTGCTCTTCGAGACGGGCGAACTTCTCCTGCGGGAACGGGATGCCGTACGCCTTGTGCTCCTCCTCGAACCAGCCCGCGCCCAGGCCGAGTTCGACCCTGCCGCCGGACATCTGGTCGACCTGCGCGACCTGGATCGCGAGGACGCCGGGGAGACGGAAGGTGGCGGCGGTCATCAGCGTGCCGAGGCGGATGCGCTTGGTCTCGCGGGCGAGTCCGGCGAGGGTGATCCAGGCGTCGGTGGGTCCGGGCAGACCGTCCCCGTCGCCCATGCGGAGATAGTGATCCGAGCGGAAAAAGGCGTCGAACCCGAGGTCCTCGGTGGCCTTCGCCACGGCGAGCAGGGTGTCGTAGGTCGCGCCTTGCTGGGGTTCGGTGAAGATACGAAGATCCATGCCCCCATCCTGCACGCTCGAACAGCGGTCAACCCCACCGACGCCCCCTGCCCCACACTTCCCCGGGCGGGTGAAAAACCGTCAACCGCGCACGAGGTGCGGCTCCGCACCAGTGACCCCCCACGACGATGATCGTTGGCTCGGTCGGTGCCGGCCCGACCGGCGCCCGCGCCAGCACCGACCGGCCGGCCAGTTCGATTGCCGGCCCGCTCGTTTCCGGCGCGCACCCGTGTCGGCTCCGTTGGGAGCCAGGGGCCGAGGAGGCCGTCCGTTGTCCGAAGAAGTCGTGCCGCAGCAGGCGGGGCCCGTACAGCCGAAGGGGCTGCTGCAGCAGATGGAGGAGCTGATGGCCGCGCTGAACGCGGATCTGTCCGACCTCAAGATCGAAGCGGGTTTTCCTCCCAAGGAATCCAAGGTGGATCAGCCCAGGCCCGAGGGATTCGCTACGGAAAATTCGGCCTGATCACTGCCCGCCCGCCCGGCGCGGAAACACAGCCCGACGGGCGGTCGAGCCCACGATTCACAGAGGCCCGGCCCAGCTGTCCCGCCTCGGCGGGATGATGCGGGTCGGTGCGCGGTCGTGGAGCCGGGCGCGCAGTTTCGGCGGCCACGTCTCCGCGACGGCCCGGTCGACCTCGGTCGGGCCGTCGGGCAACAGGATCCCGGACGGAGTCCCTCGTCGGCGGCCAGGGCCCGTCCCGGCTCGTCCTGGATCTTCGCCAATTCGCACAGCACGCTGTCCGCGCCGTCCGGCTCGTGCCGGCCCTGGGGCGGACGGCTCGGGGGGGCCTCTATGTTCTTCGTCAAGCGTGTGGTCAGGTTTGGCCCGAGGTTCGATCTTCTTCGTGGGGCATGAGACTGTCTGGTCGTGCCAGAGATGATGGGTGGGTTGGAGTCGGCCTTGGCTGCGGCGTCGTCTCCTTCGTGGACGCAACGTGCTCGCGCTGGGCGTGACCTTGCTTCCTTCGCTGATGTTCCTGCAGCTGCGGAAGTGCTGGTGGGGCTGCTGCTGGATGCCGAGGACACCGCGGTGACGCGACAGACGGCAGAGGCCCTGGCCCGAATGGGGACGGCGGCCGCTGTGAGGCTCATCGCTCTCGCGGTTGTCGAGGCTGACGGCAACCAGGCTGACTGGCTGCAGACCGGGGTACATGACGCCCTCGTGGGACCGGACGGTGTGCCGGATGTCGCTGCGGCCTGCGGGAAGCTCGCCCGGGACCAGGAAGAAGCTGTCCGGCGGGGTGCCGCAGAGATCTCGGCGTGGACAGACGGCACCGGCTGTTGACCTCAACCGACCTGCCCGTGGGCTGGTTCATGCAGCTGCGGACTGGACCTCGGATGCGGCTTGCCACAACGCGCCCAGACTGTCGTCCGGGCTCTGATCAGAACGGCCTGTCAGGCTCCGGCAAGGGTCTCGGCCCAGGGGGTTCTCCGACTGTCAGGGGCTGATCGTCAGAAGGGGTGTTCGGCCCTCACCGAAGGGCGGGACCGGCGCCGCCGCGCCAGTCGTCCACCCGCTTCCGGATCGACGGCACCATGTGCAGGGCGTCGACCTCGGACGGCTCGAACCATCGGACGTCCGTGGACTCCTCCGAGACCGCCAAGCGGCCCGACACCGGCCGGGCGAGGAAGCAGACGGAGAACTCCTGCCGGACCTCGCCGTCGTCGTATGCGAAGACATGCCCCCGGGTTGGTGTACGTCCCGACGATGCCGGTCAGCTCGATGTCGTAGCCGGTCTCCTCCCTCGTCTCGCGGACGGCACAGTCGGGCAGGGACTCGCCGAGGTTCATCGCGCCGCCGGGGAGGGCCCACATGCCGTTGTCGGCGCGCCGCTGGAGAAGGATGCGCCCGGCGGAGTCGACCACGACGGCCGAGGCCGCTGGGACAAGGCTGTTCGCGGCCGGTGCGTCCGGGTCGTCCTCGTAGTCACGCCTGCCCATCATTCTCCTCCCACACTGTCCTGCCCCGGCTCCGCAGCTCTTCGACGTGCGAGGCGAAGCGGTCGAACATCCCGTCGTCCTGCTGCCGGTACAGACGCAGCGTAGGTGCGTCGTGACCGACCGAGTGCGTCAGCAGCGGCGTGACGATCATGGCTTCGTCGAACCGGAACACGCTCAGATGTGGGCGTGCCCGTCGCTGTAGCGGGCCTCGATGCCGGGCTGGTCTCTGATCTTCTCCAGCTCGGCGAGGGTGACCCGGATCCGAGTCGAGAGAGTGAGGGCGACGTCTTCGTCCTGCTCTCGGGAGCGCGTCAGCTCGCTGTCGGGGTCGCCGATGAGGAACCGCACCCGGCACCCCTGGGCAGCCTTACGCCGCAGTGCGGTCCCGAACCGGGCCTGCTCCAGCCACAGGAAGTAGTTGGTGTAACCGGCGAAGGTCAGTTCCCGCTCGGCACGAGTGATCAGGGTGCGCCACAGGGCGGCCGGAACACCCGACCGGTACGGGTGGGTAGACCGACACCACCTCCCGGTCCGGTCCGACCTTGATTGCCTTCTTGGCGGCCGCTGGCCACAACACCGATTCCTCCTCTCCAGAGCGTCGTCGCGTGTCGGATGGGTCAGGCGTTGCCGGTCCAGTTGATGCGGACCGAGGCGGGGTCCGGGCCGCCAGCCGCGACACCCAGGGGATGGCCCCGCCAGACGAGCACGGCGTCGGCCTCACCGGCGGGCAGCATGTCGAGCAGCTCCGCGTAGGCGGGGCGCCGGGCGCGGTCACCACTCTCGCCGATGGCGGTGCGGTCGTCGTCAAAAATACGTCCCGAAGGGCATGTTGGGCTGTCCGCGCTCGACGCGGATTTCAGTCGGCGGGGGTGTCGTCGATGTCCGTGGAGGAGACCGGGGCGGGTTGAGGCCGGCCCCTGCCGGGGGCTCCGTCCCCAGGCCCCGGTTCGGCCTGAACGGCCTCGGCGTCGGACTCCCTCAGAGGGGGAGGCCCCGGAGGGAGAAGCCCCAGACGGACTGACTGTCCCCGGGCCGGGCTGAAAAGCTCGGCCCTCGGCCTCTGGCGCCTGCCCTCTGCCCTCTGCCCTCTGCCCGGCAGCCGACCCTCCTACCTGCCTACCTGCCCGCCTACCCAGCCACACGCTCCGCGCCCCCCGCCGCCTCCCTGGCCGCCAGTTTGCGGAGCATCTCCAGGACTCGGTCGCGGGACTCGTCCGCCGCGTCGATGGATTCCATGCACTGCCAGTACGTCGTCTCGTCCTCCGCCGCGCTGGCGATGCCGACCAGCGCTATGCCGGCCTCGCCCAGGAGGTTGCCGAGGCAGACGAGGGCCTGGCGGGCGTCGCCCAGCTCGGTGAGCTGAGCCGCGCGTAAGTCGCCGTCGGCGAGGCGTGGTTCGTCCAGTACGCCGCAGCCCCGGCCCGCCAGTTCCGTCAACCCCAGTGCCTCGCCCCGCAGTTCGGGTGGTCCCGTGACTGCGAGGCGGCTGCCTATCGCCTGTGCGAGGGCCTGCGCCTGCCACACCTCCGCCAGGGTCCGGGACACACCTTCGCTGATCGCAAGGGCATGTCTGCTCGCCAGGATGAGCCGCACCGCGTCCATGCGCTGCCCCCGTCTGTCCCGACGCGCTTTTCGCACGTCCGCCCAAACTCCACCGTCCACTACCCAGAGTGAAGGGCAATGGGACGAAAAGCCAGAGGAAGGCGGAAATCTGCGGACACGAAATGGTCAACAGATCGCACTTTGACTTCGGAGAGTAACTATTCCGGTGCCGGGAACCTCCGTTCGTTGCGGTCGATCTTCGCGTCGAGGGCGGTCAGCGCGTCGATCCCGAGTACCTCGCAGAGCTGGAGCAGATACGCGAGCACGTCGGCGACCTCGTCCGTCACCCGGTGGGCGGTGTCCGGGTCGTCCATCACCCGCGTCGACTCCTCGGGCGTCAACCACTGGAAGATCTCGACCAGTTCGGACGCCTCGACGCTGAGCGCGGTGGCGAGGTTCTTCGGGGTGTGGAACGGCTGCCAGTTCCGTGCCGCCGCGAAGTCGGCCAGCCTGCGCTGGAGTTGTGCCACGTCCAACTGGTGGGAGCCTTCGGCGTGTTCCTGGTCTGTCACGGCTCAAGGTGTACCACCGTCACACCCGCCACCCCCTCCGCCCAGGACGCGTCGCTCACCGTCCCGAGGAGCCGGATGTGCCCGCGGTCGCACATCCGGGCCGCCAGTCGCAGGAGTTCCGCGCGCTGCCGTGGGTCGAGGGTCCGGTCGAAACCGTCGGCCAGGACCGTGAGCGCCTGGAGAGCCTCGGGCACCTCGCCGGGCTGGTCGACCATCAGGACACCGGGGCCGGTCAGCAGGACCAGCGCCAGGCCCGCGTACCTCAACTCGCCGTCACCCAGCCTGCCGAAGTCGGTGAGGGGACCGTCGCCCCGGTCGAGCACGGCCCGCACGCGACCGCCTCCGGCCCGGTCGGCCCGTACGTCCGTGACCGGGCCCGCGCAGCCCTCGCGGACGGCGGCGACCAACAGCCCGTGGCGGATGGAGCATTCGGACCGGGTGCGCCAGAGGACCTCGGCGAGGTTGTCGCAGCCCGGCAGCAGGCGCCCGCTGCTCACCGGGACCGCCGCGCGCATCCGGTCGGGCCGTGGGTCACAGCGGAAGACGGACCGCAGGGCGAGGACCATCTGCTCGGCGGCGGCGATGACCTGGCGCTGTCCGTCCGTCTTCCCGGCGACCCGCAGCGGCAACAGGGCCGTGCCGAGCCGGTCGTCGGGCATGGGGGCGCGGGTGACCGACGCCGAACCGGCAGTGTGCCAGGCGGCCTGGACGGTGCGCCTGCCGGGATCGCGCAGCGCCGTCTCCAGCAGGACCACCCCGCCCGCGCTCAACCGCTCGCCCACGATGCGCAGTTCGGGCTCGGCCTGTACGGCGACGTCGAGCTGTACGGGACCCTCGGGACCGTCCGCCGTACAGCCGATGCGGAAGCCGCGCCGGCGCTGGGCGTCGGGGCGGGCGCGTTCCGGTACGCAGGCGGCGGGGTCCGGGAACGCCTCCCCGACGGTGACGCCGGAGCCGAGGCGGGCCAGTGACTCGTACGCCCTGAGGGCGGTCGACTTGCCGCTGCCGCTCGGCCCGGCGAGGAGGGTGAGCCTGCCGAGCGGGAACGCGGCCCGGCGGTGCCCCGCGTACGCGGACAGCCTCAGTTCGGTGAGGCTCGGCCGGTCGGAACGCGCCGCCCGCTGCGCTGCGGCGGCCGGGGAAGGCGGTAAGTCCAGTGACAGGGTCATAACCGGACCGTAGGTCTCCGCCGCGAGGCGAACCGTTCCGCCCGCCGCACCTTCCTACGAACGGGGGATCACCGGATCTCGCGGTGATCCCGCGCTCAGCTCCCGGGCATCCCGGCTCCGCCCATGAGCCCCCCGACCTCCGTGCCGGGCGGGGTGAGAAGGAACACGTTCCGGTCGACGCGGTGCATGCCGCTCGCGAGGCCGAAGACGACACCCGTGCTGAAATCGAGGACCCGTTTGGCGGTGTCCGTCTCGGCGCCGGTGAGGTCGAGGAGTACCGGGATGCCCGCCATCAGCGTCTCGGCGACTTCGCGGGCGTCCGCGAAGACGTTGACACGCAGGACGACGAACCGTCGCCTCGCCTCGGTTTCCGCCTCGGGTATCGACCGGTGGCCCACCGCGGAGGGCCAGGCGTCCCGGCCTCTCAGCGGTACGACCTGGGCGAGCCCCTCCCATTGTTCGTCGGTGACATCGTGCCTGTTCATCGGCGCACTCCGCCCTGGCTCGCACTGACAGTCTGCATCAGCCAATTCTTACTCATGGTCACCCGATCGGCCCAATACGACACGCTCAGCGACCCCCTATGTGAGATATACCCGAACATCTATACGTACCTCACAGCACTGACACTCTGGCTGTGCAGCGGGTGTAACCGCTCATCATCGGATCACGTGACATCGGCGTAACGGGCAATTCATACGCTCGGCGGTAGCAGGCCCGGTGTGGAGCAGCACAGCGGAAAGACGAGAAGGGCAGCACGTGACCACGACCCCCACGACAACGCAGGTACGGACCGTGTGCTCGTACTGCGGGGTGGGCTGCGGGATCGTGCTGGACGTCGGGCTCGGACCCGACGGTCGGCGTACGGTCTTCAAGGCGTCCGGGGACAAGGCGCACCCGGCGAACGCCGGGCGGCTGTGCACCAAGGGCGCGACCACCGCGGACATGCTCAGCGCGCCCGGCCGGCTGACCACCGCGCTGGTCCGGGACGGTCTGGACGACCGGGGTGAGGAACTCGTCCCCGCGCCCGTCGCCGACGCGATCGCCGAGACCGCGCGGCGGCTGCGCGGAGTCGTCGACGAGCACGGGCCGGACGCCGTCGCCTTCTATGTCTCCGGGCAGATGGGCCTGGAGGCCCAGTACCTGGCGAACAAGCTGGCGAAGGGGTTCGTGGGCACGAACCAGATCGAGTCGAACTCCCGGCTGTGCATGGCGAGCGCGGGCACCGGATACAAGCTGTCGCTGGGCGCCGACGGGCCGCCCGGCTCGTACGACGACTTCGACCACGCCGACGCCTTCCTGGTCATCGGGTCGAACATGGCCGACTGCCATCCGATCCTGTATCTGCGGATGATGGAGCGGGTCAAGGCGGGGGCCAGGCTCATCGTCGTCGACCCACGGCGTACCGCCACCGCCGCGAAGGCCGACCTGTTCCTGCAGATCAGGCCCGGGACGGACCTGGCTCTCCTCAACGGACTCCTCCATCTCCTGCACGTCGGCGGGTACACGGACCAGGAGTTCGTCGCCGCCCACACCGAGGGCTGGGAGGAGATGCCGGCCTTTCTCGCCGACTATCCACCGGACGCCGTCTCCGCGATCACCGGCATCCCTGAGGACGACATCCGGGAAGCGGCCCGGATCATCGGTGAGGCCAGCGCGTCCGGTGAGTGGATGAGCTGCTGGACGATGGGGCTCAACCAGTCCACGCACGGCACCTGGAACACGAACGCCCTGGTCAACCTGCATCTTGCCACCGGTGCGATCTGCCGCCCCGGCAGCGGGCCGTTCTCCCTCACCGGGCAGCCCAACGCCATGGGCGGCCGGGAGATGGGGTACATGGGGCCGGGGCTTCCCGGGCAGCGGTCGGTGCTCGTCGACGAGGAGCGGGCGTTCGTCGAGGGCCTGTGGGAGCTGCCTGCGGGCACCCTGCGCAAGGACGGCGCCGGGCTCGGCACGATCGAGATGTTCCGGCGGATGGCCGAGGGGCACATCAAGGCCTGCTGGATCATCTGCACCAACCCGGTCGCCTCGGTCGCCAACCGCCGTACGGTCATCGAGGGCCTGGAG
>Ga0136846_1214527_pt1 | contig 13249 bp, 5 predicted proteins | sample HopSoiMetagenom2_FD_96841 | JGI IMG/M metagenome (GOLD analysis project Ga0136846, IMG submission 96841) | Grasslands soil microbial communities from Hopland, California, USA - 2 Assembly 2016 (version 4) | ecosystem: Environmental > Terrestrial > Soil > Grasslands | place: USA: Hopland... | reverse complement strand
GTCGGAGAACCCGGACCGCCTGGTGCTGGCGGACCTGCCCGCGGACGAGCCGGAGACCGCGGCGGCGCTGAGCCTGCTGGCGCGGGCGCTGGCCTCGGATGAGCCGGAACTGGCCCTCCGCGGCCGGACGGCGTACGCGCGGCGCCTGGTCCATCCGGCGGGCGGGCTGGTGCCGCCGGGCGGCGGGCGGCCGTGGCGGCTGGAGACCACGGGTACCGGCACGCTGGACGGCCTGACCCTGACGGTCCGCGCCGAGCTGGCCGGTCCGCTCGAGGCCGGGCAGGTGCGGGTCGCGGTCCGCGCGGCCGGGCTGAACTTCCGCGACGTGGTGGTCGCGCTGGGTATGATCGCCGGTCCCGAGTCCGGCGCCGGGGTCCTGGGCAGCGACCTCGCCGGGGTGGTGCTGGACACCGGGCCCGGCGTGACCGGCCTGGCGGCCGGGGACCGCGTGCTCGGCCTGGCGGCCGGCGCGTTCGGGCCGGTTGCGGTGACCGACGCGCGGCTGCTCGTGCCGGTCCCCGACGGCTGGTCGTTCGCGCAGGCCGCGTCGGTGCCGTCGGCGTTCGCCACGGCCTGGCACGCGCTGGTCGACCTGGCCGGGGCCCGGGCCGGGGATAAGCTCCTGGTGCACGCGGCGGCCGGCGGGGTCGGCATGGCCGCGGTCACGATCGCCCGGTACCTCGGCGTGGAGGTCTACGGGACCGCCTCGCCCGGCAAGCACGCCGTCCTGGCCGCGCTGGGCCTGGACCAGGCGCACATCGCCTCGTCCCGGGACGCGGGGTTCGAGGCGGCGTTCCTGGCCGCCACCGGCGGTTCCGGCGTGGATATCGTGCTGAACGCGCTGGCCGGCGAGCTCACCGACGCGTCCTTGCGGCTGCTGCCGGGCGGCGGGCCGTTCATCGATATGGGCAAGACCGACATCCGTGACCCGGGCCGGGTCGCCGCGGACCACCCCGGCGTGGCCTACCAGGCCTTCGACCTGGGCTGGGCGGGCCCGGGCCTGATCGCGCAGATCCTGACGCAGGTGACGGACCTGCTGGCGGCCGGGGAGCTGGCCGTGCCGCCGGTGCGGTGCTGGGACGTGCGGCGGGCGCCGGAGGCGTTCCGGTTCATGAGCCAGGCCCGGCACACCGGCAAGATCGTGCTGACCGTCCCGCCCGACCCGGCCGCCCCCCGGAAGGTCGGGACGGTGCTGGTGACCGGGGGGACCGGGGTGCTGGGCGGGCTGGCGGCCGGGCACCTGGCCGCCACCGGGCGGGCCCGGTCCCTGCTCCTGGCCTCACGGTCCGGACCCGAAGCTCCCGGTGCCGCCGGGCTGGCCGCCGACCTGGCCGGGCGGGGCGCCGAGGTGCGGGTGACGGCGTGCGACGCGGCCGACCGTCCCGCCCTGGCCGGGCTGCTGGCCCGGACCCGGCTCACCGGGGTGGTCCACGCCGCCGGAACGCTCGACGACGCGGTGACCGGGGCGCTGACCCCGGAGCGGGTGGACGCGGTGATGCGGCCCAAGGCCGACGCGGCCTGGCACCTGCACCAGCTCACGGCGGGCATGGATCTGGACGCCTTCGCGCTGTTCTCCTCGGCTGCGGCCACCTTCGGCAATCCGGGGCAGGCCAACTACAACGCGGGCAACGCGTTCCTGGACGCCCTGGCCGCGACGCGCCGGGCGGCGGGCCTGCCCGCGACCTCGCTGGCCTGGGGTCTCTGGGCCGATGTCAGCGGCCTGACCGGCACCCTGAGCGCGGCCGACCGGGCCAGGATCGCGCGCAGCGGAGGCAGCGCGCTGTCCGCGGCCGACGGCCTGGCCCTGATGGACATGGCCCTGGGCCGGGACGAGGCCCTGCTGATCCCGGTCCGGCTGGACGTGGCCGGGCTGGCCGCCCGGTACCCGGGCGGGGAGGTGCCCGCGCTGTTCGCCCGCCTGGTCACGGTCCGGCGCCCGGCCGCCGCGGCGGACACGGACGCGGGTACCGGCGCGGGCGAGCCCGCGGTGCGGGACCGGCTGTCCGAGGCGGGCGAGGACGGGCAGGAACGCGTGCTGACCGACCTGGTCCGGGCCGAGGCCGCCGCGGTGCTCGGCCATCCCTCGCCGGAGGCGATCGGACCCGAGGCCGGGTTCCTCGAACTCGGACTGGACTCGCTGACCGCGGTCGAACTGCGGAACCGGCTCAGCAAGGCCACCGGACTGCAGCTGCCCGCCACCGCGGCGTTCGACTACCCCACCCCGCTGGCGCTGGCCGGCGAGCTGCGCGCGCAGCTCACCGTGGCCGGTGCGCTGGCCGCCGGGCCGGCGGTCAGCGACGGTGCGCCACCGAAGGCAGCTGACGAGCGCCGGTACACCGTAGCGGCGGACGCGGCCGGCCCGGCGGACCGCGCGGAGGCGGCCCCCTTCCTCGGCGGGCTCTACGCGCAGGCGGCCCGGATGGGCCAGGCGCCGCAGCTCATGCGGCTGGTCCAGGGCCTGGCCGCGTTCCGCCCCGCCTTCACGGGCCCCGGGGACCTGGGCGGCATTCCGCGGCCGGTCCCGGTGTGCCACGGCCCGGCCGCGCCCGGCCTGGTCTGCCTCCCGTCGTTCGTCGGCGGCCCGCAGGAGTACGCGCGGTTCGCCGCCGGGTTCCGCGGGATCCGCCCGGTGTCGGTGATCCCGGCGCCGGGGTTCGCCGCCGGGGAGCCGCTGCCCGCCTCGGTGGCCGCCCTGATCGCCGTGCACGCGCAGAACATCCGGGCCGGCGCCGACGGCACGCCGTTCGTCCTGGCCGGGCATTCCACCGGTGGCCTGGTCGCGCACGCCTTGGCCGCTCACCTGCACGAGGCCGGCCTGCCGCCGGCGGCCGTGGTGCTTCTCGACACGTACCCGCCCGCCCGGACCGAGATGTCCGACATGATCCTGTCGACGCTGCCCCGCGTGGTGCTGGCGGGCAGCGGGCAGCCCGACGACGCCGGGGAGGACGCCTGGCTCACCGCCATGGCGCACTATTTCTGCCTCGACTGGACCGCCATGAGCCGGACGGACCTGCCCACCCTGCTGGTCCGGGCGCAGCAGGCCCGGGGCGGCTCAGCGGCCCCGGAATTCTCCTGGGCGCTCTCCCGCCGGCTCACCGTCATCGACGTGCCCGGCGATCACTTCACGATGATGTCGGAGCACGCCGCCACCACCGCCGAGGCCGTCACCGGCTGGCTCGCTACCTTGTGAAGAAATCCTGTGAAGAAGGCATGGCCACCCCGGTCCCGCCCGCAGCAAACCGCCGGGCCGCCCGCGACGGGTGGCCCGGCGGCTGGCCGGGATGAAGCGAGATCAGGCCCGGACGGAGATCGGCGTGAGCGGGCCGTCGGGAACCGGATCCGGCTTCTTCACGGTGAAGGCGCACTGGCCGGACGCCCGGCCCCGGACCCGGTTCGGGGTACCGGCGAAGCCGAACTGGGCCGCCGGGCTATTGGCGGCGCAGGCGAGGTCACCGCTGACCCGGTTTCCGGCGATCGAGTCGGCGGTGGAGTCGGCCAGCGTGTTGCCCTTGACGGTCACGTCCCCGCGCACCGTGTTCCGCATCGCCCCCAGCCAGCAGGACTGCACGGCGGTGTAGGTCAGGTCACCGCCGATGGTGTTGTCCTCGGCGTCGACGAAGGCCGGCGAACCGAGGGCCGCGAAGATCCCGGGAAATGGCGGGTCGCAGGTTACCCCGCCGCCCCCGCCGGTCACCCGGACGTCGCCGTTGACCGTGCTGGCCAAGATGACGACCCCCAGCGCCTGCGACGCCCGGATGTCACCGGCTACCCGGCCCTGGGCGGTGCCGTCCGGATCGTCGGCGCAGGGCCCGTACGTCGGCTCGCAGCCCAGCGCCAGGACCCCGCCGGATCTCACCGTGACGTCACCGCGCACGGTCAGGCTGGAGGCGCCCGATCCGGCTACGTCGTTGTGGGCGTAGGTGGCCCCCACCGCCGCGTCGGGCGCCACGATCAGGTCTCCGTTGATCACGGCCGCGCCGCTGTCGACGATGCACAGGCCGGTCACGGTGACGTCGCCCCGGTAGGTACCGGCCAGGACGCCCGGTGACTGCAGCGTGCCCGTGCAGGCCTGGCCGGACCCGGCGGCGTGCACTGCGCCCGCGCCCAGGACGACGGCCCCGGGCACCAGCGACAAGACCGCCGCCAGCCGTAGGATTTTATGCATGAATTTCTCCCGACTTCAGTGCCGCTATGTCTGTCGTAAATTCGCGGAATGCGAGAATTAGCGGACGGGCCCCTTATGCCGAGAATTGTAAATGGACGGCTCGGCCGCTGGCCAGGACGCCTGGAGCCGTGATCAGATACGGGTATTAAAGGCGCTCCGGGCCGTTACGACTTGGTTCCGGTGATGAGCCGCTCGCGGTTCATCAGGGGGGACACGACCCGCCAGCCCAGGCTGTCCATGATCAGCAGCAGGACGAAGAAGGCGGCGGCGACGTGGATCGTCGCCCGGAGCCCGCCGACCGCGATCGTGGTGGTCACGACGATCGTGGGGAGGCTGGCCAGGATGCTGAGCTGCTGGGCCACCCGGGTGTCGTTCGACCGGGTCGAGATCGCGATCGCGACCCAGATCGACAAGGCGGCGATGAGCGGCGTGAACACCAGCTGGGCGAGCACCTCGGGGCCGTGCAGGACGGCGGCGGTCACGGCGGGCTGGGCCAGCAGCTCGATGGCGGCGACGAAGATCCCGAACACTCCGTACGAGACGGCCAGCGCGGGCACCAGCACGGCCAGGGCCTTGCCCAGGAGAAGCTCCTCGGCGCGGATCGGGGTGGTGAGCACCGGCTCGAGCGTGCCCTGCTGGCGCTCCCCGGCTATCGAGTAGGCGGCGATGGCCGCCGGCACGAGGGCCGGGATGCCCAGCATGTAGACCAGCGGCTGTCTCTGCGCCAGCGCGCTGGCCGACGACGAGGGCAGTGCGAAGATCTCGACGATCGGGTAGACGGTGAAGAACAGCGGGAAGACCGCCATCGACGCGATGATCTGGCGGTTGCGCCGGAACTCCCTGAGTTCCTTGCGGAAGATCGCCCGGATGCGCGTCCTGCTCACGGTCACGGGTGGTTCGCCTCCAGTTCCGCGTCCTGGTTGACCAGCTCGAGATAGACATCCTCGAGCGAGTGCTGTGACGAACCGATGGATAGCACGTCGGCGCCGGCCTGGACCAGGGCACGGGTGACCGCGGGCGCCGCGACGGCCGGGTCGTCCACGGTGACGACGTAACCGCCCGGGCCGTCCGGGCGCCAGCCGTTGACGGCGGGCAGGCCGCCGAACAGGCGGTCCGGGTCGGCCAGCGGGGCGAGCGTCCTGACCGTGAGCGTCTTGGCGAACAGCCGCTCGCGGAGCTCATCCGGCCGGCCGATCGTGCGCAGGGTCGTGTTCAGGATGGCGACCCGGTCGCACAGCCGCTCGGCTTCCTCGAGCCGGTGCGTGCTGAGGAAGATGGTGACGCCGCGCTGGCGCAGGTCGTCGATCAGCTCGTGGACGTCGCGGGCGGCGACCGGATCCAGGCCGGACGTCGGCTCGTCGAGGAACAGCACCTGCGGATCGGACAGCAGCGCCCGGGCCAGGGCGACCCGCTGGCGGAGCCCCTTGGACAGCGAGCCGCACGGGTCGCCGGCCCGGTCGGTCAGCTTGACGGCCTGCAGGGCGCGGCTGATGCGCTCGCCCGGGTCAGGTGCCTCGTAGAGGCCGGCGAAACATTCCAGGTTCTCGGCCACGGTCAGCCGCAGATACAGGCCAGGCGCCTCGGGCATGACCGCGATCCGGCGGCGGATCTCCACTTCGTTTCCCGGCGTGAGCGGCAGCCCCGCGACGGTCGCCGAGCCCGAGGTCGGCGTGAGGAGGGTGCCGAGGGTCCGCATGGTCGTGGTCTTCCCGGCGCCATTCGGCCCCAGGAATCCGAACACCTCGCCGTGACCGACCTCGAAGGAGACGTCGCTGAACGCGATGCGGGCGCCGAAGCGCTTGGTCAGGTGGTCGGTAGCGAGCGCCGGTCCGCTCTTCGCCACGTCCGGGGCCGTTTTCCGGTTCAAGGTCACCAAGCCTTCACCTCGCCTGTCGGACAATCCCCGCGACTGACGACAGATTCTACCGCAGCGCGGCCCGGTCATAAATACGTGAACTGCCTGCGGTTATCCGGATAAACGCACATCATTGCGGTGGCGTCCCCGTAATTGCCGGTCGGATTTCCGCCGGTCAGGTGTTATTCCCCAGGTCAGAGCGCTATTCGGTGCGGGCTCCGGATCCTGGGTTGGCATGAGAATGACGCCGGTGAAAGATTGCCTGGCTTCGGAAAGGCGATAACACGTCGGCGTTCAGCCGCCCTCACCGCGATACCTGCGGTTTTCCGGTCCCGACTCCAGATTGGCGGAAAATGGCTATCAGCAAGAACGGCACCGGGCCCGTCTCTCGCGTCATGCTCTCCATCAGGCCCGCGACCGCGGCTCACCAATCCCCGCCCGGTCCGGGCCTGCCGCCGCTGGCCCTGCGGCCGGTACTGGCCCTGGCCGCGGCGGTCACCATCGTCCTCGTGGCCCTCGGCGGCCGGTACGGATACCACGGCGACGAGCTGTATTTCCTCCAGGCCGGCCAGCATCTGGCCTGGGGCTATCCGGACCAGCCGCCGTTCGTCCCGCTGGTCGCCCGGCTCATGTCCGGCCTGGACCCCGGGTCGCTGGTGCTGCTGCGGCTGCCGGCCGCGCTGTCCGCCGGCGCGCTGGTGCTGCTGACCGCCCTGCTCACCCGCGAGTTCCGCGGCGGCCGGGCGGCGCAGCTGCTGGCCTGCGCGGTGACGGCGGCGGCGCCCCTCATCGCGACCATGTACGGCCTCGGCACGGAGGGCTTCGACCTGCTGTTCTCCGTGCTGCTGGGCTGGCTCGTGGTCCGCATCCTGCGGACCGGTGAGCCGCGGGGATGGCTGGGCGTGGGCCTGATCGCCGGGGCCGGCCTGCTCGACAGCGACCTGGTCGCCTTCCTCATGTGCGCCGTGGTGGCCGGGCTGGCCATCGCCGGGCCCCGGTGGCCGCTGCGCTGTGGCTGGTTCTACGCCGGCGGCGCGGTCGCGCTGGCCCTGTGGGCGCCCTACCTGGCCTGGCAGGCCAGCCACGGCTGGCCCGAACTGGCCGTCGCGCACTCCATCGCCGCCGGGGGCAGCGGGTCCTCGGCCCCGTGGTGGGACATCGTGCCCGGCCAGCTGGACCAGGTGCCGGTCTGGTTCGCCCCGGTCTGGATCGCCGGACTGGTCCGGCTGCTGCGGGACGGCGAGCTGCGCCCCTACCGGGCCGTCGGCGTCGCGTTCGGAGTGCTGGCCGTGCTGTTCATGGCGACCGGCGGCAAGCCTTATTACCTGGCCGTCATGCTCCCGCTGCTGCTGGCCGCCGGCGCCCAGCCCGCGATGGACTGGATCGGCCGGGCGCAGCCGAGGCTGCGGCGCGGGCTGCTCGCCGCCGGGCTGGTGCTCAGCGTCGCGATCCTCCCGGCCAGCCTGCCCATCTTGCCGGTCACGGCGCTGCGCCACTCGCCGTTCCCCGTCAGCTACGACACCAGCGCGACCATCGGCTGGCCCGCCTACGTCCGGGAGATCGCCCGGGTGTACCACTCGCTGCCGGCCGCGCAGCAGGCCGCGGCCGTCATAGTGACCAGCAACTACGCCGAGGCGGGGGCGGTGGACCGGTTCGGGCCGGCCTACCGCCTGCCCGCCGCCTACAGCCCGGAGACCGGGTTCTGGTACTGGGGGCCGCCGCCCGCATCGAAGACCGTGGCCATCATCGTCGGCGCCGACCAGGCCCAGATCGGGTTCTGCGGGACGGCCCGGGTCGCCGCCAGCCTCGACAACCGCGTCGGTGTCGGCACCGCCGAGCAGGGCAAGCCGGTCTGGATCTGCACCCAGCTGAAGCAGAGCTGGGCGCGCATCTGGCCGCGGGTGCGCTACCTCGGCTGACCCGGACAGGCCGGTTCCGCGTTCAAGCGACGCGATTCCGCAGCTGAACATGGGAGCGGCTACCGGCTCAGGGTCCTGATCCGCGTCTGCCTGGCCACGATGCTGACCGTGCGGAGCGTCGGCTTGCGGATGATCTGGGCCAGCTGGCTGAGGAACTCCTCGGGACCGCCCTCGACCACCGACCGGTTCACCTCGTCGATCATGGACAGCATCAGCATGGAGCTGCCGCCGAGCTCGCGGAAGTCGGTCTGCTCGTCGATGAGGTGCGGGTCTAGCTGCAGTGCCCGGGCCCAGATGTCAGCGACCGCGCTGGTGATCGCGTCGCGGCCCGCGGCGGGGGCGCCGGGGCGGTCCCCGGCGCTGGCCTGGTCGCCGGCCGTTTCGCCGAACGGGTCGGGCAGCCGGCGCGGGTCGGTCTTGCCGTTGGCGGTGCGGGGAATCTCAGGCACGGTGATGATCGCGGCCGGGACCATGTACCGGGGCAGCCGCCCAGCCAGGAACTCCTTCAGGGCCGCCGCGGCGACACCGGAGTCGCCCGTGACGTACGCGCACAGCTCCTTGTCGTGGCGGCCCGGGCGGCTGCGGGCGATCACGGCCGCCTCCCGGACGCCGGGGTGCTCTTCCAGCGCCTGGGCTACCTCGGCGGGCTCGATCCGGTGGCCCGCCACCTTCACCTGGTCGTCGGCCCGGCTGATGAAGGCCAGCTCGCCGGCGGGCAGCAGGCGCGCGATGTCGCCGGTGCGGTAGACGCGGGTGCCGTCGGCCAGGCAGACGAAGCGCTGCCGGGTCAGGCCCGCCCGGCCGAGGTATCCGCGGGCCACCTGGACGCCGCCGACGTAGGCCTCGCCGGGCTCGCCGGGCGGCACGAACCGGCCCTGCGGGTCCAGCAGGTAGACCGTGTTGTTGTCCATGGGCCGGCCGAATGGCACGCCGGCGTCGGTGTCCTGCCCGGGGTCGAACTCATGGGAGGTGTTGACGATGGTCGTCTCGGTCGGGCCCCACTGGCACAAGATCCGGCACTGGGGCCCGAAGATATCCAGGGCCCGTATCGCGGTGGCCCGGCGCAGCAGCTCGCCCGCGGTCATGATCACGCGCATGGCGGAGCGGCGGACGCCGGACTGGTTGATCATCTCCAGGTGCGACGGCGTGATCGCCATCGCGGTCGCGCCATCGTCCTCCAAGACCTCGCGCAGCGTGACCGCGTTCACGTCGCGGACCGGGAGCACGGCGCCGCCGTTCAGCAGCGGCAGGTAGATCGCGCAGCCGGCCATGTCGAAGGAGATCGAGGCGACCAGCGGCATCCTGGCGCTGCCGTCGATGCCCGCCTCCCTGGTCGCCCAGTGCACGTAGTTGACCAGGCTGCGGTGCTCGATCTCGACGCCCTTGGGCGCGCCGGTCGAACCTGAGGTGTAGATGACGCAGGCCAGGTCGTCCGGCTCGCCGTCCACGTCCTGCCACCCGGGCGCCACGAGCGGCAGGGTGTCCAGGCCGATGCCCGGGCAGCCGGGCGGCAGGCAGTCGCGCTGCCCGGCCGGCGGCTCGAGCAGGCATGCCGCCGCCCCGGCGTCGGTGAGCAGCTGGGTGATCCGCGCGTCGGGATAGCTGGCGTCGAGGGGCAGGTAGGCCGCGCCGGCCTTCAGGATGCCCCAGATGGCCGCGATCGCGGCGGGCGTCCGCCCGGCGACCAGGCCGATCAGGTCGCCGCGGCCGATGCCGCGAGCCTGCAGGGCGGCGGCCACGGCGGCCGCGCGGCCGTCGAGCTCGGCATAGGTCAGCTCGCCGTCGGTGCGGCTGCGGACGGCCAGCGCGCCGGGTGTCCGGACCGCCTGGCGGGCAAACAGCCGGGTGAGCGTCTCCGGCACCACCGGGCGGCCGGTGAGGTTACCGTCCCAGCTGCGGTGGGCGCGCGGTGAGAGATATTCCTCGATGTGGTCGAGCAGGGCCTCGGCGCGTCCGGCCACACCGGGGCCGTCCCGCCAGGTGAGGGTGAGCTCGGTCCGGCCGCGGCTCTCGAGTATGTCGAGTTCCGGGGCGAAGCTGACCGCCCCCAGGCAGTAGCACGAGGTCGCCGCGAACTCGTCGGTGCTGAGCTCATCCAGGTCAACGGCACCCAGGTGGGAGACGCCCGCGACGAACTCGGCGAGCCGCTTCTCCCAGACCGTGTCGTGGTTCTGCCGGGCCAGGTTGTCCAGCCACCGGCGCATCTCGCGCATGAACGGCACCGACATGGTGAGCGCCGCCGGGTCGCCCCGGTGGGCCAGGAACTGGAGCTCGCCCAGTCCGGTGAGCAGCTTGGCGTCCACGTCGGTCCAGCTGTCGTCCCGGCCGACGTAGACCTTCACGTGCCCGGTGACTCCGGCCGTGGTCCGCAGGCCGGGCAGGAACTCGCGCATGTCTACCGGCATGCCGACGAGGCCCTCCCCGCCCTCCGCGCCGTACGCCGTCACCAGCCGCGCGATCTTCGCAGAAACCCCCAGGTGGATGCCGTCGATCGTGCGACGGCGCCACAGGGTCCGACGGGGGCCGCTGGGCACCGTGCCCATCACCGACCGCCACTTGTGCTCATTGGGGCCGGTGCGCGGCGGCAGCCCGATGTTCAGCCGGGCGGCGATATCGGCCATGACGTCCTCGTGGGTCAGCCGGGAGTCGGCCGGCTCGACGGCCTCACCGCGCAGGGCGCGGAAGATCTCCCGCTGCCACAGCATGACGCCGCGGCCGTCCATCATGCCCGGGTGGGCCCGGAAGATGATCGTGGCCGGCGTCCCCTGGATCAGGACTACCTCGCAGCTGGACCTGCCCTGGCAGGCCAGGGGCGTGCGGAGCAGCGGAGAATCCAGCCGGTCCCGGTCGTAGCCGTCCGCCTTCGCGACCCGGACGTCCGGCGTCCGGCCGCTGTCCACCCACCGCTGCCCGCGCCGCACCAGGCGGGTGCCGGGGCAGGCCTGCGAGGCGGTGGCGACGGCGGCGGTGAGCGCCGCGGGATCGATGGCGCCGTCACCCTCGACGCAGAGCTGGACCTCGGTGACCAGGCCCGGCGGAGCGCCGAGCCGCCACCATTCGTCGGCCGTGACGGGCCTGCTGTACGCATCGTGAACCGAACCTGGCACCACGCACGCCTCCCCTCGGGGGGCGATGGGTAAATCCGCCGTCCCCCGTACTTCGCCTGAACGGCGGTCCGGTGGAATTCTCAGGCCAAAGGAATCCATAGCCGGCCGCAGAATCGAAAAGCAACCCCGGCCAATACCCGAGACCACCTCCGGCTTGAGATAAACGTCCCGGCCGCGCCATTTATTTTATCCCGAACGGTCTCACTGCTTGCCCAGCTAACTGCTCAACTGACACGCCGCCGCAGTTGAACACCGGTCTATCTCCGCCCCGCAACCGTCGATTATCGTCATGGCGGATGGCGTACATTCCGTTGCCCGATGAGTTTACGTACCCGTTTTCTGGCCTCCGGCCGTTCATCAGGTGAACGGTCTTGACAGCGCGGAGATTTATATCCCGGGCTAGCGCCAAGGGGTTTTCGCCGGACCCGCGGCGCGTGAATTCTGACCGTTTCCCGCCGCCAGCGTGAGGAGCCACCGGCCGATGGATCACCGAGCCCAGACCGCGCCTGCGTGCGGGCTGGCTCGTGACGACGTGCTGGCCGTTGTGGGCGCCGGGTGCCGGCTTGCCGGCGGGGCGGCGGGCCGGGCCGGGCTGTGGGACGTGGTCGCGGGCGGGCGCGATGCCGTCGGCGGGTTCCCCGGGGACCGGGGCTGGGATGTCCCGGCAGAGGGTGGTTTTGCCCGGCGGGGCGGGTTCCTGGCTGATGTGGCGGGGTTTGATGCGGGGTTCTTCGGGATCAGCCCACGGGAGGCAGTGGGGATGGATCCGCAGCAGCGGGTGCTGCTGGAGGTGTGCTGGGAGGCGCTGGAGGACGCGGGGATCGTTCCGGCGGGCCTGCACGGGTCGCAGGCAGGGGTGTTCGTCGGCGCGTCCTCGTCGGGGTATGCGGGGGTGCCGGGGTTCGGGCTGACCGGGACCGCGGGGGCGGTGATCTCGGGCCGGGTCTCGTACGTGCTGGGGCTAGGCGGGCCGGCGGTGACGGTGGATACGGCGACGTCGTCGTCGCTGGTGGCGGTGCATATGGCCGGTCAGTCGCTGCGGTCGGGTGAGTGTGACCTGGCGCTGGCCGGGGGCGTGGCCGTGATGGCCACCCCGTCGCTGTTCGCGGAGTTCGCCCGGCTGGGCGGCCTGGCCCCTGACGGCCGGTGCCGGCCGTTCGCCGAGGCGGCAGCCGGGACAGTGTGGGGCGAGGGCGCGGGCATCGTGGTCCTGGAGCGCCTGTCCGACGCGCGGCGGAACGGTCACCGGGTGCTGGCGGTGCTAGCCGGCAGCGCGGTCAACCAGGACGGTGCGAGCAACGGGCTGACGGTGCCGGACGGGGCGGCGCAGCAGCGCGTGATCCGTGCGGCGCTGGCGTCGGCCGGGCTGAGCGCGGACCAGGTGGACGTGATCGAGGGGCATGGCACCGGGACCCGGGTGGGTGATCCGGTCGAGGCGGGTGCGCTGCTGGCGACCTACGGGCAGGGGCGTTCCCCGGACAACCCGGTACTGCTGGGGTCGGTGAAGTCAAATATCGGGCATGCCCAGGCGGCGGCCGGGGTGGCCGGGCTGATCAAGATGATCGCGGCCGTGGGCCACGGGGTGGTGCCGGCGACGCTGCACGTGGATGCCCCCTCGTCGCGGGTGGAGTGGGGATCAGGCGCGGTGCGGCTGGTGACCGAGCCGGTGAGCTGGCCGGTGACCGGGCGGCCGCGGCGGGCGGGGGTGTCGTCGTTCGGGCTGGGCGGGACGAACGCGCACGTGATCGTGGAACAGGCTCCCCCGGAGGCCGGAGATGACCGGGCTGGCGGGTACGCGGGGCTGTTCCCGGACGGGCCGGTGGCGTGGCTGGTGTCGGGCCGCAGCGTCGGGGCGCTCGCCGCGCAGGCGGCCCGGCTGCGCGCGTCCGTCGCGTCCCGGCCGGAGCTTGGCCTGGCGGATACGGCGTGGTCGCTGGCGACGTCGCGGCAGGGGTTCGAGCAACGGGCCGCGATCGTGGGGACCGGCCGGGAGGACCTGGCCGCAGGGCTGGCCGCGGTGGCGGCCGGGGAGCCCTCGGCCGGAGTCGTATCCGGAGTGGCCATCGGGACGCCTGCGCCAGGGAAGATCGTGTTCGTGTTCCCCGGCCAGGGCGGCCAGTGGGCCGGAATGGGCCGGGACCTCGCGGCGTCGTGCCCGGTGTTCGCGCAGCGGCTGGCCGCGTGCGGCCGGGCGCTGGCCCCG
>Ga0136846_1233621_pt1 | contig 13253 bp, 11 predicted proteins | sample HopSoiMetagenom2_FD_96841 | JGI IMG/M metagenome (GOLD analysis project Ga0136846, IMG submission 96841) | Grasslands soil microbial communities from Hopland, California, USA - 2 Assembly 2016 (version 4) | ecosystem: Environmental > Terrestrial > Soil > Grasslands | place: USA: Hopland... | reverse complement strand
TTCAGCGCAAGACTCGCGGGCACGCTGGCCCAGGTTAATCCGAAGCAAACCAGATATGAACCCGGTTCAACACCGTAGCACCGGGACATTGAGTTTGCGGATTCCAGCGTTTCGGGATCGAGCAGGCCTCATTTAACCACATGAAAGCAAAGCACATCATGTCGAACTCGCTCCCAGTAGGCACTTGTTCAACACACTGGTTATCAGGGACGACACTAAGAATTCAGCAAGCGCAACGCTATAGCGAATACCCCGTCCGAGAACGCTTCGACGCGCGCAGGTTGAGAGGACTTGACCGTGCCACTCAGGCGAATGTGCCGCGAATGATATTTCGGCGCTAGGCCGCACGATAAACGATCTTCCCACCGACGATGGTTGCCACTACCTTGCCAATCATCTGTCGGCCGTCAAAGGGCGTGTTGTGCGACTTTGAACGCGACTTGGAAGCGTCAAATGTCCACCGTTTCTTCGGGTCGAAGATGGTCACATCGGCATGGCTGCCGCGCAACAACGTGCCGCGCCCACGAAGATCCAGAACTCGGGCCGGGCCGGAAGTAAAGAGTTCTACGATGCGGGTGAGCGGCACCTTGTGCTCAGCGATTAGAACCGAAATCACCAGGCCCAGAGCCGTTTCAAGACCCGTAATGCCAAAGGCCGCGCGCTCGAATTCAATAATCTTTTCATGCTGGGCGTGCGGAGCATGGTCGGTCGCGATCGCGTCCACGGTGCCGTCGCTGATGGCGGCCAGCAGGGCTTCGCGATCTTCCGCGGACCGCAGCGGCGGATTCATCTTGAAGTTAGTGTCGTAATCGACCACATCGGCATCGGTAAGCGCGATGTGGTGTGGTGTGACCTCGCAGGTGACACGCGCCCGGTTTTTCTTTCCGCGTCGTACTGCCGTCAGAGATGCCGCGGTTGAGAGGTGCGCTATGTGGAGTCTGGCACCATTGAACTGCTGCGCCAGCTGCACGTCTCGATCGACAATTGTGGCTTCGGAATTGACGCTAATTCCGCGTAAGCCCAGGCGGAAGGACGTGGGGCCTTCATTCATCGAGCAGTTCTGGGTGACGCGCGTATCTTCAGCGTGCTGAATCACGGGAAAGTTAATCTCCGCTGACGCCCGCAGCGCGTCGCGCATCGTGGTTTCGCTGAGGATCGGCTTGCCGTCATCCGTGACTGCGACTGCCCCGGTACGCTGTAGCGCCCGAAAGTCAGTCAGCACCGCGCCTTTGCTGGCCTGGGTCGCGGCCGCGATGGGAAAAACATTCACCACCGCCCCACGCTGAGGTTGACGCACCCACGTGACCCACTCAGGCGAATCGAGCACGGGGGTGGTGTTCGGCATGCAGCATACTGAGGTAAAGCCTCCAACTGCAGCTGCCGCGGTGCCGGACGCGATGGTTTCTTTATAGCCTTGTCCCGGCTCGCGCAGATGGACGTGGAGATCAATGAATCCAGGCGCCACAATCAGGCCCTGAGCGTCAATTTTCTCTTCGGCTCCAGCGCGAATCTTGTTCGGAGGAGCAATCTCGGCCACCTGGCCATCGCGCAGAAGCACGTCCATGACAGCATCGATGCGGGCCAGTGGGTCGATAACCCGGCCGCCTCGGATCAGCAAAGATTGCGTCGCGTGCTTCAAACTTCCTCTCCGCTCATCACCGCAGGTTTATGCCCAGTTTTCTTGTCCGTTTCGAAAATAGCTGAAGTCGACGGTCCCAATCTCATGCAGCCTTCCCCATCGCCCGCGCAAGCACCGCCATGCGCAGCGGCACGCCATTGTGCACTTCCTCCACAATCACCGACTGTGGGCAATCGGCCACATCCCAAGTCAATTCAAGCCCACGAATGATCGGCCCGGGATGCATCAGCAAGGCGTCCGGCTTGGCCATGCGCAGGCGAGCCATCGTCATCTGATAGCGCGAAACGTAATCTGGCAGGCTGACCTTAAGTCCGGCAAGGCGCTCGCGCTGCACCCGCAGGATCATCACCACGTCTGCGCCACGGACCGCCTCTTCGCAGCTTCGGGAGATGCGCAACCCTTTCACCAGCGTCGTCGCCATTTCCGGAAGCAGCTCTGGTGGACCGCACAATGTCAGCTTCGCGCCTGCTTTGCTCAACAGATGAATTGCCGAACGGGCCACGCGGCTGTGATAAATGTCTCCGACAATAGTGACCTGAAGGCCTGTAAGTTTTTTCTTGTGTTTCAGAATCGTATAAGCATCCAGCAACGCCTGCGTCGGATGCTCATGCATGCCGTCGCCGGCGTTGATGACAGGGATGTCCAAATAGCTGGCCATCAGGTGGGGTGCACCGGCATTCGGGTGGCGCACTACAATCGCATCCGCACCGACTGCGCGCAGCGTGTAGGCCGTGTCGAGCAGAGACTCGCCTTTCTCGATGCTCGATCCGCTGGAGATCACGAGCGTGGTCTCGGCGCCCAAAGCCTGTGCGGCCACTTCGAACGAAGTCCGCGTGCGGGTGGAGGCTTCATAGAACAGCAACAGCACGCGCTTTCCACGCAGCAGCGGACGCGTCTTCGCCGGGTTCATCTTTCGCGCAAGCAAAAGAAGGCGGTTGATCTCAGAGGCCGGAAGCTCTTCAATCCCCAGCAGCGATCCCCGGGCTGCGCTCTTTTTCTCGGTTTGTGGCCTGCTCGCTGACATTGAGTGATTCAGTTCTCTTTTTCGACCAGTAAGACCTTTTCGGTTTCATCAACCTCGCGCAGCAGCAACTCGATCCTCTCCTGGTGCGTGGTCTGGACCTTTCGGCCCACGTATCCCGCTTCAATCGGCAATTCGCGATGTCCGCGATCGATCAGAACACAGAGTTGTACCTGCTTCGGGCGCCCGTGCCGGAAGAGGGCGTCCATAGCCGCACGCGTGGTCCGGCCCGTGTACAGGATGTCATCCACCAGCACGATCTTCTTCCCGGTAATCGGGAATCCGATGTCCCCCTTTTGAACGACCGGCTTGTCGAGCGGAGACAAATCGTCGCGATAGGCCGTGATGTCCAGGCTGCCGACCGGGACCGGTATTTTCTCAATGCGCTCGATCATCTTACCGATCCGCTGCGCCAGAAACACACCCCTGCGGCGAATTCCAACCAGGCCCAAATCAGCCGCACCGTCATTCTTTTCAATGATTTCGTGCACCAGACGCACCAAAGTACGCTCAATTTCTGAGGCGGACATCAGTTGGGCCTTCTGGTGGAGGTTGGGCTGGCGCGCCGCGTTATTAGAAGCCATGAACGGTGCATCATACGCGGGCGGGGCATCCGGGAGCAAGATGTCGCGCTTAACCCGCCTTAGCCCGGTGGACCTCGGCGGCGCAGCAGAGCTGCGGCAACAGCGCCACCAATCCCAGCGAAAAAGACGAAAAATGCGCACAGTGACGCCGTCGCCAGGGCAATGAAAAGAGGAAATCCTTTTGGACTGGCGAAATACTCGATATCGGCGCGCTGTTCGGGATCGGAGTACCTGGACTGCAACGTGTGTAGTTGATCGATCATGAGTTTGCGAAACTCATCCCGGCTCGCAGGGATGGAAGCTTCGACAGCCACGAACAGCCCAAAGATCATGAACGCGAACAATCCCGCCAGCGCGCCCAACTTAAAGCCGCTGCGACGAGATGACTCCGCCCGCCAGCTCCGCTTTCGATAAAACAGCACGGCCAGAAATCCGGCCAACGGCATTGCAATGGCAAAACCTGCAGGGAACAAGCAAAAAACGGCCGCGATAGCCGCACCTTTCAGAGCAGAGCGCATGGCCACACTCCGCTCGCGATCGCTCACACGACGGTTCGTTTCGAGGTGAGGATCGGTGAGCGGAGGGGTAGCGGCCGGAACAGGCTGGGATTCGGTTGAGATTACGATGTCATCAACCGGAGTCTCAGGCCGCGAAAAGCGGACTTGCGGCGCCCCGCATTCGCCGCAGAACGGAGAGGCATCGTCAACCGGAGAGCCACATCGATGACAGGGATGTTCCACCTGTTACAAATTTATCTCACCGCAGCCGCGGCCGCCATGCAACGAAAAGCAATCAGATGGTGTCGTCTTTGTCGTGCGTGTGCACGTAGACCAGCGTGAAATCAGTTCCCTTGCTCTGCGGCTCAATCGCAACCACATGCTGATTGCCTTCTGTGCCCACCTTGAGTTCGACGACATTACCGCTATTGTCCCCGCTACACTTCAGTTGGCCCGACGATTTGCCGTTGATTTTGGCGTCGTAGTCACCCTTGTGTGAGGTGTGGCACTCGAGCACGCTGCCGTATTTTCTAAGTTCGTCCTGATAATACTTTTGGATTTTTGCCGGCTGGTCATCACTCTCATATTTCAAGACCACGACTTTTAATCCAAAGCCAAAGGCCGAGAGATTCACGTTGGCAGTGCTGTCGTCGTTCCCACTTTTTGGCTTGAGTCGCGAGCCGGGATAGACGGGGAGCCCCGCATCTTTTGCGTCAGCATCCTTTTGGATATGAATGTCGGTGAACGGAGTTTTGATATCAACGTTCTTGTCACCGCTGCCATCGCTATTCTTTTTCACATTCACGCTGCACGCGGAAAAAACAAAGGCAGCGATGATGCTCAAAATACTCAAAGATCGTATTCGCATTAGTGACACTCCTTCATTTCGCCGCTACGTCGCCGATTGCTGCGCCGCGACTCGCGATGCCCGGGATCGTGACCGGAAGATGCCCGCGAAGCGGTATCTCGCCGAACAGCGCTTTCGCCGCGCTGATCTCCGAAACCGAGGTCGCCGAGAACGTACACAGATAGTTCTGCACTTCCGGGAAATCCTTGGCTACATACGGATTTCCCACCGCCACGACCGTGGTCTTTGCCCCGCCGACATTCAAAATGGCGCGCATCAGTTCGGCGCTGTCCGGCGGCATTGAAACCGAATTCTGCGCGGCACCGCCTGCCTTCACAAGCTTTCCTGCAGTGGGCGAAACATATACCGCGATCACGACCTTTTCCGCGGATTGCGCGCTCGTAACTACTGACGGCAGCATGGCTTTTGCGAGGCGCGGATCAACGTACATCACGTTCACGTCCGGCGTGCGCATCTTGATCTGCCGTTCCAGCACATGACCACCTTCGAGGCGCACGTCATCCGTGAAGATAATGAGCGCAAGATGATTGCGGACCTCTACCTGATTCTGATACGGAAGGCCTGCGGGTCCGGTTCCCGATTTTTTCAAGGGCAGCACCGTCCCCGTTCGGCGGACCACCGTGACCGCATCGTCTGCTATCTGCTGCGCCTCTGAGAGATTTTCCGGCTGCCCTATAGCTGAATCGATTTTCAACAGGTCAACCAGCCGTGCTTTGTGTAGTCCAAGCGAAGCCTTCAACTTCAGGATTTTCAGCACGGATTCGTCCAGCCTCGCCTGCGTGACTTCGCCACTCTTCACCGCGGCGATCATTGCCCGGTCGGCCGCATCCAGATCAGGCGGAATCAGCAGCATGTCGTTTCCTGCTTTGAATGCGTCCACAGCCTCGCGGCCAATATTGTGTGTATAAGGACGCGTGAGGCCGGCCATGTCCAGAGCGTCGGTGATGATAATTCCCGAAAACTGGAGATTTTTGCGCAATAAGTCCGTCACAATTGCCGGCGATACGGTGGCCACGGAGTTCGGAGCAGGATCGAGCGCGGGCGCATTCACATGCGCGACCATGATTGCATCGACGCCAGAGGCGATGGCTTTTTTGAACGGCGGCAGTTCGACTGACTCAAGTCGCGCCCGGTCACCATCAACTCTGGCCAGCCCCAGATGCGAATCTGATGCTGTATCGCCATGCCCGGGAAAATGTTTCGCCGTCACCAGCAGGCCTGACGCATGCGCGCCGCGAGTATATGCGGCCACGAAATCGCCAACCTGCTGCGGGTCTTCTCCGAAAGATCGCGTATTGATGATGGGATTTTCAGGATTCGAGTTCACGTCGGCAACAGGAAAGAACTTCCAGGGCACTCCTATGGCGCGTGCCTCCGCGCCGCTGATCTTGCCGAAGGCCTCCGCATAATCCAGCTTCCCAGTCGCGCCAAACGCCATTGCCGCCGGAAATCCGGTTGCGCCATTGATGCGGTTGCCGAGTCCGACTTCGAAGTCGGCGGCAATCAGCAACGGCAGTTTCGAATCGTTTTGCAGCCGGTTCAACAGATCTGCCGCTTCGTACGGACCGCTCTTGTACAGGAACGGCGGCTCGTAGGGCACGCTCATCGCAAATGAGCCGACGTGCTAGCGCTCGATTTCATCGCGAAGCTTGGCATATTCGGGGTTCTTCGCGTTCAAGAACTCCGCTCGCGCCCACACCATGAACAGTTGTCCGACCTTCTCCTCGACGGACATCTTGCGAAGAGTTTTTTCTGCCCACTTTTCGCCGTCACGGTCGAGATGCATGGGTACAGGCTGGTATTTAGTTTTGGGAACGGCGGAAATGGAAGTGAAGAGAAAAAGCAGGAGAAGCACGCGGCGAATCATGAAGGGGAGCTTACCACGGCGGTCAGCATTCTCAGGCGCCTCTTAGGAGCTGCAGCGTTATCGATTTGTGAGCGGATAATCCTTTTCCCGCCACTCGCGAATGCCGCCGTCCATCGAGATCACATTGGTGTAACCCATCTTCTGCAGATTATCGGCTGCAAGGGCTGAGCGGAATCCGCCGCCGCAGTACAGCACCATGGGCATGTTTAGATCAGGCACGCGCGTTTCGATGTCCCGCTCGATCACGCCGCGGCCAATGTGCACTGCGCCGGGCAGGTGGTCTTTTGCGAATTCGCTTTCTTCGCGGACGTCGACCAGCATCAATCGTTCACCACGGTCGATCTTGGCTTTGACGTCCTGAATGGACGTCTGTTTCACGCGCGATTTCGCGTCATTGACTATGTTCAGGAAGCGCGGGGAGTGGTGCATAAGGTCTCGGTTTTGATGGCGACATAATGCCATCAAGTTTACTGTGCGGTAGCGATGCGGGCCTGGCTGCGTCTTTTCTGCAAAGAAATAGGAGGCACGGGTTAATTCCGTGCCTCCCGAAATGCTTGAGCTTACTTTTTCTTCGGCGTTTTCTTAGTCGTCTTCTTCATCGGCTTGGCTGTGGCAGGCTTTTCTCGGCCACCGATCAAGGTGAGTGAGTCAGCCGCGTTGAACGGGAACTGCTTCACTGATGTTTGTCCGGTGGTACTCAGCGTGACATCAACCCGGCGATTACTCGCCAGCATGATGGTCCTCATATGCCCGAGGATTCTCTGCCGCTCTCCGGGCGTGATCTCGGGATTCTGCTCAACAGAATCCTTCACCTGCTCAGCCGTAAGCTGCTGGCTCAGACCCACGGCTTGGGTGTCAATGCTGGCGTCTGGCACGCCCTGTCCGACCAGGAAGCTCTTGGCGCTAGCCACCCGGCGTTCTGAAAGCTTCTGGTTGTACTCGGCAGTTCCTCGCGGATCGGTATGACCCGTCAGGATCAGCTTTGCATCGGGCTTGCTCTCCAGATATTTCTTGAAGTCGCTCGCCAGATCGGTCAGGGTCGCCTGCTGGCTCCTCACCAGCCCGCCCTTCGGATTCGCGACTGTCGGCTGCGCTGTCGCAAAATACACGCTGTGCAAGGCCAGACGTTGCTCCAGCCTCTGAACTTCCGGTGAAGGAGCCGGGGGTGGCGGAGGTGGCGGTGTTTCAATCGTGACCGCAGTCGTCGCGGGAGTATTCAGCCCGCGCTGATCGCTGCAGGTTGTGTTCACGGTAATCGTTCCCGGAGAAGCGCCGGTGGTATTCAGAGTCGCTGAATTACCCGTCCCGGAAATTGTCCCTGCGGTCGCGCTGTAACTGCCAACCGTGACTGGAACGTTGTCGGGGCTGGTGCAGGTGCAGGAAACGGTAACGCTCGCACCCGCCTGTACGCTGGCGGGACCCGCCGAGCACGAAACCGTTGGCGGATTCTTTGGCGGCTCCTTGAGCGCAAAATTCGCTGATGCGCTGGCCTGATTATTCTTTTTCGCCTTCGGATCAGTAATCTTCGCCTCTACGGTGCAATTCCCGCCCGGGGCGCCATTGGTATCAATGCTCGCTGTCGCGCCATTTCCTGTGATCTTGCCGCAAGTGCTCGACCAGTCATATTTCAGCTCGTGCTTGGGATTGAAATTGTTTGGCGTTGCGGTCGCCGTCAGCGGCTCGCCCACCATGGCCTCGGATGGCTGAACGGCAACATTGGCGGCGACAGTTGCAGTTTCCGCATAACCGAAACTGAAAACGAGTCCGGTGCGCAGGCGCACACCCTTGAGTCCGGGCCTGGCGATGTCACCAGGAGCAAACTGCTGATAGTGGTGCTGCGCTCCCACCCAATCCGCTTCGAATACGCGCCATGAAATCAGCTTGGACGCACGCAGGTCCATGCCGCCGCCTGCGATCCCGCCGACACCGTTACTGGCGTCCAGCCCATCGATTCCGAGCCGGTTATAGCCGACCAAAGCGTGGGCAAACAGCGTGGCATTATCGAGATGGAAAGAAAATTTCGGGCCGACCGAAAGCGTGGTTTCGTAGTTGTCCCAGTTGTGCCCAAAATCGCCTTCAAATCCGAAGTTCTGATTGAAGTTATAGGTCAAGCTGGCGCCGAAACCCTTGGGCATATCGGGTATCTTGGCCGTTAATGGATTCGCCTGCGTGCCTGGAACCGGGACCTCTCCACCCGGATGCAGCCACTGGTATCCGACAAACAGGTCGTATTTGTTGGATTCATCTGCCTGCGCGCGCAGGCTCACCGGGGAGAAAACTGCAAAACTAAGCAGCGCCACAACCGCTGCCATGACAGTGGACTTTTTTACTGATGGGAATGACATAAAGCTCTCCATTTCGACACGCGTCGAGTTCAGGACCTGAAGGCACATAGCTCGCCGTCGCAAAAGGTTGTTAGTTGGTTGAATGAAACATGCTACGTGCCGTAGGCGCCTGCGACAAGTAATGGAGGCAATTCCCCACTCGACATCCGAATCAGCGGGGCGAGAGCATGCGCGTAGTCAGCGCCGAGATGATCAGGGCGGCGAGTGCGGCGACCAGACAGCCGAGCCAAAGGTTCTTACGAGCCGTCGCTGACGCATTCTCGACATCGGCCAGCGAATAGCCCAGCCGTACGGCTCCGCCTGAAACCGGAACAGCAACGTAGAGCACCGGAAGTGCAAACGTGCCCCGCCCACGGGTTTCAATTCCGGTTTGGCCACGCAGTGCCGCGCCGAACTCCGGACGCTCGCCTTCTTTTTCCAAAGCCGGGACAGGCACTTGCGAATCGGCCAGCACCTTTCCGTTACCGTCAACGACGGTGGCCCTCGCGCCTGCCTGTTGCCCCACCTGGGCTGTGAGGTCGGCCATCTTCGTATTTCGGTCGGTGTTCACCCGCGTCGCAAACATCTGGGCCTTCTGCGTCAGGTCGCGAGTGATCTCCTCGTTGAGTGCCTTTCGCCAAAAATCCTCGGTGGCGTAGATCGTCGAAAACGCCGCAGCGGCGATCATGCAAAGAAAGGAAGCAAACAGGATGACGAACGTCCGGCGGCGCGTGTTCGGCGGCGACGGTCGATGGGATGCCAGCAACGTGGAAGTCTGCGCTTCAGTGGCCATTGCTTGTCAGTGCCAACGAAAGTAGCGCTTTCTGCTCTACATCGTGCGCTTTCGCGGATCCTGTTGCAGGGCTCGGGCTTGCCGACCGCTTCACCGACATCACCGACCGCTCTCCCGCGAGATGACGCAGCCTGGGCAGCATATAGTTGAGCGCCCCCATGTTGGCCGGCTCCTCCTGAACCCACACGATCTCACGCGCGTTCGCATGCTTTTGCAGTTCGGCGGCGATCTCGGCTTCAGGAAAGGGATACATCTGCTCAACGAACGTGATCGCGATATCGTCGATCTTTTTCTTCTTCCGCTCCACCCGCAGTTCGTGGCCTATCTTTCCGGTGCATAGCAGGATGCGGCGGGCATCACTCACCTCAGCATCGGGACGAACCCGCAAAAAGCTCCCATTTGAAAATTCCTCGATCGGCGATGAAGCTTCCGGATGTCTCAGCATGCTCTTCGGCGTGAACACGACCAGAGGCTTGCGCCAGGGACGAAGCGCCTGGCGTCTGAGCAGATGAAAATACTGCGCAGCAGTTGAAGGCTGGCAAACCTGCAAATTGTCCTGCGCGGCGAGTTGCAGAAACCGTTCAATGCGCGCGCTGGAATGTTCCGGGCCCTGGCCTTCGTAGCCATGCGGCAGCAGCATCACCAGACCGGACAGCAGACTCCACTTTGCTTCTCCGGCAACAATGAATTGGTCGATGATTGCCTGAGCAACGTTGGCAAAGTCGCCAAACTGCGCCTCCCATAGAACCAGCGTCTCGGGATAATCGCGGCTGTAGCCATATTCAAAGCCCAACACGCCTGCCTCGGAAAGCGTCGAATTGTAAATGCGGCAGTGCGCCTGACCTTCGGCAATGTGCTCAAGCGGGACATATTCCTGCTCGTTTTCGATGTCGAGCAGCACCGAATGCCGCTGATTGAAGGTTCCCCGCCGGCTGTCCTGACCGCTGAGGCGTACGGGAGTGCCGCTCCTCACCAAGCCGGCGAATGCCAGCGCCTCCGCCATTCCGTAATCGACTGGCCGTTTCCCAGCGCCCATTTCGGCGCGCTGCTCGAGCAACTTCTTGACCTTAGGATGAATATTGAAGCCGGGCGGATATGTCGTCAGCCGTTCCGTGAGTTGCGCCAGTTCATCCGGCGGAATCGCCGTCTGTGCATCGTATTCTTTTTTGTACCGGCCGCCCGCAAACTTGTCCCAATAACCGGGCAGGTTGCGCATGAGCGGTTTTTTCCGAACGCTGGAAGCGCGCTTTTGTGCAGCTTCCAATTCTGCCTTGACCGCGGCCGCACGCGATTGTGCATCCGCAATTCCCGTATCTTCGCCGTAGATTTCCCATAACGGCGGATGCTCTTTGATGGCCTTGTACAAAAGTGGCTGCGTAATTGTGGGATCGTCCACTTCACTGTGCCCATGCCGCCTGTAGCCGATCATGTCAACCACAACGTCGCTGCGGAACTTGTAACGGAACTCCAGCGCGATTCGCGCGACGCGAATGACTGCGTCAACGTCTTCGGCATTGACGTGGAAAATTGGAATGCTCTGCCGTCGCGCCAGCTGCGCCGCAAAGCGCGATGAATGCAATTCCTGCGCAACCGTGGTGAACCCGATCAGGTTGTTCACGATAACGTGCATCGTGCCGCCAACACTGTAGGCAGGGATGTCCGCAAGATTGAGTGTCTCGGCAAAAACACCTTGTCCGGCGAATGCGCCATCGCCATGGACCAGCAATGGCAGAAACTTCTCGCTTCCGCCTTCGCCTGCGCGGTCTTGCTTTGCCCGAGTGCGGCCCACAGTGACTGGATCAACCGCCTCAAGATGGCTCGGGTTCGAAACCAGATGGATATGTATCTTCGCGCCGCTGCGGGTTTCGTATTCGCCCGTTGCGCCCATGTGATACTTCACGTCGCCGCCGCCAAGCACGCTCCGCGGATCAACATCTTCGAATCCAGCAAACACTTCTTCAGGTGGCCGGCGTGCGATATGCGCAATGGCATTCAGTCTTCCGCGGTGGCTCATGCCCATCACCAGTTCGACAGCGCCGTGTTGCCCCGCCCCGTTCAAAATCTCGTCAACCAGCGGAATGAGCGCGGTCACGCCTTCGAGCGAAAACCGCTTGCTTCCTAAGTAGCGCTGCTGCAAAACAAGCTCAAACAATTCAGCGCGAGTCAGCAGGTCGAGCGCGCGCTCCTGGTCGACAGGCTCCTGCGAGCCTTCGAGCTTGTCCTGGATCCAACGCCGGCAAGCCGGGTCGGCGATGTGCATGAACTCGGCTCCGATAGTGCCGCAATAAATCTGCCGGGCTTCCTGGGCGTATTCGCCGTCCAGTTGCAAGTCGGGATGCGGTACCGGCTGCAGGAACCCAAGCGGGTCGAGATCTGCTTCCAGATATCCCCAATGACGGAACGCATCAAAAACGCGCTCCCGTTCGCCATTCGGAGCTTCCATTAATGCAGTGTTTCCAGAATTGTTAGCTTTAGATCGCGGGCTGGCCATAAGACACTTATAGGATAAAGGATGCTGCGGCAGGCGCGCTTGATTCCGAAGTAACTTTGGTGGCGAATCGTTCTACTTCAGGAAGACCACGAGCAGTCGCCCGTCCGAGTGATATCCCCCGCCACTGGCGTTTTTCGCCTCTTGAACCGGCTCCGGCGGCAGGTAATAGGTGAGGTCTTTCGCTTTGCCCGATTTCTCCAGGCCATCTGCCAGGTTCGTACGCTCAAGGTCGATATCAGGATCAATCTTGTGAGTCAGCTTTCCGGTGCGAATGTCCTTTTCAAATCCAATGTCATGGGTTGCTGCGCCCACCCAGACAACTTCGTTGTTCCACGTAAATGGAGCCTTCCATATCCTGAAGTGGTGCCGGGTCGCCACCACGGCAAATGCCTGCGCCTGCTCATAACCGAAGTCCTGCATGCGATCGAATAGATACAGGTGGCTCATCGGCATCTGGAGGTACTCTTTCTTCTGGTAAGTATTGAGGACCGCCTTGAGCCCTGCCTCCTTGCTGTCCAGGTCAGCAACGTGCCAGTCAGCGGCATCGAGCGCCGCCTGGACGCGTTCCTGGCTCCCAATCATCACAAAGTTGACCATGTCCCCCAGATTTCCGGCATGGTCGTGCACCCGGCGCGGAAGCCCGTCAATGTGCTGACGCAGGTCTGCGTCGAGGATTACAGTCGGCAGTTTCACGCCAGTGGACGCGGTTGCTGTTGCCGAGCCTGCGGCGTTGTTGGTGACGGCACTCGCGGACTCTTTTCCACCTGAAGAAGTCGAACTGCCGAACTGCCCCTTGAGCCACACCTGTGCGGCTGATGACAGTTGCGTTTTCAAGTCTGTGTGCGCGGCTGCATTTGCTGGAGTTTGAGAAACTGCGTTTTGAGAGCTGCTGCTCGCTGCCGCAGGGCTGGAAAGTGAGTCAGCGCCGGATTGCGTATGACTCACCCGCACTTTTACAGAAAATGCGCAGTTCGATGTTGCGCTCTGATTGACCCCGAGATAGAGATGGCCAGAGGCATCCACTTTCATTTCACTCTTGCTGCCGACAAGCACCGGGTCAGCCTTTTCCGCAGTCTTCGCGATCAGTGCTCCCGGAGGCGCGCCAGGTGAGGTGAGCGTACCCGAATTTCCCGAGACAGCCTTAAATCCAGTTGGACTGCAATCACTGT
>Ga0136846_1226484_pt1 | contig 13255 bp, 11 predicted proteins | sample HopSoiMetagenom2_FD_96841 | JGI IMG/M metagenome (GOLD analysis project Ga0136846, IMG submission 96841) | Grasslands soil microbial communities from Hopland, California, USA - 2 Assembly 2016 (version 4) | ecosystem: Environmental > Terrestrial > Soil > Grasslands | place: USA: Hopland... | reverse complement strand
TGCAGGCGATCAACCAGCTCTGCGACCGCGCGATCCTGCTCGACGGCGGGCGCGTGGTCGAGGACGGGCACACGTCGACCGTCGTCACGCGCTACCTCCACTCGGCGCTACGGAGCGGCTCTCACATCGAGTGGCCGGACGACGAGTCGGCACCCGGCGACACGCTCGCGCGGCTACTGTCGGTGCGCGTCGTCGACGAGGACGGCCAGACGATCGACACCGCCGACGTCCGCCGGCCGGTCGGGATCGAGATCGGGTTCCGCGTCCTTCGCGAGGGCCCGCCGGTCTTCGCGAAGATCAAGGTGAGCGACAACCAGGGCGCGATCGCGTTCAACGCGATGGACGTCTCGGCGCACTGGCACGACAGCTCGGTCCCGGGTCAGTACGTCGCGACCGGGTGGATCCCCGGCAATCTGCTCAACGAGGGAAGAGCCAGCGTCGAAGCAGGCGTCTGGTCGTTGCACGGAGCGAAGCTGCTCCCCCGCGGCCATCGCTACGACGCGGTGTCGTTCAACGTCTACGACCCGGCGGACGGGGACTCCGCACGCGGCCGCTTCGTCGGACAGCTGCGCGGTGTCGTGCGGCCGCTGCTCGAATGGAACGTCGAGCAGGTCGACTGACTACGTCAGCGCGTAGCGCTGCGCGTCGGTGAGCGCGGCGCCGTTTTGCGGCGCGAACCTGTAGTTGCGCTCCGAGAGCGCCTTCAGGGACGCAGGCGAGTCCCACGTGAAGGTGGCGAGCGCGCGGGGCTTGCCGCTTGCGAAGCCACCGCGATGGAACCCGGAGGTGTTGCAGAAGATCAACGTGCCCTTCGGCGCGATGAAGCTGACCGCCCTGCCGTCGATGCGCTCCGCCAGCTCGTCCTCCGGCGGGTAGTTCTCGCCGAGCGGCCGCCAGGGCCAGAGCTTGTCGAGCTCGCCGCCCGGGGCGCTGCGCGGCACGTACTCGAACGGGCCGGTCTGCTCGTCGACGTCGACGAGGTAGAGGAACGCCTTCAGGAGGTGGCGGTCGTTGAAGTCGCGGTGCCAGCGCTGCGACGACCGGCGCTCTTCCTCACCGGCGGGGGGCGTGTACCAGACGTCCACGTACTCGAGCTTCGACCACATGCCGAGGTACGTGTTCGCGATGTCGAGCAGTCGCGGTTCCACGCCGAGCCGCAACCAGGGATCGTCGAGCCCGAGCTCGACGTCGCGCGAGTACTTGCGGACGAGGAACTCCTTGCCGGGCCTGCGCCGCAGCGTCGCCTCGCCTCCTTCGCGCTCGCGCTCGAGGCCGGCCGCCGTCTCCGCGACGAAGCGATCCGCGTCGCTCTCGAGGTTGTCCCAGACGGACGTGTCGGGGACGAGCTCCGCGAGCGGGACGGTCGCGTAGCCGTCCGCACGCAGCTGCGCGACGATCCGCTCCTGGGTCGCGTCCAGGGCCGGCCGTGCGCGGTCGTAGCGCCGCCTGCTGGCGGCGTTCGCGAGCAAGCGGTCGTGGAGCTCGTAGGTCGCCACGACCCCGCGGCGCTCGAGGCCGCTGGCGACGTGGTGGATCCGTGCCGCGAACCGGGTCCGGGAGCGGTGCATCGGGGCGAACCCTAGCCTGTGCGCCCGTCGCTCAGTGCGTAGGGTTGGCGCCGTGCGGGCCGTCCCACCGCTTCGGTCCTGGCCAGCTGCTGCGCGCCAACGCTTGACGAGGCTGACGAGGAGGCCTCCGGTCGGGCACGTGCGATTCGGGAGCCTTCGCCGCGTCACGCCGATCAGCGAAACGTTCGGCTACGACCGCGGCCTGCCGATCGACCGCTACTACATCGAGCGGTTCCTCCAGGAGCACTCCGGGACGATCCGGGGGCGCGTGCTCGAGGTCGGCGACAGCACCTACACGAGCCGGTTCGGGAGCGACGCAGCGGTTGAGCGCGCCGACATCCTCGACGTCCGGGCAGACAACCCGCGCGCGACGATCGTCGGCGACCTCACCGAGCCGGATCGGTTTTCGGCCGACGCCTTCGACTGCGTGATCTGCACGCAGACGCTGCCTTACATCTACGACGTCCACACCGCGGTACGGACGCTGCACCGCATTCTGCGCCCCGGCGGGACGGTGCTTGCGACGGTCACCAGCGTCAGTCGTATCTGGACCAAGGGCGACCGGCTCTACGGCGACTACTGGCGGTTCACGAGCCGCTCGAGCCGGCTCCTGTTCGAGCAGGTCTTCGACTCGGAGGAGATCGCCGTCGCGTCCTACGGAAACGTCCTCGCTGCGGCGAGCTTCCTCTACGGGCTCGCGACGAGCGAGCTCCGTCGCGACGAGCTCGACTACAACGACCCGGACATCCCGCTGTTGATCGGGATCAAGGCACGAAAGGCGTAGCGTCGACGGTGACGCGGTCGCCACGCGCATACCACTCGCGCTTCCAGTCCTTGCCCTGGTGCTCGAGCTCGGCGATGTGAGGCGCCCGTCGCGGCGGCCGTACCAGGCGTCTGAGGGAGCCGAGCGGGCCCCGGTCGAAGCGGCGCGACTCGTCGAGGTTCTTCCGCGTGGCGGCCTCGATGTCCCGGCTCGAGCGGCGCAGGAAGCAGACGTGGAGACACCGCAGCGGGTCGGTCTCCCAGGTGGTCGCGTCGGCGAGGTCGCGCCGCGCCTCCCAGTGGTACCCGGGCCGGAAGACGACGTCTCCGCTCTGCAGGGGGTCAGGGCTCTCCGCCCATGACTCGACGGCGCCGAAGTTGAAGAGCTTCGTCACGGGCCGGGACGGCGGTGCCAGCCAGCCGCTCGCGGTGTGCGCGGCAGCGTCGAGCCGATCGCAGTTGAGCACGTGAGCCTTGAGCCGGAACACGTCCGCGTGCGCGCCGTCGAGCAGGTCTGCGCGCAGGCGCGCGAGGCCTTGCGGGTCGTAGAGCTCGTCCCCGTCGACGCCGAACACCCAGGTCTCCGTCCCCGCGTACGGCGCGAGCAGGCGATGGGCAACCGCGGAATTGCGTGCGCGCCGGGCGTCGACGTGCGGAAAATCGCCGGCCAGCGAACGCACGATCGCCCACGTCGAGTCGTCCGAACGATGGTCGACGACGTGAATCCGGTCGCAGAACGCCACGACGTTGCGGATCGCCCGCTCGACGAACACGTCCTCGTTGCGGACGAGCACGCTGCCGACGATCTGCGTCACGATTCGAGCGCTGCGAGGCGCTGCTCGAGCGCGTCGAGCCGGCGTTGCGCCCGCACGATGTACGCCTCGTCGAGCACCGCCGTCTCGACGGCGTAGGCGACGTCGTCTGCGTCGGTCGGCTGCTCAAACGTCAGCGTCCCGCCGGCGGCAAGGGTGCGGAGCGCGTCGCGGAGCCTCGTGTCGACGGCGAGCGTGCCCGTCGCGACGCCGCGCTCGAGCGCGGTGTCGTCGACGACCAGCGACTCGTACTGCTCGTCGATTCGTCCGGCCCGCAGCGCGTCGTAGCTCTTCAGGTGGTAGCCGGTGCCCGCGCGCTCGATGTGCTTCGTGAACGCGTCGCCCTGGAGCTCGACCTTGCGCATCCATTGCGCGCGCGAGCGCAGAGGGAAGTGCAGCACTTCGAGCGGGTGCCAGGTGACCAGCGGAAGCAGAGGGCTGTCGAGCAGCGCGTGATTTCCGCGCGCCACGACGACGCCCGGATCCGCGCGATGCGCGACCTTGATCACGGGACGGTAGAAGCTCGTGGGATCGTTGATCGGCGCGTGCTGCGAGAGGCGCGCGGTCATCCGCTCCGCGAAGCTCGCGTCGTCGTCGGGCCGCGGCACGAACGACCTCCAGAACGCGTTGACGATGCCGTAGCGCCTCGGAATGGCCGCGAGCAGATCCTTCAGCGAGCCGCCGCGCGGCCACCAGAACTCGTCGGCGTCGGTGTTGATCACCCAGTCGGCGCCGAAATCCGTCGCGGCGAGCCGCGCCATCCGCGTCACCCACTCCCCCTGACGCAGCCCCTCCGTCGGCTCCCGGATGAGGTGGAGCTTCCCCTCACGCTCGTACCGCTCCAGGATCTCGGTCGTTCCGTCGCGCGAGTTGTTGTCGGTTGCGATCACGAAGTCTGCGCCCGCGTTGAGGTGGAACGCGACCTGGTCGCCGATCACGTCCGCCTCGTCCCGCGCCAGGACGGTGACGACGACCCTCATGACCGGCGCAGCAGCCTTCTGCCCGCACGCCGGAGGGTGCGGTATGCGCGCAGGCCCGGCTGCTGCTCGAGCGTCCGCATGCGCTGCTCGAGCGTGTCGAGCCGGCGCTGCAGCCTGACGACGTCCGCCTCGCCGAGCGCGGCCACGTCGACCGCATAGGCGGCCTCGTCGACGACGCTCGGCCGGGGGAACGTGAGCGAGCCGCCCTCGCGCAGCACCCGCAGCGCGTCGCGCAGCCGCGTGTCGATCACGAGCGTCCCGTCGGCGATTCCGCGCCCGAGCGCGTCGTCGTCCACCACGAGCTCGTCGTACAGCTCTTGCACCTTGCCTTCGCCGAGGAGCGCCCGGACGCGCTCGTAGTACGGGCTCGGCGCCTGGCCGGGCGCGACTTGCTGGTACGAGTACTTGCGCTCGCACTGCTCGACGCTGCGGACGGGGAAGTGAAAGAACTCGATCGGATACCAGCCGCGCAGGGGAACGAGCGGCGAGTCGACGAGCCGCTGCGTGCCGATCGACACCGTCACGGTCGGGTCGGCGCGATGGATCACCTTCAGGTTGGGGCGGTAGAGGCTGCGCGGGTCGTTGATCGGCGCCGCGGTCGACGTCCGCACGGTCATCCGCTCCGCGAAGTCGTCGTCCCCGTCGGGCCGCGGGACGAAATGCCTGAGCAGGGCGCGGACGACTCCGTAACGCGTCGGGATCGAGGCGAGGACGTCCTTCAGCGACTCCCCTCGCGGCCACCAGAACTCGTCCGCGTCACCGTGGATCACCCAGTCGGCACCGTGTTCGGTGGCCGCGATGCGCGCCATGCGCGTCACCCAGTCCGCCTGGCGGAGGTACTCGCCGTCCTCGCGGATCAGGTGGAGCTGCCCCCTACGTTCGTACTCCTCGAGGATGGCGGTGGTGCCGTCCTGCGAGCGGTTGTCGGTGGCGATGACGAAGTCGACCCCCGCGCCGAGGTGAAAGTCGATGTTCGCGCGGACGACGTCCGCCTCGTCGCGGGCGAGCAGTGTCATGACGAGCTTCATCGCGGCTGGACGACGTCGGCGATCTGCCGGCTCACCTGCTCGGCGCAGGCGAGGACGAAGCCGCGCTGCGAGTGCCGTGCGGCGATCGCGTCGAGCTCTGCCAACGCTGCGTCGGGCCCGTCGCGATCGGCGATCAGGAGCGCACGCGAGATCTCGAGCATTCCCAGCACCCAGCCCTCGGCACGGCCCGCCGCGTCCTCGAGCAGCTGGACCTTCCTGTCGAGATCGAGGCCTGCGACACCGTGCCCGAGCAGCTCGGCCGGAAGCTCCTCCGCGACGAAGAAGACGTGCGTCCCCCACTCCATCCAGTCGAGCAGGACGAGCGACTCGCGCATGAGCTCGACCGTGACCGGGATCCACGGCGTGTCGCCCCAGCCGTAGTCCTGGTGCACGATGACGCTCCGCCCCGGCACGAGCGAGGGGAAGAAGTCGCGCAGCACGGCGTCGTTGATCTCCCACGACTTGAGGATGTCGAGGAACAGCACGTCGATCGGCCCGCCCGACCAGCCGAGCTTCGTGATGTCCCCCTCGTGGACGACGTGGGGGGCGTCGCCGAACCGCGCGACGTGCGCGTCGAACCGCGGGCGAAACGAGTCGCGCAGCTGCACGGACCTGTCGTCCGCGAAGAACTTCGGGACCATGTACTCGTCGACCTGGAACAGGTCGTAGCTCGCAACCGGAGGGCCGGACCAGCGCTCGGGCCGGTCGCGCACGCCCGCAAGCAGCGCTGCGGTCGAGCCGCCGAGGAACGACCCGGCGTCGACGATCGCGCCTTCACCGGCGTAGTCCCGCGCGAGCGAGTAGAGGAGCCTGCGCTCCAGCTTCGAGAGCATCGTCGGAATGCCGGTCGCGTCCGGCGGAAGGGAGAGATCCCTCCACGGGCGGCGGACGAGTGTGCGCAGGTTGTCGTTCATCGGCGCGGCGCGAAGTTACCTCAGACGCGCAGCACTCCGATCCCGCAGCAGCCCTGCTCCCAGTCGGCCACGAACTGGAGCGAATCGGGGCGCCGGATCTGCTCCCAGAACGCCGGAACGCCGCCGACAGCCTCGGGCGCGCCGGGAACGATGTCGTGGAACGCGACCAGCCCGCCGCTGCGAACGAGGGGTGCGTACATCCGAAAGTCCGCCTCGACGCCGTCGAACGTGTGGTCGCCGTCGATGAAGAGAAGATCGAGAGGCGCGCCGTTCAGCGCCTGCTGCACGCGCGTCTTCGTGGCGTCGTCGTGCGAGTCGGCCGAGATGTAGACGACGCGCTGATCGAGCCGGCCGAGTGCGCCGTAGAGACGCTCGCGCCGCTTGTACGCCGGGCGGCCGCAGAAAGCCGCATCCCCTTCCGGTGCGTCGACCGACACGAGCACCGCGCCCTCGTCGGCCGCACGCGCGAGGAGGAAGAGGGTACCGCCGCGGCCCGTTCCGATCTCCAGCACCGTGCGCGGCGGCTCCGCCGAGACCGCTTCGAGGAACGCGCCGATCTCGCTCTCGACCTGCATCGGCCGGATCGAGACGCCGCCGTAGTCGAAGGCGTCGGCGAAGGCGATGGCGTCGGGAAGCGTCGGCGGGCCCGCGCGCCTCACCGCTCTCGCGGCGCCGGCGACGGCCAGCTGCTCCGCTCCCCGCTCGAGCTGTTCAGCCGCCCGCCGGGCGGCGCGCGCCGCGAGCAGGAGCGGGCCGCCTTCGTGCCAGGCCTGCGCGGCGCCGCGCAGGCCGCCGCGCCGGTCAGGCACGAAGCGTGCGGAGCGTCTGCGTGCGCACGACTCCCGCGAGCAACACGACCAGGCTCGCGACGAGCGCGAGCCCGAGCTTCCGCGCATCGCCCGCCGGCCACGCGGCCTCGCCGAGCGGGTAGTACGCGAGGGGAACGAACCAGAGCCACGACAGCCGCGGCCGGGCGAGCGCCAGCGGCACGAGCAGGAGCAGGAAGTAGTGCACCCAGACGATGGGCGACAACGCGAGCGCAGCCGCGAGGCACAGCGTGAGCGTGGCCACGTCGCGCTCGCGGGCCGAGCGGCCCTCGTCCCGCATCACCCAGGCGGCCGCCGCCAGCAGCGCGACCGTGACCAGGACGGAGACGATGCGCGCGCCGAGCAGCGGAAGGTGCGCGCGCACGCCGAGCGCGACGACGGAATACGACGACGTCGACTCGTCGTCCGCGAGCCGCCGCAGGACGCCGGGGTAATCACCGATGCCTGCGAAGCCGATCGTCGCCCAGCTGAGCACCGCGGCTGTCGCGGCGACTCCGACGGCGACGAGCGCCGCACGGGCGCGGCTCGTGAGCGCGAGCCAGACCGCGAGCGGCCAGAGGAAGAGCTTGAGGACGATCGCAAGGCCGGCTGCCACGCCCGACGAGGCAGCGCGGTCACGCCAGTGCCACGCCGCCGCGACAGCCAGCAGCAGGAGCGGCTCGATCGTCCCGAGGTCGATGGCGCTCCGCGTGCAGAGGAAGACTCCGACGAGCGCATAGCAGCGCCAGTCGCGCAGCTCCAGCAGCCAGAGCGCCACGCCGACCATCGCGAGCGAGAGCAGCGTCCAGACGAACGCAGCCGCGGAGCTGCTCAACGGATGGAGCGGCACGAACAGCCACGCGGCAAAGGGCGGGTACGCGAACGTGCTGTCGGCGCGGTATGCGTAAGGCGAAACCCCGTCGAGGACGTCGCCGGCGCCGCGAAGGAATACGGCCAGATCGTGTTGCGCACCTGCGCCGTCCACGTACTTGTGTAGCCGGTCGGCGTAGATCCAGACCGCCCAGGCCGCAGCGACGACTCCGGCGGCGATAGCTGCGTACCTCGTCGTCCGCGCCGCTGCCGCGCTCGACCGTCGGGCGGACGGCGCGCCGAGCACGCCCGCAGCTGCCAGGACCACGAATGCCGGGCTCACCGGTGCGCCGTACTCCGCGACGGCCGGCACCACCAAAGCGGTCGCGACGATCACGATCGAGGCGGCGATGGACGGCGCCAGCGCGACGAGCCCGTGACGCGGGCGGCGCAGCACGAACGCGACGATGCCGATTGCGAGCCACACGATCAGAGGCGGAAACGCGTGCGACGCCTGATTCAAGCGGTGCACCGCCGCTGCGCTGCCGTCCCGCGTGGGGACGCGGCCCGCGAGCCGGTCGACGTCGTGGTTGAAGCGCGCGAAGCGACGCTCGTCACGTGGGTTGCTGAAGACGAAGGTGTGGTCGGTCGGAGATCGCCACACCTCCTGCGCGTACCCGCCGGGCGTCCAGAGGGCGGGGCCGATCCGCGAGCTCGGCACCGGCTGGCCCTCGGTCGGCTTCGGCAGCCGGCGACCGTCGACGACGACGTAGTCGGTCTGGCCGGCCGGCCCTGCCGCGTGGCTCTCGTCGCTCGAGGGCACCGGGGCGTAGACCGGGCGCCGCGCGACCTGGTCCCACAGCGTGCCGCCGATACCGCGCGCGAACGCGCGTGGGTGCGCGCGAATGGCCTCCCGGGTCGCGGCCGCGAGCTCGTCGCCGGGAACGGTTCCGGTCAAGTCGCCGAAGACGCGATCGCTGCCGGAGGCGAAGAACTGCCGGACGGTGACGCCGTAGGACTTGTAGGGCTCGTGCGGGAGCAGTTGCCGGCGGACGATGCCCGCCACGCGCCGCGAGGCCGGCCCGTTGTCGGGCGACATGATCCGCTCGAGCTCGAACGAGCGATAGAGGAACTGATTCGACTCGTTCGTCCTCACCGCCCGGGCGTAGTCGCCCGGGCTCTGGCCGGGCCAGCCGTGCACGGCGAGCGCGACGACCGCGAGCGCCCCCAACCCGAGGGCCGCGCGGCCTCGCCAGGGCGCGGGCAGGAGCAACGGAACGAGCACGAAGGCGAGCGCGAGGAGCCCCAGGCTCGGCTTGAGCACGACGGCGTCGCCCCACCGGAGGTGCGCATACGCCTTCCAGCTCTGTGAGACGACCGCAGCCGGGATGAAGAACGCCGCGCTCCAGGCGAGGCGCTCTCTCCACGGGGCTCGCAGCAGCAGCGGCAGCGCCGCGATCACGAGGAGGACCTGGTTCGCGGGCCGGACGAGCACGAGGATGCCGATCGCGAAGCCGGCGAGGCCGAAAGCCGTCGGCGAAGGGCGTTGCAGGGCGCGCGCGACGAGCAGGGCCCAGCCGGCAAAGGCCGCGGCGAACAGCGAGTCGCTGGCGAGCTGGTGAAAGAGGATGCCGTAGCCCGGATAGACGAGCAGGAGCGCGCTCGTGGCAAGCGCCGCTCGATGCCCGAAGGTGAGCGCGACGCGGGCCCACGCGACGATCGACAGCGCGTACAGCGCGGCGAGGAAGACCTCCGCCGCCCAGCCCCCGACCTCGAGCGGCAACCCCACGCCGAGCGCGGCCAGCGGGCCGCGTGTGTTCAGGACCGCCGGATACATCGGCACGTGGTAGCCGAGCTGGACGAACGTCTCGAGGTAGCGCGACATGTCCCGCCCGGGGTACGCGGGCAGCACCGCGCTCTGGACGGCGTAGACGGCCAGGGCGACGGCGAAGAGCGCGGCGGCGGAGCTGCGCGTGCCGACCCACGCCTCGAACGAGCGCCAGCGCGAGGCCAGGCTCGGCCGGCTGACGGTCACGACGGACACCGGCGCCTAGTGTGCCTAGGGCTCGTCGCGTCGGCGACGGAGCCCGATGATCGAAAGCAGGAAAGACGTGAAGAAGATCTGCGCGCCGACCGAGATGACGGTCGCCGCAAAGATCGCCAGGCGGACCTCGCCGAGGCTCCCGAAGCCGTGCGAGGCCCAACGCGCGATCACGATGCTCATGAGGACGATGCCGGCGACGAGCACGCCGAGCGCGAGGGCGAGCCCGTGCTCGAGGCGCATCCGCGCGCGCAGCTTCTGGAACAGCGCATCCTGCTCGCTGATGAAGTAGACACCGAACGCGCGCGCCGACAATCCGAGCCCGATCGCCTGCACGCCGAGCAGGATCAGCAGGCAGCCGAGGATGAGCGAGTGCACGTAGAGGTTCCGTCCGAACACCGGCACCTCGGCGAAGACGAGCAGGGTGATCAGCGAGCCGACCGCGAGCATCACGGCACCCGGCAGCAGGAAGAGGAACGTCGGGTTGTAGACGAGGATCACGCGGAGATGCCGCCAGCCGTCGCGGAACGGCGACAGCTTCGACTCGCCGACCCGCGGGTGCAGCTCGATCGGCACCTCGCGCACGTCGAGCCGCTCGCGCGTCGCGCGGATCACCATCTCCGACGCGAACTCCATCCCGACGGTGCGGAGGTTGAGCAGCGGCAGGACGTCTCGGCGCAATGCGCGCATGCCGCAGTGCACGTCGCGGACGTTCGTCCGGTGGAGGACGTTGAGGAAACCCGACAGAAGCGGGTTCCCGATGCGGCTGAGCAGCGGCATCGCGCCGGGCTTGATGTTCTGCATCCGGTTTCCGATCACGACCTGCGCGCCGTGCTCGAGCTCGTCGACGAAGCGAGGGATCTCGGTGAAGTCGTAGGTCAGGTCGGCGTCGACCATGATGATGTAGTCGCCCTGGGCAACAGCGAGACCGGCCAGGTAGGCGCTGCCGTACCCGCGCCGAGGCTCGTCGACGACGAGCGCACCGGCAGCGTGCGCCAGCTCGCCGCTGCCGTCGGTGGAGCCGTTGTCGACGACGATCACCTCACCGTCGTAACCCGCTTCGTCGAGGACGCCGCGCGAGAGCGTCACGCACTCCCCGATCGTCTCGGCTTCGTTCAGGCAGGGGATGACGACGGAGACCCGAGGGCTCGTGGCACGTTCTCCGCCTGGGAGGATCTCCATCGTGCGCGTTTGCATCGTCTACGACTGCCTCTATCCCTACACAATCGGCGGCGCCGAGCGCTGGTACCGGAACCTCGCGGAGCGCCTGGCGGCGACGGGTCACGAGGTTACCTTCCTCACCCGTCGCCAGTGGGCATCAGGGGAGAACGCGGACTTCGCAGGCGTGCGCGTGCTGGCCGTCTCTCCGCGGACGGAGCTGTATGCCGACGGCCGGCGGCGGATCCTCCCGCCGCTGCAGTTCGGTTTGGGCGTGCTCGCGCACCTCGTTCGGCACGGCAAGCAGTACGACGTCGTCCACACGGCGTCGTTTCCGTACTTCTCGCTGCTCGCGGCCGGGCTCGTGCGGAGGCGGAGCGGGTATCGCATCGCAGTCGACTGGCACGAGCTGTGGACGCGCGCCTATTGGCGCCGGTACGCGGGCCGGTTCGCGGGCCGGATCGGCTGGAGGATCCAGCGTGCCTGTATCGGCGTCCCGCAGCGCGCCTTCTGCTTCTCGCAGCTGCACGAGCGGCGGCTCCGCGAGCAGGGCTTCACGGGCGGGCTGACGCGCCTCGAGGGGCAGTACGCCGGCCCTCCGCCGCCCGATACGCCCGCGGCCGCGCGTCCGGTCGTCGTCTTCGCCGGCCGCCACATCCCCGAGAAGCGCGTACCGGCGCTCGTGCCAGCCCTCGCCGAGCTGCCGGAGCTCGCTGCGGAGATCTACGGCGACGGCCCCGAGCGGGCGCGCGTCCTCGAGGAGATCTCGCGACGCCGCCTCGAGGAGCGCGTGCGCGCGCCGGGCTTCGTCCCCGAGGGCGTCCTCGGGGAGGCGCTCGCGACCGCGCTCTGCTTCGCCCTCCCCTCGGAGCGCGAGGGGTACGGCCTGGTCGTGGTCGAGTCGTCGGCGCGCGGCGTCCCGAGTGTCGTCATGTCCGGGCCCGACAACGCCGCGACGGAGCTGGTCGAGGACGGGGTGAACGGGGCCGTGGCAGCGTCTGCGAGCGCCGACGACCTCGCCGAGGCGATCAGGCGGGCTCGCGACGGAGGTGACGAGCTGCGCGCGTCGACGCTCGACTGGTTTCGCCGAAACTCCGAGCGTCTGTCGCTCGAGAGCTCGCTTCAGCTCGTGCTGCGCGAGTACGCCAGCGCGGACTCGTAGCTCGCGAGCGTCTTCCGCGCGGTCTCGGCCCACGAGAAGCGGGCGGCGTTCTCGCGGCCTGCGCGGCTCAGCCTCGTCCGCTCGTCCTCGTCCGAGACCAGCGTCTCGATTGCGGCTGCGATCGCGCGCGGGTCCTCCGGATCGAACGTGAGCGCCGCAGCGTCCGCGACCTCGGCGAGCGCGCCGCGGTCGGAGCACGCGACGGGCACGCCGCGCGACATGGCCTCCAGAACGGGCAGGCCGAAGCCCTCGTAGAGCGACGGAAAGACAAACGCCGTGGCAGCGGCATACAGCCCCTCGAGCTCCTCGGCCGGCACCCACGGCAGGAAGCGCGCGTGCGGCGCGACCCCGATGCGCTGCGCGTGCTCGCGCAGCGTCCGCTCGTACGGCGTGGCGTGGCCCGCGAGCACCAGCAGCGGCCGGCGCCCGGCCGGGATGAGCGCGAGCGCGTCGAGGAGGCGCGTGAGGTTCTTGTTCGGGCGCTTGAGCGACACCGTGACGAGCAACGCCCCGCGGCCGAGGTCGTAGCGGCGCCGCACCTCCTCCGGAGCGACCGGCCGTTCGACCGGCGTCGCGCCGATCCCGTTCGGGACGACGTCGATCTTCGCCGCGGGGACGTGTAGCAGGCGCTCGAGGTCATGGCCGGTCGTCTGCGATGGGACGATCACGCGATCGGACCGCCGTGCCGCGAGCGGGACCAGCCCGCGCAGCGCGAGCGTCCGCCAGCCGTGCGCCTCGGGGTGGAGCTTGTAGATGACGTCGTGAATCGTCACGACGCGTCGGAACGCTCCCCACGCGGGTGCGGTGCTCGCGAGGCTGTGCACGACGTCGACCCCTGCACGCCCCGCGCTGCGCGGCAGCAGCACCTGCTCGCCGCGCACCCACTCCGAGCGCCGGCGGCCGTAGACGGGCACGGTCACGGTCGGGAGGAGCTCGCCCCACGTGCCGTCTGCAGCGGCCTCGCGGTTGACGAAGGCGGTGACGCGCAGCCCGGGCCGCTCCTGGAGCAACGCGGTCGTCAGCTCACGCGCATACGTCTCGAGCCCGCTCATCTCCCGCGGCACGAGAAAGATCAGGTTCAGGCCTACGTGCACCGGTAGACGTTGCGGCGGAGCCGCAGGCTCTCGAGGAACGTGATGCTGCGATCGACTGCGTCGTCGGGCGGCCGCGGATTCCGCGGCCGCGACGCCGCAGCGCGCCACCCCGCGACGCGG
>Ga0136846_1222741_pt1 | contig 13255 bp, 17 predicted proteins | sample HopSoiMetagenom2_FD_96841 | JGI IMG/M metagenome (GOLD analysis project Ga0136846, IMG submission 96841) | Grasslands soil microbial communities from Hopland, California, USA - 2 Assembly 2016 (version 4) | ecosystem: Environmental > Terrestrial > Soil > Grasslands | place: USA: Hopland... | reverse complement strand
GCCGAATTGCGAAAGCTTTGCTCGAATCTCGCTTTTCGAATTGCATTAATTATGCGCACGATAAAGGGCGGCCGGATCGTCCGGCCGCCCTTTATCTGCGATTCTTAATCCGAGGATTTCCTATTCCTGAAGTACTCCAGGATCTCCGATTCAGTGTACTTGGTCGCCTTAGATCCGTTCTTCCTTTCCACTTCAGTTCCCGCCGGGAACTCATTCTTTCCTTCCCGCTTATCACGTCGCTTGGCCTGGCGCATGGCGTCAGCGGTGATTTTGATGCCTCGCATTTCCAGACGTTGCGAGATCTCGGCGAGGGTGAATAGCGCTTCGGACTTGACGGTTTCGGGCCCGGTGGCCTGTCGCGGGATGGCGTCGGCGGCGTCGTGGGGTCGTGGCGCCGTGGCGTCAGCGTGCTGGCGGGCCGCCAGGATCAGGCGCTCAACGCCCGTCAGCGGCGCGCGGGTGGCGGCGTCGGCAATGCTCTGGTGAGCGTCACGCGTGGCCTGTGGGAGGGCGTCACGCGTGGCGTCACGGCTTCCCTGCGTCACGGCGTCACCTGCGGCGGAACCGCCCTGGACCCCCTCCAGAGCCGCTTTCAGGCCCTCGGGCAGTGCGTCACGTGACGCGGCTTCCCGCAGCAGCCTGGGCAGGGTCTTGGGCGAGCGTGCCGGCGGTGTCCCGAACAGTCCAGCGCTGGGGTCGAACTGCGTCCGCTCCCGCTCTGCGAGCATCCAGGCCCGCAGGTCCTCGGGCTCGCCATAGCACGTCTGGACCCACCCGAGTTGCCTTTGTCCCTCGACAATCATCATGCGCCCGGCACCTGGCTGCACGTCCGGAACCGGTGTTGTGTCAATGACGTTCTTCCACATCTGCGAACTGTAATTGCCGATGAACTTGAGCACGAACTGATTTCTGAGACCCTTCCCCCCGAATACCTGGTCTCGGAAATCCTGGGTCACGAGAAGGAACGCGGCCCAGAAAGCTCGGCCGAGCCGCACGCCGGTTCCAACCTCAGTCCAAATCGGGTCCGCTGCCGGGTCGGACGACTTACGCGAGTCGTTGTATTCGTCCTTGGATGAGGTGGCGAACTCTGAGGCTTCCTCGATGATGCAGACAAGCCCCGGGAAGTCGATATCCGGCTTGGCTTCCATCGCGGCCGAACGAGCCTTCATCTCTTCCACTACCCACCGGATCGCGCGGGTCATGTCGCCGACGTTCTCCGGGTCGTTGTAGATATGAACTCCGGGAACTCCTTCGAGAATCGACAGGGAGTTTCGCTTTACGTCGATAACCACAACGGTGTAACCCTGCGCGACGAGCTGCGCGACCACCATCGTGTTAAAAGCGGACTTGCCGCCGCCCGGAGGAATGGACAGCCCCCAGTGCGCGGTGTTGCCGGTCAACCTTTGGATGACGATCTGGCGGTTCTCGCCCCGCCCGATGACCACATGACCCTTCTTGCACGCACGGATAGCGGCCTGAATCTCCGGGTCGAAGAAGTCCACCGCGTCCGGCGGCATCGGCTTGGGCTTCGGCTTGGGCTTGTGGGTCCACACCGCGTAGTGGTCGCCGCCCATCAGGTGCCACCTGGAGACCCACTCCCCCGGAAGCCTGGTGTTGACCAGGTGGTCTATCTCGGCGCGCTGAATCTCGGTGCCAGCGAACTCGACCGGGAGGCGGAGGCGTACCTGGGCGTCATCGGCGCGGACATCGACGGGGATCGACATCCAGTGCTCCAGGTACTCCTCCCCCTCCAGCTTGAGCACCTGGCGGACCGCCGCCCACAGTGCGGGGCCATAGGTCCGGTCATCGCCCCACTTCGGGCCGTGCCACCAGCGCAGCCCGGCCGGGCCGGTCGCGGCCATTCCGAGCGCCAGGGCAACCGCGGATCCGGCGGCCAGCTCGGTCGCGCTCCGGTCCAGCCAGTACCCGGCCACGGCGGCGACCACGGCCAGGCGGACGACCGCGCGGGCCGCGTACGGCCAGGTCCCCCAGGACCGCAGCACGCGGCCGATGGAGCCGATCCCGCGTAGCGCCTGGACCAGAACGGCACCGGCCCAAACTGCGGCGGCACCGCCGTGGCGAACCGCCTTGCCGGGGACTCCGGGCACGGGGTGTTCCCCGGTCCAGTCCCGCCACCGCTCTACCGCAGCGCCGGGACGCTCGATGATGGCTGGCAGGTTCTTCGACTCGGGGATGCCGATCGAGCCGGACTCCAGCGGCAGCGGCCGGACCTTCAGCGAGTCGCCGATTGGCCGGCTACCGCGCCGCAGGAACCCGGCGTTCGACGCGCGCTGTCCCCGGATCTCGCGGCCGACCAGGAACCGGGCCACCATGGTCAGAAGCCTGATCAGGGCGTTGCCAACCGGGTTGTCGTAGCCCTCATAGCCGCCGAACCCGTCCGAGCGCATCGCGGCACGCCGACGACCGCGCTTGTCCTGTCGGCGCTGCTGGCGCTTGTCCCAACGGCGATCCTTGCGCCGGTCGCGGCGCAGTTCCTTGCGCAGCACCGCAGCGCTGTCCTTGGAGTCCGTGCCGTTGACCAGCAGCAGCATCACCAGCGCCACGCCAGCGATCAGCAGCGGCAACGGAAGGTGACCGGACTCCCCCAGGCTCAGGGCCACCTTCAGCCCCGGTCGCGTGTCAGTCATCTGATCTGATCTCCCCTTGAATGATGATCCCAGTGTCCACACCAGCACCCACAGCACCAGCCCTTTTGCACACAGTGATCAGGGGCGACCCCGGCCCGGAGTCGCCCCTGATCGTCAGGACGCTGGCCCGCCGCGCTCGCTGGCCTGGGCCGCGAGCTGGCCGAGCTTGCCGTCCCACTTCGTACTGGCCGGGTCACGCCCGACCATCACGGCGATCGCGCCGCGCGCCAGCAGGTACATCGCACGGGCCGTCTGGACCGGCGTGTACTCCGGCGGCGTCCGGGGCGTCGTCACAGGTACAGGCCCGTGTCCGACGTCCGGGACTGCCGGGCCCTGGCCGCCCGGATCTCCCTGGCTACGCTCTCCGGCTTCGGTGTCCGCCCGATCAGCGCGGGCACCGCCGCCGTGATCACTTTTGGGTCCGTTACACCGCTGTCCACCAGCGTCCGCACCGCAGCGGCCAAGCTCGGACGCGCCATGACCGGCTCCGGCTCCTCTTCCGGCTCCTCGACCGGGGCGGGCGCGCCGAACGCCTGGCGGAGGGTGGCCATCGTCTCCGGACGGAGACCGGAGACCGCATCCGTGCCGATGACGTGCCCGGATGCCAGAACCGGGCGGACGTCCGCCTCTTCTCCGGAGGACGTCACGGCGTCACGGCGTCGCGACGTCGTGGCGTCATCCTCGGGATGCGGAGACGTCCGGAACTGCTCCGGCTCGAACTCCGCAGCGAACGCGGACAGACCCCGGCGGGTCCGCTCGGCAGCCAGGTGCTCCAGCGTGGCCTGCTCCTGCGCACGTGCCGCCATCCGCCGAACCCCGGAGATCGCCAGCAGCGCGTTCGCCCCGCTGACTTCCTGCTCCACCCACTGCTGGTCGAGGTCGGACAGCTCGCGGTGGATGAACTTCATGATGCCCATCCACAGGATCTTGGCGAACGCGCTCACCAGGGAACCGACGATCGCCATCGCCACCCCGCCGGAGATCAGGCCGTGCCAGGCGATCGCGCCCATGGTCACGGCCAGCAGCCCCCAGCCCAGACGCTGACTGAAACGCCGCTTCTTGCTGTCGTACCTGGCCAGCCACTCCAGCAGCACGTTGACCAGCCAGGCCAGGTCGAACAGCAGCGCCGCGCAGTAGCCGACCAGCCCGTGCAACAGCGCGCCGATCGACACGGTGGACCAGGCGACCGCGATCAGGGTCAGCAGCCCGACCAGGAACACCCCGGCCCGGATCGCCAGCGCGTCCCAGTCTCGGGGCAGCACCGGCACCCGCTCCTGGACGGTCTGCTGCACCGGACGCTCCTGCCCGACCGGGCCGTGCATCACGGTCCGCGTACGGGTCTCAAGCTTGTACTTCACGATCATTTCTCCTTGTCAGATGGTGTTTAGTGGCGTCGTGGCGTCGTGCGATCGTGACGCCGTGACGCCACGGCTGTTGTAGTCAGCTGCCAGGTCCGAGAGCATCAGGCACCCAGCGCAGTCGTCGGCGTGATCGTCGGTACCGAGGGCCGCCATGTCGTGGACGACGAACGCCACGTCATAGCCCTCGATCACGGATACGGCGCCCTCGATCGCCTCACGCGCACCGGGCGAGCAGCGCAGGACCTCAACCAACGTCGTGAGGTCGTTAGACCACGGCGTGGCGTTGCGGTCGCAGTAGTCGCAGACGTCGCAGGGGCACAGCGACGAGCAGGTGCACTCACCGGACGGGGCGGCCGGGCAGCCGCACGCACAGGTGTGCCACAAGCTGTCGGCGGGCGGGCGGGGGAGGTCGAACAGCGCCGTTTCGCCATACAGCGGCGCCTGGTCGTCGTCGCCCTGGGCGTCCTCATCGGACAGCCACTCAGCGGGTCCGGGGCTCACTGCTCCTCCTCGACGCTGAGGCCCAGCTGCTCCGCGACGTCGAACGCGTCCATCCCCTCGAACTGGGGGTCGTCCAAGTCCACGCCGGACTGCTCCAACAGGTCGAACACGTCGGGGCCGCTCTCCTTGCTCATCGCGCACCCCACGCCAGAATCAGGGCCGTGACGAACAGCCACGCCATGTGCCAGGACTGGTCGAGGTGGGCCGCTCCGGTGCCCGTGCACGGCTTGTCGTCGTGGCCGGCGCGCGGGGTACCCAGGTCGAAGAACGCCACCTTGGCGGGACCGAGCAGGCTGGCCAGGCGTCGCAGCGTCGTGCGTCGGTCTGCCCAATAGTGCGATGCCGCGTCCACCGCCAGGCCCGCGCACCACCAGCCCGGCCGGATCGGCAGGCCGGGCACCGAGAACGCCGCGAGCAGCGCCAGCGTCTTGGCCACGGTGAGGACCAGGACGTGGCGGGCACACGCCGCGCGAGCGACCCACCCTGCCCCGCCCTTGGTCATCGCCTGGCCCGGGGTCTGGAGCCAGTAGTCACCGACCTGATGCGCGGCGAACAGCGCCACCGAGGACACCGTGAGCGCCAGAGCCGACTGAATTGAGACGGTCATCTCCGTCCCTTCCTTCTTGGGATGATCAGGGATTCGCTAGATCCGGGTGGCGTCACGGCGTCACGACGTCGTGACGCCACCCGGGGCAGAGCTAGCCGCCGCAGTTGCAGAAGGTGGACTCCGAGCGAGTCGCACCGCGCGGAGCACCGGGGCGGGTGTCCGGGACGGTGGTGACCACCGGCCCGTGCCCGCAGGTGCGGGACACGCTGAGGGTGGCCCGCTCGGCGGAACTCGGCGAAATCGTGATGCTGGCCAACTTCGTTGCACTGGAGTGCGCCATGATCAGACCCCCGGGATCTGGTTGGGCTCCAGGCTGAAGAACGTCGTGATGACCGACTTCTGCCCCAGCTGCTTGGCCATCGTCGCGACGATCCACTCGTACACCTCGTGGCGGGTCGCACCGGGGGTGAGCCGGACGTTCATGTACGCGGTGCCCTCCTGCTTGTCCTCCGTCTTGAACGAGAGGATGAACAGGTGGCTGCCCGGCTCCGGCTGCTGCAAGAGCACGACCGGCGGGACGGGGATGGGCCGCTCGCTCACGGCGGCCGGGATGGTGGAAGACTCCATGTGATCCCTCCTCAGAAGGGGTCCGGCCCGGTGGCGCTGGTACGCCGATCGGGCGGTCAACGGTGGGTCGGGGCGCCAACCCCGGCCCACCTCCGGACGTCTCCGGAGAGTCTCCGGAGGCGCTGTGCTGTCTCCGACCATACTCCTAATTTCGGACTGCACAACCATGTTCCGCCCAGAAATTTTGGGCTATGGTGTGCACATGGAGATTCCGGAGGAGGCGCAGGCAGCAGCCCTGCGCAAAGTCGCGGCGTTGGGGGCGAAACGTGCTGAACTCCTATCGCAGGCCGCTGACGTGCTGAAAGAGCTCGAATCAGCTGCCATCGATGCGGAGAAGACCGGCGCCCAGCGATCGCGAATCCGCGAGCTGGCGCAGGTCAGCACCGGAACTCTGTATGGCTGGCTTGAATCCGCAGGGATTGAAGTCCGGCCGAAGAAGAGCGCAAGACGTGACCCCAAGTAGCGGACCCCATCCAAACCTGTGATTTCGTGTCGACCCCGGCCAGTAGGCTGGGCTGATCAGCAAGACCCCTGATACGCGAGAAAGCCCCGAAGATCCCGGAGTTTGTCCCGGTGTTGGAGCACCGGGTCCGAGGCTCTTCGAGGCTTCACGCGCCGAGTAAGGCTCAGCCCCAGTGTAGGGGAGGTTTGTCCTCCCGTCACAGAGGGGCGCAGGGCCGGAGAGGTAGTACGTGCCCCAGAAGGCTCCCTCCAGCACCAACGACACCGGCAACACCAGCGGTGCCGAAGGGATCGGCCGCGCCAGCGGCCTGGTCCTGCCCATCCCCGGCATGAAGGCCGGGTGGTTCTACCACGCCAACAAGCTGACGATCTACTACGCGGCGTCCAAGGACACCCCTTTGACCAGGGTGGGGACCGCACCGCGAGTGACCGCCGTTGTGTCGCACCTCACTGACGACGGCCTGTCGATCCGGATCGAGTACCAGGTCCTCGGGCCGCGCCAGCGACGTAAGCGCATCCTGACCGAGGACGAACTAGAGCGCGGCACCTGGGCCAGCAAGCTGGGCGTCCCCCGGCCGGTCGGCGCCGACGCCCGCCAAGCGTTCGCCAACGTCATCCACCACCAGGCCCTGTCCGCCCCCGTGGTCCCGGCCCGCGCCTACTACAGGGAGAACGGGGATCTCGAACTTCCCGACCCCGACGCCCAGCCGTACGGCTACCTCCAGACCGAAGGCACCGAAGAGGACGCCCGGAAGGTCTGGAAGGAGATCGGCGAGTGGGCGTGCGACGACCCGAAGGTCGCCCTGGTCCTGGGCGCCGTTTTCGCCGGCCCCGTGCTCGACCACATCGGAGTCCTGGCCCACATCCTCAACCTGATCGGAGGAGGTCAGCAGGGCAAATCCACGACGCTGAAGGTGGGCGCCAGCCTGCTGGGCACCATCAAGCCGCGGGGCCAACAGATCCTGATGAACTGGAACGCCTCGAAGCAGGGAATCACCCAGACCCTGCGCCAGCGTGCCGTCATGCCGGTCTGCCTTGATGAGCACTCCGCGTCCGGCCGCACCGTCAAGGACTCCAGCACGACCTTTAGTCAGATCGTGTCCGGCTGCATCCGGCAGATGGGTACGGCAGACGGCTCACCCCGCGAGTCCGACGGGTTCTGGCACTCCATCGCGCTGAGCAGCAGCAACGATCCCCTGAAGTACACCGGCCAGTCGGAAGACCTGGCCACCCGGCTCCAGGAGATCAGCACCCCGTTTTGGCCTCACGAGTGGGTCACAGTCGATGGCAAGCTGGCCTTTCCTGGCGACACCAACGCTCAGCACCTGTCCAAACGCCTGGTGCGCCTGGCCACCGGCGCCGGAGGCTGGCCGCTGCACTGGGCAGTGAAGCTGGGCACCTTCAGGGCTCCGAACCTGGCCAAGCTCCGCACCCTCCACATGGAGCTGTGCGCGCGCCACGCCCCGCACACCGGCGGAATCCCCGACACCATCGCCGAGATTCACATGGCGTGGGTCGTCGGCGCCTTCATGCTGGAGAAGGCGATCGGCGTCCCCGGCCTGGGCGAGAAAGCTCGACTTGGCGCCGTGGCCCGGCTCGACAACGCCATCCAGGACGCCGCCGAAGCGAACGTCGCGGACGGAGAACTCCTCTGGCTCGCGCTGGACGCCATGCGGATCGAAGCGTCCGCCTACCCGCCGATCGGTGACGTCGCCAGAGCCGCCGCTGAGGGCTCCCGCCGAATCCGTGGCTTCACTGACCCCGAGTCCGGCCAGTGGTGGGTGGTTAACGGCGTCGTCCAGGAAGCTGCTTCCGCCGCTGGCCTGGATGACCTGGGCGCCGCGCTCCGGCAGCTGGACGAGATCGGAGTCCACATCCGGGGCACCGGCAAGAACGCCCAACGGAAGCTCCCGAAGGCCCTGCAGAACGCCGGGATCGGTGTCCGGATGCACTGCTTCGACGTCACCAGGGCAGCCTCGCTGTTCGCTCCCGAGGGCTCCGGCGAAGCTGCCGAACGGTCCGGGACGACCCCCGGGACGACCCCCGGGACGACCCCCCCCTCACATGCTCTGAGCAGCGCGGGGACGACCGGGACGACCGGGACGACCCCCTTTGAAGAGGATCTCTATAAGAGCGACTCCGACGCGGTTCAATTCGAGCTGGAATTCGACGTCATCGAGGACCAGGAGCAGACCGCCGAACCAGCCACCATCGGCGACGGGAAAGGCGTCGTGCTCCCCCTTCAGCGGAAGCCCAGCATCGTCGAGACCGCCCCAGAGTCGCCCGCCCACACGAACCCGGGCACCGACTCGGACGCGTCTCAGGACGCTGCGGTTACCTCGATCTACCCGACCCCCGCCATGCGCGTCACTGACCCGGACTGGGACAAGCTGGCGCGCACCGCCGCAGCGGTCGGCGTGTTGGCCGCCGATGGCCTGTACCTCCCGAACCGGATGCCGGTCCCGATGGCGTTGCCGGCGTCGATTGACGACGTGGTGCCGATGATGACCGCCTACGGACTCCGGACCCTCTATCTGCACCAGAGCGTCAATGAAGCCCTGGACTTGCCCACCTTCGAGGAGCGCAAGGCGGCCGGGGTCAAGACCGGTTTCGGGTCTGAGCACGAGTGGGCCACCCCGGGCCCCGACTCTCCGATCATCGCCATGTTCCCGCAGGGTCTGTCGGAGTGGGCGACGCTGACCGTCGCCACCGGCCCGCAGCAGACCCAGCGGCTTGAGCTGGCCTTCCCCGCCTATGAGGGCCGCTTCGACAAGGCCAGCGAGCCCGCTCGCGGCGGATTCGGCGGGGCCAAGGACGGGGCCGCCCTGCTGGACGCCGTGATGATCTGGACCCTCTCCACCATGCACACCACCGGCCGACCGCCCCGGATCAAGGTGTTCCCCTACTACCGCAACCCGAACAAGACCGCTGAGGACCTGGCGGGAGGCAAGGGCGAGAAGCGGGCCGCTGAGGTCCTGTGCCAGGCCATCCGCAACAAGGAGGTGCCCCCGGCCGCCAACCCGCGCATGGTGCCCCAGATCGCTCCCCGTGCCTGGCGCCGCGACCTCACCACCGCTGAGCGCGGTCGTGGTTGGGTCCACCAGTACGACAAGACCGCCGCCTGGCTGGCCGCCTACTCCAGCGCCAAACTGGGCATTGGCGAACCCGAACACGCTGCGGACGGCATGGCCTACAACCCGGACCTGGCTGGCTACTGGCGCGTGCTCGAAGTCCCCGGCCACGGCATCGAGGGACTCCCCCCGTTCGAGTTCGGCGACGCCCCCGAGGGTGGCCACTGGCTGCGCACCCCGGCCATGGACCTGCTGCGCCAGGTGTACCCCACCTGGACCCCAGAGGTCGTGGAAGCCTGGTACTGGCCCACCACCCGCCGCGCGCTGGAGGGCATGTACAAGCACCTGAAGGACTCGCGGACCTACATCCTGGACGCGATCAACGCCGGACGGCCCGGAGGGAAGTGGGCCAAGCAAGTCAACGGCCGGATCTACCAGTCGTTCTGGGGCCATCTCCAGCGGGTCGCAGGTCCGAAGTCCGACCGCGAGACCGGCGGCAACTTCGACCGGGACATCTACTGGCGGCCGGATTGGTCCAGCACCCTGGTTGAACTGGCCTGCGCGAACACCTACCGAGCGTTGATGGGTTTCGCCGAGTCCGGCCACTACCCGATCACGCTCAACGTCGACGCCATCACTCTGGCGTCCGACGAAGCTGACCCGCTCATCGCCAAACCCGCCCTGATGACCATCGGCGACCGGGGCGGCAACTGGAGCCTGGAGGGCTCCGCGCCCATGGCTGAGTTGCTGCCGCTGATCGACAGCGGTAAGGACGCTCACCAGGCACTCAGCATCTACCTGAAGACCAAGGGGGAGTGACCAGCATGAGATGGAATCCGTTCAAGCGCGGCGACAAGGGCCAGCCTGAGCCGAAGGCGCCTTCCTCGGGGCTTGGTCCTGGGGTGAGCGCGGGGCCGGCCGGGGCTGAGGGTGGCCAGCCCCCCAAGCGCGGACTGCTCGGCCGGATCTTCGGCCGCAAGCCCAAGCCCACCCCGGAGGAAGAACCTCAGGCCCCGGCTGCACCGGCTGGTCGCAGAGAGGAAGAGGCAGGCCCGGAAGGCGGGGGAGGGCCAGCGGCACCGCAGCGCACCTATCCCAGCTCCCTGTTTGTCTCCGCCACTGGCGCCTGGAAGATCTCCGATTCCATCTGGTACGGCACCGCCAGCGGCACCCTGACCGGTGCCGCCGTAAAGGTCTACCTGGACGCCCTGGAGGCCGGGGAGCTGGACGTCTGCATCTACCTGATCGCCGAGGCATACGACGACGGCAGCGGCTTCGCCAAGAACCTGGACCTGGACGGATGCGACGTGCAGATCGACTGACGATCCGTGAATCCACCGCACTGCCTAACCGCCCACCGGCCGACGTCGAACACTGACGATCGGGGAAGGAAAGAAGCCATGAGCAGCAACGAACCCGCAGAGCAGGCGAAGTTGTTCGACGTGAAGATCTGGCTCGACGACGACACCCAGATCGTCCGCCGGGGCCTCGACAACGAGACCGCCAAGGCATACGAAGACCTGCCGTTCACCGCGCCGAAAGTGGCCGTGGTTGAGGTAACGCAGACCGCTGACGACGACGAGTAGCCTACTGGTGGCGTCGTGACGCACTGACGCCACGACGCCACCAGCACACCACCAAGGGAGGGAACCATGGACGCCAAGAACACTCCGCCACCCCAGATCACCCCTGAAGCTAAGGCGCATCTTCTGGAGCTGTGCGCCGAACTCGAAGACGCCGCAGACAACCGCGACGGGGACCGGGCCGTGACGATCCTGCATCGCATCTCCACCGAGGTCAGCCCGGAGGTGGGCCGGTTCATGAGCGAGGGCCTGGCCGAATCCGGCTTCGCCCGACTCGCCCGACAGATGGGCGAGAACGACCCCGTTGCCTACGGGATCGTACGTGACTTGATGGCCGAGTTCGGGCCAGCCTCGGACGGACAACGACCGTGACCAGCCAGGGCCCCCTGGCCGCAGTAACCCCTGACGGCTTGCACTTCGGCACCGACCCGGCCGACCCGACCGGCGTCGCAGACTGCGAAGTCTGCGGAGGTGGCTCGGGCCTAGCCGCATGCGAGAGCTGTGGCGCGCGCCAGCAGCTGCGCGATGCGTGGTGGAACTCCTCGACCGGCCCAGCCCGTTTGGGCCTGCCAACCCCGCCCCGGCGCCGCTACCTGGACGACGAACAGGAGGCGTCGTAGCGTGGCCAGCATGGATGACGTCCTGGCCGCGATCGGTGCGCTCCACACAGACATGACCGCGATGCGCGACGATCTCAGCGGCCGGATCGACGCCCTATCCGATCGAGTCGAAGCCGTCTACGCCGCTGGCAAGCGGACGCACGCCGAAGTCGTGGCTGGCCGGGCCGACGTCGCCCAGCTGCGCGCTGACATCGCTGCCGTGAAGACCGACGCGGCGTTCGCCGAGTCCTACTCCGCCGACACCCAAGAAGCCGTGCGCCGCCACATCCGCGACCCCCACGCCCACGGACGCGACGCGGCATAGCCCGACCAGAACGACGGCCCCACCCCGCAGTCATCGGGGTGGGGCCGTCGTCGTCATTCTCTCCGGTGGCGTCGTGACGCCCCAGCACCATGACGCCACCGAAAGGCCCTACCCTGCGGGTATGACCTCAGCGAGACAGCACGCACGGGCATTCACAGTTCTCGTGATCGCCATGCTCAAAGGTGGTGCGAGGAAATCCACCACCGCCATGATGCTGGCGTTCGAGCTGGCCAGACGCGGCATAAATGTCCTGGTCGTGGACGCTGACCCCAAAACTCAGGGGGTCGTGGACTGGGCAACCCAGGTCTACGCGGCCGGGGCAGAGCTGCCGTTCCACGTCGTCCAGTGGGCGCCCAGTCAGGGACTACTGGTGCCGTTCGTCCTGAAGGCTCAGAAGGAGACCGGCGCCACCATCGTCCTGGTGGACGTAGGTGGTGAAGCCCCTGACGTGCTGTCTCAGGCCGTGGCGATCGGCGATCGAGTCATCTCCCCCATCGGTGCTGAGCGCGGGGAGCTGGGCCGGGTGCCGGCCACCGCCGCCGTGGTCGATTCCGCAGGTGTCCCCATGGACGTCCTGCTGACCAAGGTCCCTGACCCCGGTCGGGGAGCCGCCAAGGAAGCCCGTGAGCTGCTGGTGGATCAGCTTCGGCGCCGCGTCCTCAGGACCGAGACCCCCCGCAACCTCACCCTGTACGCAGACGTCTGGGGCACGATCCCGGAGACCACCGGCGTTTACGCCGACCTGGCCGACGAACTGGAGCTGACCTGACATGAGCCCTCGATTCGCTCCCATCAACCCTGGCGTAGGTGCCACGGCGCCCAGTGCGGACGGACTGGAGCAGGACCAGGACACCGCCAGCGACGCCACGACGTCACGGCCCCACGACGCCACCCGGGGCCCTGAGGACGCCTCTCCGCGCCGTCAGCGGGCCGTCCGTACCGGGCGGGTCGCTAAGCCCGCCGTGCTCAGCGCGCGCGCCATGACCGTCCGCATGGACCCCGGGGAGGCGGACGAAGTAGATCAGTTCGTGCTCGACCTACGCGGCGAGACCGGCCAGCGGCTCGACAAAGCCGACGTCGTACGCGAGCTGATCCGCCTGGCCCAAGAGGACCACACCGTCCGCCGCAAGCTGACCAAGCGGCTCCAGTAAGGGCCACCGCGTTCCGAACCAAGCGTCACGCACGACCTATCGCCACCCTCTGACCTGGGGAAACTCATCCGCGGTTCCCGTGGAAGCGCTGGTCAGAAGGTGGCCTTACTCATATCCGCTAGTCGTGTGGGTAGGCTCGCAGTACTCTGCCACCCTGGTCCACCAGGGCACGGGGAGGGGTAGAGCGTGGTCGAGCGGGAAGACGCCGAAATCGGCCGACCGAACTACAACAGAAACGCAATCGAGAATGCCGTTTTGCGCCGCCAAAAGCGCACTTGGGATTTTCGCAGGATTTGGAATTCCGGGGATGGCGGATACTTCCGGATCCGCGCCGCCGTCGCCCTACTGGTCACCGCCTATGCCTGGACCTGGGCCTTAGG
>Ga0136846_1221006_pt1 | contig 13256 bp, 13 predicted proteins | sample HopSoiMetagenom2_FD_96841 | JGI IMG/M metagenome (GOLD analysis project Ga0136846, IMG submission 96841) | Grasslands soil microbial communities from Hopland, California, USA - 2 Assembly 2016 (version 4) | ecosystem: Environmental > Terrestrial > Soil > Grasslands | place: USA: Hopland... | reverse complement strand
GGGAGCCACTGCTTGCGCACCGCATCCGAGGCGCCGAGCGAGACCGCCAACGACCCGATGCCCTGCATCGCGAACATCGAGTCCAGGTGTGCGCTCTCGAAGGCGAGCGCTTCGCGCACCACGGTCACCGCCAACGAGTCGACGGCTGCGAAGCGACCGCCGAACTCGCCGGCCACCACGACGGTGCACAGGCCCGACTCCGCGAGCCGGTCGCGCACGTCGGGATCGAGCCGGTCGGCCTCGTCGGCACGCGCTGCGACGTCGGTGCACGACGAGGCAAGTGCCCGGGCTTCGCGCTGGAGCGTCAGGTAACGCTCCGGCAGCTCGAAGAGCGCGGTCTCCGCGGTCACTTGACGAGCTCGGGCGGTCGCTGGCTGAAGTTGCGGCCGAACAGCTCCGTGGCGATCCGGACCCGCTGCATCGCCGGCGTACCGCCCGCGATCGCCCAGCCGTGAGCGTCGCGGTGGAGTCGTTCGATCCCGTACTCCTCGGTGTAGCCGTTGCCGCCGTGCATCTGGATCGCGAGGTCGGAGACGCGCTTGGCCATCTCGTTGGCGAAGCACTTCGCCACCGACACCTCGTACGGTTCGGGGAGGCCCTTGCCCGCGTTCATCGCCGCGCGCTGGACGAGTAGTCGGGCCGCCTCCACCTGGACCGCCATGTCGGCCACCGTCATGTGCACGTTCTGGAACTCCACGATCGGACGACCGAACTGCTCGCGTTCCTGGACGTAGGCCTTCGTCCTGTCCAGCGACGTCTGCCCGATCGCCAGGCTCATGGTCGCGTTGCCGAGACGCTCGATCGAGAAGACACCGAACAGCTTGTGGAAGCCTCCGGCCTCGATCACGAGGTTCTCCCTCGGGACCCGGACGTCGTCGAAGTACAGGTCGGCGCTCGGCACGCCGCGGAAGCCCATGAGCTTCTCCTGCGCGCCCGCCGAGAAGCCCGGGGTGTCCCGCGGAACGATGATCGCCCCGATTCCCTTGGCGCCCGGCTCGTCATTGAGCCGGCAGTACAGCAGGTAGTGATCGGCGTGGCCGCCGTTGGAGATCCAGCGCTTGTTGCCGTTGATCACCCACTCGTCGCCCTCGAGGCGTGCCTGCGTGCGCATGTCGGTCGCGGCGGACCCGGCATCGGGTTCGGAGATGCCGATCGCCATGGAGATCTCTCCGCGCGCTGACCTGGTCAGGTAGTTCTGCTTCTGGTCCTCGGTACCGAAGAACTCGAGCACGCGGATCGGGCCGGTGTTCGCCTCGAACACCTGCCAGGCTGCCGGGCGGCACTCCTTGGCGAGCTCCTCCATGACGATCAGGGCGTCCATCAAGGTGCCGCCCTGGCCGCCGTACTCCTCGGGGACGGCGATGCCGAGGAAGCCGAGATCGGCGAGCCGCTTCACCTCGTCGTCGGGCAAGGGGGTGCGGTCCGCGTCCCACTGGGCGGCCTTGGCCGCGTAGACGTCGCGGGCCACCTCGGCAGCGAGCGCGCGGAGCTGCTCCTGCTCGGGAGACAGTTGGAAGCCGGTCACAGCGAGCCTCTTCACACTGAGGGGTAGCCAGGAGCGCTGCCCTAATGGATGATAACTATGATCATGATAACGAGTAGAGGTGGCGCACGGCAAGTGCCGCGGCGCAGGCGAGGAGACACGATGAGCGGGTCCAACGAGTTCGACCTCCGTGGGAAGGTCGCGCTCGTGACCGGCGGGACCCGCGGACTGGGCCACGCGATGGCGCGCGGCATCGCCCGCGCCGGCGGCGACGTGATCGTCGTCAGCCGGGACGAGGAAGCCTGCGCGAAGGTCGCGGCAGAGCTGCGCGACGAGACCGGAGCGCGAGCCGTCGGCATCGCGGCGCATGTCGGCCGGTGGTCGGCCCTGGACGCGCTCGTCGAGCAGGCGTACGCCGAGTTCGACACGGTGGACGTCCTGGTCAACAACGCAGGGATGTCGCCGGTCTACGACGGCGAGGCCAACGTCACCGAGGAGCTCTTCGACAAGGTCATCGGGGTCAACCTCAAGGGGCCCTTCCGGCTGATGGCAGCCGTCGGCGAGCGAATGATGGCGGGCAACGGCGGTTCGATCATCAACATCTCGAGCGCAGGAGCCGTCCACCCGCGGCCGGGAATCCTGCCGTACGCCGCGGCGAAGGCCGGCCTCAATGCGCTGACGGCCGGGTTCGCGCACGCACTCGGCCCGAAGGTCCGCGTCAACGCGATCATGGCCGGGACGTTCCTCACCGACGTCAGCAAGGCCTGGGACCCGGAGGCCTTCGCCACGAGGGCGCAGACGTTCGCGCTCGGTCGCGGCGGAGAGCCCGACGAGATCGTGGGCGCGGCGCTCTACCTGGCCAGCGACCTGTCGTCGTACACGACGGGCTCGGTGCTCACCGTCGACGGCGGCCAGCCCTAGGAGCCAGGTCAGGAGGTCGAAGGCCTCGGCTCGCCCAGGAGCTCGTCGAGGACCTCGTCCGTGTGCTCGCCGATCCCGGGGACGCCGTCGTAGGTCGGTCCCGGGTAGCTGCCGAGATGGAGCACGGGTCCGGGCGTCAACACCCGGCCGAGGGCGTCACTGCCGGTGATCTCGACCAGCGTGCGCTCGCGGAAGTGCGGGTCGGCCACGATGTCGCTGGAGTCGTTGACCGGCGAGCACACGACCTCGAACTTCTCGAGTGTGTCGAGCGCGTCGTCGCGCGTCTGCGCGCCGACCCACTCGCGCACCTTCTGCTGCAGCTCCTCGTTGTGCTTCATGCGCTGCGCGTTGGTCGCGTAGCGCGGATCCTCGATCAGCTCCGGACGTCCCATGGCCGAGAACAGCCTGGCGGCGATGCCCTGGTTCGACGCGGCGATCGACAGCCACTTGCCGTCGGAGGCCTCGTAGACCCCGCGCGGCGAGGCCGACCCGGTGCCGTTTCCGACGCGTCCCTGCACGTGCCCGGTCGCGGTGAAGTTCAGCACCATGTCCCCGAGCATGAACATGAGCGGCTCGTAGAGAGCCACGTCGACATGTTCGCCTCGGCCGGTGCGCTCACGACCGTAGAGAGCCATCGCGGTGCCCATCGCGGCCGAGATGCCGGCGAGCGAGTCCGCGAACCCGAAGGGCGGTGAGGTGGGAGGCGTGTCCGGCCACCCGTTGATGGCTGCGAAGCCGCTCCCGGTCTCCGCGACCGTGCCGAAGCCGGGCTTCTCCCGGTACGGGCCGGTCTGGCCGAAGCCGGAGAGGCTGGTCAGGACCAGTCCGGGGTTCGCGGCGGACAATGCCTCGTAGCCAAGTCCCCAGTCGGCCATCCGGCCGGGCCGGAAGGACTCGATGACGACGTCGACCGTCGCTGAGAGCCGCCGTACGAGGTCCCGTCCGTCGTCCGTCCGCAGGTCGACCCCGACCGATCGCTTGCCCGCGTTCAGGCGTGCGAAGCCGAGGGACTGGCCGGCCTTCATCGGAGTCCACTGGCGCGCATAGTCGCCGTGGAGGGGGTCCTCCACCTTGATCACGTCGGCCCCGAAGTCGCGCAGCATGCGACCACAGGTCGGGGCTGCGTACATCGTGCCGAGCTCGAGGACCTTCACGCCCGCCAGCGGGCCGGAGGACCTCCGAGTTCCGTCCGTCGCCTGGTCCTCCGTCACAGGACTGCTTCCCTTCCAGCGGCACGACGCGTGTCGTCGTAGGTGTCTTCGGTGATCCCGTCCTCGCGAAGGGCGGACTTGCGCACCTTCTCCGACGGGGTCTTCGGCAGCGCGTCGACGACGCGCACGTAACGCGGGATCGCGAACGCAGGGATCCGCCCGCGGCACCAGGCGAGCACGTCGGCCGGCTCCACCGGCTCCGACACCACCACGACAGCGAGGACCTCGTCCTCACCGGCTTCCTGGTCCGCGGGGACACCGAGGACCGCCGCCTCGACGACCGACGGATGTCCCAGGATCGCCTGCTCGACCTCGTAGGAGCTGATGTTCTCTCCACGACGGCGAAGGGCGTCCTTGAAGCGATCGACGAAGTAGTACCAACCCTCGTCGTCCCGGCGAAGCGCGTCGCCGGTGTGGAACCACAGGTTCCGCCACGCCTCGACGGTCTTCTCGGGCATGTTGTAGTACCCGTTGCTGCACGTCCACGGGTGGACGGGGCGCACGACCAGCTCGCCGATCTCACCCACCTGGACCTCGCGGTCGGTCTCCGGATCGACGAGCCGGACGTCGAACCACTCCGTGTTCGCCAGGCCGGCTGCACCGGCGGGTCGCGGGACGCCGTACGGCGACATGATCGGCGCGCTGGTCTCGGTCAGGCCGAAGGCATCGACAAAGGCCTCGATGCCGTAGCGGTCCTTGAACTGCTCCACGATGGTGCTCGCCGTCGGCGCGGCGTACACGCAACGGAGCCGGTTGTCCCGATCGTCGGGACGAGGCGGTTGCTTCCAGGCGAAGTCCATCATCACCCCGACGAAGTTGGTGACGGTCACGCCCGAGTCCCGGACGTGGTCGATCCACCGGCTCGCGCTGAACTTCGACCTCACGACGGCCCGGCCGCCGGCCACGATCACCGGGTACACCGCCATGAAGGTGGCGTTGCCGTGGAACATCGGTGTCGTCGTGAGGTACACGTCGTCCTCGGTGAGCCTCGTGAGGCTGACGACGATCTGCGCGAAGAAGTACAGCTGCGAGTGCGGCATCGCCACGCCCTTGGAAGGGCCCGTGGTGCCGGACGTGTAGAAGATCGCACCGAGATCCTGGGCACGCGGACTCGGCAGGTCGACCTTCTCTCCTTCGCGGAGCTCGTCCCACGGCGCAGCGTGCCAGCCGTTCTCGCGCAGCACGTCCAGGGCCTTCTCGGAGATCCCGGCTCCCGTGTCGATGACCCAGAACTTCTCGATGCCGCGAGCTCGGTCACCCAGCGCGACCCAGCGCTCGACCTGCATGTCGTCGATCACCGCGAACCTGGCGTCCGCGATGTCCAGCTGGTGGCGGAGGAAGTCACCTTCGTAATTCGTGTTGATCGGCACTTCCACCAGGTTCCCGAGAGCGGTCCCCCACCAGGTGAACACGAACCGCGAGGAGTTCGCGGCCATCAGGATCACGCGGTCACCCTGCTGGGCTCCGGACCGGTACATCGACGAGGCCACCCGCTCCGCGAGGTCCAGGGCCTCGAGGTAGGTCCAGGTCGATCCTTCCTCGGGCATGTCCAGGCACACCGCGCCCGGACGCGTGGCGGCGTGGTGGCGGAGGACGTGGGCGAGCGTCCACGTCTCGGGGTCCGCGAAGTTCGGCACCAGGCCGTCGTAGACCATCGGCACGATCTCGTGCTGGCTCTCGTCCGTCACCAGGACCTCACAGTTCGGAAAACATGGACTAGTTCCTGACAATCATGCGCCTCAATAGGTCGCAGTGCAAGTGATTCGACGGAGGTTGCCTTGAGTCGGGTTGCGCCTGTAGATTATAACTATAATCATCGATTCGCGAGGGGTGGACATGCCTGGAGCAGTCATCGTCGATGCGGTCCGGTCACCGATGGGCCGCGGCAAGGTCGGTGGGGCGCTGTCGTCCGTGCACCCGACTGACCTGCTCGCCGGCGTGATCACCGCTCTGGTGCAGAGGACCGGCATCGACCCCGGAGACGTCGAGGACCTCATGGTCGGCTGCGTCAACCAGAGCGGCGAGCAGTCCTCGACACCCGGCCGACAGGCGTGGCTCGCCGCCGGCTTTCCCGTCCACGTGCCCTCGGTGACGATCGAGCGAAAGTGCGGTTCGGGTCAGCAGGCAGTCGAGTTCGCCGCCCAGGGCATCGCTGCCGGCGCGTACGACGTCGTGATCGCCGCGGGCATCGAGTCGATGAGTCGCGTGCCGATGGGCTCGGCGCGCATGGGGGCCGATCCGTTCGGACCGGGCGTGACTGCGCGGTTCCCCGATCTCGTCCCGCAGGGCGTGTCGGCTGAGCTGGTCGCGGACAAGTGGGGCCTCAGCCGTGCCCAGCTCGACGAGTACTCCGCACGGTCGCACGAACGCGCGATCCAGGCGGCGGCCGCAGGCGCCTTCGACAACGAGATCGTCGCGGTGACCACTCCCGAGGGACAGGTCGTCGCCTCCGACGAGACGCCCCGACCGGGGACGACCGTCGAGCGGCTCTCCGGGCTCGGCGCAGCGTTCTTCACCGAGGATCTTGCCCGGAGGTTTCCGTCCATCGAGTGGAAGGTGACCGCGGGGAACTCCTCGCAGATCACCGATGGCGCGAGTGCCATGCTCCTGATGAGCGAGGAGGCTGCCGCGCGCATGGGCCTCAAGCCGCGCGCCCGGATCGTCGCCTCCTCTGTCCTCGGGGACGACCCGACGCTCATGCTGACCGGACCCATCCCGGCGACGTCGCGCGTCCTGGCACGGGCCGGGATGAGCATCGACCAGATCGACGCCGTCGAGGTCAACGAGGCCTTCGCGTCCGTGCCGCTCGCCTGGCACGCCGAGTTCCCGATCGACGACGCACGCTTGAACCCTCGCGGTGGCGCGATCGCCCTCGGTCATCCGCTGGGCGCCTCCGGGGCCCGGCTCATGACCACGTTGATCAACCACCTCGAGCAGTCCGGCGGCCGGTTCGGACTGCAGACGATGTGCGAGGCCGGCGGGATGGCCAACGCCACGATCGTCGAATCGCTCGCCTGACCCTCCCGCCCCCACCGACAAGGAATCCCATGGACCTCAACAACGGCTCGGCGGTCGTGACCGGCGGCGCGTCAGGCCTCGGGCTTGCCACCGCGAGCAGGCTCGTCCAGCGAGGCGTCGCGGTCACCATCCTCGACCTGCCCACGTCCGCTGGCGCAGAGCGTGCACAGGAGCTGGGTGCCCTCGCCACGTTCTCCCCCGCCGACGTTCGCGACCCCGAGGCGGTCGACGCGGCCCTCGAGCTCGCCGACAGCCGTGCGCCGCTCCGGGCGCTCGTGCACTGCGCGGGCCGCGGTGGCACCGTCCGGGTGGTCAACCGCGACGGCAGCGCAGGCGACTTCGACCTGTACCGCGAGATCGTGGACATCAACCTGGTGGGCACGTTCAACGTGCTGCGGCTCGCGGCCGCACGCATGGCCGCGCACGACCCCGTCGACGGAGAACGAGGAGTCTGCGTCCTGACCGCTTCTGTCGCCGCCTGGGAGGGCCAGGTGGGTCAGATCCCTTACGCATCTGCCAAGTCCGGTGTCGTCGGGATGACCCTGGTCGCCGCGCGAGACCTGGCCCAGCGACAGATCCGTGTCTGCGCCATCGCTCCCGGCGTCTTCGACACCCCGATCCTGGCCCGTCACCCCGAGGAGCTCCTGCAGGGCCTGGCAAAGCAGGTGCCGAACCCGTCGCGCCTGGGCCGTCCGGACGAGTACGCCGCCCTGGCACTGCACATGATCGACAACCCGTACCTCAACGGGGAGACGATTCGCCTCGACGGCGCGATCCGGATGGCCCCGCGATGACCCAGCTCACGACCGAGGCTCCGGTCCTCACCAGCGTGGTCGACGGCGTGCTCGTCGTGACCATCAACCGGCCGGCCGCGCGCAATGCGATCGACACGGCCACCGCGGTCGCGATCGGGGCGGCGATGGACCGGCTCGAGTCCGACAGCTCTCTGGTCTCCGGCATCCTGACCGGCGCCGGCAACACGTTCTGCGCCGGCATGGACCTCAAGGCCTTCCTGGCAGGCGAACGGCCCTCCATCCCGGGTCGCGGTTTCGCCGGGATCGTCGAGCAGCCCCCGACGAAGCCGCTGATCGCGGCGGTCGAGGGCTACGCGATCGCCGGAGGCTTCGAGATCGCACTGGCGTGCGACATGATCGTCGCCGCCGAGGATGCGCGGTTCGGGCTGCCCGAGGTCAAGCGGGGCCTCGTCGCGGCCGGCGGCGGCTTGATCCGCCTGCCGCAGCGGATCCCCTACCACCTCGCGATGGAATGGGCCCTGTCCGGCGAGCTCGTCCCGGCGACGCGTGCCTACGAGGTCAGCCTGGTCAACCGACTCACCGCTCCCGGCGCTGCCGTCGACGTGGCGCTCGACCTCGCCAGGACGATCGCGGCGAACGGGCCGTTGGCGGTCGCGGCGACCAAGCGGACCGTTGTCGAGTCGTCCGAGTGGCCTCGTGCGGAGATGTTCGATCGCCAGCGCGCGATCAGCGAACCGGTGAGGGCATCGGAGGACGCGAAGGAAGGTGCGCGCGCCTTCAAGGAGAAGCGACCGCCACGCTGGCAGGGGATCTGACCCGTCGGTCCCGCAGTGAACGTCAAGACGTAGGGAGACGCAATGTCCGTGACCCACGGAGCACGCCCACCCAAGGCCGCGGTCCTCCTTGCCCAGAGCATCGTGCAGGACACGTTTCGTGAGCGGCTCAAGCCCGGCGACATGCTCCTCCCGGAGCGGACGATGCTCGAGCGGTACAAGACCGGCCGCGGCACCCTGCGTGAAGCTCTTCGTCTCCTGGAGTTCCAGGGCGTGATCTCGTTGAAGCCGGGGCCCCGCGGGGGACCCGTCCTCCAGGACCCGGACGCGTCGCACCTCGCGAGCACGGTCATCCTGCTCATGCAGCTCAAGCAGGCGCCCTTTCGCAGCATCGTCGAGGTGCGTTCGGCGCTGGAGCCGATGACGAGCAGTCTCGCCGCCGCGCGGATGACCGACGAGGACCTCGGCGCCCTCGAGGACACCGTGTTCCAGATGCGCGACGAGCTGGACAACCAGCGTTCGTTCCTCGACGCGAACACCCGGTTCCACGACGTCATTGCATGGTCGTCCGGCAACGCCCTGTTCGGCTACATCGTCGACTCGCTGCTGGGCATCATGGACGGGAGCGCGATCGGGATCGACTACCCGCCCCATCGGCGTACCGCCATCCTTGCCGCCCACGTGGAGATCTTCGAGGCGCTGAAGTCGCGCGACGGAGCGCTTGCAGAGGAACGTATGCGGCGCCACATCGAGGAGTACGAGCGTTACGCCGAGCGCAAGTTCGCCCACCTCCTCGACGAGGTCATCCCGTGGGAGCAGAAGTTCCTTGGCTGAGCAGAGAGTCCTCGTGGCAGGCGCCGGTGTCGCCGGCCTTCGCGCGGCACAGCAGCTCCGGGCAGCAGGCTGGACCGGGTACGTCGGCGTCATCGGCGCCGAGCAGCATCCTCCCTACAACCGCCCGCCGCTGACGAAGGAAGCGCTCCGGCAGGGCGTGGACGTCCAGGGGTTGCGCTTCCCCCTGCCGGACGCGGCCATCGACTGGCGTCTGGGCACGAGGGTCGTCGGCTGCGACCTCGCCGCGAAGCGCCTGACGATCGACGGACCCGCGGGCAGCGGAGAGGAGGTCTCCTTCGACGGGCTCGTGATCGCGACCGGAGTCGGTGCGCGCCGGCTCCCCATCGCCGCGCCGCACACCTGGCGCCACACCGTCCGGACGCCGGAGGACGCAGCGGCTCTACGAGGTCGCCTGGTCGACCGACCGCCCGTGGCTGTCATCGGCGCTGGGTTCGTGGGCTGCGAGGTGGCGGCTGCCGCCACCGAGATGGGCTGCGAGGTGACCGTCGTCGAGCCCCTGAGCACGCCGCTGGAACGGGCGGTGGGACACGACCTCGGCGCCGAGGTCCAGCGCCGCCACGAGGAGCGCGGCGTTCGCTTCGTGCTCGGCAGGACGGTCGCCTCGATCGAGGGAGGCGCCAAGGGACCGACCGGAGTGGTGCTCGACGACGGCCAGGTCGTCGCAGCCGAGGTGGTCGTGGAAGCGGTCGGCAGCGTGCCGAACACCGACTGGCTCGCAGGGCAGGGTCTCGACCTGTCGAACGGCGTCCTCTGCGACGAGGACCTCCACCCGGTGACGGCTGACGGACCCCTGCGCGACGTCGTCGCGCTCGGCGACGTCGCCCGCTTCCCGATTCGCTCGTACGGCGCCGGTCCGGTGCGGATCGAGCACTGGCAGATGGCCGGCGACTGCGCCGGCCACGCGGCGAGGTCGCTGCTCGCGGGTCTCGCCGGCGATCCGGCAGACGGTGCGCCCGGCTTCGACCTCGTGCCGAGCTTCTGGACCGACCAGTACGACACCCGGATCCAGTTCTTCGGTCTTCCGTCCCTGGGGCTCGACGACGTGCGGGTGCTCGAGGGCGACCTCCTGCACGAGGCGGTGGTCGGCTACCACCGACAGGAGACCTTGATCGGTTTCGGGCTCCTGGGGATGCGCCGTCGGATGATGCCCTACCGGCAACAGCTCGTCGAAGGCCTTCGTGCCACGTACGCAGGCAACGTCTCCTGAGCACGGTGAGCAGGAGAAGTCGAGGTTCCCCCGGGGAATGTGCTGCCGGTGAACCGGGCCCCCCAAGTGCTACCGTGCGGATCCCTGCCAATCATCGTCCCCATCTGCGGAGGTGCTGATGTCGGTCGAGCCCGAGCGGCTGGACTCGTCGGTCCGGCGACGGGACAAGACGTCCGAGGTCATCGCCCGCGCGATCGTGCGCCACGTGCAGTCCCAGGGCCTCGAGCGCGGCACCCGCCTGCCCCCCGAGGCCGAGATGATCGCCGACTTCCGCGTCGGACGCGGCACGCTGCGCGAGGCACTGCGGATCCTCGAGGTCAACGGCTTCATCACCCTCAAGCCGGGCCCCGGCGGAGGACCGATCGTCGAGGGTCTCCAGGGCGAGAGCTTCGGTCGGATGGCGACGCTGTTCTTCCAGATGGGCGGCACGACGTACCGCGAGCTCGTCGAGGCCCGGCTGATCATGGAGCCGGTCGCCGCCCGCCTCGCCGCCGAGCACCGCCGTGAGGCGTTGTCGGCAGGGCGTCTCGAGGGCGCCGCCGCCGTCAAGGACGTGAGCGACGAGCACGAGTACCTCATGCACACCAGCGACTTCCACGCTGCGGTCATCCGGGCCAGCAGCAACGGGATCGTGGCCCTCTTCTGCCAGTCGCTCGCGGACGTCTACCACGAGCGTGTCCGCGGGGTGCTGTTCCCCGTCGACCGTCGCGAGGACGTCGTCACTGCCCACGAGGCGATCGCTCGGGCCATCAACACCGGCAATGGGTCGCGCGCCGAGAAGCTCATGCGCCAGCACATGGAGGAGTACGCCGCCTTCGTCTTCGAGCGACACCCCGGGATCATGGAGGAAGTCGTCGAGTGGCGCTGAGCGACGGCCCGCATCACTCCGCGAGCGCGCGAAGCGTATCGACGTCGACCTCGACCTCGACTGCCGAGATGAAGCCGGCCAGCATCCGGTAGAAGCCGACGAGGAGCACTGCCTCCACCGTCGCGTCCTCGCCCAGCAGGGCCACGGCCGGTGCCCAGACAGCCTTCCGGACCTGCTCGAGAACGACCAGGTCTCCGACGAGGTCCAGCAGCGCGAGGTCCGTGTCCGCAAGGCTCGGTGACGATCCGCCCGTGCGAGAGGCGGCGCGCACGCTGTCGGCATCGATGCCCATCCCGACCGCGAGCCAGCGGTGCTGGGCGAGCTCGTACTCCGAGCCGAGGAGCGCGGCGGTCCGAAGGATCGCCAGCTCGCGCTGCCTCTCGGTGAGCTCGCCGCGCGTGAGGAAGTAGCCGCCGAGTGCGCTGACCCGCCTCATCAGCTCCGGCCAGCGGACCATGGTGGAGAACACGTTGAGCGGGACCCCGTCCGGACCGGCCAGCGTCCTGGCCAGGAGCAGGGACTGCTCGTCGTCGAGGTCCACGACCGGCGGGATACGCATCGCTCGGAATCCGATCCATGAGTAGTTACGGATAATCAATCGCATTAATTGGGTAGCCGTGCGGAGTCACCGAGCTGCGCAGCTCCGCACTCCCGGCCGAGAGGACCGAATGCATGATCGGGATCCATCACGCCGGGATCGTCGTTTCGGACCTCGACCGGTCGATCGCCTTCTACACCGACGTGCTCGGCCTTCGCCTGGCCACGGAGCCGTCCGGTCCGGCTTCCGGCCGAGAGGTCGACACGCTGCTCGGTCTTCCTGGAGCGGTCCTCCGGGGTGTGATGCTCTTGGTCGGCGAGCAGGAGCTCGAGCTGCTCGAGTTCTCGGCCCCCGTGCGGACATCGGATGGCCCGATCCCGTCGCACGCGCTCGGCGCCCAGCACGTCGCCCTCCGGGTCGCCGACGTGCGCGAGAGTCGTGAGGAGATCGCGTCGAGGGGCGGGCGCTTCCTCGGACCCGTCAACGTGATCGACGAGGGGCCGTTCGCCGGCCTGCGGACGACGTTCCTGCTCGACCCCGACGAGGTCAGGATCGAGCTCGTCGAGGTCGCCTACCGCCGAACCGAAGCACGGGAGCGCGCCATCTCGGCGTACTGGCGCTCCCGGGACGAGATGCCAGCGCCGTAGCGCTTCTGCTTGACGACAAACCCTGATCATGATTACCATGAGTTTGTGGAGACGTCAGGCACCGTGCACGTCGAGGATCGCGGCGAGAGCCGTTGGATCAGGCTCGACAACCCTCGGGCCCGCAACGCCTACGACCAGCACATGGCGATCCGTGTGGCCGAGGTGCTCGAGGAGTGCGGAGACGTCCGCTCGGTGGTGATCACCGGCTCGGAAGGTGCGTTCTGCGCCGGCGGGATGCTCGCCGGCATGACGTCGCCGACCACCCGGGGCATGCGCGCGCTCTACCGCGCCTCGTCGCGGATGTTCGACGCGATCCGGTCGTGTCCGCGTCCGGTCATCGCCGCGGTGAACGGTGCTGCGGCGGGTGGTGGCAATGAGCTGGTGGTCGCCTGCGACCTCGCCATCGCCTCCGCCACCGCCACCTTCGGGCAGACCGGACCCCGCGTCGGCTCAGCGCCGGTCACCGGCGCCACGAACGTGCTGTCGGTCCAGATCGGCGAGAAGCGCGCGAAGGAGATGGCGATGCTCTGTCGTCGTTACTCCGCCGATCAGGCACTCACTCTCGGCCTGGTCAACGCGGTCGTCCCTGCCGACGAGCTCGAGCAGGAGGTGGAGCGCTGGTGCGCGGAGATCACCGCACTCAGTCCGCGCTACCTGGAGATCACCAAGGTCAGCTCCAACGTCTGGTGGAACAGCGCGCGGGACTCGTTCGCCCAGGGCGTCGGCATGCTCGTCCAGGCCATCGGGAGCGCCGACATGGTCGAGGGCGCCTCGGCGTTCATGGCCAAGAGACCACCGCGATTCCAGCTCGACCCCGGCGAGCTCCCGCACGACTCCCAGTAACCCAGCCGCACCAACTGATCGGACACGACCGATGGACTTTGCCCCGAACCCGCTTCACGACGACATCCGCGCGGCAGTGCGCGACATGATGGAGCCGTTCGACGACCAGTACTGGATGGAGCACGACAACTCCAAGG
>Ga0136846_1240285_pt1 | contig 13257 bp, 9 predicted proteins | sample HopSoiMetagenom2_FD_96841 | JGI IMG/M metagenome (GOLD analysis project Ga0136846, IMG submission 96841) | Grasslands soil microbial communities from Hopland, California, USA - 2 Assembly 2016 (version 4) | ecosystem: Environmental > Terrestrial > Soil > Grasslands | place: USA: Hopland... | reverse complement strand
TGCGTCCTCCGCCAGACCAGAGAGCAGCACGTTGGTGACGAGCAGCTCGTCTTCGTGAATGCCTGGAACGAATGGGCGGAGTCGGCGTATCTCGAGCCGGATCTCGGCTGGGGCCATGGCTATCTGGAAGCCACGCGGGACGCCCGCATCAACGTTCGTCTGAGGCTGCGTCCACAGCGATGACATCGACGACAGTTTTCGAAGTCCCTGTCACGCTGATCGGCCATCCCTTTGAGCCGATCGGATGCGGCGAAAACCTGCGCACCTCGTACCGGGCGTTTAAGTCCGCTGGCGTCAGTCCGCAGATTGTGAACGTGTACGGAGGCAGCAGCAACGATCCAGCGCTCAAGGAAGAACTGGGTGCGGCGCTGCAGCCCGCAGGCGCGGGCGGAGTGGATATCTACTTCATCAACGGCGACGAAGTCGATCCGGTGATCGCTCACCTTGGTTCCCGTGGCCGCTCGCGGCACTCCGTCGTGATTCCCATGTGGGAGCTTCCTAATTATCCGGTCGTCTGGGCACGGGCTCTCGATCGGTTCGACGAGGTCTGGGCAGCCTCAAAGTTCCTGCACGACTCGATCGCCCCCGCCATCGAGCGACCCGTCACATCGCTTCCCCAGGCAACTGGCGTGCAGCTGAGTAGTTTTCTCGGCCGTCGGTACTTCAACATCCCGGAGAGCGCGTACGCATTTCTATTCGCCTTCGACCTGCGCTCGTACTGGCAGCGAAAGAACCCGCGGGCGGTCATCGATGCCTTCGCGCAGGTTGCGCGGGCGCGCGCAACTCGCGACCTGGTGCTCGTCGTGAAGATGGGGGGCGGCGATGAACGACCGGAAGCGGCCGCGCTGATTCGCGAGGAGATCCGCAGCCGCGGCGACGCGCTCGGGCTGAGCCGTACCGTGCTCATCGAACGCGGGCTCACCGACAATGAAACGAAGAATCTCGTGCTCTCCTGCGACTGCTTTGTCTCGTTGCATCGCAGCGAAGGCATCGGCCGGTTTCTGGCCGAGGCGATGTACCTGGGGAAGCCGGTGATCGCGACCGGGTGGTCCGGGAACATGGAATTCATGAATCATGATGTCGCCTGTTTAGTAAGCTACCGTCTCGTTCCGGTCCAGGAGGGGGATTACCCGTTCTGGAAGAATCAACTGTGGGCCGATCCCAATGTGGACGAAGCCGCGGGTTGGATGATCAGGCTCGTCGATCAGCCGGGCTGGGGACGGCGCCTCGGGGAGCGCGCCAGCCGCCACATCCGCAGCCGGTTCGGCTACCGGGCGATCGGACTGCAGTATGTCGAACGCCTTTCGCAGATCTGCGGTGCGCCGGCGCCCTCGACGCTCACACCACCGACCGGAATCCCGGCTGCCCCGTGAGTCGGCTGGAGGCTGCGACGAACTACTATTTCGAACATTACGGGCTCTGCCCGGTTTGTGCGTCGCCCACACGGTTCGTGGCTCGCGATCCGTGGTTCAGGGACCATTACTGCTGCGAACGCTGTGGTTCGATCCCGCGTCAGCGCGCGGTGGCGCTCGTTCTCGAGGATCTGTACCCTCACTGGCGCGATCTCGACATCCATGAGTCCTCGCCGAGCGGTCCGCTGTCCGACCGCTTAGCTCGTGAATGCCCGCACTACGTGCCGAGCCACTGCTTTCCACGTGTCAAGCACGGGACCGTCCATGAAGGCATCCGCTGTGAGGACCTCGAGTGCATGACCTTTCGTGATCGATCGTTCGATCTGGTCATCACGCAAGACGTCTTCGAGCATGTCTTCGACTATCGTCGCGCATTTCGTGAGGTGATGAGGACGCTCCGGCCCGGCGGTGCGCACATCTTCACAACGCCGAAATACAAAGGTTTGCGGAAAACACATGATCGGGCAGTGCGCCAGGACGGCAAGGTCGTACACCTCTCCGAGCCGGAGTACCATGGCAATCCGATCGATCAACAAGGCTCCCTGGTGACGGTGCACTACGGCGACGACATCTCGGAGATCGTGTGGAACGAGACGCGGTGCTCGACGACGACGTACGTCATTCGCGAAGACAAAACCGGTACGATCGCCGAGTTCATGGAGGTCTTTGTGACCGCAAGCCGGTAGCGTCGTCCGGCAAACAATAAGACCACATGCACACAGAAGCAGAACTGCAGCCGAACGCATCGGCGATCGATGGTGAGAGGGCGGCCAGTGTCAGAGGAAAACATCACGCCTTTTTGCGGTCGTGGGTATCAGCGGCGGTCGCGCAGGGACTGCTGATTGTCGGCTCCCTCTATGTATTCCTGGAAGGATGGCACCGCGATATTCGGGTGCCGGTGTCGTTTTCGATCGACAGCCTCTTTTACCTGATGCAAGCCAAGAGCACGATCGATAACGGCTGGTGGTGGTTCAACCCTCTGTTGGGAGCGCCGTTTGGTCTCGACGAACTGGCGTTTCCGGCGAACGGCAATATCGACCAGGCAATCGTCTGGATTGTGAGTCTGCCGATCGCGAATGCCATCGCTGCGGTCAACCTCGCCTGGATCGTAATGGTGGTGATCAGCGGGGTGACGGCCGCTTGGTGCCTGAGGGCTCTGCGTGTAACCACCGGGAGCGCCTTCGTTGCCGGCACGCTGTTCGCCCTGACTCCCTATGCGCTCTACAAGAATCTCGGCCACTTCGGAATGGTGATCTATCTCATCCCTTTTGTCTGCACGGCGGCGCTCCAATTGGTCTCGGGACGGCTGCCCGAGCGCGGGTACTTCAAAGGCGCCGGTCTCGTTCTGACGATCGGGTGTGCGCTTCTCTCGTTCAACTACGTCTACTATCCGTTCTTCGGGTGCTTCTTCATCGGCGTCGCAGGCATCGTCGGTTTCGCGACCTACCGGCAGTGGCGCATCCTGCGAGCGGCGATCCTGCTTGTGGCCGTGCTCGCCGGCTGCACGCTGCTGAACCTCGCGCCAAGCCTGTATTCGTGGCGCGTCCATGGTCAACCGCTCGTGCTCATGGAGAAAACGCCGGCGCAGGCCGAAACTTTTGGATTGAAGATCAGGACGCTCGTGAGCCCGGTGCTGCCGCACGAGTTCCCGCCGTTTCGCAGGTGGACCGAGGCCGAGGTCAGTGCCCACTTCCCGCTCGAAACCGAAAACACGTGGTCCCGCCTCGGTGTGGTCGGCACAGTCGGATTTCTCGGGCTGCTTGGTTTATTGCTAGTTCCCGCCGCCGCCGGCGGGCTCGCGTCCCGAGCGACGCTCGTGGGCGCAAGCCAACTGACGATTACCGGAGTGTTGCTAGCAACCGTCGGTGGATTTGGCAGCCTATTGAGCCTGCTCATCAGCTCCGATATCAGAGCGTACAGTCGAATTTGCCCCTTCCTTGAATTCTTTGCGCTCGTCGCAATCGCGATCGCGATTGATTCGGCTTGTCGAACTCGCACGACAAGGCTGGCTGTGTTGACGGTCGTCCTAGCGGTAGGCTTGGCTGACCAGCGGGGCGCCGCCGAGCAGATGAACTGGGAGTACCCGAAGAGCGCCACAGAACTCTCGACGCTCACGCCGTTTGTGCGCACGCTGGAAAACCGCCTGCCTGACGGTGCCATGGTTCTGCAGTTGCCGTTCAGACTGTACATGGACGAGTGGGACACGCCGCGAATGCTCCCCTATGAGCATTTCAAGTTGTACCTGGTTTCGGGGAAGAAGCTTCGATGGAGCTATCCCGCGTTTTCCAACCAGCAGCTCCGATGGCAGCTCGCCGCCGCGGCGCTCGCTCCAAAGCAACTTCCCGCTCAAGTTGCGCATGATGGGTTTTCCGCGATTGTGATTGACCGCAATGGTTACGAAGACAACGGCGCGGCTATAGCGGCCGACATCCGCGGCACGGTGTCCGCCGCCGATGTCATCGCGGAGACCGATCGCTACATCGCATTTGATATTCGAGCGCTCGCCGGCACTATGGACGCCGGCGCGGCGCGGCTGCCGGTCGGGCCCGTGCTCGCCACTGCCAGCATGCCTAATTGCGGAGCCAAGCCGTTGATGGCGATCGATCAGATCGGCTCCAACAGAGCCGTCATCGGCCCAGGCGGCATTCGCATCAAGACTGGTCGTGCCCTGCGGGTCAGGGGATGGACCGTCGATCAGGCACATGAGGCGCCGGCAGCGGGTGTCGACGTCATGGTGGACGAGGTCTCGTTTACGAGCCTGTACGGTTGGGATCGGCCCGACGTCGCCAACTATTTCAAGCACCCGTCCTATCGCTATAGTGGATTCGTAGCGGAGATTCCTTCGGACGCACTCCCAAGCGGCAAGCACAAACTTTCTATCCGAGTGGCCGCCTCGGGCCACGGTTGCTACTATGAAAGTGCCCCTATCAGAATGATAGCGGAGTGACCGCGCTTCGGAAGCGGGAACAGCTCACGAACGAGCGGAGCGACCACGGGGTGAATTGCCGAATTGGAGGGCGAAGCCGTGCGACAACGCGCGACGTCGTCGGTCACGGCCCGCCCTCCGAGTGAGGCAGGGACCTTCAGCGAAGGATTGGGACGTCGCCGGAGGCGCCCCACGCGATACCGGCAGTACTCTTCGTCGAGGAAAACAAGACATACCAGGTGCCGTCGGACGGTCGGAAAACGGCGACGTCGGTTTTGCCGTCTCCGTCGTAATCTCCGGGCACCGGAACATCAATGCTGGCGCCCCATACCGATACCAGTGAATCGGTGAAATTCGTGCTTGATCTCAGGACGTACCACGTGCCAGTCGACGGACGGAATACTGCGACATCCGTCTTGCCGTCGCCGTCGTAGTCACCCGGAACGGGGACATCCCCCGCACTTCCCCACTGACGGACGTCCCACGCGGTATAGTTCGTGCTCGATTTGAGAATGTAAAAAGTTCCGTTCGATGGGCGGAAGGTCGCCACGTCCATCCGACCGTCGCCGTCATAATCGCCGAGGACAGGCACGTCGGTGGGCAACCCCCACTGATAGGTAGACCACGTTGTGTTGTTCGACGTCGATCGCAAGACGAGCCATGTGGCGCTCGCGGGGCGATACACGGTCACGTCCGTCTTACCATCGCCATCGTAATCGCCTGGCATCGGAATATCGCCCGCAGCGCCCCATGACACATAGTCATACGCCGTGTAGTTGCTGCTTGACCGTAAAATGTACCACGCGCCAATAGACGGGCGGTAGACGACCGCGTCAATCTTTCCGTCACCATCAAAGTCCCCAGACACAGGTGTGTCGGTGGTGGCGCCCCACGAAAAGGCATTCCACGTTGCGTAGTTCGAAGTCGACGTGAGCATGTACCAAGTGCCGCTCGAAGGTCGGTATACCGACAGGTCGGACCTGAAATCGCCGTCGAAATCGCCGCGCACCGAGAACGGAATGCCGACGCGCCGTGACACCTCCACGGACGGTGCGCTGACCGTGCCGGAAGCGTTGTAAGCACGCACGACGAAATAATAGGGCGTCCCATCGGTCAGGCCGGCAATTTGTGCCTGCGTCACGTTTCCGACGTTAAGGCTGCCTGGATAGGAACCCGACTGGTTGCCCCAGTACACGGTGTAGCCGGTGACGCTGGCATCAGGGCTCTTGTCCCAAGCCAGGGTTACGCTTGCGGCCTGCGCCACACCACTCCATAGCCCCAGGAACAAAACGAGGCCAGAAAGGCGGCTCACTCGAGATATAGACTGCATGATTTAACGGCTGAGGCAAGTCGCGTGCCCGCTTGAGCGGATGCTCGCAACCGTCTGAAATCAGTGACTAATGACTTGTCCGCGCCGGGTAGAAGCGACTCGAAACTTTACAGTTTCGTAAGCCGGCGAGCACTTTTTGCGGGGACGTGCAGAGCGTCCCATGCGTTGACGTCGGCCATTTGGACCGGAGACCCCGCAATTTCGTGGCGATGCCTGCTTTTTCGTGGCGGGCTCCCTACGAACTCACCTGAATTCAAAGAATACGAGCCGCTAGAAGTTTGATGCCGCAGCGGGCCGACAGGAGCCCGGCCGCCAGCCAGCGACGTGCGCTCCATCGCGACCGCGCAACATGTGTGGCGTAGTACAAGAACGCGCTTCGATGAAATGCTCGAATCGCCAGCGACTTCGCCGTGCGGCTGCTTCTTCCTCCGACGTGTAGTACCCGTGCGTCGGGCGTGAAACGAATGCTCCATCCGGCATTTCGGAGCCGCCGGCAGAAGTCCGCGTCTTCCCAATAGAGGAAGTAACGCTCGTCAAAACCGCCGACCTCGGTGAACGCCTCCCGTCGTACGAGCAGGCACGAGCCGCTCACCCAATCCACCGATGAGGCGGCATTGCCTTCTTGCGTTGAAGGAATGAGTACATTGCGCCGTGTCAAACGGGCGGACGGAAACACCCGCGACAGCATGGTAGACCGACCGAAAAATCCGGTCATCAACGTCGGATCTCCCCGCGCATTTCCCTGCGGTGAGCCATCCTCATTCACCACGCAGGGCGCCACTGCACCGCAGCGTGGGTGCCTGTCGAGCTCATTGAGCAACGGGGCGAGAAATCCAGCAGCAACGACGCAGTCGGGGTTGACGAACAGGAGGAGGTTCGCGGTACCTGTTCGTGCTCCAAGGTTCGCCGCGGCCGCGAAGCCCGTGTTGGTGGGCAGGCGAACCAGGCGTACTCGCCTCCCCTCGGCAATCGATTCATCCGTCTGCGCCACGGCCTCGCTGTGATCCGACGACGCATTGTCAACGACTACGACTTCGCAGTTGGGACCGGCAAGTACGGCATCGAGCGAGTTGAGACATTCCGCCAGGTGGTGGCCACTGTTGTAGTTGACGATGATGGCGGTGATGTCGGGCGTCATGTGCGAGCGAACGCGGCGAATCGATGAACGAACTTCGCCCGTGAAACGGAAAGCCTTCGGAGGGCCGGCACCTGTCTCGCGTGGGATAATCATAGCGTGCGCGTTGCCGTTCTCATCGTCAATTGGAACGCGGGCGCCTACATCGAAGCGGCCCTTGCCGCACTCGCGAAACAGCGACGGCCGCCTGATCGCATCGTCGTGGTCGACAACGCGAGCACCGACGGGTCTCGTGAGCCCATCGCCCGATTTCCAGGCGTCGAGCTGATCGCGCTCGACCAGAACGTGGGGTTCGCGGCGGGGAACAACATCGCCGCAGCGGCCGTCGCGGACTGCGACTGGCTGGCATTCCTGAACCCCGACGCGTTTGCGGAGCCCGAGTGGCTCGAGCGGCTGATGGCGGCGGTCGAGGCGCACCCCGGCGTCACGATGTTCGCCAGCGAACTCCGACTCGCATCGGATCCGTCAGTGCTCGACGGCGCCGGCGATGCGTATCATGTCAGTGGCCTGCCGTGGCGGATCGCGCACGGTGAGCCTGCACCGGCAACCGATGTCGACTCACAAGAGGTGTTCTCGCCGTGCGCGGCAGCGGCGCTCGTCTACCGCGACAGCTTCAATGCAGTGCACGGCTTCGATTCCTCGTTCTTTTGTTATCTCGAAGATGTCGATTTAGCGTTCCGGCTGCGTCTGCTCGGGCATCGCTGTCTCTACGTTCCGGGTGCAATCGTACGCCATGTGGGCTCGGGCACGACCGGAACGCGAAGCGCATTTGCGATCTATCACGGCCATCGCAATCTGGTCTGGGCGTGGGTCAAGAACATGCCCGGCTGGCGGATGTGGCTCTACGCGCCGCAGCACGTCCTGCTGACACTCGTCTCTCTCTTCCGCTTTGGCGCGATTCGGCACGGTCGAACGATCGTCCGCGCGAAGCTCGACGCGCTTGCGGGACTCGGTCGCGCGTTCTCGGAGCGACGCCGGGTCCAGAGCACACGCACAGCGGCCGACCATCACGTGATCGCAGCGATGTCCCGTGGATGGCTCACGCCGTACCGGACGCACCGTGATCGACGCCGGTAACAAACAATTGAGAGTTGCCCGCTTCCGATCGCGGGTACACGTGCGTCCGCTTTTTATTGTGGTACCATGCCGCTGCACCTGTGAACGAGGCGACCCCGAGCATTTTCCAACCGGTTCCGTCTGGTCCTCCACCCGGCGGACAAACCGCGGGTCGGCCGGAGCCCCTCGAACCGCTGCCCTTTCCACTCGAAGAACGGCAGCTTACAGGAAGAGCCCACCTGTGCGTCGTCGTCCCGGCCTACAACGAAGAAGCGGTGCTGCCGCAAACGAGTCGTGCACTCACGAGCACGCTCGACAGCCTGGGCGTCGACTGGTCCGTGCTATTCATCAATGACGGCAGCCGCGACAAGACGGCGAGAGTGCTCGAGCAGCTTCATCGATCAGATCCGCGGTTTGGCTATCTCCTCCTCTCGCGAAACTTCGGTCATCAGGCGGCGCTCACCGCGGGGCTCGATCATGCCGACGGCGACGTCATCGTCACGATGGATGCCGATCTGCAGCACCCGCCAGAGATGTTGCGCTCTCTGCTCGCGGCGTGGCGGATGGGGTACGACGTGGTTCATACCCGCAAGATCACCACGGTTGGTCTTTCTGGCTGGCGACGGGCGATCACGCCGATTGCATATGGCTTCATCCAGCGCGTCGCCGGAATTCGCATCATCCCCCAAGCCTCTGACTTCCGATTGATGGACGCGGCGGCGCTCGGGGCGCTCCGAGGGCTGCCGGAAGTGGCCCGGCTCTATCGCGGATTGACATCGTGGGTGGGTTTTCGTCAGTGCGTGATGCCGTACGTGGCGGCAGAGCGCGCCGGCGGGCACTCGCAGTACTCGCTGCGTCAACTCCTGACCCTCGGGGCCCGCTCGTTATTCGATTTCTCGGACGTATTTCTTCATGCCGGACTCATTGTGGGCTCGGTCGGTCTCATCCTCAGCGGCCTCTATTTGACGTTCGTCATGGGATGGGTGCTGTTCGGACGCACGACTCCGCCTGGATGGGTCTCGAGTATCACCGTCACGATCGTAATGAGTTCGATTCTGCTGTTCTTCGAGGGAATCCTCGGCGTTTACACCGCGCGGATTTATCGCGAGGTCAGGCATCGGCCCACATACATCGTTGGCTTCGCTCGTCCCGGAGTGCGGCACGGAGAGGGCGGGTCTTGATCGATTCGCGCTCCTGCATTGTCTGCGGCTCGTCAGCCAACTTCACTCCTGCTTTCGACATTCTCGCCCGGTGCGGCGCGTGCGGGTTCGTCACCTGGCTCGGAGCGACTTCTGACGATCCGGGTACGCTCTACGACGAGCGGTATTTTGCGGGCGTCGACTACCCTGATTATGTCGGGAACGAGACTGCGCTTCGGCGCTCGATGAAGAGGCACCTCGAGCAAATGTCGGGCTACCTCTCAGCCCGCGGCTCGGTCCTCGAGATCGGCTGCGCGTACGGATTTTTTCTCGACGAGGCTCGAACTCGGTTCACGCGCGTGGTTGGTATCGACGTCGCTGAGTCAGCCGTGGATCATGCGCGGACCCACTTCAAAGTAAACGCACTGAGCGGGGCGTTTCTGGATGTCGCGTTCGACGAGGAAAGTTTCGACGTGATCTGCTTGTGGGACACCATCGAACATTTGGATCGACCGGATCTCTTCCTGCAAAAGTCACGGCGGCTGCTGCAGCCCAACGGCCGACTGTTCCTCACGACCGGGGATATTTCATCACTCAATGCGCGCGTCCGTGGATCGAGCTGGAGACAGATTCACCCTCCGTCTCACGTCCACTACTTCTCGAGAGATTCGATCACCAGACTCCTCGACCGGGTCGGCTTCCGAGTGATGGGCATCGAAACAGCGGGGTACTACCACACGCTGCACAACATTCTGGCGTCTATCCACCTGCGCGGCGGCCTCACGGGTCGGTTGAGTCACGCCGCGCTTGCGGCCCTCGGAGAATCCCTCTCTCGTCGACTCGGGGTGTGGCTCAACCTGGGGGATACCATGTTCGTGGCCGCGGCGCCGCGCAGCTAAACCGAACCCGCAACCCTGCGCGATTGGATTACGCGACGACTCGATTGCGGCAGTTGACGGTCTGGAGATAGGCACGCCCCGTTGCATTCCCAACCTGGCAGAGGACCCACATTCCAGATCGAAGAAGCGCGTCGGCTATTCGATTCGTAATCGGAATGTCGATCGCCGCGAGGGGCGCGTTGTGGGTCACATCGGATTCGATCTCGAACCCGTGTCCCTCCATGAGCGCGCGGAGCGAATCGCGCGTGAAGTTGTGAAGATGGTGGCGCGAGTACAGCCGGTCGAAGGCCAATGAAACGCCCACGCGTTTTCCCGTGCGCGCCAACGCAAACAGCAGGCTCGATTCGTTGAGCGTCATCACGGTGACCCGTCCACCAGGCTTGACGAGCTGTTGCAAACGGGCGACGAATCCTTGCACGTCGACGACGTGCTCGATCACCGCCAGCGACACCACCGCATCGAACTGTCCTGCGAGCGGCGTCGTCAGAAAATCGCCCTGAACGAAGTGAATGCCCGGGAACGGCGCATTCGGTGAGAGATCGATCCCGGTGAGCGTCAGATCCGGCCGCGTCCGGCCGAGATATTTGAGGAAATCACCACGGCCGCACCCCACATCGAGGACGGACGCGCCACGGGGCAATCCTCTGGCGATGTTCGCGAAAAGCTCGATGTTAGGGTGTGCGAACCATCGTTGATGGTGTTGATCGAAATACTCCGTCGTGTAGGGCTCGGCTTCGACGATGGAATCTGGAAGGCTGAAGCAGTGTGTGCACGATCGACAACGATACAGATCCGCTTCCGGATGCTTCGCCATGAAGGCCGCCGGACCTCCACAGACGTTACATGTCACCATTGATGGCTCGATTGTAGCGTCGGCGCAACACTGCGGCAAGGCGCACCCCGATGCTTCCGCGCGTCGTCGCGACGGTCGCGCCCGAGCCGACAGATTACATCCCCCACGCGGACTTCATTCGCAAACAGTTCCTGTCCGCACCGGGATAAACCTCGGCTTTACGGCCATTTGCCGCCAGAATGTTCACATCGGGACTTTTGGCTCAGCGTTTGCTCCGTTGTCCACTTCCGTTTCACTGCAGTCCGCATCCTGAATCTCTCAACGATTTCGATGGCCCACGAGTGCGTCTCTCGCGACGCGTTCCACGAGCGCTTGGCCGCTCCGTGGCCGCCCGCGGGTACTTCTGTAACAACTTGCGACCCTCTACGTTCTTACTCTCGACGTGGCGCCTTTGCCGGCCGACGTTCCACTCGAATCCAATCGTTAACCGTATGAACTGTTATTTCTGGAGTTCCTTAATGCCTCAACTATCCCGCCAAAGACGGACGCCGCGCTTCAGCGGCGCTTTGATGACCCTGGTGGTTCTCGCGCTCACCGCCGGCAGCGCCTCGGCGCAGTTCGTAGACTTCCGAACCATGGCTGGTGCATCGCCGGCAGGTTACGAGGATGGGACCGGCACCGCGGCGCGATTCAATGCGCCGACAGGTGTGGCGGCTGACGCGTCGGGAAATCTGTACGTCGCCGATCAGCAGAACTGCTTCATCCGGAAGGTTACGCCGGCGGGAGTCGTCACGAGGTTTGGCGGCAACACCGTGAATAACAACCCCTGCGGTTCAACCAACGGAGCCAGCACCGTCGCCCAGTTCAATGGACCCAATGGAGTCGCCGTCGACGGCGCCGGGAATGTGTATGTCGCCGACACTTTTAATAATAAGATTCGCAAGATCACGCCTGCCGGCGTGGTCAGCACGCTGGCTGGATCCGGCGCCTTCGGCGCCGCCGACGGAGCGGGCGGGACCGCGTCATTCCGATCTCCGCGTGGGGTCGCCGTTGATGCCGCGGGGAACGTGTTCGTCGCTGACACTCAAAATCACACGATTCGACAAGTTACACCCGGCGGTGTCGTGAGCACGGTCGCCGGGCTGGCGCAAACCTCCGGACTCGTCAACGACATTGGCACGGCCGCGCGATTCAACAACCCATGGGGGATCGCCGTCGATACCAGCGGGAACCTGTACATTGCGGAGCTGAACAATCACGCGATCAGGAAGATTGCCAACGACGCCCCTCGTACCGTGACAACACTCGCCGGCGGAACGTTCGGAAGTCAGGACGGTACAGGCCCCGGCCCGCGCTTTAACGGTCCTCGCGGCGTGGCGGTGGATGGCGCCGGGACAGTCTACCTCGCCGACACCGGCAACAACCGGATTCGACAGGTGACTGCGGCCGGAGTAGTGACGACCCTGGCCGGCTCTTTCCGCAATGGAGGCTTCGACGGGGCGGGCGCGACAGCACGCTTTAACAACCCCGAGGGGATTGCCGTGGACGCGGCCGGTGTCGTGTATGTGGCCGACACCACCAACGACAACATCAGGAAGATCGCGTTGGGCACGGTGACGACCCTGGCGGGCTTCGCCGGAAGCTTCGGCTCGGCCGACGGGGCGGAAGGAGCCGCGCGCTTCGGGCTTCCGTTCGGTGTCGCGGTCGATTCGAGCCGCACGGTTTATGTCGCTGACCGGGGCAACAACACGATTCGCAAGATCACACCGGCCGGTGTGGTCACGACTTTCGCTGGGCTCGCGGACAATGGGGGCAACGTCGATGGAACCGGCAGCGCTGCGCGATTCGGCAGCCCGGCCGGGGTGGCAGTGGACAGCGCCGGTACGGCGTACGTCTTCGACGCCGGTAATGGCACTGTCCGGAAGATCACCCCTGACCGCGTGGTGACGACTCTTGCCGGGGATGGAACGTTTGGACGGACCGACGGCACCGGCAGTGCGGCGCGCTTCAGCTCGCAGGGCGGCATCGCCGTGGACAGCACAACCGGTGTGGTGTACGTCGCGGACGGCCTCAATAATTCGATTCGGAGAGTCACGCCACTCGGCGTCGTCACGACGGTTGCGGGTGCAACCGACGGAACCGGCGGATTTGCGGACGGCATCGGGAACGCGGCGCGATTCTCCGGTCCACGAGCGCTCGCGATTGACGCAGCGGGTGTCATGTATATCGCCGACACCTTCAATCAAAGGATCCGAAAGATGACTCCCGACGGAACGGTGACAACAATCGCCGGTTCGGGACTGGCCGGGTTACAGGATGGCACGGGTACGACGAACGTGCGGTTCAGTAACCCTCAAGGAATCGCGGTCGACAGCACAGGAACGATTTATGTCGCCGACACGAACAACCACGTGATCCGGAGGATTACGCCCGACACCGTGGTCACCACGGTTTCGGGCTGCCCGGGGTGTTTCGGGGGGGAGAACTGGGGCCGTTTCAACCAACCGGCGGGCATCGCGGTGGATTCGCGTGGATCCCTCTACGTGGCGGACAGTCGAAACAACTCG
>Ga0136846_1213602_pt1 | contig 13259 bp, 9 predicted proteins | sample HopSoiMetagenom2_FD_96841 | JGI IMG/M metagenome (GOLD analysis project Ga0136846, IMG submission 96841) | Grasslands soil microbial communities from Hopland, California, USA - 2 Assembly 2016 (version 4) | ecosystem: Environmental > Terrestrial > Soil > Grasslands | place: USA: Hopland... | reverse complement strand
TGAACCCGCCGCCGTCGTCGTCCAGGACGCTCGGCCGATCGAGGCTCGCATGAGGGCGAACGCCACGCCCTGCACGCATCGCCTGGCGCCCGCGCCCGCGCCGCGCATCGCAAATCACGCATCACGCATCACGCATCACGCATCACGCATCGCGCATCGCGCGGCGAACGCGTGCGCGCCTCGGCGGCGTTCGAGTACGATTCCTTGCCGCTCGCCCGTCCTCACCCCATCGATGAACATCTCGCTCGAGACCCCGGACCAACCCGAGGTCATCGCCCTGATCGCCGACCTCGACGCCTACCAGGACACGCTGTACCCGCCCGAGAGCCGGCATGCCCTCGACCTGGCGTCGCTCAAGCGCGACAACGTGCGCTTCTTCGTCGCGCGCGACGGCCAAGGACGCGCGGTCGGCTGCTGCGCGGTCGTGCTCCGGGCCGACCATGGCGAGATCAAGCGCATGTACGTGCGGCCCGACTGCCGGGGCCAGGGCATCGCGGGCGGCCTGCTGCGCGCGGTCGAGGCCGCGTCCGCGGAAGCGCGTTGCCCGCGCCTCATGCTCGAGACCGGGCCGTACCAGCCCGAGGCGCTGGGCCTGTACGCGTCGTTCGGCTATGCGCGGCGCGGGCCCTATGCCGGCTACCGCGACGATCCGCTGAGCGTGTTCATGGAGAAGCCGCTGGCCTGAGGGCGCCGAGCAGGCCTCGCGACGCGGCGGCACGCGCGAGCGCGGCCCCCGCTCGCGTTCACTTCACCCGCTCGCCGCCCTTGATGACCGCGCTCGGGTGTTCCAGCAGGCGCACATCCTGCAGCGGATTGCCCTGGACGGCCACGAAGTCGCCGTAGCGACCGACCTCGATCGCGCCGACATCGCCTTCGCGCGCGAGCGCCTGCGCCGCGTTGCGCGTGGCGGCGCGGATGGCCTCCAGCGGTGGCATGCCCCACTCGACCATCTTCGCGAACTGCAGCGCATTCTGGCCCGCGGGGAACACGGCGCCGTTGTCGGTGCCGAAGATCATCTTCACGCCGGCCTGCCAGGCCGCGCGGAAGGTCTGGCGCTGCTTCAGGCCGATGGCGCGCTCCTTGGCGAGCGAGGCCTCGTACATGCCGTTCTTCGCGCCCTCGGCCAGGATGTAGTCGTCGTCGTAGATGTCCATCGAGAACCACGCGCCATGCTCCTTGGCCAGGCGGAACGACTCCGCATCGGCCAGGCTGGCGTGCTCGATCGTGTCCACGCCCGCGCGCAGCGCGTCGTTGATGCCCGACGTGCCGTGCGCGTGCGCGGCCACCTTCAACCCGAGGCGGTGGGCCTCGTCGGTGACGGCCTTGATCTCCTCGAGCGACATCTGCTGCGCGCCGGCCGCGTCGGTGCGCGACAGCACGCCGCCCGTGGCGCAGATCTTGATCACCTCGGCGCCGTACTTGTGCACGCGGCGCACCAGCGCGCGAAAGCCGTCCGGGCTGTCGGCGACCGACGGCGTCGGCACCGGGGAGAAGCTCGGCGGCAGGCCTTCGGTGTCGTCGCAGTGGCCGCCCGTGGTGCCCAGCGCATACGTCGCCGGCACGATGCGCGGGCCCGGCACGTAGCCGCCCTCGACGGCCTGCTTGATGCCGACGTCGGCGTAGTCGGGGGCGCCGACGTCGCGCACGGTGGTGAAGCCGGCCTCGAGCATGGCCCTGGCGTTGGCCACGCCCACGGCGACCCAGAAGCTGTCGGTGTAGTCGAGGGTGCGGTTGCCGTCGATGCGGGCGTCGGCGGCCAGGTGCACGTGCATGTCGATCAGGCCCGGCAGCAGCGTCTGGCCCGGCAGCTCGATGCGCGCCGCGTCCTGGGGGATCGCCGCGGCGCCCTGCGACAGCACCGCGCGGATGCGACCGTCGACGACCACGATCGCGGGCCGTTCCATCATCTTGCCGGACAGCACGTCCAGCATGCGATCGGCCGTGACGACGGTGGCCGCCGCCTGCACGCCGGCGCCGGCACAGGCCGCCAGTGCGGCCGCCAGGATGGTCCTCGTTGCCCTGCCCCTCATGTCCGCTCCTTGTAGAACGGACACTTTACCCGCAGGACGTCAGAACGATTCCCAGTCGTCGCCGGCCAACGCCAGCGCCTTCCCGCGCACGGGCGCCGCGACCGCTGGGACCCGCGCGGCGGGTGCGCCCGTCGCGGCCTTGGCGGCCACCTGCGCGGGCCGGCGCGCCGGCACCGCGGCGCGGGACGCCGGCTTGGGCGCGACCATCGAGGCCGCGGCGACGCGGAAACCTTCCGCGGGCCGGCCCTCGAGCTTGAACACCGACACCGCCTGCACCAGCTGGTGCGCCTGGCCCTTCAGGCTCTCGGCGGCCGCGGCGCTTTCCTCGACCAGCGCGGCGTTCTGCTGCGTGGCCTGGTCCATCTGCGCGATGGCGTCGCCGATCTGGCCGACGCCCGAGCTCTGCTCCGTGCTGGCGGCGCTGATCTCGCCCATGATGTCGGTGACGCGCGCGATCGAGCTCACGATCTCGGTCATCGTCTCGCCGGCGCGGTCGACCAGCGCGCTGCCGTGCTCGACGCGTTCGACGCTGGCCGAGATGAGCGCCTTGATCTCCTTGGCGGCGTCCGACGAACGTTGCGCCAGCGAGCGCACCTCGCCCGCCACCACCGCGAAGCCGCGGCCCTGCTCGCCCGCCCGCGCGGCCTCGACCGCGGCGTTCAGCGCGAGGATATTGGTCTGGAACGCGATGCCGTCGATCACGCCGATGATGTCGACGATGCGCTTGGAGCTGTCGTCGATGCCCTTCATCGTCTCGACGACCTCGCCCACCACGTCGCCGCCCTTGCGCGCCACCGCGCTGGCGCCGAGCGCGAGCTGGTTGGCCGACTGGGCGTTGTCGGCGTTCTGGCGCACCGTGGAGGACAGCTGCTCCATCGACGCCGCGGCCTGCTGCAGCGCCGAGGCCTGCTCCTCGGTGCGCGCGCTCAGGTCGTTGGCGCCCTGCGAGATCTGCGACGACGCCGTCGCCACGCTCTCCGAGTTGCTGCGCACGTTGCTCACCACGCCGGCCAGGCTGCCCTGCATGGTCGCGAGCGCCTTGAGCAGCTGCGCGATCTCGTCGCGGCCGGCCACGCGCACCTCACTGGTCAGGTCGCCGCCGGCGATCGCCTCGGCCACCGTCAAGGCGTCGTCCACCGGACGGGTGATCTTGCGGCTGAACAGCACGCCCACCCCGATGCCCGCGGCGCCGGCCACCAGCATCAGCACGATGCTGACCAGCGACGCGCGATGCGCCTGCGTGGCGGCGTCGGCGGACACGGCGGCGCTGTCGGCGGCGATCTTCTTGCCGGCTTCGGCCAGCAGTCGCGCCGGCTCGCGATCCATGCCGGCCACGGCGCCGTCGCCGGCCGACGGATCGAAGCCTGCGTTCTTGAACGCCTCGAAGCCCTTGCGGTAGTCGACGCCCATCTTCGCGTGCGCCTGGCTGAACTGCTCGACCAGCGTGCGGCTCTCGCCCGGTGGCAGCGTCGCGAGCAAGGCCCTGGCCTTGTCGTCGACGGCGGACTCGCGCTTGGCGAACGCACCCCAGTGCTTCTCGAGCTTGTCCGGGTCCTTGCCGCGCAGCAGCGTGTCCTTCCACTCCTGCACCTGGGTCTTGAAGTTCACCAGCACGTCGGCGACGTCGCGCTCGTGCGCGTTCTGGGCACCGACCTCCACCTCGTAGATGGCGACGGAATCGTTGAGGCTGTGGATGCCGATGAGCGCGGCGCCCATCAGCGCGGCGAGGACGCCGGTGAATGCCAGCGGCAGTTTCAGCTTGAGGTTCATTTCGGTCGGAGGCTCGGTATGGCGGGCTCGCCGAGCGTGCGCGAAACGAACAGCGCTGGCGGTGACTGCAGGAGGCGCCGGGTGCGAGCGGATCGCGGACGCGGCTTCATGTCCTGTTTTCGGCGCCCGCCGCCCGAACTTGAGTCGGGACATGACCTCAGTGGCGTGAAATCGCTTTCTGAGGCAGCCATCGCATCAGGATGGTGTAAAGCGCCGCCGGGTTGACCGGCTTGGCGATGTGGTCGTTCATGCCGGCGGCCAGGCAGGCGTCGCGATCCTCGACGAACGCGTTGGCCGTCATGGCGACGATGGGCACCCGCGTGTCGCCGCGCTCGCGGATGGCGCGCGCGGCCTCCAGGCCGTCCATCACCGGCATCTGCATGTCCATCAGGATCAGGTCCCAGGACTGCTGCGAGGCCAGTTCCAGCGCGATGGCGCCGTTCTCCGCCTGCTCGACCACCAGGCCGGCGTTGGTCAGCAGCTCGCGCGCGATGAGCCGGTTGATGATGTTGTCCTCGGCCAGCAGCACGCTCTGGCCGCCATGGCGCTCGCGCACCCGGTCCTCGCTGGCGTCGCGCACGACGGCGGCGTCCGTGCCGCCGCGATACAGGATGCGCGCGACGACGTCGTGCAGCGCGGAAGCGGTCACCGGCTTGTCCAGCACCGCCTCCACCTTGACGCCCATGCTGCGGTCGCCCTCCAGCCCCTCGGGTGTCGAGCACAGCAGCACGCACGGCGGCATGCCGTCGCCCATCAGCGCATGCAGGCGCACCAGCGTGGGGGTGTCGTCCCCGCAGCGCGTGCTGGAATCCACCAGCATCAGGTCGTAGGGCCGGCCCTGCGCCATTTCCGATTCCACGCGCTGCAGCCCGGCGTCGCCGCTGGGCTGCACGTCGACCTGCATGCCCATCGTCTCGAGGTAGTGCGCGATGACCGCCGACGCCTCGGGGAGGTCGTCGACCAGCAGGATGCGCATCGCCTTCATCGGCGCCAGCGCGGCGGCCTCGACTTCGCGCGTCGCATGCGACAGCCAGGCGGTGAACCAGAAGATGCTTCCGGCGCCCGGCGTGCTCTCGACGCCCACCGTGCCGCCCATCGCCGCGGCGAGGTTGCGCGTCAGGGACAGGCCCAGGCCGGTGCCGCCGAAGCGCCGCGTGGTGGTGTTGTCGCCCTGCTCGAACGCGTTGAACAGTTCCGCCTGCCGCTCGGGTGCGATGCCGGGACCGGTGTCCTGCACGTCGAAGCGCACCAGCACGCGGCCGTCGCGGTCGTCCAGCAGGTCGCCCTTGAGCTTGACCCAGCCGCGGTCGGTGAACTTGACGGCGTTGGACAGCAGGTTGATCACCATCTGCGACAGGCGCGTCGGGTCGCCGCGCAGGCGCTGGGGCAGGCGGTCGGTCTCGACGACGAGTTCCAGCCCCTTGGCCTGCGCGCGCTCGCCCACCATGTCGCAGGCGGTCGACAGCAGCGGGTCCAGGGAGAAGTCGGTCGCCTCCAGCGTGAGCTTGCCGGCCTCGATCTTGGACAGGTCCAGCACGTCGTTGATGATCTGCAGCAGGTGCTGGCCGGCGTCGCCGATCTTGGCCAGGCGGTCGCGCTGCTGCGCGTCGCGCGGGTCGCGCGCGAGCAGGTAGGCCAGGCCCAGGATGCCGTTCAGCGGCGTGCGGATCTCGTGGCTCATGTTGGCCACGAACGCGCTCTTGGCGCGGTTGGCCGTCTCGGCCTCGTCGCGCGAGCGCGCCAACGCCTCGTTGCTTCGGGTCAGCGCGGCCTCCGCGTGCTTGAGCGCGCTGATGTCGAAGGCCATCATGTAGGCGCCCTGCACGCCGCCGTCCTGCGTGAACGCGGGCTCGATGTGGACCTGGAACCAGCGCGGCTGCGCCGGATCGCGCGCGTCCTGGTAGTCGAACAGCTGCGACTCGCCCTCGAGGGCCTGGGTCAGGCGCGGCGCCAGGCCGCCGGCCTCGGCCGGGCCGCGGATATCCGACTTGGCGCGGCCGATGACCTGTTCGGCCGGCAGGCCCAGCCGCTCGAGGTAGGGGCGGTTGGCGAACTGGCAGCGCAGGTCGCGATCCCAGTACGTGAGCAGCCCCGGGATGGCGTCGGCGATCTCGCGCGTGAAGCGCAAGGTGTCCGCCAGCGTGGCGTTGGCGCCGACCAGTTCGCGCGTGCGCTGCGCCACCTCGGTCTCGAGCTCGTCGCGGTGGCGTCGCAGGTCGTCGGCCATGCGGTGCTGCGCGGTGACGTCGACGAGCGTGGCCACGACGCCGGTCATCTCGCCGGTCTCGGCGCTGGTCAGTGGCACGGCGCTGACGCGGAACACCAGGTGCTCGCCCTGGCGATCGCGCGCATGCACGGGCACGTCCAGCTGCGGCCCCTGGCCGGCCATCACGCGCTGGCTCGGTTGCTCGGACTGCGGCATCGGCGTGCCGTCGGGCCGCAGCGAGGTCCAGCTGCCCATCATCTCGGTGCGCTTCTGGCCGGCGACGATGGTCGTGCCCATGAGGCGCGACGCGGCTGGATTGCTGCTGACGATGCGGTCCGCGAGGTCGAACACGATGACGCCCTCGCTCAGCACCGAGACGACCGCGCGGTAGTGCTGCTCGCTCTCGCGCAGGGCCAGGCGGGCGACGCGCTCGAACTCGGCCTCGCGCTCGGCGTCGCGCACCATCCTGCGCTGCGACCACACCCGCGCGGCCAGCGTGGCACCCATGAGGGCCAGCAGCGCGGCGAGCACGGTTTCGCCCGCGTGCGTGCGGGCCGGCGCATCGACTTCGTCCATGTCCATCCGGGCCGCCAGCCACCAATTGCTGCCCGCGACCGGGCGGCCCACCCACAGCACGTCGGTGCCGCGATCGTCGATCTCGCGTGTGGCGACGCCAGGTGGCTGCTCGCCCCGCACGACGCGGGCGATCGGCAGCCCCGAGGTGGCGACCGCCTCGCCGACGCGTCCGAGGCCGTGCGGCTCGCGCCCCGCCTCCGTGACGTTGACGACGTGGTCGTCCTCGCGCGCCCACAGCACCGCTTCCGCGGACCGGCTCGGCACGGGCCAGTTGGCGAGCAGGGGAAACAGCGAACGCCGAGGATCGATGCGCAGAACGATCGCTCCACGGGCCGGCTGCCCGGTCTTCAGCAGGGGAATCACGATGTCCAGCCGTTGTGGAATCTGGGCGCCGGCGCGGACATAGACGTCGGAGAAGGTGGCCGAACTGGCCCGCAGGGCGTCCTTGAGCGCGCGTGACAGTTCCGGGCTGATCTCCCGATCGGCCGGATGTTCGCGCGCCAGCACCCGGCCCGTGGCGTCGACGATCAGTACGCTGTCGGCGCCGACCGCGTGGCGCGAGTCGATCGCGCGTGCCAGAAGCTGCTGGCCGGCCTGGTCGTCGCCGTTGTCCTGCCAACGCAGGTACAGCTGCGCGAGCGCGGCGCCCTCCTGCAGGAATTGCGCGAAGCCCAGGTGGCGTTCGAGCCACGCCTGGACCTGGGTCGATCGCAGGTCCGCCACGCCCTCGAGCCGTGCCGCGGCACGCGCGCGTTCCTGCCGGAAGTCGCGCACGATGGTGGTGCCGGCCAGCACGGCCACGGCCACGCCCACGGCCAGCGCGGGCAGCAGCCACCCGAAACGCGACCCGTCCCGCCCCGTTTCCTTCCCTGGAAATGATCCCATGTGCTCTTTCTCCGGCACGTTCGGACGGCCAGAGTGTATGCCGCACGGCGGCAGCGAACGGGCGCGTGCAGCGCACGTCCTACTGCAGCAGCAGCCGCAACGCGTGCAGCGCGAGTCCCGCGAGCCCTCCCACGACGGTGCCGTTGATGCGGATGAACTGCAGGTCGCGCCCGACGCTCAGCTCCAGCTGTTCGACCAGTTGTCGATCGTCCCAGTCCTTGATCGTCTGCGCGATGTGCGTGGTGACGCCGGCGCGCAGGTTGGCGGCGATGGTGCCGGCCGCCGACAACAGGTGCTCGTTGAGCGATGCGCGCAGGCTGGCGTCCTCGCGCAGCCGGTCGCCGACGTCGCGCATCGCCTGCGCCACGTGCTCCGCGAGCGCCGAGCGCTCGTCGGCGAGGTCGGCCTGCAGCAGGCGCTTGATGTCGTTCCAGACGCCGCCGGCATAGTCGATCACGGCCGGGTCGGTGATCGCGCGCTCCTTGACGCGGTCGAACGCGGCGATCAACGATTCGTCGTCGCGCAGCCGCTCGATGAACTCGGCCAGCCACTTGTCGTAGCGCTGGCGCACCGGATGATGGGGCTGCGACAGCACGTCGCGCAGCTCGCCCAGCACCGAGGCGCTCAGCCGGGACGCCAGGCCGTCGGCCATGCGCGCCACCGGCGTCACCAGCTCCACCATGCCCACCACCTTGGGCCACTCCTTGCGCGCGTGGCGCACCATCAGCTCGGAAACGCGCTGCTTGACCTCGTCCTCGGCCAGGAAGCCGCCGATCTTCTCGAGGCCCGCGTCCAGCAGCTCGTGGTGGCGGCCCCCTTGCGTCAGCAGCGTCAGCACCTCGGCCGCGGTGGCGGCGCTGTTCCAGCGGCGCGCCTGCGCCACGATCAGCTCCAGCGTCGCGCGCCGCATGCGCTCGTCGTCGAACAACCCGACCGCCTTGAGCGCCCAGCGCCGGCCTTCGGCGACCCAGTCGTGCACCCGGGCCGGGTCCGCCAGCCAGTCGCCGAGGCGGCGTGCCGGATCCAGCTCGGCCAGGCGCAGCACGAGCGAGGTCGGCTCGAGGAAATGGTCGCGCACGAAATGCGCCAGGCCGTCGGCCACGCGCGCCTTGCTGCGCGGCAGGATGGCCGTGTGCGGCAGCGGCAGGCCCAGCGGGCGGCGGAACAGCGCGACCACGGCGAACCAGTCGGCGATCGCGCCCACGGCGGAGGCCTCGCAGAACGATTGCAGCCAGCCCCAGCCGCCCTCGCCGCCCTGCCACGACGCGAGCGCGAGCCCGGCCAGCGCCGCGGCCAGGAGCCCCGCGGCGACCCACTTCATGCGACTCAGCGCTCCGACGCGGGAGTCCTCGACGTCGCGCATCGCGATTTCCAGGCGATCCATCGTCGGCAGTGTGCCCTGTCCGATGTGTCCAGCAGTCATACTGTCGGTTTTCCTCCGAATACGCACCCGGCGCGTGACGCGCCCGTGCACCCGAATGAGCTCCGAACCCGCGAACCCACCGACCTCCCCGCCCGCCGCCGCGCCGCGCGCGTTCAAGTTGCCCAACGCCCGCCACGCCAGCCGCGTGCCCGAGGACGTCAACCCGGCCGACATCGCCCGCATCCAGCAGGCGGCGTACCAGCTGCCCCAGGTCGTCAAGCCCGCCGACTACATCGACGAGCACGCGCCGCATTTCGAGCAGCACCTGGACGGCCTGGGCCTGATCCTGCTGCAGAAGGCGGTGGCCGGCGGCCGGCCGAGCCGCTGGATCGCGCCCGGGCACGTCGCCGCCGCGCTGCGCCATCTCGACACCGTCGGCAACGGCCCGCAGGTGCGCGCGCAGATGCTGGAGCGCACGGCGGAGCTCGAGGCGCTGGGCATCACCCGCGAGGCGGGCCGCTTCGACCGCTTCCTGCAGCACGAGCTGCGCCTGCCCACCAGCGGCGTGCAGTTGCGCATGGCCTGGCGCCAGCCGATCGCCGATGCGCCGGTGTGGGAGTTCCATCGCACGGGCGACATCGAGGCCCTCCTGGCCGCCATCGGCGAACCGCCGCCCTATCCGGACGCCGCTGAAGTCGTCGACCACGTCGAGCGCCTGCTGGCGCGCGCCGAGTCCGGCCACCCGGAACAGCTGGGCTCGCTCGTCCAGCGCCTGCAGGCCGAGGCCGCGCGGCCGCAGCCGCTCGCCGACCTCAAGGCCTCGCTCGTGCGCGCCCAGGACCGCTGGGAGCGCCACGTCGCCGAGCTCAACGCGCTGGCCGGCCTGAACTCCGAGCTGGCGTTCCAGGGCTACCCCGACAGCTTCGAGCTGGCGCGCCGGCTGCAGCGCAGCGTCACGCTGTACGTGGGGCCGCCCAACAGCGGCAAGACGCACGCGGCGTTCGAGCAGCTGGCCGCCGCGCACGACGGCTGCTACCTGGCGCCGCTGCGCCTGCTGGCACTCGAGGGACGCGACCGCCTCGTCGCGCGCGGCGTGCCCACGTCGCTGCTGACCGGCGAGGAGAACGACCCCGCGCCGCAAGCGCGCGTCGTCTCCAGCACCATCGAGATGGTCAACACGTCCAGGCCGATCGACGTGGCCGTCATCGACGAGGCCCAGATGCTGTTCGACGCCTCGCGCGGCTGGGCGTGGACGCAGGCCATCGTGGGCGTGCCGGCCAACGAGGTCATCGTCATCTGCTCGGCGTACGCGGCGCCGGCCATCGAGAACCTGCTCAAGCTGTGCGGCGAGACCTGCAAGCTGCGCACGTTCGAGCGCAAGCAGCACGTCGAGCTGCTGCCGGGGCCGGTGCCGATCTCCGCGCTGAAGAAGGGCGACGCCGTCGTCGCCTTCAGTCGCAAGGAGGTGTTGATGCTGCGCGACCAGGTCGCCGCCAATGGCCATCCGGTCTCGGTGATCTACGGCGCGCTGCCGCCCGAGGTCCGGCGCCGCGAGGCCGAGCGCTTCGCCCACGGTCATGCGCACATCCTGGTGGCCACCGACGCGATCGGCATGGGCCTGAACCTGCCGATCCGTCGCGTCCTGTTCTCGACGCTGAAGAAGTTCGACGGCGTCGGCGACCGGCTGCTGGACGAATCCGAGGTGCACCAGATCGCCGGCCGCGCCGGCCGCTACGGCCTGCACGAGGAAGGCTTCGCCGGCGTGCTGCGCGAGGCCGAGCCCTCCGCGCTGCGCACGCTGAAGGAACTGCTGCCCCGGCAGCCGCGCGCGCCGCGCGACTTCAAGGCCTTCGTCGCGCCCAACTGGTGGCACGTGGACACCATCGCCACGCGCCTGGGCCTGGCCAGGCTGCGCGCGGTGCTGGACGTGTTCGTCGACCAGCTCCGGCTGGACGACGCCCACTTCGCCGTCGCCGAGCTCGACCAGATGCTCGAACTCGCCGAGCAGCTCGATCACAACGCCGGCAAGCTCACGCTCAAGCAGCGCTTCATCTACGCCCAGGCGCCGGTGGACACGCGCACCGAGACGCAGGTCCAGGCCTTCCTCGAATGGGCCTGGAACCACGCCAACGCCGGCCAGGCCGGCACGCCGTGGTTCCTGTCCGAGGTCGACGAGCACAGCCGCCTCGACAACATGGAGAAGGCACTGCGCTCGTGCACGCTGTGGCTCTGGCTCGATCTCCGTTTCCCCGGCAGCTACGGCCAGATCGAGGAAGTGATCGACCTGCGCACGCGGCTCAACGAAGGCATCGAGCGGCACCTGAAGGGCAAGAAGCCGCTCTGGCAGCAGCGCGCACGGCGATAGCCGGCGTCGGCGGGCCGCTCCCCCGAGCGAGCGCCCCGGCGGCCGACGCGGCGGTCGACCTCAGACCGGCACGCGCCGCGCCACCCAGTACGTGGCGCCTTCGGGGCCGTAGCGCTCCGAGTGCGGCGTGTGCGCCGGCAGGTGGAACTCGCCGCCGGGCAGCAGGTGGCGCGTCTCGTTGCCGCAGGTGAGCCACATCTCGCCCTGCGTCACGATCGCCTGGGCCTCGAACGGGTGCGAGTGGATCTCGACCACCTGGTGGGGGTTCCAGCGGCGCTCCTGCACGTCCGCGGCGCCATGCGCCCGGGCGAGGGAATGGAATTCGTCGAAGGTGGGCGGCGTCATCGTGCTGCTCCCGTTCAAAGGGCCGGCGCGCCGACCTGCAGCGCCGGCGCGGCGGCGGCGAAGGCCGGCAGGCGTTCGCACTCGCCCACGATGCGCGTGGACACCGGGATGCCGCCGACGTCGATCTTGAGCACGCCGGTGACCATGAACAGGCTGGCCAGGCAGATGTCGGCGATCGTCGGCTGGTCGCCGTGGCAGAAGCGACCGGTGCCGGGCTCGGCGGCCAGCCGTTGTTCGACGGCGCGCAGGCCGGTGCCCAGCCAGTGCACGAGCCACGCCCGCGACGCGTCCGCGTCGAAGCCGCCTAGCGTGGACAGGTACTGGCGCACGCGCGGCGTGATCAGCGGGTGCGTGTCGGCCGCCAGCATCTGCGCGATCGAGCGCACGCGGGCGCGGCCGTGCGCGTCGGCGGGCAGCAGCGGGGGCTGCGGGTAGAGCTCATCGAGGAATTCGAGGATGGCCAGCGACTGCGTCAACGGCACGGGCGGCTGGCCGGGGCCGTGGTCGACGAGCGCCGGCAGCCCGCCCAGCGGGTTGATGCGGCGGTAGGCCTCGCCGTTCTGCTCGCCGCCGTCCATGTCGACGAAGGTCTCGCGCGGCTTGACGCCCTTCAGGTGGAATGCCACGCGCACCCGGTACGTGGCGGACGTGCGCCAGAAGCCGTACAGCTCGAAGCGATCGTCGTCGGTGGGGCGGTTCATGCGCGGTCCTCCTGCGTGGCCAGCCGTCGACGATACCGCAGCGCCGTCAACCCTGCTCACAGAAGTCGACGAAGGCCGCCAAGCCGCGCGAGAACTGCTTGCGCCGATGGTGCACGAGCCAGAAGCGCCGTGCCAGGCGCGGCAGCGTCGTGCGCACGCGCACCAGGCGCCCCAGCGCGATCAGGTCGCGTACCGCGAACAGCGACAGGCACGTCAGGCCCAGGCCCTCGACCGCCGCCTGCTTGATGGCCTCGGTGCCGCCGAAGCGCAGCCCCTCGCGCAGCTGGTGCAGGTGCGGCTGCAGCGCCTGCTCGACGGCCTCGCGCGTGCCCGAGCCCGGCTCGCGCAGCAACCACGCGGCCTGGCGCAGCGCGGCGACGTCGAGCTTGCGGGCGGGGTCGCCGGCCAGCAGCGGGTGCGACGGCGCAGCACAGATCACGAGCTCCTCCTCGCGCCACGGCCGCGCGAGCAGCTCGGGTTCGTGGCACGGGCCCTCGATCAGGCCGATGTCGACCTCCATGCGCGCCACGGCCGCGGCCACGGCCGCGGTGTTGGCGATGGCCACGTCGACCTGCGCGTCGGGCCGCGCCCGGCGCCAGTCGGCGATCAGCGTGGGCAGCAGGTAGTTGCCGATGGTCGTGCTCGCGCCCACGCGCAGCAGCGACGGCGCGGCGGCGTCGCGCGCGTCCACGGCGATGCCGAAGTCGCGCTCGATGCCCGCCGCGCCGTCGAGCACCGCGCGCGCCTGTGGCAGCAGGCCGCGGCCGGTGTCGTTCAGGACCAGGCGCGTGCCGACGCGGTCGAACAGCCGGGCCTCGAGCACCGCCTCGAGCTCGTTGAGCGCCGCGCTGGTGGCCGACTGCGACAGCGCGACACGGCCCGCGGCGGCCGTCGTGCTGCCGGCGTCCGCGACGGCGATGAAGACGGCCAGCTGGCGCAAGGTGATTCGCATGCGCGCAGTCTACTCACCGATCAGGTAGATACAACGATATCTATTCGTTTTACAGATAGATTCCGG
>Ga0136846_1236848_pt1 | contig 13261 bp, 11 predicted proteins | sample HopSoiMetagenom2_FD_96841 | JGI IMG/M metagenome (GOLD analysis project Ga0136846, IMG submission 96841) | Grasslands soil microbial communities from Hopland, California, USA - 2 Assembly 2016 (version 4) | ecosystem: Environmental > Terrestrial > Soil > Grasslands | place: USA: Hopland... | reverse complement strand
TGCGGCTTACTCAGGTTGCTGGCAACATCAGGGCCTGTCAAGCAGGGTTATCAGTCCTGACATCCGGTAAATGTCGCTTTCATTACAATTCTACGAAAGGGAGCGAACGATGCGCCGGGCTTTGGTCTTCACTGTTGCCATGACAATTACCACCATTCCGGTTGTTTCTTCCGCGGAAGTCGCAACTTACCAATATGACGCGCTCGGCCGGCTGACCCAATCGTTCAAGCAAGGCGGCGGCGCCGACGGCACGCTCACCGCGATCACCAACGATCCCGCCGACAACCGCGCCAACCTGACCGTGCTCAACGTCACCAGGACGCTGCATGCCGGCGACAAACTCTATTCGAGCGACAACCGCTTCTATCTGACGCTCAAGGCCAACGGGAACCTCGCGGTCGTCACCGCCTCCACCAGCGCTGAGCTGTGGACCTCAGGCGCAACCACGCTCGCCACCGATCATGCGAGCTTCCAGTCCGACGGCAATCTCGTCCTGCTCAACGCCGCCAGCTCCAACCTCTGGAACACAGCCACCGCCAGCCACCCCGCCTCCCAACTCACCATGCAACCAGACGGCAACCTCGTCATCAAAGACCCAGCCGGCACCACGCTCTGGCAAACCAATACCGGCGGACATTAACAGGGCTAGTCTGCAGCGCCGACGAACCAAGTCAGGCAGGCGGAGATCGCCAAGAAGGTCCCCAGCGGTAGGCGGGCAGAGCCGTCGATCGGATTGCCCCGAATGTGCGCTGCGACGACCCAGGCGAAGCCAAGCACCCCTGCCCCTACCACGACGAACGGCACCGCAGCCCAGCCCAGCCAGGCGCCGATCGCGACCATCAATTTGGCGTCGCCCTTCCCTAGGCCCTCTCGTCCGCGCAGACGGCGGTAAATCAAACCCACCAGCGCAAATATGCCACCGCCAAGGATCAGCCCGATGATGCGGTCGGGCAGCGCGGGCGGGACGCCAAGCGCGCCGACTAGAATACCAGCCAGTACAAGCGGCAGGGTGAGAGCATCTGGCAGCCAAAAATAGCGGGCATCGAGCAACGCAAGCGCAAACAAGGTCCAGCCAAAGAAGGCGCCTGCCAAGCCGGCGATCCCGGGGGAGATCGCGAAGGCGAGAAGGCCAATTGTACCCGCGCCGAGTTCGATCAAGAGATGGCTTGGTGCGATGGGCGCACCACAGAAGCGGCAGCGGCCCTGCAATAGCAGGTGACTTATAACTGGGATGAGATCCCGGGCCTGGAGCTGCGCTTCGCAACTGTCGCAACGGGACCGGCCGTGAACGATACTGACCCGTTCCGGCCAGCGAATCACTAGCGTGGCGATGAAGCTACCGGCGACGAGTCCCAGGATCAGGCCAAGGAGACATGCCGCTATCATGTATCGGGAATAGCCGCGCAAGGGCGGTTGTCCAAACCCGCAGTGTGTCAGGAACGAACCGGCCCAATGGCTCCTGTGGATATGTCGCCCGCATTTGAACGGAGAATCCGGCCCGCTTCAGATTGATCTGCACCATCCTCTTCGCAACCCGCACCACGCTTTGAAACGTAGAGCCCATCCATTCAGAAGATTCGTGGAGCTTCCTCAGGAGGGCCGGAATAGCGGTTCGACAGTGACGCGGGGCAATGACGTCATCGGCGGCTCCTGACGTTAGCCAAAGCCGCGGAGAGATCGGCGCTTCTCTCAGCATGCGCATCAAAATCCGCTCACCCGAACTCACCAAGCGGATCATACCAGCTGGCTATCGAGATATTGCCGCACGACATATAAATCGGAGAAGTTCCCCGAAGCCATCCGAGCGATCGGCGCCCTCCCTGCAAAGAGCGGCGCGGTGTTGGAAGCGCGTATCCAACCGTCCGCTCGCTCAGGCACCGGCAGCAGAGTGTTGATGGCCTTGAAGATACCGAGGACATAACTGATCCGCTCGAGCATGTCTCTCGGCACAGGTGGCGCGATGCCCGACCTCAACGCAACTAGAGAGGATATGTCCTGTAGCCCGAGCAACCCGAGCTGCTCGTCGTCCGTCAATTCCCATCGCTCTGCGATCCGGAAGAATGTGCGGAGTCCGGCGGCCAGATCAGCATCAACCATGCGCCACGCCCGCCTCTGCATAGGGCGACCGTGAACCTGCTTTCGGTCGCACAGATTTGCGTCGATGCTCGCGTGCCAGAATCCGATACACCGTCTCTAGCGTGCCCGTACGCTTCCAATGGTGATACCGGCTGTAGCTGGCGCTCGGGTCGCCATATTGGGCGGGAATATCACACCAGCGTCGCCCCGTAGCGGCAACCCAAATGGCAGCGTTGAGGACAGACCTGTCGCAGACGCCGCGGCGGCTCCGCCGTTGCCTCGGTATCCAAGCGCGTGCCAGGTCCCACTCGCGATCGGTAACCTCCGCGCCACCGCGGCTGACCTTATTGATAGTGAGCCCGAGAAGGTGGCGCCTGATCAGGCCATAAGGGAGCTTCACACCAAGTCGATTTTCGACGGCAGGCCGATCTGCAAATCCCTCGAGTGTCGGTAATATTCCGCGGGCGCGAAGCCATCGCGCCGCCCTCCGCTCCCGAAGACCAAGCCGAGCATTGATCTCACCGAAACTGATGAGCTGCTGAGCGGCTTGAGCGACGTTCTGCATGAGCGGAAGTCCATTCCGGTCAGGGCTCCTCATCAACCGCCCACCCTCGAGAAGCAGTTGCAGGTCGGCAGCATCACAATTGAGGACTTCGCCGGCAGTCACCATCGAAACCGTCTCTCCGCCATCAACAACCCCGAATTCGCTTTCGAACTTGCTCAGGCGATCCAAGACAAATGGACTGACATGCAGAGCGCGTATGTCGGGGTTGCCATCGAGTCCGGTCGGCGCGCGCAAATGAGCGCCTTGGGCATACATCCAGGTGAGGAAGCTTCCATAGGGCTTAGGCCGGCCACCGATGGCGGTAAACGCCCTCTCCAAGGGAATCCAATCCCCGTCGTCCCTGCCTAGCGGAAAAACGCGAGACCGCAGCCGCTCGACGAACAATTCCGCCTGGGATCGCCTGAGCATTGGGCGATCGAACAGGGCATCGATCGCGGGAGTACGAAGCCGCTCGACATGCCCGGTGCTCAGCAATTGCTCAATGGCGTGTTCCGAAAAGCCGGTGAGGTGGGAAAATTCGGCTTCCGACATCCGGTCCTCCAGATCCGCCCGCGCGGCGGCACAGGACTTGCGAGTCAAAAGTTCTAAGCGCACGCGACCCCGGTTGATGGTCTTCGCCTCCAAGATGCCAGCGCGCCGCAGCGCCGTGACATAAGGGGGCGCCACACCGATACTAGCGGCAGCTTCCCTCACCCCCATCCCGCCGACCTTCCGCCGAGCTGAGACAAGCTCAGCTTTTGCCCCCAGCGAGCAGGCGCGATCGTTCGCCAAATCGTAGAGCAGCAGAGAGCGCACTTCCGGCAAAGTCGCCGGAGCTTGCGCATAACGGCGAAGGCGAGTGGACAACGACTGCTGGCAGACGTCGCTCACCTCTGCATCGACTTCTAAAGCAGCGAGCATCTTTTCAGGCCAGCCGAGGACCACCTCCATCGCACCAGCAATCGCTTCCAGATTGGTATGATCTTTGTCACTGGTCGGCTGGCCGATGAGGTTTGCCAGGCCCGGCACCAGGTCGAAGATCGAACCTCGGCCCAGCGTCCTCAGCTTTTCATGGCACTGCGCCAGCGCCGCGCTTTGCCGATCGGCGAGTGGATGGACCAGGTCGGCCCATGCTTTGAGGTGTTGCCGCAGTTCCATTGGTACAGCCGCCGTCTCAAAGTCGCGCTGATCGCTCTTGCATGCCGGGCAGTGCGAAACCTGATCGAGTTTCTGCCACAAGAGAGGCTTACCGCAGTCTGGGTTCAAGCAATGGTCGGTGAGCAGCGTCCAGCTCTCCGGGCAGAACGAGATCGGCTCGACCGACGAGAGCGCCCGAACGTAGTTGCCCTCGCGCATCGTCGCAGGAGAGAGACGCCGCTTGCGGGCAACCAGATGGGCCCGTCGCAGTGCGGTGCCGCTAAACTCAACCCGCGGGATTCCTCGAGCACGCGACGCCTTCGGATAAACCAACGACGTCAGATCTGCGGGTGCTTGGCTGAGGAGACCCATCAGAGAGCAAGCGTCCGGCAATGCGACGGCCCGCTCTTCCTATCTCTCGGGAATTCCTCACTAGAGATCGGCGAAGTGTCGGCATCATCGTCGTCACAACTGGCCTAAGGGCCAAATTGACTGAGCGGTCGTTCAACTCGGTATTAAGAAGGCCGCTCATGGGCCGATTTTGCTCTGGCGGCTTTCGGGTGGCCCGACGGGAACTGCCGACCTTCGTTCAGATCGCCGTTTAAAGAATGAAGGCGCAAAATCCGGCCGTTGGGGCATTCCCTAAAACAGGACGCTCGTTCAGCCTTCCGATTTTGGTTTGGTCTGGCTGTTTATGCTCACCGCTGCTCGGCGCGGACGCCCGAGGCACCCTTCTCGTAGAATAACCTTCATTCCGCACGAGCTTAGACCGGTATCGAACATGCTGTTCCCAGTCTCGTCGCAACCGAAAAGCCCGGCCGTATCAATGCGTGAGTATGTGGAATAGGATGGTCGGTCAGTCCGAGATTAATCCGAATGCGTTGGCACGCCCCAGCGGACCGGACTATGGATGCGACATGACCTCAACCGCCCCGCCCGACATGGCCGCTTATTCGAGCCGCCCGGCCACGTTCCCGGGGAATACGCGCCCGAGATGATCAACACGCTCGCTCTGAATCTCATCGCGGACGTCATGGATTGGGATAATGAGGTAGCCACCAGGGAATACGGGTGGCTGCGACTCATCTCCTCCATGAAATACGACGGCTATTCCGATTTTCGCGCCGGTGTCCGCTTCCTGGAGAGCCTCGTCTCTTGGCTCCGGCACTTCGACAAGGCCGATCGACCTGCCGCATACGCCTTCGTCAAGGAACGACTGGTCTACATCTCGACGCTCGAGATGCAGCGGGTGATCGAGACCTTCATCCCCGAGATCGTCACCCCCTACCTTCGGCGGTCGGTCGCCACCGAGCTCGGCATTAAGCCGTATCAGGTGTGGCAGTCGGCCGATGGGGCGGAGGCCTTCAAACGCCGCCTACGCCGCTGCCTCTTCGTCGGTCTGAGCGACGGCAGCCGTATCGACGTGCTTCGCCGCGCGAATGCGGGTCGCCTGTCGCAGGAACAGGTCATTCCGATGATGAACGTTGACGACGAGAAATGGAAAAGCCTCGCCGGCGACCTGAAGGGCGAACTGGGCGCCGACGCCCGCTTCGACGACGTCTACCTCATCGATGATTTCACGGCGTCGGGCACCACCTTCATCCGCTTCCCTGACGGCAAGCCCAAGGGCAAGCTCTACAAGTTCGAGAGGATCGTGCAGGACGCCAAGGCGCGGCTTGAGGACCAGAAAGAGGATTTTCCCCTCGCAGACGGATACACGCTGCACATCCATCACTACGTCTCCACCAGGCAGGCCCACGACGCTCTCGAAGAACGCCTCGCCGAGGCGAACGAGAAGCTCCAGGACAAGAGCTTCGGCAGGACGATCATCACCGAGGGGATGCCTCTGCCGAGCACCATCAGGGTAGCGACGATCGACAAGGCGACCAGGGACGTGACGCTGACGCGACCGACAGACGCCCCAATCGTCGATCTGTGCGGTCGCTACTACGATGACGACCTATTCAAGCGGCTCGAAAAGCACTGCAGGGAGGCGGGCCAGACCGACATGAAATACGGCTACGCAGACTGCGCGCTTCCGCTCGTCCTTGAACACAACACGCCGAACAACGCCATCCCGCTCCTCTGGGCGGAGACCGAAGGCAAGCTGGGCGTGGCGATGCAGCCGCTCTTCTTCCGTCGCGACAGGCACGGCTGACCATGGCCAATCCCTTCCTCCGCCGCGCCACCGAATACGTCCGCGAGGACGAGTCATTCCTTTCGATCGTCAGTCCGGCTCCGCTGACTACCTTCCTAGCCACCAGCCGGAACAAGGACGACATGTTCGAGGTGCCCGTCCGCATCATCGGCGCACCGGGCAGCGGCAAGACGATGCTCGCCACGCTCGCCGAATTCCGCATGGTGGAGATGATCCTCAAGGACGAGACCAACCCAACCAACCGGACGCTCGCGGACGCGCTGGCCCAGGCGGGGCTCCTCAAGGACGGGAAACCGAATGTCGCCGCCGTCCGCGTGCCGATGGAATCGGAATACCGTGACTTCTGGGAACTGCCCTACGAGCCGATCGTCAAGACGAAGCTCGCCTTCTGGCTTGTGCAGGCGCGTGCGATGCTCGGGCTTATCCGCAATCTCACGGCGAACCGGACACGCGGGATTGACGCTATCGAATTCATCCCCCGCGTCAACCACGAGGCCCATCTCGAGCAGATCGGGGGCCTGTCCGCAGTCGGCATCCGGGATCGCGCGCTCGCCGTCCAACGGGCGATCTACAAGGTCGGCGCCGGACTGAGGGCACCCAAGCTCGAGAGCCTACCGATCGACGCCACCGCGCCATACGCGCCCTTCGATGCCATCAGTAGGATCCGCATCGACTGGAACGGCGAGACGATCGAGATGAGCCCGCTCGTCATGCTCGACGACGTCCACGCCCTCCATCACGAGCAGCTGGAGGCCATGTTCGGCATGCTCTCCCACCGGGAGATGAAGTTCGGTCGCTGGATGATGATGCGACTGGATGCTCTCAGTCCGGGAGCGGTGATGCGTTCCCACGGCGACCAGCCAACCCACAATCGCGCGCAGGGCCGCGACTTCGTCGATATCCGCATGCAGGGCGACGAAAAGAAGGATGCGTCGAAGCGGCAGTTTCGAACCATGGCGCGGGACATGGCGAAGCGGTACCTGCCGATGGTCGAAGGGCTCAGGAACCGCAACGCGACCGACATCGACCGGCTCGTCCCCAGCGAACCTCCCAAGCTGAGCACCGGCCAGCTGAAGGATCTCGAAAGCAGAGTCGACAGGGACCAGGAGAAGCTCAAGATCGGCGCGACCCGGCGCAAGGAGATCGACGATATCGTCGAAGACTTCATCAAGCGCACGAAGTCGTACGACGACGGGCCAGAGGTCGCCCTGGCGATGAAGCGCATCCTGTTGCATCGCTACGCCGTCCGCATCGCCCGCTCGACGCCATCGCTCTTCGAGGAGATCGATCCCGATCCGAAGACGCCGCTGAAGGCCGACGCCGACGTCGCGCACGGCGCCCGCGTCCATCTGCATCATGAGTATAGCCGCCCTCTACACTACGGCGTCGACGACATCTGCGATGCCAGCAATGAGAACGCGGAGGTGTTCCTGCAGTTCGCGGGGGCGCTCGTCGCGAACATCGAAACGAGGGCGATCAGGAACAGTCCCCTAGCGCTGCCCGCCCGGGATCAGCAATCGATCCTGCTGGAGAAGGCCAAGTCGATCATGGACGCCTGGGCCTTCCCACACGCCCAGCGCGTTCGCCAAATGGTCGACGCCATCGGAGCCGACTGCAAAGCCGAGTCCCTGCTGCCCAACGCCCCTCTCGGTGCCGGCGCAAACGCGATCGCCATTCTCGAGGAGGACATGGAGGCGATGTCGTTCGACGACGAGCTCGGCTCGGTCCTGAAATACGCCATAGCGAACGGCGCGATCACGATCGAGCGGAACTACGGTCAGGGCAGCAAGCTCTGGGCCCTGATCGAGCTCACCGGCACAGTCGGGCTCGTCTACGGGCTCACCTTCAATCGGGGCGGCTTCCTTCCGCAGAAGATCGACTACCTGCGCAAGGCCTCGGGGTTGCTCGATGCGTAAGCACTGGGAAAACTGCATCACCAACTTCGATGCCGCAGTCGATGACTTCGTCGCCGACTATTTCGAGGACCCCTTGCGCCGGGTGCTGCTCGTCGCCGCGGCAGGGTTCGACCCGCGATCGCGTCGCATCTCGCAGATGCTCGCCGACACGCTCGGGTCCCGCCTGTCCGCACTTTATGTCCGCGAGGAGCGTGCAGGCGCGTCCGAGGCTCTCATCGAGCAGGCGGACGAGAACGAGGCGGCATTGAAGGCGATCGTCCCCGACTCCGTTGTCATCAAGATCGACGTCTTCGCCGAGGACGGTGCGCCGGTAGGCGGCTCCCGCATCGTCTCGCGTCTTAGCGAGCACCCTGTCGCTGACGAGGTGACCGACGTGATCCTCGATCTGAGCGCGCTCTCTATCGGCATCGGCTTCCCGGCCGCGAGAATGCTGCTGGAGGATTGCGAGAGCACCGAAAATCGCTCCTTCCATCTCATGATCGTCTCGAATCCCGAGATGGACGACATGATATCGAGCGTCCCGTCGAGCCGGGCGGGATCGGTGAAGGGCTTCTCACCGCCCATCGAGGATGACGCCCAGGGGCTCGCCCAGGTCTGGATTCCTCAGTTGGCCCGCGGACGCGCCCTCGCGCTGACCCAGATCGGCGCGGCGATCCCGTCGCGATACAAGATTTGTCCTCTTCTGCCCTTCCCGGCCCGAAATCCGCGACGCGCCGACGATCTCCTCGCCGAATACCGCACGGAGCTCGTCGACGAGTGGGAGGTCGATCCACGCGACGTCTTGTACGCGTCGGAGCGGAACCCGCTCGACTGCTACCGGACCCTCTCGACCCTGAAGACACGCTTCGACCGAACGATGAGGGGAACGTACGAACCGCGGATGGTTCTGTCGCCCGTCGGGAGCAAGGTGCTCGCCGCCGGCGCCCTCATGGCCGCGATCGAGCATGAAATGGCGGTGCAGTATCTCGAGACCGAGAGCTATCTCTTCGAAAATGCGATGATCGGACCCAACGAAGCGCCGGACATGACGGTGCACCTGGTCCTGTCCGGCCCGCTCTATGCGAGCTACGACCAGCCGGCACCGGCGGAATGACGACGCCCGTCTTCAGCGCGAAGCTCGACGCCCTCCCCGCCACGCTCGACCTCTTCCAAGGATACGATGCCGGGCCGCTCGCCGGCTCGCTCGCGGAAGGGGCCCGTCGCCACGCCCTTTCGATCGGGTCCGGCGGCTCGGCCATCGCCGCCGAATATCTCGCCCGCTGCCGCGACACGCTCGGCCTCGGTCCGACGACCGTGCAGACGCCGATGCAACTGGTGACCGACCATCACGATCTCTCCGAGACCGATCTCTGGCTGTTCAGCGCCGGAGGCGACAATCCGGATGCTGCAGCGGCTTCGCAGGCCGCCCTCGACCGCAAGGCGAGGAAGGTCAATCTCGTCACTCGCAATTCCGACGGATCGGCGGCTCGAATAGTCGAGGGCGGAGGCGGCATCGTCCATGTCGTGCCGGTCGCTGACCCGAAGGACGGCTACCTCTCAACCCATTCGCTCCTGTCCTCGGTCGTGGCGCTGCTCCTCGCCTCCGACGGGGCGTCGCGAGATCCCAGAGGCGCCGTCGACCTGCTCGGTGCGCTCGCCTCCCGTCTCACGGAGATGCGCGATCCCGCCCAACGAGCGTCGACTGCAGCCCGTCTCGCGTCTCTGCGGCGGAGCGACACCGTCGTCATCGCCGGCGATCCGCAACTGAAGCCCCTGTCAGTGCTGCTCGACACGTCCATCTGGGAGGCCTCGCTGTGCCATGTTCAGACGACGGACTTCCGCAACTTGGCGCATGGTCGCCATAGCTGGCTCCATCACCGGCAGGACGAGACGCTGGTCCTCGCGCTGACAGGGACCAACACCCGCGCGACCTGGGCGGTGATCGACGATCTTCTTCCGCCTGCGCTTCGCCGGGATGTCGTCGATCAGCGGTCGTGCGGTCGCCTCGACAACGCGCTCGCCATGATCGATGGGCTCGGCATCATCGAGGGGATGGGAACCGTTCTCGGGATCGACCCCGGAGAACCGGGCATTGGCGAATTCGGCCGTGCAATATACGCTGACCGCTCACTGGCCGATCTCGCCCAGGCCATGCCCCCGCATGTGCGGCACAAGCGGGCTGCCATCGCGAAATCCGACTCCCACAACCCCGCGGATGATCCTCTCCACCTGATCGGACGCGAACGCCTGCAGGCGCTCGCCGAAGCGGACATCGGCGGTGCAGTCTTCGACTACGACGGAACGATCGTGACGACCGCCGGCCGTTACTCGGCGCCGGACCAGGAGATCGCGGACGAATTAATCAGACTGCACCTGGCGGGGCTCAGGATCGGGTTCGCGACGGGCCGCGGCGGTTCTGCGGGGGAGGAACTGAGGAAGATCCTACCCACTGACATGCTGCCGTTGATCCCGATCGGCTACTACAACGGCGGGCATCTCCGCACAGCGGACGTCAACGTCGACGAGGATCGCGCGCCTGCGAATTCGGCGATCACTGAGACCGCAGCGTGGCTCAATGCGCGAAGCGATCTCTTCCTCCGGCACAAGTTCAAGCACCGAGAGGTGCAGATCACCGTCGACATGGACAAACTGCGCCATCCCTACCGCTTTCCAGTCGACCTCGAAGGTTGCCCGCCGTTCTCGGCCGGCCTGGTCCGCGCCATGGGATCGGGTCACAGTTACGACATCGTTCCGGCGGCCTCGAGCAAGCTCTCTGTCGTCAAGGCGATCAAGGCCGAGTTACCCGTGGGCGTCGAGGTCCTCTGCTTCGGGGACAGCGGATCCCGTCTGGGGAACGATCACGCCCTTCTCTCTCATCCCCACGGCATCAGCGTCGGCGACGTCTGTGGCGTGGCGAATGGTTGCTGGTCGCTGTTCGGTATAGGCCCGGTGGGCCCCGAGGCACTTCTCACCATCCTGCGCGCTCTGTTACCATCGGACGTGGGAAGGATTCGCCTCGATGTCGCATCGCTCGGTCTCGACAGATGATGACGAACTGGTACATAAGGTGAACATGCACGACTCTCCCATCTCCCTCGACCATCGCGTCGACGTAGCCGGCACCGGGTTCACGGTGCTCGACCGCGTCTATGCCGATGGCGATCTCACCGACGAGGCGTTGGGCGGCTCATGCGGAAACGTGCTCGTGTCCCTGGCGATGCTTCATCGCCATGTGGCGCCCGTGCTGGCGCTAGGAGACGACGACGCGGGCTTCAGGCTGGTCGACGAGTTCATCCAGGCTGGCGCCACCACGCGGTACATCACCCGACGTTCCGACCTGCGGTCGCCCGTGCTGGCGCAGGAGCTTAACACCGCGCTGGGCCAGCACGAATTCAGCTTCGTATGCCCGGAGACGCGCGAGGAGCTGCCAAGATACCAGCCGATCGGCGACGCCGAACTCGCCTCCGCACTCAACATGCTGTCGCGCTGCTCGATCTTCTACGCCGATCGGCTGTCGGACAGTATCCTCGAAGCGATGAGGACGGCGGGCGCGGCGGGTGCGGTCATCTTCTTCGAGCCGTCCGACTTCGAGGAAGGCGATCTCTTCGAGGAAGCCCTGCAGCTCGCGACGGTCCTGAAATACTCCGAGGACAGGCTCGGAGACCGTCTGGCGGATCGTCTCCACGACTGCGTCCGCATCGTCACCTACGGCGCCGCGGGTCTCGAGGTTCGCGACGGCGGACAGACCATCTGGTGCGATGCGATCGACGCGCCCAGGGTTCTGGACACGTGCGGTTCGGGCGACATGGTCAGCGTTGGCGTGATCGACTGGATTCTCACCAACGGCTTCGGCACGTCCAGCCTCAAGGCGGCGGACCTTCTAGAAGGCATCGTCGCGGGTCAGCGCCTCGCGGCCGAGAACTGCGCCTACGCCGGCGCCCGGGGGCTGTTTAAGAAACGGGGCGCCGGCTTCGTCCGCGAGATATTGAACATCCGCTCCGCGATCTACTGACCGCCCTTCATTCCGCAGCCACGAGATAGGTGTCGACGCCTACACCCTGATCTCGGAGCTCCGCGCGCAGTTCCATCAGCAGCTCCCCGAGCACGTTCCGGCCGACCCCGTTGACCTCGCCCCATAGACGATTGACTTCGTTGTCGACGGTCGCCGTCTCCACGAGACGCGCCTCGCCGGTTCCGAGAAGCAGCTCGAGAAGATCGGGGTGCTGCGTGAACTTCGCCCGCAGCACGGCCCGCATGCGATCGAACTTGGAGGTCGACCAGCCTGGGGCCACATCCCAGTAGTAGAGACCATGGGCCGCCATCGCCAGAAGCGCCGGCGACGGCGCCTCCATGAGCCACTTCCGCACCGCCGGCTTGCGCGCCTTGCCCGCCTGATAGGCGTGCTCGCTTGTCGCGAACGTCTCGCCCTCGAATTGGATCTCGCGCCGATAGAGGTTGCTGAATGCGCCGAAGGGCTTCTCGCTGGCCCGGTAGAAGCAAATCTCGTCCATCGACGACTCCTTGCAAATTTACTCGTGATATTACATGCTAATTCGCATGAAGCCGACAAGCAAGCAGTTAAGTGAGCTCTACAAGCGGATTTCGATAAAATACGCGAAGAGCAAGCTCAGCAAAGCTGATCTGGGCAGATTAGCGAATGTCCATCCAAGTCAGGTTGGCCGGATATGCACGGGCGACTTCAAGACGATTAGCAATAACGTCGTGCAGATCTGCAAAGTCCTCAAGGTGAGGGTGCCGAAGGTCGACGAAGAGATCGGGATGGATACTGAGTGGGCAAAAGCGAATGCCAGCCTGCGTCGGATCTGGGACCACACGCCCGAGGGAGCCGCGATCATCAGGCGCGTCCTGGATGCCATTGCAGATTTGCGCGTGCCCGAAGCCGGTGAGGCGGACGGCCCCGAAGCCCAGATTGTCTCTTCCGCCTGAAACGATAGCGGTCGGCGTCACCGGGCGCGCACGTTCTCGACCTGCACGAACACAGTGCGGCGTCACAGTATGAACGGATGGCTAAAATTCCTGCACTCCTGAGCGGGCAATCCGATTCCGCCGAATGGCGCGATCTGCACCACCTGAACAAGTGTCAGCTATTGGGTTCAGCTTCGGGGAGACAGGATGACGACAATTAGGGCGCAATGCAGGCATCAAAGGGGATACATCGCTCCTCTCCCGAACGACGACTACCCACTGGATTAATCCGCAGCCGCGACAGCCGGGGAGGCGTGTATGGCTGCCCATTTGATAAGCGAAGACTTCTCGATCTCGCGCATCGACGGGGCCAATCGCCAGAGGCAGCGTTATTTTGGAATTGAGGCGGTTTTCGGCGGGCGTGACAAAACCGCAATCCATGGTGGGCGGTGACGGGCTCGAACCGCCGACCCTCTCGGTGTAAACGAGATGCTCTACCAACTGAGCTAACCGCCCGACGGCTTC
>Ga0136846_1220011_pt1 | contig 13262 bp, 11 predicted proteins | sample HopSoiMetagenom2_FD_96841 | JGI IMG/M metagenome (GOLD analysis project Ga0136846, IMG submission 96841) | Grasslands soil microbial communities from Hopland, California, USA - 2 Assembly 2016 (version 4) | ecosystem: Environmental > Terrestrial > Soil > Grasslands | place: USA: Hopland... | reverse complement strand
TGGAACAAGGTGGCCTTGCCCCGGGCGCTGCGGGAGCGATCCCACCAAAAGCGCGCGAGATGGAGGGTGGCGGCGGTGGTCTGCAGGCTTTTCTTCGACCGCCCGGAGCGGGCCGCGATGGCGGGAAGTAATTCGGCCGCAGGAGCGTCCTCGGGGCGGCTAACAGTGGAAGTGTAATAGCTGAGCAGACATCCGAATGAGGTGTCCTCGCCTGCGTCGGGTTCGAGATGGCGTCGCAAATCGGCAACGGTGGCGAGGCTCACGGCGGTGCGCGAACTCTGGCCATGGCTTCGGCGAAATTCGCCGCAGGCCTGGGCGCAGGCGGCGAGGAAAAAATCGTGCACGGTGGCGTCCTGCGCTTTCGCTCGCTGTTGAATCGTTTGGATCAAGCCATCCGGCAGGCGAAGCTGGAAGGTGCGAACGGTGAAATCCTGCGGATCGCCGAGCGATACACGGAATGCCTGGCGATGATCGGCGAGCTGGCGAAAAAGGGTCGGCAAGGATCGCAGGGCAGGGAGGATGACTCCGGTCGCGGGTGCGCCGACGATGCGGAGCGGTGGCAGGGCAGCCGCTTTTTCCGGAGCGTGATAGCGGAGGAAAATGCGCCGCATCAACTGGCGGCAGGAATGGTCGTCCGCGATCCAGTGATCGAGGACGATACCGAACCAATGCGAGTCGTCCGCTTCTTCGATCACGAAGAAGCGCAACGGTGCGTCGCCGGTTAGGAATGGCCGATTCAGCTCGGTGTCGAGGTGGTGGTCGAGAGAGTGCTGCGGTGTTTCAAGGACTGCCGGCGCTGTTGCTGCAAAAGAAACGCGATCACCATCAAAACGGGGCGCACCGAGGCGCAGTTCCGCCAACGCGTGGGTCGCTGCTTCGCGCCAGCGGTCAACATGAGCGGTTCCCGCGACACGCACGGCGTGGATGAAATTGTACGGAGCCAGCTCCGCGAAACGCCGCATGAGCGCCTGCATGGCGTTGAGGCGGTAGGAGGGGGCGTCCACCTTGGCTAGCCTCGCTGTTTCTTTTGGCGGACCTCTTCGTACAAATCGAGAAAGTGCGTGGTCTGCTGTGCGAACGAATGATGCAGGGCCAGCTCTCGGGCGGCGGCGCCGATCTGCTGACGCAGTTGCGGATCGAGGAGTTTTTCCATCAGTGCAGTCAGGCCTGTGATGTCATCGGGCTTGGCGAGGATGAACCCGTCTTTCCCATCGGACATCAGTTCCGAGGCGCCATTGTAGCGCGTGGTGATGACCGGAAGCGCGCAGGCCCATGCTTCCAGGACAACGAGGCTGCAGGGATCATACCACGTGGGATGGACGAAGACATCCGCCGCGGCGTAGTAGGGGCGGGGGTCGTCGAGGGACTCGCGGAAAATCACGCGTTCCGAAATACCGAGGCTTTTGGCCAGTTTCACGAAAGGTTTGATTCGCTTGCCGCCGGCGATGAGGACGCGGATGGGATGCCCGGCTTGAATCAATCTCGCTGCGGATTGAATGAGGGCCGTGGCGTTTTTCAAAAGGAGATTGTGCGCCAGCATGACGAACAGCACTTCGTCTTGAATGCCGAGATCCTGCCGCGCGGCGGCGCGATGGGTCTCGCGATGGGCCGGGGAGAAATGCTCGAGATCCACCCCGTTGTAGATCAAGCGCATGCGTTCTTTTGGGACGTCGTGCAAGGTCTCGAAATGGGTTTGGACCATCATGGATACCGTGACGATGGTGGCGCTGGCGACGGCGAGCTGGCGTCGCTCGATCTCGGCCATTTCCCGATAGCGGCGCTCGCGCCAGAAACGGATCTGCCGCCAGCGCGGAATGCGCATGAGATTGTGTTCCCAGAGCGCTACCGTGGAGCCGCCGTGCGGATGAAAGATATCGGCATGCCATCCGCAGCCCATGTCGTGAATCACGTCGAGGCTGAGCGTGCGGAGATGGCGCTCGAGCGCCTCGGCGCGGGCGAGGCGCGAGCGTGGCATCTCCAGCCGGTGCAGGATTAGTCCGCTTTGTTCCGCGGCGGGATTTGCCTCGAACGAAATGATGTGGGCCTCGTGGCCGCGCGCGAGGAGTTGCTGGGCGAATTGCCAGGTCCAATGCTCGAGGCCGCCCATTTGCGGGTCGAATTTTTCCAGGACCAGTCCTATTTTCACGCGCCGCTCCTACGAGGTGAATGGTTAATTGGAAAGCAGAAGCTCTCTCGCCATGCCGCCGCCGGGCGTTTGGAAGGTGTTACGTTTCCTTGATCCATAGGGTAAGTTGCACGTGCTTGCCGGTGGCGAGATTGATGCCGTCGGCGGTGAGCTTTTTCCAGGCTGGGTCGGGCTCGAACGTTTCGGCGATCGCGCTGGGCATGAGGCAGCAGCGTGAGCCCGGCTCTTTCATGAAGACGACGGCTTCGTCGCGGGAGACTGCGGCCACCAAGCCGCGGATGCTGGCGCGAAAATTCCAAATGACATCCGGTTCCTGGAATTCGACGGTGGCAAATTGCGTGTCGGGCTTCAGCCACGGCGCCGCTTCGCGGGCGAGATGGGCGACTGGGAAATACCGTGTGCTCAGGGGTGGGATGGCAAGGGAGAAAAGGACTGTCAGGGCGGCCATCGTGGCGGCCCATTTGATCGGAAAGCGCGTCTCGCCCAACCAGCCGGCCAGAAGGATGCTGAGCAGCGGGAAGGCCGGCAGGACGTAGTGCGGCAGCTTTGTGCTCAACAAGGTGAAGATGAGGAAGGTCAGCCCGATGCCGCCGATGAGATAGCGCTCGCGGGGCTGGAGGTTCTCCGGCTTGCGGAAGTGCGAGACCATTCGCGGGAGAAAGAAGGCCCACGGAAAGAAGCTGGCGAAGAGGGTGACGAAATAGAAAGGGAGGAAGGCGAGGTAGCCGGGCAGGCCATTGGCCCCGTGGGTTTCGAGAGCGACGAAGGAACGCTCGATGACGTGGTGGCCGATGCCGATGCGGAAGTAATCGCCGTGGGTCTGGCGCAGCGCGGGGATGCCCCAGAGCGCGATGATTGCGAGCAGGAGCGGGATTCCGAAATGGAACTTCAGGGCGTGGTTCAGGCCCGGCTTGCGCGTCCAAGCGAAAAAGATCAGGACCGTTCCGATCGGGAGCCACGCCACGGGGCCTTTCCCGAGGAAGCCAAGGGCGAGGGCGAGGTAGAATACGCCCCACCAGAGGCGGCGCGATTTCGACGCCTCATCGATGCTGATTTCCCAACCTGCCCACGACGCCAGCGCGACAAATAGCACCATACACATGTCAGCCACCGCGGCTTTGCTTTGCACGAGCACTTGCAGGGAGAGGGTGAAAATGAGCGCGGCATGCAGGCCGATGCGGCGATTGTAGAGCCGGCTGCCAAAGCTGAAGACAACCAGCGCGGTCAGAGCCGAAGCGATCGCAGAGGGCAGCCGAGCGGCGAATTCATTTTCGCCGAAGACGCGGTAGCAGGCGACCTGGCACCAGTAGATCAGTGGTGGTTTATCGAGTCGGAGCTGGCCGTTGAAATAAGGCACGACGTAGTCGCCGCGCTCGCGCATTTCCCGCGAAGCCTCCGCGAATCGCGGCTCATCGCGATTGATGAGGGGCAGCGCCCACGTTCCGATCACGTGCAGGACGAGGCAGAGGAAAACGAGGGCGAGGGGAGCGGCGGCGGAGTCGAGAAAGCGTCTCGGCATTTCGGCGGCGAGCGTATGCGACGAAATCACCTCGACGCAATTGGCATCGGAGGCAAAGACTCGCCCGATGCCAGATAGCACCATCGCCCCGCCGAGTTCGCTCGCGCTCAAGCTCTCGTTGCTGGCCGGACTGTGCATCGGTGTTTCCTTCTTTTTCGATGCGCCCGTTGAGACGTGGTTTCTCGCGCATCGTGATCCTGCATGGGAGGAAGTGGTGAAAGCGGTCAGCCGGTATGGCGCCTGGCATTGGCTCATGGGCGCGGCTGCCGCGGGGCTGGCGGTGACCTGGTGGCGCGGCCGGTATGACTGGATGCGCCTCCTTGTCGCGATGATGATCGCTTCCTCCATCGCTGGCCTGAGCGCCGATTGTCTCCGCGGCCTCACCGGGCGTACCCGGCCAAATGCCAGCGCGCCCCAAGGCTGGTACGGAGTGCGGCACGACGGAAAATGGCTCATCGGTCAGCACGCCTACAATTCCTTCCCCTCCGGTCACACTTCGGCTGCAATGGCCTTTGCCACCGTCCTATGGCTGGTCCATCGAAAGCGTGGTGCTCTCCTGCTGCTCGTTGCTGCGGCGATCGCCGTCTCGCGGTTGTATCTCCGCGATCATCACCTCTCAGATGTGGTCGCCGGAACCTTTCTCGGCGCGGGAACCGCCATTGTGGCTCGATACTATCTCCTGGCAAAGCCGGCCAGGGATCCGGCCTAGATCAGCGTCAGCTTCTCCTCGGCTTTGGTCGCGTTGTTCACGTCGCGGATTTGCAGGGTCACCGTTCGCGGCGAGGTATCCCATTGGATCGTGAGCGCGCCAAAATTCAGCCCGACATAGGCAGTTCCCCGGCGCAGCGGGTTCGTCTCGTTTTGAAAGTCGTAATAGAGATTCTTGATCGAGCTCTCTGCGAAGTGCGTCATCCCGCTGGAGGTGATGTCGTAAAGAGGATAGGCGAACCGATCATCGCGCAGGCAGGAAATTTCGCCGAAATGGCGATCGCCGCTCAGCAGAATGACGTTTCGGGCACGGCTCTTCGAGATGAGGTCGAACAGCCGGCCACGGGCCTTGGGGAAATTCTCCCACTTTTCAAAGAGATGCTGGCTGGAAAGGACCTGAATCCCCGAGCCGATAAGATTCACATCCGCCGTGCTGCTCGTGAGCTCCTGCTCCAGCCATTTCCATTGCTCCTCGCCGAGGATGTCGGCGTCCTTGCCCGGTGCTTCCCGATGATAGCGCCCATCGAGCAAAATCACTTTCACCTGCTTGCCAATCGGGCCGTAAGTGTAAGCCGTATATACGCCCGCCTGTTGTCGGCGGGGGCTGTTTGCGGGCTCGTCGAGGAAATCCATGAGCAGCTTTTGGCTCTCCACCTTGTGCGGGTTTTCCCTGCCGCCGTTGCTCAAGCCAAAGTCATTGTCGTCCCAAGTGCCGATGATGGGGCAGGTCTTGAGCAATTCCTGATAGCCGTCTTTGCTTTTCGCGTTTCGAAATTTGCCGGCGAATTCCGTGAGGTTGTCGACGCTGCCGTAGACATTGTCCCCCAGCCAGATCCACAGGTCCGGGCGGCTCTCGCAGATCGGCTTCCACAGCGGCTGCGGCTTGTAGTCCTTGCTGCACGAGCCGAAAAGGATGTGCTGGAGTGGAGCGGAGGCAGCCGCTTCTGCGCGCGCTCGGCGAAGGGCCAATACTCCCATGGCCGCACTGGAAGCGGTCTTCAGGAAATCGCGGCGTGAGGCCGCGGACCGTAGGGAGTTCATGTGCTCAGGTTAGTCAAAGTGGAGAAAGGCGTCAAAAGCGCAGTCCACACTATACCCGCCTAAACCGATGCGACTGCTACGGTATCGACCGCACTGTTGTCCGGAAAAGGGCGGTCCGGTTCGATACCCTGCTGCCGCGCCATGGCGGCGAAGTGGCCATTGCCACGAACGAGCGACTGGAAGGTGCCACGCTCCACGATTCGCCCTTGCGAGAGCACAATGATCTCATCCATCAGCGCGAGCGTGGAGAGCCGGTGCGCCACGCAAATGACCGTGCGATTTTCCTCCAGCCGATCCACCACAGCCTGCACTTCCGCCTCAGCGCGGGCGTCGAGCGACGCCGTCGCTTCGTCGAGGATCAGGATTGGCGCGTTGCGGATAAAAGCGCGCGCGATGGCGATGCGCTGCCGCTGGCCGCCGGAGAGCAGCACGCCGCGCTCCCCGACGCGAGTCTCGTAGCCCTGCGGCAGTTCCTTGATGAACTCGTGGGCATTGGCCGCGCGGGCGGCTGTTTCCACCTCCGCTTGGGTCGCCCCCGGCCGCGCACAGGCGATATTCTCCCCCACGGTCTGGTCGAAGATCACGATCTCCTGACTGATGAGCCCGATATGCTGGCGCAGGCTGGCGATCTCCAGATCGCGCAGATCGTGGCCATCGACCTCGATTTTGCCCTGGGTCGGGTCATAAAAGCGCAGGAGTAAATTTACGAGAGTGCTCTTGCCCGAGCCATTCTCGCCTACGATGCCCAGCTTCCAGCCACGGGGAAGATGGAGATCGACTCCTTGCAAGACCGCGCGGCTGTCGTAGCCGAAGGTGACGGACCGGAAATCGATGCCCGAGCGAAACTCGGCAAGGCGGATCGCATCCGGCTTTTCTTTCACCGTCGGCTGCTCGGCCAGGATGTGGGAAAGGCGGTCGACGCCGAATTTCGACTCCTGCAGCATGATATGCATGGTCGCCAGCCGCTTCACCGGGATGAAAAAGAGGAGCATGCCACCGAGGAAGCTCACCATCTCGGGTGTGGTGCGATGCGAGAAGAAGACGTAGATGATGAGCAGCCCGAGACCGAACAGCGAGATGGTCTCGATGATCGGATTGATCAACTCGCGCATTCGCACGCTTTTGAGCATGGCGTCGATGAACTTGCGGGACATGTCTTGGAAGCGTCCCGCTTGCTGGGCCTCCAGGTTCAGCGCCTTCACCACGCGGATGCCGCTGAGCACTTCGACCAGCAAGCTCGATTGCGCGATCGTGGCATGGCCGGCGTTCGCGCCAGCCTTCCGGGCGTTCCGCCCGAGCGTCACGAGTGGGATCGCGCAGAGGGGCGTGAGGATCACGGTCCCCAGCGTGAGTTTCCAATCGATGGCGCAAAGGGTGAGCGCGATGCTCAGCATGGTGAAGGGCTCTTTCACCATGTCGGTGAAGCCGATGCTCAGGCAGCGATTCAGTGCGGCGGTGTCCCCATTGATGCGCATGAGCAGGTCGCCCATCGTGGAGCGATTAAAGTAGTCGAGCGACAGGCTGCTGAGCTTGGTGAGAACCTCGTAACGCAAATCGGCCACGACATGCTCGCTCACCCAGCTCATGAGATAGGCGCTGAGATAGCGGCTGTAGCCACGCAGACCCATGAGCAGGGGCAGAAAGAACAAGCCGCCGATCACTTGCTTCGTGTCGATCGGCCGGCCGGCGCGCGGCAGCCAATCGTCCACGAGCTTATGCGTGATCCGCATGAACTTTCTCTCATGGGGTGGCGGGACATTCGCCGCGGCTTCCTGAACCGCCGGTGGAGGCGAGAGACGCTCCAGAATGGTCTTGGTCCCCCAGATTAGCACGCCATTGGAAAGCCCGAAAACCAGCGAGAAGTAGATGCCGGCTGCGAAACGCACCCAGTAGCGCCGAAGGTATTTCCAACCAAAACGGATGATATCGATCAGATATGTCATCAGTCGGCTTCTATCAGTGGGATACGAAGAAGAATTTTTCGCGCATGGCGCAAGTTCATGGCCTGCGTTTGCCCGGATTTGAGGGGAAAAGCGATGGCATTTTTTCTAGGTTGCACTGCCGCTTGACAATCTACTAGCGTGGCCGGAGCGCATGTACACCGGTTAAACCCCAATTATACTCTGCGCGACGCATGCCTACTTCAGTACTTTTGATCGCCGGGGAGGTTTCTGGCGACCTACATACCGCGCTGGTTGCGCGCAAATTATTGGAGCGAAATCCCGACTGGACGCTGCATGCGCTGGGCGGCCCAAACTTGCGGAAAGCCGTGGCCGATTCCCCCGGCTCCCATTTTCTTGGCGATACCAGCAACTGCAGCGCAATCGGGATTCTCTCGGCCAGCAGGATCTACTTCCAGTGCCGTAAGCTCGGAAAACGAGTGCTGGATTTCGTCCGTAAGCACGATATCGATGCGGTCGTCCTCTGTGATTGGGGCGGCTTCAATGGCCGGTTGCTGCCGCACCTGCAGACGTTGGGCATTCCTGTTCTCTACTATTTTCCGCCGCGCTCCTGGCAACGTACAGGCTCTGCGGGTTTGGATATCGCGCGCTACGTCACCCGCGTGGCCACGCCTTTTCAATGGTCGGCCGAGCGACTCGTGACCGCGGGCTGCTCTGCCGAGTGGGTGGGGCATCCGTTGGTGGATGCGACTCGGCGTACGGATACTCGGCGGGCTTTGCGGGCAGAGTTCGAAATCACCGATGAGCATCCCTTGGTCGCTTTGCTCCCAGGTTCTCGAGACACGGAAATCCGCGTGCTGGCGCCGCGTCTCGCCGAAGTTGCGCAGCGCCTGAAGGCCACGCGCGACCTTCATTTCGTCGCGGTGGTTCCCGAAGCCATGCAGAAACTGGCGCGTTCCTACTTGCCGGGATGGATCACGATTCTGAGCGATCGAGCCAGTGACGTGTTGCGCGCTTGCGACGCTGCGATCGTGAAGATGGGCACGGCGACCCTCGAAGCCGCCCTCGCGGGCGCCCCCCAGGTGGCAGTTTACGACGTGTCTCTCATTCAGCGCCTCGAGTGGTGTCTGCTCTGGGCCTGGAAGCGCATTCCATTTATCGCGATGCCCAACATCATCCTGCAGCGCGAATCCGTACCCGAGCTACTCGGCCTGCACTGCACCCCCCAACGGATCGAGCAATCCATTGCCGCGATTCTCGACCACGAGGAGGTCCGCCTTCGCATGTTCAACGATTATTGCGAGATTTGCCGCGCCTTGGGATCGGAATTGCCGATGTCCGCCACGGAGCGGACCGCCGAAATGATCGAGGAAATGGTGATGGAAGCGGAGACGGTCGGAGCCCGGCAGGTTGGGAATTCGGGCAAGATGACGCGTCAACCGCTGCCGATTACGGTGACCACGCCGTAGTCATCATGGCCTTGTCATTCAGACTTCGTCCGAATTCTGCAGGCAGTCCGCATTTGTCCCGTCGCAGCGAGTGCGTCCTGCAATAGTGCAAAGCCGTCACGTGGTGGCGTGCCCGCGGATACCCGGGTAATATAGCCAAGGCCATGTGGAGGCTCTTTCACTTCTTGGTCTATCTGGCGTTCCGGGGCTGCTTGTTCCTGATCCAGCTCGTGCCGATTGAGTTGGTCTTTCTGGTTGGCCTCTGCGGTGGGGAGATGGCCTACTGGCTGTTGTGGAAGCGCCGTCGACTGTCGCTGCTCAACCTCCGTCGGGCCTTCAAAGACCAAAAATCCCCCGGCGAACTTCGCACCCTGAATCGTCTGCACTTCCGGCGGCTGGCAGCAAATCTTCTCTGCTGTTTCAAGATCGACACGATGTCTCGTGAAGAAATCTTGAAGCGAGTCACGGTCGAAAAGCCGGCAACCCTGGAGGTGCCTCCCGAATCCCAGCGTATCGGCTGGGTGGCGATGATCAGTCATCTTAGCAATTGGGAACTCTTCGGTTCTCTCACCGCTCTTTATCCCGACTACAAATTCGGCGCCGTTTACCAGAAGCTCGCAAATCCGTTCATCGATAGATTCCTCCGTGAAATGCGAGCCCAAGCGGAGATCACGCTCTTTGAGCGAAAGGAAGGGTTCCTCCGGTGCATCGATTTTCTTCGGAAGGGAGGAGCGATCGGGGTCTTGGTAGATCAGTCGGCCGGCTACGCGGGGCTATGGACGCCTGTGTTTGGCCGGTTGGGCTCCTGTTCGACGCTGGCAGCCTCGCTCGCCATGCGCACAGACGTGCCCATCGTGCCCATCGCCATCTACACGGTCGGGTTGGCTCGCTGGGCCGTGGTGGCCTCGGAACCGATCGCGAGCGGCAGCGACGACGCGGAGGCGCTGACCGCACGGGTCAATCGGCAATTGGAACAACAGATCCTGCGATCGCCGGCGGATTGGCTCTGGGCGCACAATCGCTGGAAGCCGCTCCGTCCCCACTTCCTTTTCGCCCGGGATCAGCGCCGATACTTTTTGCCCCCCGACTACGATCTGCAAGGGCTGGAACCCTTCCGCCTCCTGCTGGTATCCCCGGCAACGCTCGCCCAAGCCGAGGCCAGCCTCCCCGCCGTGCGCGCCATGGAAGAGGGGCGCCCTGACCTTCGCCTCACCGTGTTGTCAGAACCGTCTCTGGGCGAGTTCTGGTCGTCCGTGCCTGAGGTCGACGAAGTGATGCGTCTCGCCGGTTCCCTGGGGCCAAACCTTTCGCGCATTCGCGCCCTCCGGGACTTCGACGCCGTCATCGCTTTCGAACCGTCCTTTTCGCGCGCGCTCGAGCTTTGGCTGGCGGGCATTCCGATTCGGATCGGGCCGCGAGGGATGACCGGCTCGTGGTTCTACAACCAATATCTGCCCCCGCGGGAATTGGAAGCGGAAGACGCCATCCTCACCTTCCTCCGAATCGCGCAAAGCGTCGGCGCGAATATCAACGCGCCACTGGCAGCGCACTCTCCACATCGAACGCGTCTTTGATTCGCGTTACCGTTTCGCCAGCCGCCAGAATAGCGTGCCGCCTGCCGGAATGAAAACGATGTTGCCCAGCCACGTCAGAATCTCCGGATGAATGGCGGGGTGGTCGCGCCAATTGTCTGCGACCATGAAAAAGGCGAAGTAGGAACACGCTACGCCCAGCCCCAGGCCAAAGCCGACCGTGGTTTCCTTGCGGTGAAAGAGGATCGCGATCGGCACACCCATGAAGGCGAATGCCAGGCAGGCCAGCGAAAGGGAAATGCGCTTGTTGAATTCCGTCAGGAAGATCGAGTGAATCTCGCCCGTTTCCAAATCGGCTTTCAATTCTCTAAGGATGCGGATGTCCAGCGATTTGTAGTTCGTCGACGAGTATTTCCGCAGGATGTCGAAGAAGGAGATGTTATAGGACGTCTCTTGAGCCGATATGCTCGGGTGGAAGCTCACCACACTTTCTTCGTCATCGTCGTCGCTGCTGCCCCGCTCGTCGCTCTTCACGTTTTCCAGGTGGATGACGAGTTCGTCACTTGCCTGCAGTGATTCCAGCCAGCCATTTTGAGCGACCACGGTTCGCTCCAGTTGTGAGTCTTCGTCGTCATATTCGAAGATCTGGACATTGTGCAGCTTCCCCGCTTCCTGCGCACCGATGTAGATGATTTTGCCGGGCAGTCGGACGATCCGGTGCGTCGCCGTGTCGTTGAGCAGGGTCTTGATGGCGATATCGTGCAGGATCGTTTTCATCCGCTCTCGGGCGAGTGGATTGATCTCGGCATTGATCCAAAGGCAGAGCAGCGAGAAGGCGAGCCCCATGGAAAACACCGATCGGCAGACACGCCAGATGTGCATTCCGTTGCTGTGCAGGACGAGCAATTCCCTGTCCGCAGCCATGCGTCCGAACACTAAAAAAAGCGCGGTCAGAAATCCCCACGGCAGCGTGTAAGTCAGGCAAAAAGGCGCGGTGCAGGCGACGAACTCCAGGATTGCTCGCAGCGGGATGCGGTGATTCACGAGCAACTCGCAGACTTCGCGAAAGACATTTCCCAACACGAGCACGAAGCTCAATGTCGCGGCGGACATGGCCGTGAAGGTCAGCACTTCCCTGGCGATGAAGCGGTCGATCAGCATCACACGGGTGACGGGGAATGGCTACGCATCGGGCCAGCGCCGGAAGACGACCGACACGTTGGTCCCCCCGAAGCCGCTGGAATTGCTCATGGCAACGCGGGGAGCGAAGTCGATCGGCGATGTCACCACGGAGATGCCGGCGCATTCCGGGTCCAGCTCCGTGATGTTGGCCGAAACGGGGATGAATCCCTGATTTAGGGACAGGCAGCAGAAGGCCGCTTCCAAGGCTCCGGCCGCGGAGAGGCCGTGGCCGGTGAGCGACTTCGTGCTGCTGACGTATGGCTTTCCCTTTTTCCCAAAAGTGCGCTCGAGTGCGCGGACCTCGGCGATATCGCCAGCCACCGTGGAGGTCGCGTGCGCGTTGATATAGTCGATGTCGGCGGGCTCGAGTCCGGACTCAGCGATCGCCGAGTCCATCGCCCGGGAGAGGCCTTCCCCCGTGGGTTCCGGAGCCATCACGCTGTAGCCATCGGACGCTTCGCCCCAGCCGACCATCTCGGCGTAGATCGGTGCACCACGCTGCAGAGCGTGCTCGAGCTCCTCGAGCACGAGGACGGTGGAGCCGCCCGTGACGACAAATCAATCCCGCTTGCGATCAAAGGCACAAGGACTGACCGTGGGGTCCGTCTGCGGTGACAACGCTCGTGCGCCGGCAAAGGGCATGATGCTGAAAAGATTGCAGTCCTCGGCGCCTACCGCGAAGACGATGTCCTGTCGCCCGAGCCGGATCCGATCGAACGCTGCGCCCAAGGCGTGTGCCGACGAGGCGCAGGCGCTCGAGAAGCCGAGGGTGTTTCCCTTGATCTGGAAGGACGCCGTGAGGTTGATGTTCAAGCTGCCGGAGATGCTGGCCACCATGGCCATGGGGTTGCAACGCATCACACCCTTCTTGAGCATGATATCGAGATACTCGTACAGCAGCCACGTGGAGCCAGCCGAGGCGCACATCGCCCCGGTGCGCGGGTGGGAAACATCCTCCGGCGCAAGGCGGGCATCGGCGATGGCCTGCTGCATGGCGCAGTATGCGTAAACGACACTCGGTGACATCGAGCGCAATTGCTCGCGGCTGATGTTGTATTCGGCCGGGTATTCCCAGTCGTCGTAGTGCAGCTCGGGAAAGCGAAACCCCTTGATCGTCCCCGCCAGCCGGATCGGAAATCCCGGTCGCTCCAGCTCGGAAAAATACTCGATGCCGGTGCGGCACTCGCGGAGGCTCCGCAAGACATCGGACTGGTTGTTTCCGATGCTGGAGATGAAGCCCAGTCCGGTAACTGCGACCCGTTTCACGATTCGGAAGGGCAGTCGCCCGGTTGCTCGGTGATCTCAGCCCGGGATGGGAAGGCGCTCCTCACCGTTGCGCGATTTTTTCGGCGAGCAACTGGTTCACTTCGCCGACGGTTCGGAGACGCTTCAACTCCGAGTCTTCCACGGAGATATCCAGCGCGTCCTGCACATCGAGCACGATCTCCAGCATGGTCAGCGAATCCACTCCCAGCGAGGAGAGCGGGGTTTCGGGTGCAGCCGTGGCAAAAAAGTCCCGTGTCTCGCTGCGCAGATAGCGCGCGATGATTCCGCGAGTGATGACCGGCACCGCACTGGGATCTCCTGTTTTGCGAAATGAAAGGATGGCCTCGACGGTGGCTTCGTCGCAGCGTTTGAAGCTCCGTCTCAGCTTTTCGATTTCTTCCGTGCTGAGCTCAGTAGGCATGAGTGAAAATGTGCGCTAGCTCTAGGGCGCGGAGGGAGCCTTGTCAATCGTGGCACAGGCCGTTAACTGGCGACATCGGAGCGGCGCTCGAGCTGCAT
>Ga0136846_1208262_pt1 | contig 13262 bp, 13 predicted proteins | sample HopSoiMetagenom2_FD_96841 | JGI IMG/M metagenome (GOLD analysis project Ga0136846, IMG submission 96841) | Grasslands soil microbial communities from Hopland, California, USA - 2 Assembly 2016 (version 4) | ecosystem: Environmental > Terrestrial > Soil > Grasslands | place: USA: Hopland... | reverse complement strand
TAAATGATAACCCCATTCGAACAGGATGCATCCGGGCGGACACATAGGCACATAGAAATGATAGATTTTTTGAGAACAGCAGTAGCGCATCATAGTTTTTTCATCTTCGATGAAAACTATTGTAAGCTATGTTCTCTTAATAGTATGAAAAAGCTATGTACCTATCCCGAACGGTCGGGACAAGTTGATGTTTCAAAAAAATTTTAAACAACTTCAATACCTGCACGCAACCAGCTTATTAAGGCAGATACCTTTTCCCGCACTATCTCCAGCTCCTTAAATCCTACTTCAAACCTTCTTCGTACCGCGTGTCCCGGCCTTTTTCATTTACCTGATTCCTTTAACTAAATATTTTAGGTTAAAAACCGGGGGCATTTCTATAAAACATGCGCCAAAACCAAACAGCAATTTTTGATGCGGCAAACTTACAATAACTCACTAATTAGTGACGGGCAAAAGTTAATTAACTTTAAAACACATTTGATTTCAGAATTATATTTTATGAAAAGAAAAATTGTTGAAGGTCCTATAAGAAGTAAAGAAAAAAGTAAACAAAAGCTGCTTAATGCTGTTGGGAAACTGCTCAAAACAAAGGGCTATACCGGATTGAAAGTGAATGACATAGCAGCTACCGCCGGCCTGGACAAAAAACTGATCTATAATTATTTTGGAGGTACCAGTCAGTTGATTGACGAATATATCCGTTCTCACGATTTCTGGAGCAATATAGTTGAAGTGCCCTCCCCCATTTGTGATGGTGGAGAAGCTCTTACCAAAGAGATGCTTATATCGCAATTCGATTATATGTTTAAGAATAAGGAATTTCAAAGAATTATTTTATGGCGGCTTTCAGAAAGCAGGAAAGCGCTTAAAAAACTAACTGATAAGCAGGAAGAAAACGGGGAACGCTTGTTCGAAGCCATCGTGGATCCGCATTTTGGTAAAAATGCCGCCCGTTACCGTGCTATTACCGCCTTATTGGTTTCAGGCCTTTATTATCTCAATATGTACCAGGCAGTAAATGGCAGCATATTTTGTGGTTTGGATATGAAAAGCGAAGAAGGGAGAAATGAAGTGAAGGAAGCCGTTAAGTTTTTGATTGAGCAGGCCTACCGGAACTTATAGTATTTTGCTAATAACAATTATCCAAAGCTCAATTACATCTCATTGCCCTATAATACGATTTATGGCTACTAAAGTGCGACATACGAGTCCAAGTACTGGACCGCTATGCATCATAATGGTTCCGGATTCTACCCAGGAGAAATAAGATATATTCACCATATGGTGATATACACGCACTCCTTTAATGCTCCTTCAATGTCCACAGAGAGCCATTCTTCGTAACGAGTTTCTTCAATTTTCCGCTACTGGTCAGCTCTCCGAGCAGTTTTTCGGCAACAGGCCGGGCTGTTTGTGCCAGCTCCCAAAACTCCCGGGCCGTAAGGGAAGAATAGGTGCCGAACAATGCTGACCATTCTCTACTATAAGACCTGGGAGACAGACCCGGCAATAACTGCTGTATAGCATCCTGGTAAGCACTATAAGGCTTTGACCCGTACACCACCTTCTTTTGACCTGCAGCATCCGTAAAGAACAGGGTAGGAAATCCCCTTACCCCCCATTCGCGCGCGAGCTTCAGGTCTTTCTCAAAAAGTATTGTAGCATCTCCCTCGTAGTCCTTTTTTAGTTGTATAGTATCAAGCCCGGCATCCTGGGCCGCCAGGCCGAGGTGTTCCCAACGGGTAATATTTTTCTTTTGCAAAAAGACCATTTCTCTTATGATACGCAGGAAAGCGACGGCCTTAGCATGATCCTGCATCTGGGCCGCTTTAAAAGCAACAGATGGCGGGTAAGAAGATGGCAAAGGATCTTCCAGCCATACGTCGCCATCAATGGGCATATCGTAATAAACGCTTACCTCGTCCCAGTGATGCGCAACGTCCGAAGGCTTGCTGATTCCTCCGCTATTGTAACTCCAGTCTGGCAATAAACCGCCCATGCGATAATCGATCTCCATACTGTCGCCATATTCGAGCTTTAGTTTTCTTAGCTGGGGTTCGATGCCCCAGCAGGAGGAGCAGATGGGATCGGTAAAATAAGTGAGTTTGATTGGCTTTTCTATGATTGAAGCCATATCAATGGCAGGTAATGTTGCTGTGCTACCAGGTATTTCGCAGATGCCTGTTTCCCGATCGCATAATAGCGGATTGTTTTGTTGTTGCATAGTTTTTCCTTTTTGAGAGCGACACTGCATATTGCCCCATGCCAGTAAGATGATTAAAAGTAAATAAGCCGGTTTCATTATTACTAATGCCCTGTGCAATTTTTTATAAATTTGCACAAAGTTGCCTGTTATAAACCAGGTGTACAATAAGTCAGATTTTTATGACTACCCAAATCTCCATGGAAGAAAAAGAGACCTGCCCGGCGCAGGCCCTGTTAAAAATGCTTTCAGGTAAGTGGAAACCAGAGATTTTTCGCCTGGCGATGGATCATCCCCTGCGCTTTAGCAGCCTGCTTCGTGATATACCCGGCGCCAATAAGCAAACTCTTGCAGTTGCGCTCAAAGAGTTAGAAGAAATTGGGTTGTTAGAAAAAACCACTATCAAATTAAAGCCGTTACATATTGAATATTATCTCACAGAGAGAGGCCGTTCATTTATTCCTGTATTGCAGCAATTAGAACATTTAGGTTAACACAAGCACTAAGCCACATCACCCCTTCACTCCTTTATTTACCTTTTTCAGGGCGGCCAGGTATTTTTTCTGAACACCCCCGTCCGTTTCCTGTGCGCTTAGCGATTCTATGGCGGGAAGCAATCTCTTATAGTCGGCTGTTTTCAGCTTTAATATTTCCGCCAGCGCAGAGGCGCTGGCCCAACGAACCACAGTTCCCGTATGAGCGGCATTAATAAGCAATGGGTCAATGGTTCCTGATAAATTGCCCGGAAATAGTTTCGCGATGTTACCAATCACTTTGGCGCTCTCCCATTTAATGCGGGCCTCATCTTCTTTTAAAGTGCCGGTTACAAATTGGAGCACACTTTCATCTGCCAGTTCGGGCGTTTTGCGGGTGGCATATTCTAATGCTTCTATGCATGTAGCTTTGTTGGCCGGCTTTTGGGTTTCACTAAATGCCAGTAACTCGTGCACTGTTAATTCGCCATTCAATACCCAGTTGCCCACCCGGGATACTTTGGCCTTTGCTTTAGTTGCTTTATCGGAAAATAAGGCAGTCAGGTTCATTAATAATCTTTATGCTACCGCTTAATGCGGAAGTTTGACACGGTTTAGAGATAACTTTCCACTACCGATTTAAAATCGCCTATATTAAAGGGTTTGGCTATAAAGGAGTCTGCACCGGAATCTTTCTGCCATTCGTTTTCATGCGCCGACATCAGTACAACGGGCACATGACTGGTTGAGGGATCGTTTTTTATATGCCTGCACAGTTCAATGCCGTTTCCGTCGGGAAGCATTATATCCAGCACGATAACATTGGGCAATCCCTTGCTCATTTCTACATTAAGCGCGCCGGCTGTGGCGCACATTTTCAAATCGTAGGAATCTTCAGTAAGGATAAAACCAATCAGTTCCCTTATATCATTGTTATCTTCTACAACTAAAATTTCCTTTTTTTTCATTTTATAAGCTTACGGCTATTCTTATTGGTTGCTATGTTGTTTGGGCAGCACGAAGCTGAAAACAGAACCTTTTCCTAATGTACTTTCTACGTTAATGCTCCCACCATGACGTTCAATAATTTCCCTGGTTATATACAATCCCATCCCTAATCCGGGTATATTATATCCTGGCTCCACTGCCCTGAAAAACTGGCTGAACAGTTTATCCATGAGCTTATCATCAATGCCTATTCCTTCGTCCTTAACCCTTACCATTACCTCATGCTCCCTGCCTTCCAGGTCTATTTCAACAACTCCTCCTTCGGGTGAATATTTAACGGCATTGCTAACCAGGTTATCTATCACCTGCTCTATCCGCAGCCGGTCTGCATGCACTTCCAGTGACCCGCTGACATGTAATTTAATCGGATGGGAATTACTTGCAGCATACAATTCCAGGCAATCTTCTACCAGCACTTTCATATCGAAGATTTCAAAATGCATGCCTAAATTCCCCGCCTGGAGTTTCGAAAACTCCACGAGATCGTTGATAAGCATACTTAATTTATCTACCTGTTTGATACCCCGTTCTACAAAAAGCGCATTTTTGTCGTTACTGTCGGTATGCATTTGCAGCAACTGTAAAAAGCCTCTCAGTGATGTTACAGGTGTCTTCAATTCATGAGTGGTCATGGCAATGAACTCATCTTTTTTTTCATTCAGATGTTTTACCTGCTGATACAATCGTTCCAGTTCATTATGAGCTGCTACTTTTTCCGATATGTCCCGCGCAATTTTTGAAGCTCCGATAACTGTTTTTTTATCCTCACTCAAAATGGGAGAAACCGTAAGCGAAATGGGTATGGAATTACCGCTTCGTGTAACCCTGACAGTTTCAAAATGGGAAACGCTGTTTCCCTTCCTGATCTCTCCGATGATATAATCTTCTTCGGAAAGCCGTTCCCGGGGTATGATCAGGGAAATATGCTTCCCTACGGCTTCTGCTTCGCTATAGCCAAACATCCTGGCAGCCGCCTTATTCCAGCTGGTGATTACCCCCTCCAGGGTTTTACTAACAATGGCATCGTCGGAATTATTAACAATAGCTGCAAGCATTCCCTGTTTTTCGGCGGCTTCCTTTTGCTTGCTGATATCGCGGGCTATTTTTGATGCGCCTATAATAACACCGGCAGCATTTTTAATAGGCGATATGGCTAATGATAAGGGAATATACTGCCCCGACTTAGCTTTTCTGATGGTTTGAAAATGTTGAATCTTCCTGCCGTTTCTGATTTCATTGATAATAAAATCTTCCTCATGCAGGCGATCGGGCGGGATAATCAGTGAAATATGCCGGCCTATGGCCTCCGATTCCTGGTATCCAAATAAAGACACCGCTGCATGATTCCAACTGGTAATAATGCCATCCAGCGTTTTGCTGACAATGGCATCTTCCGAATAATCAACTATCGCAGCCAGTAGTGCCTGCCGCTCCTCCGCGACCCATAAGGGCATCGATTCATTCATCAGGTAAAACTAATTAAAAAAACTATTAAAATAAGTGCTAATATTTGGTTTACAACAACATACCCTGAATATTTTTTAACCGGGCGAACCAACGCTTCACACCGTTCATACCCACTAAAGCGGATATCAACTCTGTTGGTATTCCGCTTTGCTGCGCCGGGTACACCGGCTTGTTTATAAAACCAGCCTGGTACTATTTGCTGCGTATGATCATACCACTCAGTAGTGGGGGAAACTACGATTGACCAACTGACCGGGCTATTCATCATTTCATTATAGCAATTTTTGTTCCCTGTTTCTGAGGCGGCCTGACCCGGTACTCCTGCACATGCTATAATACCTGTTAGCTTTTCTTCTCCAATATTTTCATACGCAGGGTTTATCCTGTGCTGCTCCCTAATATTTCCCTGCATATCTCTGTACAATCTTACCGTTTAGCACCATACAAAAAACCTCATGTGGAAACATGAGGTGTATGCGAAAACTATTAAGAAAACTAACCAAATCCTATGTTATTCGTTTATTCTTTGAGAACTTATTACTCTTTTGCTGGCCCTTTAACATAAAATATCCTTCCGTTTGTTCGCCCGGGTGTTGCAAGTCTCCCAGGTACCCCAGGCTCCTCCCGTTCACCCATTTCCTGGGTCCTATGTCGGGCACTACGCTTTGTTCAGATTGAATTTTATTGACTTTCATAATAAACCTATATCACAACAAAACACAATATTGATGCCTGCCCTGTAATGGCAGACCAATTTAAGAATCTATATTGTTTGTGAGCTGTTTATTCATTCGATTATTAATGGATAAGACGAAATCCGGGGGAAAATATTCTACAAATCGTAGGTAACCTATTGCCGTTTTCTCCTCATTGCCTCTTCGGTGCCAATGTGAAAATTAAGCATTCGGGTCCTTTCTCTCCCCGATAAACTTTTGCAACAGCTGTACATTAGACAGCGCGTCGCCAATTGTATTATTGAAATAGACGTTAACAGATTTCCCGGCACACAGCCAATCGTTTATGTAACCGGCATATTCATATAGCCAGCCGGGATCATAGCTGCCTTTATAATCACCCTGGGGTCCGTGAAAGCGCAGGTAAATATGATCTGCATCCAGTTCGGGTTGTGGCGATTCACTGCCTTTTTTATCGTGAAATACCAGTGAAGCCTTGTAATTATCGAGTAATTGGTAGGTATTTTCGTTGTACCAGCAGGCGCTTCTAAACTCAACTGCCAGCGGCCAGGAACACATAGCAAATTGTTCTAAAGCCGAAAGCAGGTTTTCTACTTTCTGAAAAAGCCCGCATTTTACAGATGCTGGAAACTGTATCAGTAAACAGCCGGCTTTCTTTTTTGCCGGCTCAATCACCTCGAAGTACTTTTCTATATCCGCTTTATCAAAATCGAGCAAATGGGAATGTGTTATTTGTTTCCATAGTTTGAAAGTAAAGCGAAAATCTTCGCCCACCGACTGGCTCCATTGCGCGATAGTGGAAGCTCGTGGTAACTTGTAAAAAATAGCATTTACTTCAAGCGAATTAAACAGGGTGCCGTATGCCGACAACCGGCTCATGCCCTGTAAGGCCTCAGGGTAAGCCAGTTTATTCTTATAAGGTAAAACAATGCCACTGGTTCCTATATAAAGATTATCTGTATTCATCATTTGCTACCGGGGTTAAATTCAAAGCTTATGCCATTCCGGGCAATTTCAGCCCCGAGCTTTTCAGGCGCTGCAATAACATTTCCTGGAATCGGATCTTGGTATCAATAAAGCCATGCGCGCCAATCCAAAGATTCAGCATTACCTTATACCCGTCCGGTTCCAGCGACGATATACCCACGCGCCGGGGCGGATCATCAAGGATAGTACCGGCATCTGCAATAGCCTGCTCTACAACCGCCTTCACCTGCTCATAATCGATGGCATTGCTGAACTTCATTTCTATGTCGAGCCGCCGGCTGCCCGAACCGCTTAAATTAATGATCACTTCATTGGATAATTTGCTGTTCGGTACTACTACTATGCGATTATCATAAGTGGTGATGATAGTATAGAATATACGTATTTCATTAACCGTTCCCTCCTGTCCCTGCGTTAAAATATTGTCGCCTACACGAAAAGGCTTCAGGAACAGGATGAGTATACCACTTGCAAAATTTTGCAAAGTGCCGGATAAAGCCAGGCCGGCCGCTACGCCCAATGATGTGATCAATGCAGCAAATAAGGTCATGGCGATCCCGGCTATCTGCATTACAGCCAACACCAGCAAAACACGCAATACCACTACAATCACGCTCCTTAAAAACGGTTTTAAGGAACGGTCGATTTTTTTGGTTTGCATAACTTTTCCCAGGTAGTTCGAAAACAGCTTAATAAGCCACAGGCCAATAATCAATACAATTATTGCCAGTAAAATAGATGGTCCCTGGTTAACAACCCAGGCAGATAATTTATCCAACCATTCTTCTTTTTTTATTTCAAGCATGCTTTATATTTAAACTTATCAGAAGTATTTTCATCCACTATTCACCTGGTTCAGCAATTTTCATTCCGCGTTAATTGCTAATAAGTTAAAAAGATAAATGTCTATTATTATCTTTTGCGCCCTTCCGTCAAAGTCCGAAATAAAAAGACCCCTGTGGAAACAGGGGTCGCAATCAAAACTAACTGCTTGTGTGAAAATTGACAAATCATCAAATTCAAAAACCGTTCCAATCAGCAATAAGATACTTTACGCGGAGTAAATTATCCTGAGTTGTACATTCTGTATGAGGCGCTATACCGTGGCCGATCAAACCAAAAACGCTGTAAATACTTCCACATTAAAAGAAATATTTTTCTCAGTACGTACCAGTGAGCTATACGATTGAACCGGCAAACCGCATTGGCGGGCTATTTGATGCGGAGTGATGAAACTTTTAATCAATAATCAGATGTATACATTAGGAATTAATGCTGCTTTTCACGACAGCGCCGCCTGCCTGGTAAAAGACGGGCGGATCATTGCAGCAGCGGAAGAAGAACGCTTTACCCAGATAAAACATGGTAAAAGACCCATTCCCTTCAGCACTTATGAGCTGCCTTTTCACGCCATCCATTATTGCTTGGAAACCGCAGGCATTCATATCAACGATGTTGATTTTTTCTCCTATTCTTTTGACCCTTACCAGCTGCTGGAACAGGCAAAGCCTATTTCCCTGCCGCTGACATTTACACCTCAAAACCGGGACCAGGTATCCTGGGAAGCACTTTTCCTGACTTATATCCTGAATGCCCGTTTTCATTTGCAGGATGGCTACCCTCACCACCTGCAACAGCGTTTTAAAGGAGCCAGCATCAAAGAAGCGCAGTGGCGGTTCATCGACCATCACCTGGCACATGCCGCCAGCGCCTTTTTGCCTTCTCCTTTTGAAGAAGCTGCTATTATGGTTACAGATGGCCGCGGAGAACAGGCTACCACCTCCTATAGCATAGGCAGGGGTACCAACATACAGCGGATCAGCCAGGTAAACCTGCCTCACTCCCTGGGCCTGCTCTACGAAAAAATTACCATGCACCTGGGTTTCCTTCATTCTTCAGACGAATACCGTGTAATGGCGCTGGCGTCTTATGGCCAGCCTACCCTTGCAGAGGGATTGCGTGCTATTATACAGATTGGCGAAGAAGGCCGGTACACGATCCGTTTTGATGAGCTGGAGACATTGCTGGGCGAACCCAGGCAGGCAGGCGCTCCCTTTGAAGATAAACATTTCAATATAGCCCGGTCCCTACAGGTAGTGTTGCAGGAAAAAATGCTGGAGCTGTGTACGTGGTTACGGCAGGCCAGCGGGCAAAAAAATTTATGCCTCGCCGGGGGTGTTGCGCTCAACTGCGTATTGAATGCTTATATAAGGGATGCCGGCATTTTTGAAAACATCTGGGTACAGCCGGCGGCCGGCGATGCCGGTACGGCCTTAGGCGCAGCACTATGGACAGATGCACAGGAGAGCGGGCAACCACGCAACTTTGAAATGACACATGCTTACTGGGGACCCGATTATACTGATAATAGTATTGAGCGATTTCTACAAGAGAATAAGATCCCGTACCGGCGGCTTACTGATATTGCCGCGGAAACCGCACAGATCCTGGCCCAAAACCGCATCATTGGCTGGTTTCAGGGGAGGATGGAGTTTGGGCCGCGTGCGCTGGGCTCCAGGTCTATACTGGCTTCACCCATAGACCCCGGTATGCAGGCGAAGCTGAATATACTCAAAGACCGGGAAGACTTCCGGCCGGTTGCACCGGTTGTATTGGAAGACCACGCAAACCAATGGTTTGAAGAAGCGCACACTTCTCCGTTTATGCTTTTTACTTTTAAAGTAAAAGAAGCTCAAAAAGAACGGATACCGGCTGTTTGCCATGTAGATAACACTGCGAGAATACAAACTATCAACCAGCAGCAACATGCCCTTTACCACGATGTGCTGTATGCTTTCAACGAGATGACGGGTATCCCTATACTGGTTAACACTTCTTTTAACTCGCGGGGTAAACCCATTGTATGTACGCCGCGGGATGCTATCGAGTGCTTTTGGTCTACCCCGTTCGACGACCTGATTATTGGTTCATTTCATATCAGTAAGAACTAAAAATAGAACACATGATACAGATATCTGTAGTCGTACCTACTTACCGGCGCCCCGATCTTTTGAAGCGCTGCCTGCAAGCTTTAACCGGACAGGAGCTGGACACCTCGCAGTATGAAATATTGGTGGTGAGCGATGGCCCCTGCTTTGAGTCGAGATCCTGCGTAAATGAAATGCTGTATAAAAGTGTTGCCACCATCAGATACTTGTACTTACCTCAAAAAGGCGGGCCGGCTGCCGCACGAAACCTGGGATGGCGAACTGCCGCCGGCGCCATAATAGCTTTTACAGACGATGATTGTATACCCGCTTCTAACTGGCTCACCCAAATCATGCAATACTTTTACAACCCGCTATGTCATGTTATTTACGGGCGGGTTAAAGTTCCGACCGGCCCTCAGAGGCTTACCGATTTTGAAAGGCAAACTACCCGGCTGGAGACCCCGGCTTTTGTTACTGCTAATGTGGCCTGTCGCAGGAGCGTACTCGAACAGGTAGGCGGATTTGACGAACAATACAAAGTGGCCTGGAGAGAAGACTCCGACCTGGAATTTGCGTTGCTCAGTAACGGGGAAACGCCTTACTATGCGCCCGACTGCCTGGTATACCATCCCGTTCGTACTGCCAGCTGGGGTATCAGCATTAAAGAGCAGCAAAAATCTTTGTACAATGCGCTGCTGCGCAAAAAATACCCGCTCTTTTACAAACTATATATCAAGGAGTCTCCTCCTGGCTACTACTATCTTTCGGTAGTGGGTATTTTCTGTGCTCTGGCATGCTTTGCATTGGGCAGATTCACAACAGCTGTCACCTGCCTCGGCATTGCTCTGCTGGGTATAATTTATTTTATATACAAACGGCTTTCCCAGAACAGTCTTAGTCTCCGGCATATTACAGAAATGGTACTTACTTCATTATGCATCCCCTTTCTTTCTGTTTACTGGAACTGGTATGGCAATTATAAATTCAGAAAAATAAAACCTGTACAAAACAATCATGCATATCGTTATTTTCAGGGCTTTAAAACTAGGTGATCTTTTGTGTTCAGTACCCGCTTTTCGTGCTCTAAGAAAGGCATTTCCGCAGGCACGCATTTCTCTAATGGGATTGCCATGGTCTGAAACGTTTGTAAAAAGATACTATTGTTATATCGATGATTTTATTCATTTCCCCGGCTATCCGGGTTTACCCGAACAGCCCGTTCATACCGACGCTATCAATGCTTTTTTCTACGAAATGAAAAAAAGCCGTATAGATTTATTATTACAAATGCAGGGCAACGGCAGTATTGTGAACGATATGCTGGAACAGCTACAACCCCGTTGTTTAGCTGGTTTCTGTGAGCAGGGCGACAGAAGAGTCAACACCCGTAATTTCCTGGAGTATCCTGAAGGGATACATGAAATACAACGTCACCTGGCACTGCTTCATCACCTGCACATTCCAGACGACGGTACGCATATTGACTTTCCCCTTTCCGATGCCGACGAGGAAGAACTGAACCAATCGGGATTTGATATAACCGGGCCCTACCTTTGTGTGCATCCCGGTTCGGCATTGATTACCCGACAATGGCCCCCCGAGCTTTTTGCCCGTATTGCCCAACATTTCATGAAGCAGGGCTTTACTATTGTATTAACAGGCAGCAGCCAGGAACAAGCGCTTACCAATCATATCAACCAGATGCTTCATAACCGTGCTATTAATATAGCGGGACGTACCAGCCTTGGAAGCCTGGCATTGATCCTTCGCCATGCATCGGCGTTAATCAGTAATTGTACCGGGGTATCTCATTTAGGCGCTGCAATGAGAACAAAAAGTATAGTCATCAGCATGGATGGTGAACCTCACCGCTGGGGCCCACTGGATACTTCGAGGCATAAAACCATTAATTGGTTGAAAAATGACAGTTACGATAACGTACTGGCCACAGCCTCACAGCTTATATCCTGATGCAACATTGACACCACCGCAGTAACCACCTGGTTTACCGTAGCCTCCGGCCCTTGCCAGCAGTGCGTACGCGCCATAAAATGCAGTAACCGGTTCTGGCTTTGCAAAGCCTGCGGTACCTCAAAATATAGTACCTGGTGAGGTGTTTGCCAGGGGGTATGCTGGGGGTTCGTTTTAGCATACACCACTACCACCGGCTTTTTTAAAGCGGATGCTATGTGCACCGGCAGCGAATTCACGGTTATCAGCAGCCGGCATTTCTTTATGAGGCTTAGCAACTCATCCAGCTTTAGCTGACCGGCGAGATTATAGCAAAGCGGGTCATCTATTCCCTTCCAAATAGGATAGGTCATTTTGTTTTCTTTTTCGCTACCGGTTAAGAGAAGAGGAACATTACAGCGCTGTATAACTTTTTTTCCAATAGCAATCCATTTCTCCATTGCATATTCGCGCTTCAGATCTGTGGTACCCGCATGCAATATCATAAAGGGTCTTGTTTCATCAACTCCTTTCCTGCCCAGTTTTGCAGATAAGCTGATGCCTGCTGCGGCAGGCACTTCTAAACTTAATGCAGTAGGTAAAGTGCGTGCACCGATGGTTGCTACCAATTTCAGATCACGATGTACCTGATGATGTATGAGCCCGAAGGGTTCATCATCGGGCACCCAGTGTGTAAGTAATTCGTAAGGATTTTCTCTGGCATAGGCGAGCCGGCGCGGAATACCCGCCATCCAGGCCAGAAGGGCCGATGGTAATGCGCTCTGGCTGAATACCGTAAAAATAACAGCAAGATCAAAAGCACCTGAGCGCAGCTCTTCGATGACCGGCCCTATATCAGCCACCGTACCCGATAACTTAACCCATGGTAAATCGGCTACAATGGTGGCATCTATTTCGGGTATAAAACCCGCTACAGGACTGCCCTGGCGGGAAGTGAGCAGGGTAATATGCGCCCCGAAATAATCTTTCAAAGCCCTTATCGCCGGTGTGCTCATAAGTATATCACCCATATTATCGGGCCTGATGCAAAGGATACGTTTAATACCGGGATCGGGTTTCATGATGTGCTTTTTTAAGAATGATCGCCTCTGCTTCTTCAAATCTTTTCACGGTAAAGTCGGGCGTTCGCATAGGGCCGGCAATCCATTCGGTTTCGCCCCCGTTATTCAACAGGATGGTTTGGCAGCCGGCCCGGTTACCAGCTTCCACATCATCCAGTATATCACCAATCATCCATGAATCTTCCAGCGAAATCCTCTGTTCAAATGCCGCCTTTAATATAAGCCCCGGTAAGGGTTTGCGACAGTCGCAGTGAAAACGGCCATCGGCGCCGGGGCGATTGTGTGCACAATAGTAAACACCATCGAGGCGGGAGTTTAGTTGCTGGTTCATGTGGCCTATATAATTCAAAAACGCGGTCTCTTTAAACAGGTTCATAGCTATGCCCGGCTGATTCGTTACCAATATCAGCTTAAATCCGGCTTTCTTCATGGCTGCTAAAAATGGCACTGCGCCTGGGGTAAAC
>Ga0136846_1229678_pt1 | contig 13264 bp, 9 predicted proteins | sample HopSoiMetagenom2_FD_96841 | JGI IMG/M metagenome (GOLD analysis project Ga0136846, IMG submission 96841) | Grasslands soil microbial communities from Hopland, California, USA - 2 Assembly 2016 (version 4) | ecosystem: Environmental > Terrestrial > Soil > Grasslands | place: USA: Hopland... | reverse complement strand
GAGGGCGAGGGTGAGTTGGTGGTGACGCTTGGCCGGATCGGCGACCGGTGCCTGGTCGGGCGCGGCGAGGCCGGCGAACTCCGCTACCCGGGCGAGCTCGCCGGCCGGGTCGGCCAGGTGCGCGTCGTAGTGGGTGACAAGCCGCTGCTCGATCGGCGCGGCGTCGAGCAGGGTGGTGTAGTAACCGCGCCACAGCGCCAGCGCGTGGACGTACGACATGCCGTTGCGGCGCCGCAGCGACACCGCCACTTCGAGTGGGTTGCGCACGCACACGACGAACCGCAGGTGGGGCACGACCTCCAGCCAGAACGCCGCGGCGAGCGAGGTGCGCGGGTCCTTCCAGCCCCAGACCGGAGCGATCTCGAGCTCGGCGACCAGCTCGCGCGCCTCACCAGTGAGCGAAGCCACGCGCGGGTCGCTCGCGTCGAATGGCGCCGCGGTTGGCAAGTGGTCCCAGGCGCCACCGCACCTTTCGAGCAGGTCGTCGGCGAGCCGGATGAAACCGGTGTGCTCGAAGAAGCCCTCCGGGTTGTCGGCCGCGGGCGGCAGCATCCGGGACGGCGCGCCGAGGTAGACGCCCGCGCGGGACAGGGCGTGGGCGACCATGGACGTGCCGGCGCGGTGCATCCCCGTGATGGCCAGTGCGGTCATGGCAGTTCTCCGAGTCGATAGACGGTGACGGTGTCGGGTGCGTCGGCTACCAGCCCGGCGGCGAGGTACCGGGCGAGGGCGGGGTAGAAGTCGAGCCACCAGGCCGAGGGCGCCGGCAGGGCGAGGTACTCCGCCCCCGCGGCGCGGGCGGCGGCGAGACGGGTCAGCGCGTCGGCGTCGTCGGCCGGGTGATGACCGGCGTAGGCGGAGGCGTCGCCGTACGGTTCGGTGCCGGGGAAGTGCCAGCCCCGGCGACCGGGCAGCTCCAGCAGAACGTCGTCGCCGTGGCTGACGACGGCCACCCGGGCGCCGGGCGGGACGGCCGCGACGACGGCCGTCCGGGCCCGCGCCCGCAGCGCCGCGTAGGCCGGGTCGGCCGGACGCTCGTGCGGCGTCCAGGGCTGGCCCCACTTCGCCTCGTACCGCGTGCGGTTCGCGTCGAACAGAGGGCCGTAGCGGCCGTCGGCGGCGAGCTGACCGAGCGTGGCCTCGCCGAAGTGGTGGACGAACACGGCCGGGTCGCACACGACGCGGTACCCCGTCTCGCGCACCCGCCGGGAAAGGTCGTCGTCCTCGAAGAGGCCGAGCTCGAACCGCTCGTCGAGAAGGCCGACCGCTTCGAGGACGTCCCGGCGCAGGGCCGTGCAGAACAGGGTGGCGACGGCGAGGTCGAACGGGGTGCCCGCGCGGCCGGCGGCGAAGGCGCGCAGCTCGCCGTAGGTGGCGTACTCGGCCGGCACCTCCGCCGCGTTGCCGCAGCGGTTGGTCACCGGACCGACGAGCCCCACCCCCGGATCGCCCAGCCGGGCCACCAACCCAGCCAGCCAGCCGGCGGTCACGATCACGTCGTTGTTGAGCACCACGAGCACGTCGGCGCGGGCCAGCGCCAAACCCTGGTTGACCGCCGGCGCGAACCCGAGGTTGTCGTCGTTGCGCACCACCCGGACGTGCCGGTGGCGCGCCGCCACGGCGCCGAGGTAGGTCGCGGTGGCCTCGGCGGATCCGTTGTCGACCAGGAGCAGTTCGTACGGCCCGTCCGTGCCGGCCAGGACGCTCTCGACGGCCAGCCGGGTGACGGCGAGGTGGTCGCGCACCACCATGATCAAGCTCGCCACTGGCGCTCCGCCGGCCACCGGAACCGTCGGGATGGGACGGCCGGTGACGAGCGCCTCGGTGGCCGGGGCCAGCACCAGCGGGCGGCGGGAGAGCGGCCGCAGATCCAGGTCGTCCGGCGGGCTCGCGGGTGGGAAGCCGGCCGCGCGCCGAATGGGCCGGGACGGCAGCCCGACGTGCGCGAGCATCGTGCCGAGCACGACGTCGGAGCAGAGGTGGTCGCGAGCAATCGCCGTCGCCGCGCGCCGGTGCCGCTTCTCGTCCGCGACGACGTCGATGATGGCCGCGGCCGCATCGTCCACTTCGGTATAGGGCAGCAGCCCCTCCCCCGTCGGCAGGGCGGCGCCGAACCCGGTGTCCTGCATGATCACCGGCCGGCCGGCGGCCAGGTAGGCCGCGCTCCGCTCGCTGAACCAGCCGCTGCGGAAACGCACGTTCTGGTCCTTCGCGACGGTGAACTCGCCGCGTGAGGCGGTGACGTAGCGGCGGTAGCCGTCCAGCCCGTCGGCCACCTCCAGTGCGTCGCGGACGAGCCAGCCGGCGCTCTCGAGGGTGGCGCGATCCTCATTGCTGTAGCTGGCGAGGGCGAGCTCGAGCGGGGCCGGCACGCGGGCCGGCAGGTCGAGGACCTTGAGGAACTCGTGGTGCTTGCTCCACGTGTACCGCTCGCCGCGGAAGGTGAGTTCGCGCCAGGCCTGCCGCCAGTTTCCGATCGTCGTGAACGGCGCGTCCCGGGGGTCGTCGTCGTTCGCCCACTGGTCCAGCAGCACCGGCGGCAGGGTGGGGACGGGCCGGTAGCTGCGCACCCACGGCAGCCGGCAGTCGGGATTGCCGTAGTTGAGCGCCCAGCTGAAGTGCGCCGAGTGAGCGTCGACGAACTCGATCGAGCTCGTGCGGCCGGCGTCGAGCTCCAGCTCGAGCTGCACCGGGTCGGTGCTGAGCAGCACCAGCCGGCCGGTGGCGACGTGCTCGGGCAGCGGCAGCGTGCCCCCGTGCAGGTTGACGATCATCGCCGCCTCGCGGTACAGGCGGGCCAGGGTGGCCGCACTGCAGCCGAGCACGCGCCCGTCCGCATGCAGCGCGTGCAGCGCCCAGCGATCGCCGAGGCCGAGGCGGCCCATGAACTGGGCGAGGAAGGCCGCGGCCGCGTCCGCCCCGTCGTCCGCCGGGCCGACGAACATGGAGGGCGTGCGGGCGTGCGCCTCGACGTAGTACACGTCGTAGCCCAACCGCTCGAAGCCCAGCACGTACTGCGCGACCTGCCACAGGACGCCGCCGACCGGCATCTTGGTGAGCATGCCGAGCAGCACGATCTTCGGCCGGTGCATCACCCGGTCTCCTCGCACAGCTCCGGCGGTGGGGCGACCACGAGCGGCGGCGCATCGGCCGGGCGGCGCGGCCGGCGGCGGGCGTTGACCTGCGCCTCCCACAGCTGCCGGTACAGCCCGTCCTGCTCCACCAGCTCGTCGTGCGTGCCCCGCTGCACGAGCTCACCGTGGTTCAGCACGAGGATCTGGTCGGCGTGCCGGACCGTGGAGAGCCGGTGCGCGACCATGATCGTGGTCCGGCCGATCATTAACCGGTCGAGCGCGTCGAGGATGACCTCCTCCGTGCGGGAATCGATCGAGGACGTCGGCTCGTCGAGGATGAGGATCGGCGCGTCCCGCAGGAACGCGCGCGCGACCGAGATGCGCTGCCGCTCGCCGCCGGAAATCTTCACCCCGCGCTCGCCGAGCCGCGTCTGGTACCGCTGTGGCAGGTGATCGATGAACTCGTGTGCGTTGGCCGCCCTGGCCGCTGCCTCGATCTCGGCCTGTGTCGCGTCCAGGCGGCCGTACCGGATGTTGTCGGCGATGGTGCCGGAGAACAGCAGGGGCTCCTGCAGCACGATGCTGAACTGCGCCCGGAGCGACTCCAGCTCCACGTCGGTCACCGACTGCCCGTCCAGCAGCACCCAGCCGGCGCTCGGGTCGTACAGGCGCGGCAGCAGGCTGGTCAGCGTCGTCTTGCCGGCGCCCGTCGGCCCGACGATGGCCACGGACTGGCCGGCCGGCACGCGGAACGTCACGTTGCGCAGCACGCCCTCGCGCGAGGGGTAGCCGAAGCTGACGTTCTCGAATCTCAGCTCGCCGCGGACGCGCCCGAGCCGCTGCGCGTCGGGGCGTTCGGCGACGTCCACAGGCGTCTGCAACAGCGACAGCGCGTGGTCGAACTCGGTCCACCACATCTGGTAGTAGGTCAGCGCATTCGTCATCTGCTCCAGCGGCGCGTACACGGCGGAGACGTAGGACAGCACGACCGTCAGCTGGCCGATGGTGAGGTCGTGGTGCAGCACGCGGTAGGCGCCGTAGCCGAGGACGGCGGCGGTGCCGCACGCGGTGATCAGGTTGACGATGAGCTTGAACACCGTCTGGTGGACGGTGAGCCGCACCCGGGCGTCGACTGCCTCGCCGCCCTGCGTGCGGAACCGCTTGAACTCGTGCCGCTCGCGACCGAAGGCGACGATCACGCGGTACATCGAGAGCATCTCGTGCACGATCGAGAGGCTGCCGCCTTCGAGCTCCCGCACGCGCTGCAGATCCGGATCGATCTTGTTCGCGTAGTACCGGGTCGACAGCACGACGATCGGCACGACGGCCAGCGCCGCCAGCGCCAGCGGAGCGTCGATCTGATACGCGATGAACGCCATGCCGCCGATCGTGATGGCGCCCTGGGCGAGCTCGGGCAGTCCGGTGAGGATCTGCCCGACCGAACCCGACTGGGCGTTGATGCGGTAGAGGGTGACGCCGGACTTGTTCTCGTCGTGGAACGACGGCGACAGCCGTAACGCGTGCCGCACCATCTTGGCGCGCAGGTCCAGGATGGTGTGCAGGTGGACGCTGGTCATGAGGTATTCGCTGACGACGGACAGGGCGCCGGTCAGCAGGCTGACGGCGACGCTCGCGACCACCGCGACGACGATGAGCCGGACCTGGCCGGAGCCGGCGAAGTCGGGGACCCACCACGGCGTCCTCTTGCCGCCCAACACGGTGTCGATCACCAGGGCCAGCGGCCACGGCTCGGCGAGCGCCAGGATCGACAGGAGCACCGTGATGGCCACCGCGCCGATGGCCTGCCGGCGGTACGGCCGCAGGTACGGCAGGGCGTGCGGCAGCTGCCGCCAGCCACGGCTGAGCGCGCTGCCCTTCCCCTTCTTCGCCCGCTCGCCGCGCCGCCCCATCACGCCGCCCCGAGCAGGTTCGGCAGCAGCCGGCGGGTTCGGGCGGCCGCGAACACGATCGTGCCGAGCTGGGCGGTCGCGAGCACGGCCCCGAGCGTCGGCGAGGCCAGCGCCACGCCGCCGGCGAGGGCGGCGCCCGCGGTCAGCGCCCGACGCCGCACGCAGCCCCGGACGCGCAGCTGCACGTAGCCGGCCGGGTGGCTGCTCGTGATCAGCTCGCCGCGCAGCAGCGATGACATGTACAACGTCCCGTCGTGGTCGTCCCAGCCAGTGGCCGCGGCTACCCGCAGACCGCGCCGCCGCACTCCGTCCAGCACGGCACCGGCCAGCTCGGCCCGCGTGCGGTCCTCGGCGACCAGCACGCCGCCGCGGGGCAGCCGCCGCAGCACCGGTGGCAGCGGGGCGGCCCCCGGCGCCGCCCGCCGGGCGGCGCGTTGCTGGCCGGCCCGGGCCGCGGTCCGCACGATCGGCTGCAGCAACTGGTGCAGAGCCAGCCGGAGGCGGAAGGCGGCGCCGCGCCGGGGTGCACGCGCGACGTCCACTGCGTAAAGGACGGCGGTGAGCACGAGGGCGGCGAGCGCAGGCAGGGCGAGCGCGGGTGCGAGCAAGCCCAGCGCCGCCGTGGGCAGCGCGAGCGCCGCGGCCGGCAGCCCGAGCTGATGCGCGAGCTCGAGTGCGTGGCCGTCACTGTGATGGCCGGACTGGTAGGGCGCCGAGCCGAACGGACCACGGTAGATCCGCTGTCGCCCGGCCAGCGGCGCGACCGGGTTGTAGATGCGACCACCCCAGCGTGCGGTGCCGGCCGCGGTGAACCGGTGCGGGTGGCGCGCCTCCACCAGCGCTTCGCTGCGACCGTAGCCGCGCTGCTGCCGCAGGTACGCCCGGAGGCTGCCGCGGCGGTGATGCCACACCAGCGCCGCCGGGTGGAACCCGATCTCCCAGCCGGCGTCGAGCACGCGCCAGCACAGGTCGACGTCGTCGCCGGCCGACGTGAACACCACTTGGCAGCCGCCGACCTGTTCCAGCACGTCCTTGCGGAAGGCCATGTTGCAGCCCGGGACGTGCTCGGCGCGGTCGTCCGAGACCAGGACGTGCACCGGCCCGCCCGGAGCCGCCGCCACGACCTCGGCGGCCGCTCCGTCACTCGCCGGCGGCACGTTGGGGCCACCGACGCCACCCACCTCCGGCGCGTCGAGCCCGAGCGCGAGGTAGTAGGGCCATTCCGGTGCCGGGAAGGCGTCCGAGTCGAGGTAGGCGATCAGCTCACCGGTCGCCGCCCGGTAGCCGATGTTGCGCGCGGCCGACAGCCCGGCGTGCGGCGCCTTCACCAGGCGAACCCGCGGGTGGCGGGCGGCGATCGATGCGGTGGCGTCCTCGGAGCCGTCGTCGACGACCACGATCTCGAGGTCCGGGTAGTCGAGCGCGCACGTGTGCACCAGGCACTCGTCGATCGTGGCCTCGGCGTTGTACGCACACACGACCACGCTGATGCGCGGCCAGTCGGCGCGCAGGTCGCGCACGGTGCGCTCGTTCCACTTGCGGGCGACGGCGAGCGCCGGGCGCGGCGAGCGGTCCGCCCGGGTCAGCCCGAAGTGCCAGTCGTCCACGCGGGCGTCACCGACGACCCAGTCGTCGGTGAAGGCGAAGACGCAGCTGCCGGCCACTCCGCGTTCGAGCGCGGTCTCCAGCTGCCAGTCGAGCACCTCGGCCTGCCGCCGCTCGCCGGCCGCCGTCGTGTCGGCGTCGAGGCCGAGTTCGCCCAGGACGAGCGGGCGGTCGCCGGCGAGGTGGTGCAGCCGCGTCAAGTAGCGGCGCAGGTCGTCCGGCTGCTCGAGGAACACGTTGAAGGTCAGGAAGTCCAGCGCGTCCAGCGGCAGGTACTCGGTCGTCGGGTAGTTGCCGTACGTCGCGAGCAGGGCGGGGTCCTCCTCGCGGACCACCTCGACCAGCTCGCGGAGCGTGCGCGCGATCGCGTCGGCGCCGAACCAGCGCACCACGTCCGCCGGGATCTCGTTGCCGATCGACAGCCCGAGCACCTGCTCGTGACCGGCCAGGCGGCGAGCCGTCTCCCGCACCTCGGCGACCGCCTCTCGCCGGACCCGGCGGTGGTCACGTCGCGAGCCGTCGACGAGGTAGCGCCAGTCCGGGTAGAACGCGCCGGCGAGCACCCGCAGGTCCCAGTCGGCGGCGAGGTCGAGCACGTCGTCCGGCGGGCACGTGTAGGTGCGCACGACGGTGAAGCCGGCCTCCCGCAGCTGCGCGAAGTCCTGCTTCACCACCTCCCGCTCCGGGAAGCGGTAGCCGTCCGCCCGCGGCGCGAACGTCCCGTAGGTGACGCCGCGGAAGGGGAAACGCTCGCGGCCGAGGGCGAAGAACTTGCCGTCGACGGTGACGCGATCGGACACCACGGATCGTCGATCCATCAAAGGATCCGATCGACCCACGTCGTCGGGGTGCGATGCGTGACGATCTCGAGGTGGCGGTCGTAGCGGAACTCGCGGGGACCGACGCGATCGATCCACTCGATCATCGACTGGAGGCCTTCGTCCAGCGTCGCCGTCGTGCGGTATCCGAGAAGGCGACGTGCCTTGTCCGAGCTGCAGGTGGCGAAGGTGACCTCGGCCGGCCGGGCGGCCACGAACTTGGGGTCGAGCGGGAAGTTCATCAGGGCGGCGATGTGCTCGGCCAGTTCGAGGATCGTGACCGGTTCCTCGTCCGGCCCGATGTTGATCACCTCGCCGGCGACCTCGGGCAGCAGGCCCATCTGCGCCAGGCAGCTGATCACGTCGCCGACGAAGCTGAAGCAGCGCACGCTCGATCCGTCGCCGTAGATGACCGGCTGCATGCCGCGCAACATCCGGTTGATCATGATCGCGGCGACGTTCCGGTAGGGGTCGTCGAAGCGCTGACGCGGACCGATGATGTTGTGCGGCACGGCAATGGCGTACTCACCGCCGTGGTGGGAGATCAAGTTCTCGACGAACTGCTCCGACCCGACCTTCGCCAGCCCGTACGGGCTCACCGGCATCGGCGGCATGTCCTCGGTGAACGGGGAGGGTTGCCCGCCGTACCTCGCCATCGACGAGCAGTGGACGAACCGTCCGGCCCCGCCGCGCACGGCCGCCGTGGCGACCTCGACGGTGGCCTGGAGCGTGTCCCGGTACACCAGCGCGGGCGAGAAGACGCTCAGCCCGTCATAGGCGCTCGCGGCGCAGTGGAACACCAGATCGGCGCCGGCCACGAGGTGGTCGTACGCCGCGCTGTCGAGGCAGTCGACTCGCTCGAAGCGGACCCCTTCCGGCAGGTTGGCCAGGTCGCCACCGACGAGATTGTCGATCCCCGAGACGTCCCACCCGAGGCCGAGGAAGTGCTCGGCGACGTGGCATCCCAGAAATCCAGCTACACCCGTAACGAAGGCGCGGGGCATCGATCACTCCACTTGGGCTCATCGGCCCCCCGCTACTGTCCGTACCCGGCAGTCGAACAGCTATGAGCGGGGACCATACAGGGGGAGGATCGGCCCTGCCTAGTGATGCATTAGGACCCGTCACGCATTCACCCGCGACGCAGGCCACAGTTTCGGACGCAGTTTCGGCTACGCACGGTAACCAGAGATCGACACCGCATCGCCGTCCGCGCCCTCGCCGCGGCCCACCTGTGCCGGTCGCACGGGGCGTCGGGCGGTTAGAAGTGGATCGTCCCCGAGATCATCGTCGCCGGCACGGAGACCTGCGTGTGCAGCCCACCATCGGTGCCCTGCATGATGTTGACGTTGAACCCACCCTGGACGTGCAACTCGGGCACCCACACCGTCGACAGGTCGACACCGGCGCCGAAGGTGGCCGCCCCGCCCTGCCCGTCGGTGAACTGCCCGCCGGCGGTGAGCGCGGTCTGAATGATCACCGGTCCGATGCGCGGCCACGTCGCCGCGAGCAGGTTCGTGTTGAACGCGAGCTGGAACGGCTGCATCGACGAATGCGGCTGCAGCTGGAACGCGGGCTCGGAGAGGATGTCCAGCGTCACGAACTGGTTGTGAAACTCGAGCCAGTGCAGGTTCGACACGGTGAACTGGTAGCCGAAGGAGTACTGCCCGGTCAGCAGGTCGGTCTGGTGCGTCTGCGCACCGGTCAACTGGACGTCGTTGTCACCCATCAGGCGTACGCCGCGCCCTGCGGCAACGAAGCGCCGCCGCGCTCCACCATCGCGACCACGTCGTCGTGCGAGTGCGAGTCCTCGGCGATGACGCCGAGTTCGATGTTGATGGTGCCGGTGCGGGCGGGCGCCTGGCCTGCGGCCGGCGCTGGGGCGTCGTTGCCGTCGACCGGCTGCCAAGCCTGGCCGTTCTCGTCCCACCAGTAGTGCCCGTCGGGGGAGCGCGTGGCTCCCGCGGGGATGTCGGCCACGGTTCCTCCAGACGACTGGGACGTATCGCCGCCAAGCCTCCACGCCGTCAGCAGCGACGAGCAGCGATGCCGGACCCGCCAAGCGGGCAGCGCCGCTCGCCCGTTCGGGCAGGGCGGGCACGGGTGCGGTCCGCCCGGCTCGGGCTCAGGCCCGTGGACGCCACCGCTTCCACAGCGCGCTCGCCTCGGCCCGCACCTTGCCGTCCCACCACAACTCGACGGCCGCCGTCATCTGCGAGTCGTCACCGGTCAGCAGCCGCCCGCGCAGCTCGACCGTCGCCTCCAACGGGCTGGGTCGGCGGTACCGGACGTCGATACCGGCCGTGAGGTACGGCAACAGGGCGCCGTCAGGCGCGCGGGTCCCGCGCCGGTCGGCCTCCTGCGTGATGACGGCGGCGCTGTGGCAGTCGAGCAGCGTGGCGATGATGCCGCCGTTGAGGAAGCCGGTGCCGTTGTCGTGCTCGGGCCACGGGGTGAAGGTGGCGACCACCTCGCCGTCCGATCGCGGAAAGCTGCGCAACCGCAGCCCGCGAGCGTTCTTCGGACCGCAGCCGAAGCAGGTCAGCTCGGGATAGAGGCGATCCTGAATGCTCTGCTCGTCGGACATCTGCGCAGGCTATCCGCTCATCCGGCCCAGTCCATCGGCTCCGGGGCGGCGAAGGACGACGTCACCTCGACCGCTCCGCCCGCGCGCCGGGACTGCTCCACCGCGGCGATCACGTCGACGACGTGCGCGGCGTGCTCGGCCCCCATGCGGTGGGGACGGGCGGCGGCGATCGCCTCCTTGAGGTCGACGAGCGCGCGGGCCCAGTCGATGCCGTCGTAGGGCGCGCGCACGAGCGGTACGTCCGTCCACGACTCGCCGTCGGTCGTTCGCTGCAGCAGCGACGAGAAACCGGCCCAGTCGGGCATCCACATCGAGCCGGCGTTGCCGTGCAGCTCCAGCCCGCGCTGGCGGCTCGGCGGCACCCAGAACGTCGCGGTGAGCCGGGTGACGACGCCGGAGGCCAGCTCGAGTGCCGCCACCTGGAAGTCGGGCGTACCGACCGTGAACGGCGTGCCGTCCTTGCGCACGCGCTCGGGCTGGATCGTCGTCCCGTACCCCACGACCCGCCGCACCGGACCGAACATCGCGGTGACGATCGTGAGCGGGTAGATGCCGACGTCGAACAGCGGCCCCGACTCGTACAACCCTTCGGGGGACGGGTGCCATGTCTCGAGCCGGCCCCAGTTCGCCTCGGCGTAGGCGACCCGCACCTCCCCCAGTTCGCCGGCCCGCACGGCCCGCCACATCGTCTGCGCCGCCTCGCCGAGCAGCGTCGCCGGCGCGCACGACAGCCGCACCCCGCGGGCCGCGGCCAGCGCGGCGAGTTCGCGGGCCGTCGCACCGTCCAGCGCCACCGGCTTCTCGGTGTGGACGTGCTTGCCCGCCTCGAGGGCGGCCGCGGTGACCCCGGCGTGGGCGGCCGGCGCGGTCAGGTTGACGACGACGTCCACGTCGTCGTCGGCGAGCAGCTCGTCCAACGTCGGGTAGGCGCGCCCACCGTGCTGCTCGACGAGTTCGGCGGCCCGGCCGGCCACGACGTCCGTCGCCCCGGCCAGGGCGAGCGCCGGCTCGGCCACGATGCAGGCTGCGTAGCGCGCGGCGATGTTGCCGGCACCGACGAGGGCGACCCTCATGCCAGCCACCCCAGCAGCTCGTCCCGCATGGCCCGCACGTCCTCGGTCGGATCCCACGTCTCGGGCTCGTGCTCGATCGCAACTCCGCCGGCGTAACCGGTCTCCTGCAGCGCGCGCACGCAGGCCTCGATGTCGACGACGCCCTTGCCCCAGCGGCAGGTCTCGTGGGGGAGGCCGACGCGGCGCACGTCCTTGAGATGGACGTACCGGACGTGCTCACCCAGCTCGCGGATCGCCTGCGCCGCGTCGTAGCCCTGCGTGCCCCACCAGCCGGTGTCGACCGTCGCCGCGAAGCCTGGGCCGCCGCGTTCGATCTTGGCCAGCACCTCGGCCGGCGTGCGCTCCGGATGGTTCTCGATGGCCAGCGTGACGCCGTGCTCCTCGAGGGCCGGCGCCAGCTGCTCGGGCTCGCCGGAGAAGCCCCCGCCGATCAGGTCGGTGCCCAGCGCGCGGGCCAGCTCGCACGAGCGAGCCACGTTCTTCGGGCCGAGCCAGGTGGCGTACGTCGAGACCCGCAGGCCGTGCCGCTCGAGCACCCGCCGGGCCGCCGCGACGTGCTCGTCCGTCGCCCACTCGGGGTTGAGGTGGCCGCCCCAGACGTCGACGGTGTCGAAGCCGAGGGCAGCGACGCGGGCCAGCAGGTCGTCCAGCCGCTGCTCGTAGGTGCTGATCGGCGCGAACGCCTCGTTGGTCGCCTGGTCGCCGTGGCCCCAGTCGCGCATCGCCCAGCCGGTCTCCCGCGCCACGTCGTTCGCGGTCATGTATGCAATCGTTCCCACATCGGCAGCCTAGCGGGGCCGGCAACCCCTCCTTTCCCCGAAGATGACCGCTTCGGGACGAAAGCGAACATCTCCGGGGAAGAGTCGAGCCGGCGGGGCTACCGCACCGCGATGGCGAAGCCGCCCGGTGGTACCGGGACGGTCACCGCTCCGCGCGCCGTGACGACGTACCGCAGCCGGCCGGAGGCGTCGTAGCTGCGCGCGACCGTCCGGCCCGACCCCGGCACGTCGACCGTCCGGCTCCGCGTCGTCGCCGCCACGCTGTGCAGCAACGCCGTGCCGTGCCCCGCCCCGCTGGTGACCAGCGTCGAGATCAGCGGCGTGAGCTGGACGGCGTCCAGCTGGCCGGTACCGCCGCTCGTCGTCGCGGTCAGCGTCGTGGTGGATCCGGGCAACCTGCCCGGCACGGGGCGCGGCAGCAACGCACCGGGCGCCGGCGAGACACCCTGCTCGGCTCCCGCGTAGTTGACGGCACCGAGAGCACCGCTCTCGAAGTGCGTGACCGCGGTGTCGCCCGGCAACGCGTTCACGACCGCTTCGACGCGCCGCGGTTGGTCGGCCGCCGGCACCGTCCAGGTCAGGGTGCTGCCCGGCCCGGTGCGCACGTACGCCCCGCCACTCCACTGCGATTCGCCGGTCCACGCCGGATCGGCCGGCGTGACCGCCGCGTCGCCGGTGAGCGTCGCCGCCTCGGCCTCGATGGTGATCTGGCCGTCCCGCGAGCGGACCGGGCCGGCCTCGCGCGCGAGCCGGGCGACGTCCGGCGCCGCATCCAGCGCCTCCATGGTCAGCAGGCCGTGGATCGTCGACTCGGCGCCGGAGTTGAGGTTGACGTGGCCGTCCGGGCTGACGCCGTCGTAGGTCACGCCGGTCGCCGGGTCGTACATCCGCGCCCCGGCCGGGTTCTGCCCGAAGAACCAACCAGCGGCGACCCCGGCCAGCTGGCGAAGGCCGGCCGAGCCACTCGCCCGCGCCACCGCCAGCAGCGACTGCACCCGGGCGTCCGCCCCGTATGCGATCTGGCTGCCGTCGATCGGCGTCGGCAGCAGCCCGTTGTCCGGGCCGGTCGCGGTCAACAGGTGCGGCGTGAACCCGGCGGCGTCGGCCACCGCCGGCGACAGCAGCCGTGGCTCGTCCAGCACCGTCGCTGCAACCGCCAGCGCGGACGGCATCTGCGCCGCCCACGCATGCCAGTCGGAACGCGACACCGCCCACGGCAGGAGCGCGCCGTACGGCCAGGTCGTCGCATTGCCGCTACCCAGTTCGGCGATGCCCCGCGCGAGCCGGCGCAGGGCCGTCCGCGCGGCGGACGACCCGCCAGCGCGCACGTACGCGGCGAGGCCGAGCACCGCCTCGGCGCTGGCGTCGGCACCGTTGACGATCAACCAGGCCGGCCACGACACGCCGTCGACGTCCTG
>Ga0136846_1220234_pt1 | contig 13265 bp, 12 predicted proteins | sample HopSoiMetagenom2_FD_96841 | JGI IMG/M metagenome (GOLD analysis project Ga0136846, IMG submission 96841) | Grasslands soil microbial communities from Hopland, California, USA - 2 Assembly 2016 (version 4) | ecosystem: Environmental > Terrestrial > Soil > Grasslands | place: USA: Hopland... | reverse complement strand
GAGCCGCCGTGATCACCGGAACCGGTTGGCGGAGGGGAGGCGGTCCCGCGACGTGGGCTCGGTGGTCCATGGCTCGGGCGTCCGCTTCGACGCTTGACGGTCCGCGCGGCCTAAGTGCGCCGACCGTCTCGATCACGCCGCCTCCCGGCCACTACGAGCCGGGCGCAGTGGGGCTGCATAGGCGCTTGCCTAAAGGGGCGCCGACGAGCGGTGTCGGACCGGACGGCGGCTTGGCGAACGAGCCGCACAAAGAACCGCGCGGGGCGCCAGGCGACTGGCATCCTAAAACATTGTGAGCCGGTCCCCGGCGTCCCGCTCCCTTGCTCTTTGACAGTGCGAAGACTTCGCCCGGGAACGCCCGGGGGATTTGGCGCGTCTTTCAGATCGTCAGGCCGGCTTCGCCGCGCCGACCGGCGTCGGGACAGCTTCAGGCTCGGGTGGCGCTGTCTCTTTGGCGGCTCCGGCCCGGCCGAAGAACAGGCAGAGCAGCACGACGGGGACGCCCATTGCGGCGGTGAGCGCGAAAAAGGCTGGGAACCCTTCTAAGGGCGGCCTTCCCACGCCTGCGAAGGCGGCGACGAGGAAGCCGGCGCTGCCGGCGATGAGCTTGCCCGGGAGCGCGTAAAGCGAGGAGAGGAGTGCGTATTGGCTTGCCGCGAAGCCCGCGCCCGTCAGTCCCGACATGTAGGCAATGAGCGCCGTGCCGGCAAACCCGCCGCCGAAATTGTCGATCGAGATCGCGATCGTCAGCCGCCACAGCTCGGGCGGGCCGTAGGCGAGCCACGACAGGCTGAGATGCACGCCCGCCGCGAGCGCGCCGCCGATCACGAAGGTCGGGTAGAGGCCGAGCCGGGCGATCGACCAGCCGGCGACGAACGAGGCGAAGATGCCGACCCAGATGCCGTAGAGCTTCGTCACTGCGGCGATCTCCGGCAGCGAGTAGCCGACGGCGCGGTAGAGCGGGTTCGCCATCACGCCCGACACGAAGTCCGGCATCCGGTAGAGCGCGACCATGATCAGGATCGCCCACAGGCGCGGCCCGAGGCGGCGGTGGAGGTCGGCGATCGGGTCGAGGAGCGCCCGCCCGCGCGACCAGCCGGGCGCAGGCGTCGCGAGGGCCGGCTTTTCGGCCTCGCCGGACGGCGCTTCGCGGTCGATCACCGGCGCGGCGAGCGCGGCCAAAACCCCGACGCCCATCAGCGCCGCCATGGACAGGTAGGCGGTCGTCCAGCCGGCCCAGTGCGCGAGAACGAGCGCGCCGGCGCCGGCAGTGATCAAGGCGATGCGATAGCCGAGATTGGAGGTCGCGGCCATCATCCCCTGCTGCTCGGTGCCGACCGCGTCGATGCGCCAGCCGTCGATGACGACGTCCTGGGTCGCGGCCGAGAAGGCGACGAGGAACGCGCCAAGCCCGAGGAGCGCGAGATGACGGCCGGGCTCGGCAAAGGCCATGAGCGTCAGGGCCGCGGCGACGCAGATCTGCGACAGCACCATCCAGGCCCGCCGCCGCCCGAGCCACGGCGCGAGCACCGGCAGATCGTACCGGTCGACGATCGGCGACCACAGGAACTTCAGGCTGTAGGGCAGCGCCAGATAGCTGAACAGCCCGATCGTCTTGACGTCGATGTCGGAGAAGGCGAGCCGCGCCGAGAAGGTGCCGAGCACCAGCAGAAGCGGCAGCCCGGACGAGAAGCCGAGCGCCAGCATGATCGCGACGCGCCGGTCCGCGAGAAGCCGCCAGTCGCCGCCCGGAGCCTTGAACATCGACCGCTCCCCCGCCGTCGACCGAATCAGCCGCGTCAACGGCTTCTTAACGTTCGGGCCGCCGCTGAAGAAACCGTGAAGGGCGGCGATATTGCGGCCGTGCGTGCCGCGGCAGCGGCCGGCCCCCCCGTGCGGAACCGCGGTTCGGCGCCGGAGTTGCGCCCAGGAGGGTCTTTCCCGCGACTGCGAATGAACAGACGCTACGCCTCTCCGGCGTCGCCGCGAGTAGCCTTCGCTGTATCGAGTGTGTAGAGCGGTGAGACGATGCCGGACGAGCGGACAGGCGGGACGAGCGTAGGCCCAGGGCCCGGCGAGACCGCGGACCGCTCCGGCCTTCGCGCCGTCTATTACATCGCGGCCGCCGTGCTGGCGCTGCTCGTTCCGTTGATCCTGCTCGCCGGCATCTGGATCCGGCAGGAGTTCACGAAGACGCAGCGCGATCTCGAGGAATACCTCGAGGGACGGGCGACGGCGCTGTCGCAGCGGGTCGAGGCCGAGATCCAGCAGGAGATCACCGTCCTTCAGGCGATCGCCGCGCTGCCGAGCCTCGACGAGCCGAACCTGCCCGAGTTCCATCGCGAGGCCGCGCGCATGATCGCCGCGATGCCGCAATGGGCGGTCATCAGGCTCGTCGACGGTGAGACCGGCAAGGAGGTCGTCAACACGCTCCGCCCGGTCGGGACCGACCCTGCCGACGCGACGGCGCCGGACGACGTGAAGGCGGTCGCGGCGGCGCGCCGGCCGGCGGTCCGGACACGGCTGCCGGAAGCCAACGGCCTGTTCTCGGATCACGCGATCTTCCTCTACGTGCCGGTGATCCGCGACGGCGGCGCGCGCTATGTGCTCGTCGCGGGGGCGAGAGCCGCGACGATCCAGACGATCCTCGGCGAGCAGGCCGACGATCCGCGCGTCCTGACCGTCGTCGTCGACGAGAGCGACCGCATCCTCGCCCGCTCGCGCGCCCCCGACGAGTTCGTCACGAGGCAAGCGAACCCGGAGCTGCGCCGGTCGACGGCAGGCCGGCCCGGTGGCCTCTTCGCCGCGCCGGAGGTGTCGTCGCAGGACGTGTTCACCGCCTTCCGGCGCTCGCCGACGACGGGCTGGCTGTTCGTCGTCGCGACCGACCGCCAGCAATTCGATCGTCTCGCGCAGCGCTCGACGCTGGCGACGATCGCGACCGCGAGCCTCGCCCTGACGCTCGCGGTGATCCTTGCCGTGTTCCTGTTCTACAACGTCATGGAGCGCCGGGTGAGCGCCGAGCGGCTCGCGGCCTCGCGGGCGCTGAGCGATCTCGATGCCCGCCTCCTCGCCACGACCCAGGAGGCGCTCGCCGAGCAGCGCAAGGCGTCCTCCGAGCGCGAGGTGCTGCTGCGCGAGATCTATCATCGGGTGAAGAACAACCTGCAGATCGTGCAGAGCCTCCTGCGCCTCGGCTCGCGCGACCTCGGGCCCGATCAGCGCGACGCGTTCGAGAGCGCGATCCGGCGCATCGGCGCGATGGCCCGCGTCCACACACTGCTCTATAGCTCGGCCGACCTCGCCTCGATTGACCTACGCAAATATCTCGACGGCTTGTCGAAGGAGGTCGCCGACGCCTTCGGGGCGCAGGAGCGCGGCATCCGGACGGTCGTCGAGGCCGACGCCATGCGGGTTCCGCTCGACACCGCGGTGCCGCTCGCCTTCATCGCCGTCGAAGTTCTGACCAACGCCTTCAAGCACGCCTTCCCGGCCGGGCGCGGCGGTACGATCAAGGTCGAGGCGCGCCAGAGCGGCGACCGCGGCATCCTCGTCATCAGCGACGACGGCATCGGCATGAAACCCGAGAGCGGCGCGCGGCGGGCGCTCGGCCTCACCATCGTCTCGAAGCTCATCCAGCAGATCGACGGCGTGCTCGAGAAGCCGGAGGAGGGACGCTCGACGGTCAAGATCGATTTCCCGCTCGCCGGCGCCTCGTCCGGCCCCGCCGAGGAGGCGGAGGAGCGGCCCCGCCGCGCCGCCGCCGGCTCTTGATCGGGCCCGAACGCGCCTCCATATTCGCGTTGCGGCGGGGTGCCGTCGCGCCGGGTGCCGCATCCGCGGGCCCAAACGATGCGGAGCGCCTGCAAGGGCTTCGACCATGTCGCGTCAATCGCCGTTCGGGCACCCGTTCCTCCTTGGCTTCGACGAGATCGAGCAGGCGCTCGATCGTGTGTCGAAAGCCGCGAGCGACGGCTATCCTCCCTACAATATCGAGCGCGTCGCCCGCACCGAGCGCGAGCCGGAACGGCTGCGGATCACGCTTGCGGTCGCGGGGTTTACCCGGGACCAGCTCGAGATCACGCTCGAGGAGAGCCAGCTCGTCATCCGCGGCCGCCAGAGCGAGGACAAGGCGCGGCAGTACCTGCATCGCGGCATTGCGGCGCGGCAGTTTCAGCGCGCCTTCCTGCTCGCCGAAGGCATGGAGGTTCTGGGCGCCGACCTGTCGGATGGGTTGCTGTCGATCGATCTCGCCCGTCCCGAGCCGGAGCGGATCGTCCGGAAGATCGACATCGCCTCGCGGGACGAGATCTGACCGCGAGCCGCTCTGCTCAAGGAGAGAGCCATGACCAAGACCGAGATGAAGACCGAGAACGAAGTGAAGACCGTCGCCGTCGACGCGGCCGACCTCGCGGCGCTCGGCGAGGGGCAGGTCGCCTATGTCCGGCCGATGCAGTCCGACGAGGTGCGCGCGCTGTTCCCGCAGGCTCCCGAGATGCAGCCCGGGCTCAGGCTGTTCGCGCTCCTGTCGGCGAGCGGCACGCCGATCCTGCTGACCGATTCGCGCGATGCCGCGCTTGCGAACGCCTGGGCGCACGACCTGCGCACGGTGAGCGTCCATTAAAGCAGCTTCGGCTGCCGCTCCGGCTCGCGGTGCGGCACCACGCCCTCGACCGCCGCGATCAGCCGCTCGATGTCCTCGTGCCGCGACAGCCGGTGGTCCCCGTCCTTGATGAGCGTCAGCGAGACGCTGTCGCCCGGCAGATGCTCGACGAGCTCGAGCGCATGGCGCCACGGCACGTCGGGGTCCCGCATGCCTTGCAGGATGTGGACCGGGCAGCCGGTTCGGATCGTCTCGCCGAGGAGAAGGTGCTGCCGTCCGTCCTCGATCAGCCGGCGGGTGATCGGGTAGGGCTCGTCGGAATAGAGCGACGGCCGGAGATAGAGGCCCGCCGTTTCGATCGTGCGACGGATGTCCTCGGGGAACTGGTCCCACATCAGCCGCTCGGTGAAGTCCGTCGCCGGCGCGATCAGGACGAGGCCGGCCGGCGCGCGAGCCGGATCGCGGCGCATGAGGTCGCGCGCGGCAAGGAGCGCAAGCCAGCCGCCCATCGACGATCCGACGAGGATCGCCGGCGCGGCGGCGAAGGCGACGAGCACGGCGAGCGTGTCCTCGAGCCAGCGCGAGATGGTGCTTTCCTCGAATGCACCCGTCGACTCGCCGTGGCCGGAGTAGTCGAAGCGCACGAAGGCGCGCCCGTTCGCATCGGCCCAGGCATCGAGCGCCTCGGCCTTGGTCGAGCGCATGTCGGAACGGAAGCCGCCGAGCCAGACCACCGGCGGGCCGGCAGCGGCGCCTTTGCCCGGGCGGGCGAGGACGGCGATGCGCCGGGCATCGGCGCCGGAGCCGAGATCGAGAAAATGCCGCATTTGGTTAACCGATCGTAAACCGCCCGAGCCGGACCCTTGAGGTCATGATTCGGTCGAGAAGGTCCCTATACTCGTGAATATGGCGGCGCGACCGACCGGCGGCGCAAGTTTTCCGCTGACCAAGATCCACCCGTTGAGCGGCCGCACGATCCTCCAGATCATCCCGGAGCTCGAGGCCGGCGGCGCCGAGCGCACCGCTGTCGACATCGCGGCCGCGCTGTCGCGGGCGGGGGCACGGGCGCTCGTCGCGACCGAGGGCGGCCGGCTCGTCGGCGAGCTGCAGGCGAAGGGCGGCATCTGGGCGCCGTTCCCGGCCGGGACCAAGAACCCGCTGGCGATGCTCTTGAACGTGCGCCGCCTCGCCAAGCTCTGCCTCGACGAGGGCGTCGCTCTCCTCCACGCCCGCTCGCGCGCCCCGGCCTGGGTCGCGCACGGCGCCGCGCGGGCGCTGAACCTGCCCTTCGTGACGACCTACCACGGCAGCTACGCCGGACGCTCCTCGGTCAAGATCCTCTACAACTCGGTCATGGCCCGCGGCGATGCCGTCATCGCGAACTCCCATTATACGGCGGGTCTCGTGCGCTCGCTTTATCCGACGGCAAGGGAGCGCGTTCGCGTCATCCACCGGGGCACGGATTTCGCCCGGTATTCGCCCTCCGCGGTCGAGCACGACCGGGTCGAGGCGCTGCGCAAGGCGTGGGGCGTGGCTCCGCACGAGCGCATCGTGCTGCTCGCCGCCCGCCTCACCGGGTGGAAGGGCCAGCGGGTCCTGATCGACGCCGCCGCGAAGCTCAAGGCGGCGGGGCTCGCCGATGTCGTCTTCGTGCTCGCCGGCGACCCGCAGGGCCGCGACGGCTATGTGCGCGACCTCGACAAGGCGATCGAGACGAAGGGTCTCAAGGACATCGTGCGCCGTGTCGGCCATTGCACCGACATGCCGGCCGCCTTTCTCGCCGCCTCGGTCGTGACCGTGCCCTCGACCGAGCCCGAGGCCTTCGGCCGCGCGGCCGTCGAGGCGCAAGCGATGGGCGCGCCGGTCGTCGTCAGCGACCTCGGCGCCGTCCCCGAGACCGTGCTGACGCCGCCGGAGGTGGCGCCGCAGGAGCGGACCGGCTGGCGGGTGCCGCCGGGCGACGCCGGCGCCCTCGCCGAGGCGCTTTCGACCGCGCTGACGATGGGCGCGAGCGCCCGTGAGGCGATGGCGACCCGGGCTCGCCTTCACGTCGAGCGGCATTTCTCGCTCGAGCGGATGGTGGAGGACACGCTCGATGTCTACATCAGCCTGCTCGAGGGCGGCCGGAAGGCCGTCGCGAGTTGACTTGTCATTGGTTTCTGGGAATTGTCCGAGCGTTAGCGAAGTCTGGTGACCGGCGGCCCGGCGCCCGCAGGATGCGGGGCGCTCAGCCGCCGCTCAGCCATGGAAAGAGGAGATCAAAGCCATTCGCCGACCCATGAGAGCCATGCCGGTTCCGCAAAAGGACGGACCGCGCGCCAACCGAGATATTCGCGGCGTCCGCGACGTGCAATTGATCGATCAGGAAGGGCAGAACAAGGGCGTGGTGCCCTATTTCGATGCCCTGAAGCTCGCCGAGGACGCCGGCCTCGACCTCGTCGAGATCGCACCGAACTCGGTCCCCCCGGTCTGCAAGATCCTCGATTACGGCAGGTTCCGCTTCAACGAGCAGAAGAAGCAGGCCGAGGCGCGCAAGAAGCAGAAGACCGTCGAGGTCAAGGAGATCAAGCTCCGGCCGAGCATCGACAAGCACGATTACGACGTGAAGATGAAGGCCGTCCAGCGGTTCTTCGAGGAAGGCGACAAGGTCAAGGTGACGCTGCGCTTCCGCGGCCGCGAGATGGCGCACACCGAGCTCGGGGTGAGGCTGCTCGAGAAGGTCAAAGCCGAGACCGCCACCATCGCCAAGGTCGAGAGCGAGCCGCAGATGGAAGGCCGCCAGATGATCATGATCCTGGCGCCGCGCTAGGTCTTACGCGCGCATGAGTTCAGGGCCGCCGGAGGGCGGCCTTTTGTGTTTGCCGCGGCGCCATCGGCGCCCCCTTCAGCCAACCGGGATCGAACATGCAGCCCACCGTCGAAACCCTCCGCCGCGAGCTCGCCGCCGCGTTCCGCCTCGCCGCGAAACATGAGTTCAACGAGGGCGTCTGCAACCACTTCTCGGTCGCGCTGCCCGGCCGCGAGGAGCGTTACCTGATCAATCCCTACGGCATCCACTGGTGCGAGATGCGGCCGTCCGACCTCCTGATGATCGACGGCGCCGGGCAGGTGCTGGAAGGGGAAGGCGAGGTCGAGGCGACGGCGCGCAACATCCACGTCGCCGGCCACCGGGCGAACCCGCGCCACAAGGCGATCTTCCACGTCCACATGCCCTACGCCACGAGCCTCACCATGATTGAGGGCGGGCGGCTCGAGATGGCGCATCAGACCGCGGCGCGGTTCTTCGGCCGCGTCGCCTACCAGGGCTTCGGCGGCGTCGCCCTCGACGAGGCCGAGGGCGAGCGCATCGCCAAGGCCCAGAAGGACAATCCGCACGCCGACGTGATCTTCCTGGAGCACCACGGCGTCACCATCGGCGCGCCGTCGGTCGCCCTCGCCTTCGACGAGCTCTACTATCTTGAGCGCGCCTGCCGCCAGCAGGTCCTCGCCATGTCGACCGGGCGGCCGCTCAAGCTCATCCCCGATGCCGCGCTGCGCGAGACGGCGCGCCAGTACATGCAGGTCATCGAATTCCAGGCCGAGAAGCACTTCGAGGCGCTGATGCGGGTCGAGGGATTTTAGGCGACCCTCCGTTTGCATTTGCATTTGCTCTCTGCCATATACCCCGCCTTCATCGAACCGCCCGGCCGTTAGGGCTGCCGTGGCGGTTCGTTTTGCTCGCAACAGCAAGCATCCGAGCCGCATCGGGCGAGAGCCCGGCGCAAGGCTCGTTCAGGAGAGCCAAATGCCCAAGCTGAAGACGAAGTCAGGCGCGAAGAAGCGCTTCAAGATCACCGGCACCGGCAAGGTGCTCTATGCCCAGCGCGGCAAGCAGCATGGCATGATCAAGCGGACGAAGAAGCAGATCCGCAACCTGCGCGGCACGGCGACCCTGTTCAAGACCGACGGCGACAACGTCAAGAAGTACTTCCTGCCGAACGGCTGAGAAGGCTTCCCGCCACACAGGTTCCGCCAAGTTCTGAAGGAGATCATCCATGGCCCGCGTGAAACGGGGCGTCACGAGCCACGCCAAGCACAAGAAGACCCTCAAAGCCGCCAAGGGCTTCATCGGCCGGCGCAAGAACACGATCCGGACCGCAAAGGCCGCGGTCGACCGGTCGATGCAGTACGCCTACCGCGACCGCAAGAACAAGAAGCGCACCTTCCGGGCGCTCTGGATCCAGCGCCTCAACGCGGCGGTGCGCGAGCACGGCCTGACCTATTCGCGATTTATCGACGGCCTCGGTAGGGCGGGGATCGAGGTCGATCGCAAGGTGTTGTCCGAGATGGCGATCCACGAGCCGGCGGCATTCACCGCCTATGTCGAGCGCGCGAAGAGCGCGCTGCCGGCACTCGCGGAAGCGGCCTAAGCGGACAGCCGGCGGCGCGAACGAAGCGCCGTCATCCCACCCTTCGAGGCCTTCCTGCCGGCCGCTCGCCCGAGCCGCCGCGTTCGCTTGCGGGCCGAAGCGCTTGACGGCCGGGCCCGCGACGGAACAACCCTCGCGAAAGCCGAACCCTGATGACCGATCTCGCCGCACTCGAACGGGACCTGCTCGGGCAGGTCGAGGGCGCGCCCGACGAGGCCGCGCTCGAGGCGCTGCGCGTGTCGGCGCTGGGCAAGAAGGGCGCCGTCTCGGACCTCCTGAAGACGCTCGGGGCCATGACGCCGGACGAGCGCAAGGAGAAGGGCCCGCTCATCAACGGGCTGCGCGACAAGGTCCAGGGCGCGATCGCGACCCGCAGGGAAGCGCTCGCCGAGGCGGCGCTCGAGCAGCGTCTCGCCGCCGAGCGCATCGACGTCAGCCTACCGGTGCGCGAAGGGCCGGAGACGCGCGGGCGCATCCACCCGATCAGCCAGGTGATGGACGAGCTCACCGCGATCTTCGCCGACATGGGCTTCTCGGTCGCGGAAGGGCCGGACATCGAGACGGATTTCTACAACTTCACGGCGCTGAACTTCCCGCCCGGCCACCCGGCGCGGGAGATGCACGACACCTTCTTCCTCCAGCCCGACCACAAGGGTGAGCGCAAGGTGCTGCGCACCCACACCTCGCCGGTGCAGATCCGGACCATGCTCGCGAGCGAGCCGCCGATCCGGGTCATCTGCCCGGGCCGCACCTACCGGCACGACTCTGACCAGACCCACACGCCGATGTTCCACCAGGTCGAGGGGCTCGTCATCGACAAGCACGCCACCATTGCGCACATGAAATGGGTGCTGGAGGAGTTCTGCAAGGCGTTCTTCGAGGTCGAGAGCGTGAAGATGCGCTTCCGGCCGTCGTTCTTCCCGTTCACCGAGCCCTCGGCCGAGGTCGACATCCAGTGCTCGCGCCGCGGCGGCGAGATACGCTTCGGCGAGGGCGATGACTGGCTCGAGATCCTCGGCTGCGGCATGGTGCATCCGAACGTGCTGCGGAACTGCAAGCTCGATCCGGATGTCTACCAGGGCTTTGCCTGGGGCATGGGCATCGACCGCATCGCGATGCTCAAATACGGCATGCCGGATCTGCGGCCGTTCTTCGAGGCCGATGTGAGGTGGCTGGAGCACTACGGGTTCCGGCCGCTGGATCTGCCGAGCCTCGTCGGCGGGCTGACCTCCTGAGTCATCCCGGACGGCGCAACGCGCCGTTCCGGGATCTCACGCCGATGAGCGCTCTATTCTGCACGAGATCCCGGGCCGAGCTTCGCTCGCCCGGGATGACGCCAAAGGATCGGTGTCCATGAAATTCACCCTCTCCTGGCTGAAGGACCACCTCGACACCGGGGCAGCGCTCGACGAGATCGTCGAGACGCTGACGCGGATCGGGCTCGAGGTCGAGAGCGTCGAGGACAAGGCCAAGGGCTTTTCCGATTTCAGCGTCGCGCGGGTGATCGAGGCGAAGCAGCATCCGAACGCCGACTGGCTGCGGGTCTGCATCGTCGACACCGGGTCGGGCGAGCCGGTGCAGGTCGTGTGCGGGGCGCCGAACGCGCGCACCGGCATGAAGGGCGTCTTCGCGCCGCCCGGCGCCTTCATTCCGGGCAAGAACATCACGCTCGGCGTCGGCACGATCCGCGGCGTCGAGAGCCGGGGCATGCTGGTGTCCGAAATGGAGCTTCAGCTCTCCGACGACCACGAGGGCATCATCGACCTGCCTGAGGACGCGCCGGTCGGGCAGTCCTACGCAGCCTATGCCGGGCTCGATGACCCGGTCATCGAGATCAACCTGACGCCGAACCGGCCCGACTGCACCTCGGTCCACGGCATCGCCCGCGATCTCGCGGCGGCGGGCCTCGGCAAGCTCAAGAGCGCCGCCGTGCAGCCGGTGAAAGGCGCCGGCCCTTGCCCCATCTCCGTCACCCTCGCCTTCGAGGCGGGCGACGAGCATCTCTGCCCGGCCTTCGCGCTTCGCCTCGTGCGCGGCGTGAGGAATGGCGCCTCGCCGGCGTGGATGCAGCGGCGCCTCGCCGCGATCGGCCTGCGCCCGATCAACGCACTCGTCGACATCACCAACTACGTCACCTACGACCGCGGCCGGCCGCTGCATGTCTTCGACGCCGCGAAGGTCAAGGGCGATCTCACCGTCCGCCGCGCGCGGAACGGCGAAGCGATCGTCGCCCTCGACGGGCGTACCTACACGCTCGACGATTCGATCGTCGTCATCGCCGACGCGGACGGGCCGGAGTCGATCGCCGGCATCATGGGCGGCGAGCACTCGGGCTGCGACGCGGCGACGACCGAGGTGCTGATCGAATCGGCGCTGTGGGACCCGCTCAACATCGCGCAATCGGGCCGCCGCCTCGGCATCCAGACCGATGCGCGCTACCGCTTCGAGCGCGGCGTCGATCCGGCTTTCACGGTGCCGGGCCTCGACCTCGCGACCCGCATGGTGCTCGAGCTCTGCGGAGGCGAGGCGTCCGAGCGGCTCGCCGCGGGCGAGATCCCCGATACGGGCCGCATCATCGATTTCCCCTGGACCGAGGTGCGGCGCCTCTCGGGCCTCGATGTGCCGCGCCCGGAATCGAAGGTCATTCTCGAAAGCCTCGGCTTTCACGTTGCGGGCACCGGCGACCGCGTGAAGGTCCTGCCGCCGTCCTGGCGGCCGGACGTCGAGGGCAAGGCCGACCTCGTCGAGGAGGTGATCCGCATCGTCGGGCTCGACCGCATCGCGCCGCAGCCGCTGCGGCGCGAGGAGGAGGCGGTGGTGCGCCCGATCCTCACGCCGATCCAGAAGCGCACGCGGCTTGCGAAGCGGCTCCTCGCGGCCCGGGGCCTCGTCGAGGCCGTGACCTGGTCCTTCATCGCCAAGGCGGAGGCGAAGCTCTTCGGCGGCGGCGACAAGCGCCTGGCGCTCGCGAACCCGATCGCCTCGGATCTGTCCGACATGCGCCCGAGCCTCCTGCCGGGTCTGCTCAAGGCGGCGCAGCGCAACGCCGACCGCTCCTTCGGCGACGTGGCCCTGTTCGAGGTCGGCCAGTGCTTCGCCTCGGACGAGCCGGAGGGGCAGACCATCAAGGCGGCGGCGGTGCGGCGCGGTACCGCGCGCGCCGAGGGCGTCGGCCGCCACTGGGACGGCGGCGCGATCGCGGTCGACGCCTTCGACGCCAAGGCCGACGCGATGGCGCTCCTGACGGCGCTCAACGTGCCGACGGCCGGCGTGCAGGTCGTGCCCGGCGGGCCCGACTGGTTCCACCCCGGCCGCTCGGCGACGCTGCAGTTCGGGCCCAAGAACAAGATCGGCGCCTTCGGCGAGATTCACCCCAAGATCCTGCGCGCGCTCGACCTCAAGGGCCCGCTCGTCGCCTTCGAGATCACGCTCGATGCGCTGCCGGCGCCGAAATACCGCCCGACCAAGATCAAGCCCAAGCTGACGCTTGCAGAGTTCCAGCCGGTGACCCGCGACTTCGCCTTCGTGGTCGGGCGCGACGTCGCGGCCGGCGACATCCTGCGCGCCGCGCAAGGCGCCGAGCGCCAGCTCATCGCCGGCATCGACGTGTTCGACGTCTACGAGGGCCAGGGTATCGACCCGGACAAGAAGTCGGTCGCGATCGCGGTCACGCTGCAGCCGACCGAGAAGACGCTGACCGAGGCCGAGATCGAGGCTGTATCGGAGAAGATCGTCGCTGAGGTGGCGAAGAAGACGGGCGCGGTGTTGCGCCGGTGACCTCTCCCTCCCGAGGCTTCTGCGAAAGCGGCGGGATTTTGCCGGCATGGGCGTCTCCAAAGGAGGGGTATGGATCGGCGGAATCCGGGCGCGCGGAATCCACCCCGGGCGCGGGGCCCGGGGCGGACCCCGGCCTTGAAAAAGGCGAGGAGGGGACGCCTTAACAAAACTTTGGGTCGGCCGGCCTGTGGCGTCCCCGCGGTTCTCTCGCCCCGGCCTCATCGGAGGGGACGCTTCCAGCCGCCTCGACCACCGCTCTTCGGGGACCCTCTGCGGGGTCACCCCTTTCGGGATGACCTTCGGGGTGCCTTTAGCGCCCTATGGGCGCGCCCGGCTCGTAGTGGCCGGGGGGCGGATGTCTTCGGGCCCCTTCGAGAAGAAGCCCTGCAGTCGAAGCGGCCGCCCGAGTCGGACGCCACCGAGCGCCCGCCGCGGGACCGCCTCCCCTCCGCCTGCATGACCCGGTGCGCACGCGG
>Ga0136846_1234761_pt1 | contig 13266 bp, 11 predicted proteins | sample HopSoiMetagenom2_FD_96841 | JGI IMG/M metagenome (GOLD analysis project Ga0136846, IMG submission 96841) | Grasslands soil microbial communities from Hopland, California, USA - 2 Assembly 2016 (version 4) | ecosystem: Environmental > Terrestrial > Soil > Grasslands | place: USA: Hopland... | reverse complement strand
TGCGAAAACCAGTGATGACTTCGTCGACGATCAGCAATGCGCCATATTTGCGGGTAATTTCGCGCAGCCCGGAGAGAAAGCCCGGTTGCGGCAGCACCACGCCCATGTTCGCGGCGATAGGCTCAACGATAACGGCAGCGATGGATGTTTTGTTTTGCGTGAAAAGATGCTCGACAGCGTTCAGATCGTTGTACGGCACATTCATGGTGAGGCCGGCAAAGAGTTGCGGGACTCCGGGACACTCGGCGATGCCGAGAGTGGCGAGACCGGAGCCGGCTTCGGAAAGGAAGCTGTCAGCATGGCCGTGATAGCAGCCGCGAAACTTCGCAATGTAATCGCGATTGGTGACGCCGCGCGCCAGGCGCACGGCGCTCATGGTGGCTTCCGTGCCGCTGGAAACGAAACGAATTTTCTCCAGCCACGGAATGGTGCGATTGATCAGTGTGGCAAGCTCAATGTCAAGCTCGTTGGTGACACCGTAGCTGGTGCCGCGCTGCGCCTGATCGCCAATCGCTTTGGTGACTTCAGGATTCGCGTGACCCAGGAGCATCGCGCCCCATGAACCGACGTAGTCGAGATATTTGTTGCCGTCGACATCGATCAGATGTTGGCCCTGGCCACGATCAATGATCAGCGGCTCTGCCGCAACCGAGCGGAAAGCGCGCACCGGGCTGTTGACACCACCGACCAGAACTTTTTCAGCGCGGGCAAACAGTTCGCGGGAGCGTTTGTGCTCGCGCTTGAGTTTTTGTTTGGGGGCAGTCATTGCTTTTGAGTTTTTAGGGTTCCGGAATTTTCTCAACTTGGGCATTACTTGTTTTCGTTGGATCTATTGTAGCGAAGGTATGAGTGCACGGGGGATATTTTGGCTCTGGACAATATGCGTGTTGAGGGCAGGCAAGACGCACCGCACAACCCTCAGGTCTAAAGACCTGAGCTACAGGAAATGTTTACGTTTTTAGCCAGCGAGCGGCGTCTTTGGCGTGATAGGTGAGGATCAGGTCGGCGCCTGCGCGATGGATGCCGGTGAGAATTTCCAGAACGACGCGCTGCTCGTCGATCCATCCTTTTTGCGCGGCGGCTTTGACCATCGCGTATTCGCCGCTGACATTATAAGCGCCGACGGGCACGTCGAATTTGTCGCGCACCTGGCGAATGATGTCGAGATACGTAAGCGCGGGCTTGACCATCACGATGTCCGCGCCCTCTTCCAGATCGAGCGCAACTTCCTTGAGCGCCTCGAGCGCATTGGCTGGATCCATCTGATAACTGCGCCGATCGCCGAATTGCGGAGCGGACTGCGCGGCTTCGCGAAACGGACCGTAGAAGCCTGAACAGTATTTCGCCGCGTACGCGAGTATCGGAACATTTTCGAATTTGTTGGTGTCGAGCTGTCTGCGGATTGCGGCTACGCGGCCATCCATCATGTCCGAAGGCGCGACGATGTCGGCGCCGGCGCGCGCATGCGAGAGCGCCTGCGCGGCCAGAATTTCGAGCGTGGCGTCGTTGGCCACTTCGCCGTTTTCGATTACGCCGCAATGGCCATGGTCGGTGTATTCGCAAAGGCACACATCGGTGATAACCAAGAGATTGAGGTGGGCTTTGCGAATAGCTTCGATAGCGCGCTGGACAACGCCTTGTGCGTGAAGCGAGCTTTGGCCGCGCGGATCTTTTGATTCGGGCAGCCCGAAGAGAATCACCGCGGGAAGGCCGAGGCCTTCGACCTCGCGACATTCTTCGACGATCTGATCCGCCGATTGCTGATGCACGCCGGGCATGGAGCCGACTTCAGCGCGAATTTTGCTGCCGGGGCAAACGAAGAGCGGATAAATCAGACCGTCAGGTGTGAGACGCGTTTCGCGCACGAGACGCCGTAGCGCTTCGGTTCGGCGAAGACGCCGCGGGCGGTGAGTCGGAAAGGTCATGCGCGAACGGCTCCGGCTGGCGAGGAAGATGGGGGCGGCGATGTTGCGGCAGCGCTCGTGCCGCATGATGAGAAGTGATTCGCCAGCGCATCGACCACGGCGGCCGCGGTGGTGTCGGCTGCGATGATGATGCGGTGCGCGCCGATTTCGTTGAGTGCGCGAGCGGTGATGGGCCCCACGGCGACGATCAGGAGTTTTTCCTGCGATGCGCCCAGCCGCTCGCGGCCGGCGAGATCGGAGAAATTATGTACGGCGCTCGGGCTGAAGAAAAGGATGGCGTCGGCTTCACGATCCACTACCGCATTTACGCGGGATTGATTCGTGTGGTCCGGCGCGATCGTGCGATAGGCGATTCCGTCAGTGACCTTTGCGCCTAGTTTTCGAAGCGCGGCCGGGAGATCAGTGTTGGCGCGATCGCTGCGTGGGAGAAAGACGGATTTGTTGCGAAGCCGATGGCCGAGTTCTTCCGCCAGTGCTGTGCCGAGATGCGTTTTCGCTACGTAGTCGATCGGAAAACCAGCAGCGGACGCTTCGGCTTTCGTCGCGGGGCCTACTACAGCGATTTGCGGGCCCGTTGCGCTGCGCGAGAATTCTGGTAGCGCGGTTGACGCCGAGATCCTTCGCGCATCCTTATCGGATGCGCTCAGGATGACAGGCGCCGAGCTAGCACGAATCAGCGCGGCGAGGTCAATTCCCAGCTGCGCGGCGCGTGAGGTTACCGCGCGAACGGCGTTGGCGCTGGTGAAGATGATCCAGTCGAAGGATCGCAATTGACTCAACGCGGCGTCAAGCTGCGTGTAGTCCTCGGGCGGAGCGAACGAAACGAGCGGCAATGAGATTGGAATTGCGCCTTGCGCGACCAAACGCGCGTTGAGGTCAGAAGTCTGCTCGATCGCGCGGGTGACGACGACGCGCTTCCCCGCCAACGGAGATTTAGCGGCGTCAGCCACGCTGGCGGCTCACTTGTTCCAGAATATTTTGCGCGCCGGAATCGATCAGCACTCGCGCCATTTGTTCGCCGAGGGGTCGCGGCTGATCCGGAGGTCCTGTCAGACGCTGCTTCACATATTGCTTGCCATCAACGGAGCAGACGCACGCTTCCATCACCAGCTCATCACGCTCCACGCGAGCCCATGCGCCGACCGGAACCTGGCAGCCGCCTTCCAACAGCCCCAAGAGCGTGCGCTCCGCAATGATGGCGTTACGCGTTTCCGGGTGATTGAGTTTGTCCAGAATTTCTGAGGTGGCGTTGTCGCCTGCGCGGCATTCCACGCCGATGGCGCCTTGCCCAACCGCGGGCATGCAAATTTCCGGCGGCAGAATTTCGCTGATGCGATGCGACGCTCCGAGCCGATCAAGTCCAGCTTTCGCGAGCACGACGGCATCGTATTCGCCGCTTTCCACTTTGCGCAGCCGCGTATCAACATTGCCGCGCAGATCGCGCATGTCGAGGTCGGGACGAAGATGCAGAAGCTGCGCTTGACGACGCAAGCTTCCGGTGCCGACGCGCGCGCCCGAGCGAAGATTGGCGAGCGTCGCGCCATTTCCGGACACGAGACAGTCGCGAACATCAGCGCGCTTGCAAATCGCCGGAAACGATAGGCCGGGCTGCATTTCGGTTGGGATGTCTTTGACGCTGTGGACCGCGAGGTCGACTTTTTCTTCGAACAGCGCGTCTTCCAGTTCTTTGACAAAGATTCCCTTGCCACCAACTTGCGAAAGCGGGGCTTGCGATAATTTATCGCCGGAAGTTTTGATGATGACAATTTCGGCTTCCACATCGGCGAGCTGAAAAAGCTGTTGCCGAACGAATTCGGCTTGCCACTTAGCAAGCAGGCTGCCGCGAGTTCCAATGCGCAGATGCATTACGGCTTCCCTCGATCCGAGAGAAACAAATCGCGCAGCGCTTCGACGTTTTGAATTTTCCGTCGAAGTTCGCGTTCGCCACGCAGGCGCTCCGCCGGCTCTACGAGGAGTTTTTCCAACAGCTCGTCCATCATGATTTCGATGCGGTCGTGGTCCTGCTCGCTGAGATGACTGAGTTGTGCGAGACGCGAGCGCAGGAACGTGGCGCGATCCTCGCGCAAACGCGAGCGAAGAGCTTCAACCAATCCGACAAGTTCGACGCTGGCCTGCCAGGAAAGAAACTTGCCGACGTGCTCTTCAACGATGGCCTCGGCGCGCGGGATTTCGCTCTCGCGAGCCTGGCGATTCTGCTGCACGATGTCGGTGAGATCATCCATGTTGTAGATGTAAACGTTATAGAGTTCGGCTGCGGATGCTTCGATGTTGCGTGGCACGCCGAGATCCATGACAAAGAGCGCGCGATTGCTGCGAGCGGCCATGGCGGATTCCAGGACCTGGCGCGGCAGCACCGGCTCTTCGGCGCCGACGGAGGAAACGATCACGTCCGGCTTGAGCAGCGCGGTGTCCCATGCGCCCCACTCGATGACGCGACCTCCAAATAGTTGCGCGAGTGCATCAGCGCGATCGCGCGAGCGATTCATCACAAACAGATGAGCGATACCGCGATCGCGCAGTGTGGAGACCACCAATTCACTGATGGTGCCGGCGCCAAGAACGAGCGCGCTGCGTTCGGTCAGCTTGCCGAAAATCCGCTCGGCAAGTTTTACACCCGCTGCGGCCACGGACATGGGCCGAGTGCCAAGCTCGGTTTCGCTACGCACGCGCTTGCCGACTTCCAGCGCACCTTGAAATAAACGATTGAGCACCGGACCGGTAGCGCCCTGTTCATGCGCGAAACGATAGGCTTCGCGAACCTGGCCGAGAATTTCCGCCTCGCCAAGCAACATGGAGTCGAGTCCGCCGGAAACCCGAAAAAGATGACGCACCGCGGCGCGATCGTGATGATGATAAAGCGCACTACTGAGAATATCCGCGCGCACGGAATGAAATTCGCTGAGGAAAGACGACAGGCCGGGAGCGCAGTCGTGGCAGGCTTCCGGCGGCACACCGTAAACTTCACTGCGATTGCAGGTGGAGAGGACCAGCGTTTCCTGTAACAGGCCGCGAGCACGTAATTCATCGGCGGCACGGCGCGCTTGCTCGTTGGTGAACGACACCCGCTCGCGCACCTCAACGGGCGCGGTAAGGTGGTTCAATCCGACGAGAACAATTTCCATTGCGTTTACCAGCGCGCTCCTAAAAGTAGCGATGGCTGTGCGACAAATACAGATTGACGACCGTGAAACTCAGAATCACCACGACGAAATTAAAAATGCAAAGCCGCGAAGCTCGCGGGCCTCGCCACGAAGCGGTGCGCGCGAGCCGCAGGTACGCGACGTAAAGCAGCAGGACCAGCAACGTGATCACGTATTTCGGATCGTAGTACCAATATTGGCCGGTCAGGCGATCGACCCAGATGAAACCAAGAATCGTGCCGACACCGATGGCGATCAGGCCGATCAGAACGCTCGATTGGCTCATGCGCTCGAGAAGTTCCAGAGCGGGCAGGCGCCAGACCATGTTGCTCATCTGCCGATTCTTCAGCAAGCGATTCTCAACGAGGAAGATCAGGCTGAGCACGCAGGACAGCGCGAATCCCGAATACGCTAGTATGCTGAGGGTCACGTGAAACGCGAACATTGGACCGTGTGCCGGCGGCGGCGACAAGCGATCGCCTGGCGCGAAATTCGCCGCCAGAAAAAACGCCAGAATAAAAGGCAATACGAACGCGCCGACCGATCGCTGGCGATGATAGAACTCGAGAACGAGATACGTGAGCGCGAGCAGCCAGCCGAACAGCGACATCGAGCCGTACAGATCGTGATACGGAACGGTGTGCAGCCCCTTCGACCGCTCCAGCAGCGCGAAATAATGCGTGACCAGACCGACGGCTAAAAGCGCGGTGCCAATTCGCCCCGCTAGTTACCTGCCTGAATAGAGAAATCGCAGGTACGAGACGAAGCTCAAGCCGTACGCGAAGATGGTCAGAATTAGAAAAAGATGAGGCATACCAAGCTCGCGCCGACCGCGATAGTTACTACAATGCATGCTTCGACCGGCGAGAGACTCCAAGCTTAACAGTATAGCCCAGGCGCCCGGCTGGGCATGACGATGGCGCAAGCCTTATGCCCAACGGCAACACTGAATCCCCAGCTTCCCCCAACGATTGCGGCGCAAATCGGTTAGGACAGTTTCTTCAGTAAGGCAATTTGGCCTGCGTGATACACCGCGTGCTGCGTTGTGCTCTGAAATAGTCGATAGAAATTGTAGGCCCTGCCCGGGACGGTGGCGTCGAGCCGCTCGTCCGTGAACGCTTGGATCGCTTCAACCAATTTCAGATGCGTCGAGAAGAAGGACTCCACATCCTGCTTCCACGCTGCATCGGTGGTGTCCGTTATCGCAGGCCAGTCCAGTTCGATGGGCATCGCGGGCCACGGAGGAATAGGCTTTCCTTCGACCGCGCCGAGCGCAAATCTCACCCAAGCTTCGACATGCCGAACAAGCTCCCAGACGGAGTGAGCGTTTGCAATCGGATGCGCGTGTGCCTGTCGAGCGGTCACGCCTGCAACAATCTGTCGCAGCGAATCTCCATACCACGCTTCTCCATTGATGGTTGAAGCCAATTGCTGAGCGATGCGATTGCATTCAGCGTTCATAGCAGTCCGTCCGCCGCGACGAGTGCGTCAGTCTGATGATTTCAGTGTTGTTCGTAAACTGGCGAAACATCGCTATTCTAAAAAATGTATGTTGCAACTTCAGTTCGAACACAAGCCCCCTTTACTCCATTCGAGAAGCCACTTCTTGCGCCACATTCAAGGCCTGCTCGACGCAGGTGCCGATCGATGGCCCATGCAGATAGTTTCCAGCCAGCCACAATCCGGGCGTTTGCGCTCGCAGCCTGTCAATACTCGCAAGATGTTCGGAGTGGCCCAGATTGTATTGCGGCAGCGCGTGAGGATACAGGATCACGCGCGAAAATGCCGGCTTGCCGCATCCCAGCACTCGCGTCAATTCCTCGCTGACCGCCATCACCAGTTCATGCGTGGTCTGCGTCGTCACTCGACGATCGGTCGCGCCGCCGACAAAACTTGTCAGTAGTACGTGATCCTCCGGAGCGCGCCCAGGGAACAATGACGAATTCCACACCGTACCCAGAATTCGCAGATTCGACGAGCGCGGCACCAGAAATCCGAATCCCTCAAGATTATGCGCAAGCTGCGCGCGCGCGTACCCCAGCGCCACCACCGCCATCGGCGCATATTCAACGGCGCCCAGATGTCGCCCGAATTCCGCGTTCACCTGGCGCAAAATCCGGCCGGTTACATCGTGCGAAGTTGCCATGATCAGTTGATCCGCTTGAAGCACTTCTTCGCGTCCCTCGCTGCGCATATGCAACTCGAACGAATTGCTGGCGGAGTCACGCCGCACACCAGTCACTTCCGTCTCCGTACGGATCGCGCCGTCCAGATTTCCCTGCAATGCGCGCGTTAAAGTTTCTACGCCATCACGGAAGCTCATCAGCGTGGGCTTCTCGCGCGCTGAGCCTGCCTTTTCCGCCGCAGCCTTCAGTCCTCGAATGACGCTGCTCGCCGTACGTTCCGCCTCATACACCTGCGGAAACGCACTCCGCAGGCTCAATCGCTCCGGATCGCCGGCGTAAATTCCGGAAACAAACGGACCCACGAGCCGTTCCAGCAACTCGCCGGTAAATTTTCGACGCACGAACTTCGCCACCGATTCATCGTGCTCGGGAGGTTTGCTGTGCCCAATTGCGTCACGTGCCAGACTCATCTTCGTCATCACGCCGAGCAGCGAAGACTTCAGCAATTCCGGCGGGCTCAGCGGAACATTTCGCAGCTTGCCATTCACCAGCACGTAGCGCGGCGCGGAAGGCGGCGCTTGCACCACGTCGCCGTCGATGCCCAGTTCTCGAATCAACGATCGAAGCTGCGGGGTAGCGCTGAAACTCTGCGGCCCTAACTCGATCAGATAGCCTTCGAGTTTTTCGGATCGAATCGCGCCGCCGACGCGCGCGGATGCCTCCAGCAATTGCGCTTTGACACCGGCCTTGCGCAGCGCATATGCACACGTCAGTCCTGATATTCCGCCGCCAACGATCACTGCTGGAATGCGAGAGATCACGGCGAGGAGTCCGGCCGCGCCATGTCAGAGCGTCTTGGAGAAGAGCGGTTTGGCCGCAAGCTGCTGTTTTTCGAGGTAAGGGTCGAACACCATCGCCAGATTGCGAATGAAAATGCGTCCAAGCCAGGTGGTGCGAATCTCGCCAGGCTCCAGCAGAACGAGTCCGTCCTCGCGCGGAGATTCCAGATGGCGCAATTCGTCGGCGAAGTATTCGTCAAAATTAATCCCAAAGTCGCGCGCTATCTCGTCCTTGATCACCACCGTGTGGCACAGCAAACGGCTGATGACCGCGCGGCGCAACTTGTCGTCGTCCGACAAATGATAGCCGCGCATGGTGGCGATGCCGCGCTCGGCCACCGCCTTTTCCCACGAAGTGAGGTCGCGGTGATTTTGCGCGTACGCATCGCGAAAACCACTGATCGCGGTCACGCCCATACCATATAAATCCGCACCCGCCTTGGTCGTATACCCCTGAAAATTGCGATGCAGCGTGCGTGTCCGTTGCGAACTTGCCAATTCGTCGCCAGGCTTCGCGAAGTGATCCATGCCTATATAAAGGTAGCCGGCCTCCAGGAACTTCATCATTCCGGTGTGGAAAATTTCGAACTTCTGCATGCCCTCCGGCAAAAATGCCGCGAAGGCGCCCTGCTGTTTCTTCAGCCACGGCACATGCGCATAGCTGAACAGTGCCACGCGATCTGGCGCGAGTTCGGTAATCTGATCCACTGTGTGCGCGAAGCGTTCAGGCGTCTGGTGCGGCAATCCGTAAATCAAATCTACATTGATGCTGTCGAATCCCAGCTCGCGCGCCGACAAAATCAGGTCGCGCGTCAATTCGAACGGCTGAATGCGATTGATGGCTTTCTGCACGTCGGAGTGAAAATCTTGAATCCCCATGCTGAGCCGATTGAAGCCCAATCGCCGCAGCGTTTCCAGATGCGCGCGCGACGTCACTCGCGGATCGACCTCGATGCCCACTTCCGCATCCGCGGCAAACGTGAAGCGTTCGCGCGTGGCGCCGAATAGATCCTCGATCTGTTCGGGCGTCAGATAGGTGGGCGTACCGCCGCCCCAATGAAATTGCACCACTTCACGCTGGCGCGAAACTCCGCGACTCACGCGCTCCAGTTCGCGCTTCAACACGCCGAGATACGGCGGCGCGACTCCCTTATCTTTCTGGATGATCACGTTGCATGCGCAAAACAGGCACAAGCTTTCGCAGAACGGAATGTGCATGTACAGCGACACCGGCGTCCGCGCGCGGTCTGCCTCTTCATGCACTTTTTCCAGATCATGCGGGCCAAAGGCATCGTTCCACACCGGCGCCGTCGGATAACTCGTATATCGCGGCCCAGGCCGGTTATAGCGGGCCAGAAACTCCTCGCTGACCTGGAGTTCCTCGCGCATCTGCTGCAATGATGGATGAGGGTGCGTCACAGCTTCTCGACCTATCTTTATGCGCCTATCTTAGGTGCGCCTATCTTGATGCGCCTTACCGCTAACGAGCCGCCGGCTTGGCTTCCGCCACTTCTGCTTGCTGGCCGGTTTCGATGAACAGCTTCGCGCTTTCCACTGGAGTATGCTGCAAAATTCCGTGTCCTAAATTCAAAATGTGCCCGGCGCCGCCGAGTGCGGCAATATTTTCCAGCGTTGCCTCGCGAATCTTTTCTGCCGGACCAAACAATATCGCCGGATCGAGGTTCCCCTGCAACGCCACGCGCGGCCCGAGCTTCTTTCGAAGCTCACGCAAATCCTGCCGCCAGTCCACGCTCAAGACATCCGCGCCAGCCTGCGCCACCGCGCTCATCAAATGCCCGGATGCCTTGGTGTAATAAATGATGGGCACAGTACCGCTAACCCGCGAAATAATTTCCTGCACCGCGGGTAGCGCAAACGCCTCGTAATCCGGCAAGGCCAGCTCTCCACACCAGGTGTCGAACAATTGCACCGCAGCCACGCCCGCTGCGATTTGCGCCTTCAAGTATCCGACGGTCGCTTCGGCAATCTTGCTCAGCAGCGTTCGAAAAGTTTTCGGTTGGTGATACAGAAAACTCTTTACGGTGGCGAAGCCCTCCTTGGTCTTGCCCTCGACCATGTAACATGCCAACGTCCAGGGCGCGGCCGCAAATCCCAGCACCGGCACCGTCGGCCCCACTGCTCGCGAGATTCGCCGGATCGCCTCCATCAAAAACCCGGTGTCCGACTCCGGATCAAACATGCGCAGCCGCTCAACGTCTGCAGCCGATCGCACCGGCTGTGGCAAATTCGGGCCCGCGTCGCCCAACTCCAGCGGCAAACCCATGGCCTCGGCCGGAATCAATATGTCCGAGAAAACAATCACCGCGTCCACGCCCAACCGCCGGAACGGCTGCAGCGAAACCTCCACCGCCAAATCCGGCGTCTTGCAAACTTCCAAAAACGCATGCTTCGCGCGAATCTCACGATACTCCGGCAAATACCGCCCTGCCTGCCGCATCATCCACACCGGCACGCGCGGCAACCTTTCGCCGCGGCAAGCGCGCAGAAACAAATCCTTGCGATTCAGCGTTACGGAGGACGATGTCATAAGTGGTTCTGCAGAAAGGATAGCAAATCCCCGCGCCCAGCGCCGACGTGCCGCGCTTTCGCAATCCATTTACTCACATGGAAGGTAGCGTTCTTCCAGGCCATTCGTCACACAGGTATGCGAACGGCTACTTTTTAGGTTTTGCCAGTTGCGGTGCGAAATAACCGCGGCGCGCCTGCAGCTTCACATTATCGGCATCCACTTTCACCTTGAGGTGATGATATCTTCCGTCGGGTTTCACCTTGTCGAGCGAAATCTCCAGCAGGTATACATACTGCGGCGCCTGCGTCAGTGTTTTGAATCCCGCTTCCAGGTCGTTCCCATTGTGAAAGTAGATTCCGCCCGTTCCGTCCGCGAGCTCTGCCATCACGTCCTCGCTCAGATTCATGGTCTCGCCACGAAATTGCGACCGGTCTCCGGTCTGCAGATCCCTTGGGGAAGAGGTGCCTAGCTGGCTTGCATCGATTGCCGTGGTGTACAAACCGCGCGCGTCCAGCGTGTTTATCGTCACTCCCGACTGCGCCGCAAGGTCCAGAATTTGCGATTTTTCGTTCATCCCTTCTTGCGTGACGGTCAGAAATCCGGGTGATATCAAAATTAAGGTTCGTTGACCGGGCAATACCGCCATTCTTCGGACGAATTCCCGAATGGTCGCCAGCGTTACATGAATGTCAGCGTCCCCAATGGCAATCGACTGCGCAGCGGCGCTCGTAGTCATCTTTTCCGCAAGATTGCGCTCTGTTCGCGGATCAAGATGCGCGCAAGTCAACGCGTCTCGAATCCCGGCCTCCAGCGCTTGTTCATTGTGTTTGTTGACGATCAGATCCGCTTGATAGAGATCGATGTCCGGGCAGGTGTGGCCGATGTGCCGGCGGATTTCCTGTACCTTAAGCTTTCGAATCGCGTCCTGTAGCGCCAATTGATCGTGCGTCAACCCGCTGTTCATGCCAGAGAACGAAACCACGGCGGCCGTATCCGAGGTGCCCAGCGATTCCGGCACTAATCTGGTGGCAACGTTTTGCACCCGCAGTAAATTTCCAGCATCCAGGTGCAGGTCATCAAACAAGAACACCAAGAAACGCCGCGATTCATGGGTTGGCTGCGAAGCGATCGGTGCGCTTGGAGTAGCGAGCGACGGTTCGGCGACTTTTCCATCGCTCACCAACGCAGCGCGCTTTTCGATTGTAAATCCAGAAATTATTTCCGGTTTGTTATTATCGAAGATGCGGAAATCTTCTCTTTTCAAAGTGCCGATGAGGTGTCCTTCTAAATCGCGGACAACCACGGGCACCAGGACCGCATTCACCTTCACTTCAATTTTCGCGTTGCCGGTCTGAGTTGGGGTTTCTTGGGCCTGCTGCGCTGCCAAGCGCCCGCCAAAAGTAAGAACCACGCTGCAGAAGATGAGGGTCGCACGTCGGCTTGAGCAAGATTTCAACCAGCACCGACCTCTACCCGCCGCAACGCAGGGAGGAAACGAGCCTCACGTGCGAGAAAAGTGCATCGCGTCGGGGCAGCGAGAAACGGCAGCTACTAGACGACTTGAACCGAGCCTTGCGTTGACTGGCTCGGCGCGACCACGGTTTCTACCGGCGCTAGCGGCAGCACGATCCACAGCACCACGTACGCGAGCAAGCCCGTGCCGCCCAGGAATACCGCGAGCAGCCATCAGAGCCGAATGATCATGGGATCGACATCTAAATAAGCGCCGAGGCCTCCGCAGACTCCCGCGATCTTTTTGTCGATGCTCGAGCGCATCAGGCGTTTGTGCGAGCAGTTCGCCACACCTGGGCCCGGCGCAGCAGTGGTGGCTTGGCGTGCGCCGCAGTTGTAGCAATAGTTGGAATAATCAGCGATGTTCTTCTGGCAGCTTGTGCAGATCATGTGATGACCTCCCGCGGAAAGTCTCGCGACCTTCCCTACTCTAAATACGAGATAGCCGAAAGAAAAGTTTCCTGTCCGCGCGCGAAGACTAGTACTCGATGATTTGCTTCACGGCCGCCGTCAGGTTGTCTACTTGCGGCAGAATGACGTCTTCCAATTTCGGCTGGTAGGCGCAAAAAGTATCCATAGCAGCCACGCGTTGTACCGGTGCGTCGAGTTCGTGGAATAGCTCGCCGCCGATACGCGCTGCGATTTCCGCGCCAAATCCCCAACTGAGCATGTCTTCGTACGCGACGATCACGCGATGATTCTTGCAGACCGTGGCAGCGATGGAGTCCCAATCGTACGGAGAAAGTGAGCGCAGATCGATGATCTCGACCTCGATGCCTTCGCGATGGAGCTGCGCGGCGGCCACTTCCGCGCGGTGCACGATCGCGCCATAGGTGATGATACTGGCGTCTGTTCCTTCACGAACCACACGCGCCTTGCCGAACGGAACCGTGTAGTCCGGCCCCGGATATTCCGAGCGATTGTACGGCTGCCGATAAAGATGTTTGTGTTCCAGGAACATCACCGGATCGTCGGACCGAATCGCGGTGCGCAACATTCCCGCAACATCCAGCGCCGTGGAGGGCATAACGACGCGCAGGCCCGGGCAATGCGTGAAGATCGATTCGCCGCTCTGGCTGTGATAGATGCCGCCGCCGGTGAGATAGCCGCCGACTGCCACGCGCAGCACCGCAGGACATTTGAATCCGCCGTTAGAGCGCCAACGCATGGTGC